>Ga0160428_1000386_pt1 | contig 51414 bp, 48 predicted proteins | sample SolpanmetagenomM_FD_108198 | JGI IMG/M metagenome (GOLD analysis project Ga0160428, IMG submission 108198) | Solar panel surface microbial communities from Lawrence Berkeley National Laboratory, California, USA - M | ecosystem: Engineered > Built environment > Solar panel > Unclassified ... | reverse complement strand
TCCCCTAGGAGATCGAAGAGGCTACCGTCTGGACGAAGGTTCCTAGAGCTGCTAATACTACCCACACTCAACGGCCACTACAAGATAGGGCCAAGGTGTTGGTGTTAGTCGCCTTGGCGCGTATGTACGCCCAGATGGCGAGGTGGTCGAGATTCATGCCAGGATTACTGGTCATAGACATGAAAAACTCATACTGTTTTGTGAGGTGGAAAAGCAGATGCCTTGAGTGTCCCATCTTGCGACAATCTCACGTATTTCAACTGGTTCATCGCTCCCCAGACGCCGCTCCACTCACGCAGCACCTTGACATTGGCTTCATCCAGCATGTCGGGTACCCAGAAGCCTGAGGCGTACTCTTGGTGCTCAGTATCAATAAGCTGAGAAAGCATGTCCTGTCGCGCTGTAGCTGGTCGGCCGGGTCGTCTTTCTGCCTTGAGTTGCTCGAGCTCCTCTTCATCGCGCTTGACGAAGCTTTGTAGTAACTGTTAGCCTAAGTCTATACCAATTAAGCTTAGATATAATTACTTTTGTATTATAATATGAACCTCCTCGAGAGTAAATGCTTCTGGGTGCTCTTGTGAGACTCCTTGGAAGAAGGAGACACGATCCACTGCCGATCAATCAATATAGCTTCGCACATATCAGACTTTATCTCGACGTACAATATGGCTGACTTTGCCTGGATTTTGCAGATGCCATCTTTTTCAATTTGTCGTCACGACCCGCTGCCCTGCGCAACCTCTTACTATCACGACTGTTTTCATTTAGAGCTGGTGCTTTGCCTTTTCGCTTTTGGATGTGCTTCTGGACTTTGGAGAGACTCTTTGCTGCACCTGAACCTGCCATTTTGATACTGTAAACACTTTTTTAGGTGGTGGAAGAGCAAGCACGGCAACCTCCAGAAGGTACTCAAACTCTAATCCGAAAAAACTGGAAAGGTCGGGGCAATGAAAAAGGGGGTTCAGTGCCAATGCGGTGCCGATGAGGCTGGTGCATGCTAAGGCAGTGACGAGGAGACAAAGGCTTATTACTATTCTGTAAGAGTCCTGCATACCTAATCGCCTTGGTAATCCACATACGCTCGCTCACATCACTCTGGCTAAAGGGAAGACCCATTGAATTGGAGTCTTGAGGCCCTGCTACCATCGTATTTCAATCTGGCTTTGTCTCAGCCAGAGTCAAACCGGGACGCCAACCACGTCACGATATTCTACCCCTAGACGTCCACCATGTTCAATTCGAGCAACCCAGCTTCGTCCATGCAAAAGACCTACGACGATTGCTATCTAACATGTTCAACTGCCATATACTTTGAGAAACAGGTATGTCTCCATGCACGTGGTGGCTTATCCAGTTCTCCCCTCCGGAAAGTGCGACTGACTCTTACTGAACCTGGTTCTAGGGCGACGAGAACGAAGCACTCCGAAACTGGAAAAGTGCGCTTGACCAAATATATTATCACAATGCATATAAGATACCAGCAAGTTACCGACCAAAGACTGAAACGGAAAGAGCCCTGCAAGACTCCCTCCGCGATCTAGAATTGCAGTGCAAAGAAAGAGTAGACCTATTGGAAGCCATCAAAAAGAGTAGGAAAGGCAATAAAAGCAAATCAAACATTGTACAGCGGATTGTCTCTGGAGGCTCTACAACATCACAAGATTCGACTATTGCTAGCGGGACTGTCGCTACATTCGAATACGAAGCACTCTCTCGGCCGCAACTCCCAACACTTCCGTCCGCAATCCGACCCAAACCTGTCGCAACTGATAGCTCTGCAAGTATTCGAGATCGGGTCACCCCGCAGATGCTAGAAGAAGCACAACGAGAAGCAGACAAAAGAAACGCACTCACTGCCACCGCAAGTATGCCTCCGCCATCCAGACCGTCCCGATCGCCCAGTCCCGATAAGAAGGCCGGCTTCTTCAAGTCCACGCTAAGAGCAAGCAAAGACTCAAAACTTGCCAATACTATGCGTGGTGGTAAACCTGCGCATGCTCCGGCGGCGGCTGCAGCTAGTGTAGTATGGCCAGGTGCTCATCCTAGTGAGACCACTGGAAATCGTGGTAGTTCGTCCCGTCAACCATCTGTGGAGCCAGTAGCCAACATGGGTAGACATGTCAGTTCGCACAATGAGGACGTCCGAAGGGCAATGAGTATGGATTTGCCATCACGACCACGATCGCACGAGCCAACTATGAGAGAGTTTGGTGGGCCGCGAGGCTCTGCCGTTGAATCGCTTGTTCGTCGAAGTCAAGACCTAGGTGCAAGGCCGAACAACATGGGCCCGCCTGCTAGGCCACAACAACAGTATATCAACACGAGCGTCAATTCATCGAGACAGACCTCGTCTTCTTCCACACCAGTCTCGCCTCCTTTACCACAACTACAATACCGTAACGAGTATTCAGATGGAAGTCTTGATCAACGTAACATGCAGATGCTCAAGTCGAGGAAAGCACGGATGGAGCTAGATGCTACAAAAGCTGCCTCTGCTTCGCAGCCACAATCCCAGCCACAATCACCCTCGAAGTTCCGCCAAGCGTTCCGCATGCCACAGCGCAAGGCGGTTGGTAGTGGGCCATCACCGCAACCAGCACCAGCAGCGCTTGCAGCTGCTACAATTCCTATGAGCCGACCACCGCAGCCGACGCAGAAGGAACAATATCCGCCGGCAGCGTCGTCGAGAGGTCGTGTTGAAGCACAACAAGCGAAGAAAGTCGTGCGAGCTAAACCTTCAATGGCTGCAGCTATGCCACCAACTGGATTAGCTCCTCCACCCAAAATCAAAGAACGAGTTCTTGCTGGAACACCACCACCACCACAAGCGGATAGCTCGGAAGACGAAGGCGATGCAAACAGCCCAGACTGGGATAAGCGGGTCAAGTATATACTAAAGCATTTGCCGAAGGGTGTAGATGAGCAAGCAGCCAAGTCCATCCTCAACGAGATCGTGGTCAAAGGTGATGAAGTTCACTGGGAGGATATCGCTGGCTTAGACATTGCCAAGAATGCTCTGAAAGAGGCAGTGGTGTATCCCTTCCTGCGACCTGATCTTTTCATGGGTTTACGTGAGCCTGCAAGAGGTATGCTGCTCTTCGGACCTCCTGGAACTGGAAAGACTATGCTTGCTCGTGCTGTTGCCACTGAGTCCAAGTCAACCTTCTTCGCCATTTCTGCTAGTAGTTTGACTAGCAAATACATGGGAGAGTCTGAAAAGCTTGTCAGAGCTTTATTCACACTTGCTAAGGTGCTCACTCCAGCAATCATCTTCGTTGATGAAATCGACTCTCTATTGTCATCACGTTCTGGCTCCGGTGAGCATGAAGCTACACGTCGTATCAAGACGGAATTCTTGATCCAGTGGAGTGATCTGGCTAGTGCTGCCGCTGGAAATCAGAAGACTGATGGCGACCCAAGCAGAGTACTTGTGCTTGCAGCAACGAACTTGCCATGGGCTATTGATGAGGCGGCCAGACGTAGATTCGTCAGGAGGCAGTACATTCCATTGCCCGAATCGCATGTGCGTGAGTCGCAGTTGATCAAGCTGATGGCTCATCAGAGACATGGATTGAGGGAGCGCGATTTCAAGCGACTTGTAGTACTCACAGAGGGTAAGCGTCTATCGGTTGTCTCAAACTATCGACCCAAGCTAACGTGATTGCAGGCTTCTCCGGTTCTGATATTACTGCCTTAGCGAAGGACGCTGCAATGGGTCCGCTACGTGCTCTAGGCGAACGTCTTCTACACATGCGTCCAGAGGATATCAGGCCCATATCCTTACAGGATTATGAAGCAAGTTTGGTCACTATTCGACCTAGTGTGAGTAAGCAAGGTCTGCAAGAGTTTGAGGATTGGGCAAAGGAATTTGGTGAGAGAGGTGGTTAGACAGTGCGATACACGGGCATCAACCCAAGGTAATGGTTGTATAGACCGTCTTCGTATATAGGATGAAGGTTGGAGACAGGCGTAGTAGGGACTTTCTGATACTCTCTTTTGAACAGTTTTTTATATAGCTCGTGGGGACGTGGTTATCTCTCCTTCGCAATAGACAAGCCTTAATTCTAATGCTTCATCACATATCGTCTGTTTGGATCTGTTGTGGTAGGGCATTGTCGATTTCTCACATCCCTCACATCCCTCACATGCCTATCTGTCTCTGCTTCAGGATGGTTCCCAACCTGGGAGGGATTGTGTTTCTCGCAACACTCTTCACTAAAGCTTGAATCATACGGAGCTGACTCCATATTGTCATTTGGGTCACTTCATCTGAACTTACATCGTGTTCGGCCAGTATCGCGTCTCCTTCTGCACCTGCCATTCTCGTCCTGCTCCTCACCGTCTCAAAGCCATACCGCCACCCATTTCCAAAAACATACCCGACCACCTTTCGACCACCTTTCATCCACCATCAAAACAAATACGCACCATGAACACAAACCTCCCCGAATTTTCAGACGCCAAAGAGACGCCAGCAACATTCCACCGCTTCTTCAACATCTCATCTTCAGGTCTCAAACACACACACCATATCCAGCACCATGCCCACAACAGTTCCTGACTGAACCGTCACAGCACTCCAACAAGAAATCACAAGATTGGGAGATACTTCGATAGTCGGCGGTGAGCGGGCTGATGCTATTGAGCATTGTTTGGCCGGGATAGTAAGGCTTTCGGATGCTGTCAAGGATGCCGCAACGTATTTGCCGGGGTATGATCAGAGAGTTTATTCTGAGGTATGTTCCTTCCCTGTCTTTGGAGATGATGACTGTGAAGATGGACTGCGAAGTTTGGGAGATGTTGTGGACTAATGCTTGTAGATAGCAAATCAAAGCGCTCTCTACTCATCTGAATACGACACGTACATCAGTAGCTCCAAAGGCAAAGTTCTCCTTCAAACGTATACAAGCGTCCGCGTCAACTTCATTCGACACCAAGGACCTTAAACCACACTCGACCACTGGGAACGGGACGTCGACTCTGCCCAACTCGTACGCGTCAAGTACGAATGTCGAGGGAGGAGCTCAAAACAATACGATTGCAGAGGGTCCGTGGGGACATGGTGAAGGTGCTGTTGAAACCCCAGATACATCGAGCGGCACAGACGGCAATCGAGGTGTGCAGCAGGAAGAGAAGAAAGTCGAATATCAAGATCTAGCATGGGCGGTGCACTCAGTCTCAGGCACACCAGACCAACCTCTCAGCATCACCCGTCTCCAAAACGCACAAGTACGCCTAGGCCCCACCACATCTTCCTCAAACACCACTAGCAACAGCAGCACAACAGGCACACTCTCCCACCTCTCACACAGCCTCATCGATCTTTTCGGCTCCGATTCCACACCCTCCACCCATAAACCACACACCTACACCTCCCTAACACTGACCAACATCGACCACAGCATCGTCATAACCGGTCCAATCGCAGGTCCAATCCACATTACCAATGTCACAAACTCGCTCCTTCTTGTGTCACAGACACGGCAGTTTCGTATGCATCATAGCAAGGATGTGCATGTTTATCTTAATGTGCTGAGTAGACCGGTCATTGAGAATTGCAACGACATTAGGTTCGCGCCATTACCGAGGGGGTTCGTGAGGGATTGGATGGGAGGGGATCAGGAGGGAGAGGGGATGTGGGATCAGGTGCAGGATTTCAATTGGTTGAGGGCGGAGCAGAGTCCTCATTGGAGTGTGATGGAGGAGAAGGAGAGGGAGAGGGTGGATTGGAAGAGATTGAGAGAGGATGTTGGAGATGGGGAGGGGGTGAAGGAGATGATAGACAAATTATAGGCATGAGAGAGATAAGATCTGGATGTCGTGTTATGAGAATGATAATCGAACATGTTGATTCGTTGCGGTGACTATCCACACTAGCCTCTGAGCTATCTAATCCTTCGTTTTCGACCACGAGATCTTCAAACCAAGCTTGATCTCGTCGAGAGTGTGTGTCGAGCTCAGCTCGTTCAGATTCCGCGAACGCCCTGTCAGATTTGGCGTAGTGAGCTCAGATCCATTGTCATATTGCTCGTAGCTAGCCAGCCGCCTGCGCGCTCACGAGCCAGCTCCACCCCAAGATCCTTATAGCGGCCTGACCACAATCGGCTCCTCCCAGCGCAAGATCGACACGTCCAGTGTTTGGCGAACGTATTGAGACCGTCTCTGGCATTTCTTAAGAATCCCACACAAGTTGTCCACGAGACCACCAAATCGTACAAAGTTGGTCAATCTTTCTCATTGCCATGGTATCGAAACTCTCTCATCTCGCACCCCACGATCATGCGTCCCTCCTCCTCGTAGGTTCCGGACTCGGACTCCTCGTAACACTCCTCTCATCTCTCCCTCGACTCCTCAACCACTTCTTCATGCTATTCTCCAAATCATCCTGCAATCCAGCGCCAGGCTGTTTCCGGTGTATAAAGTTGCAGAATCCTCCTCGCACACATCCCTCACCACTGTTGAGACGGCAACATGCTTCGCGAAAGTCGGTGACTGGTGAGAGTTCGCAGTAGATGGGACGCGCGGCGTACCAGCGCGAATTCAGTGCGTCGCAGGCAGCTTGCGCAGAGTCTTCGTACTTGAAGCGCGCGTAGACGTTGCCAATGAGATCTATGAGACGTAGTGTTGGTTAGCTCCTGTTCAGTTCAATGCACAAGTTTTTGAACAACCTTTTTCGCGAATTGTTACGTACGATCGTTATTATTATCACAAACAACCACCTCCTCCAGCTCGCCATACTTGCACATCTCGCACCAAAAGTCCTCGTAAAACGCATCGAAATTGTGCTGCATCTGCTCTGCATTCATCTTGTTCTTGGGGTCGTACGCCGGGTTTTGGTAGAGGTTGGGGAGGAGGATGGTTTGCGAGTAGGATGGCTTGACGTGTTTGCGAGAGCAGCGGTCGCCGTGGCGGCAGGCGCCGATTTTGTAGTAGAAGGAACAATTCACTTTGTCTTGTTCCGTGCCGAAGATTGAAGCGAGGTAGTTGGCCATTTTGATGGGCGATGGATGTGTAGGTCAAGGGATGGGCTCGTGGTCGAAATTTTGGGGATATGGTGAGGGACAGTCTCGTTGACCTGTTCAAATATCGTTGAGCGTGTATTTGTTGTTGACAAGGAATAGAGGGAAAGAAGTTGAAGCTGAAACATTGTCTGAAACTGATTGACATTGCCAAGAGCTGAATCACGTGATAGAACAGAGGAACTTCTAGAAATTGGTGGCAATGTCCATTAACTTGTAAGCTTTGGAGAAGACTCGCGAGAGTTATTGGACGAAGCAGAAGGCAACAACTACAGCCTCGCCTTGTCAAGCTATCAAATAGTACAGCCTAGTTCAAAACCAAGGGAATAGATTTTATCAAAATCCATTTTTAAGCACATACGGCCATAGACTGTAGAGAACAAGGCATCCCGTTCGCTCTGCCCTATTTAAACCACAGATCGACTGCGTAGTAGTATGGTGGGTGACCACATGCGAATTCCAGTTGCTGTATGTTCACCTAAGTTTTTGGCACTTTCTTTTTCCGCCATCCGTTCCTGAGTAGGGGACTTAGAAGTCCATGGCTGGTTGACCCATCCATCATTAGAGCGACCTTGTACTTTCATAAGGGCTCCGTATTGGTCACCTGGAGGACTTTGAGAGCGTGCCCGCCTCAAGAACGCAGGTAGAGTCCAGGAGAAACACTTTTAAAATTTGTGGTCAGAAATAAGCTTTTGATGTTGCGGGGAGACCCTGAAATCTGAAACACCATTGAAACATCTCAAATCAGGCGTACGTTCTCTTATCTCGCCATAAAATGCAAGAAGACGACCCCACCTATGTGAATTACGAGACTTTTCTCGGCCCATCCTTCTCCCCAGAATCATACGCCAACACCCTCGTCCTCGCTACGAACAATGCTTCCGATACTTCCCTCGATCTCGCGACACCACTAAAGAGAGTCCTCTACGACGTGCAAGAAGTCGACACTCACATTGACAAACTCACGACTATATCAGCGTTGCCGCTAGTACACTACACAAAAGAGCATATACAAGCAGGTGACAGAATTCTGCAAGAGCTAGAAGTACAAGTCGCGACGGTATCAGACAGTTATGCACGATTACAGCGAGAAGTGATCGAAAGATACGAGGCAGCAGATCAGGCACGCATTGCATCGGAGCGTCTGCTGGCTACTGTACGCCTCGGTCGCGCTGTAGGAAGATGCTTGACTGCGGCGCGGCAGCTGGAAGCCCAGATGATAGAGTTTCGAGCGCAAAAGCCTGGAGCTGAGAAGAGGGAAGATCATCGTGTGCTTGTGCGTGGTGCGACGACGGTACTATCGTTACGACAGATATTCGTTTCTGATCATGCTGGTGGAGAGTCAGAAGGCTTGGGAAGGGTACAGGTTATCAGAGCGCTCAAGGCAGAGCTCATTGATCCGGCAGAAAAGGCGTTGTTGGGTCGAGCTGAGCAGATCATTGGCCAATTTTCGATGTCTACCTTGACGTCCCAGGGTGGTGTAGATGGTTCGCAGAATCCAAGGACGACCAGCACCTTTGCACAAGTCGAGGATGCAAGAGCGCGAGCCACATCTGCAGTGACTACGCTGTATCTGCTATCACCAACACCAAAGTCTGCATCTGCTACAATAGATCCTACTTATTTGGTTTCAACGATCCAGGAGTACCTACGAAGGAGCATCACATCTTCACTCGCGGGTCTCACATCCTCATTCTCGGAACTGCCAAGACTGAATCGAACGCTTTTAGAAGTTTCAGCCCGATGCCAGAATATTGTAGCACTGGAAATGCTACTTGAGTCAACAAAACCTCCGCCACATCTCTCACTAAACGATGAGGACCTGCCTGACTCAAAAGAGAAGTCTAGAGAACCAGCTAGCCTACTTGAACCTGTTGTCAACTCCCTTGACACTCCTTCTCTACCATCATACTTCTGGAGATCCATGGCTGGACAGATATCAGGTAGGGTGCAGAAGATCATGCGAGATGGTGGTGTTTCCGCCAGAACATTGAGGACGAACAGAGATCGTGTTGGGGATGCAATCAGAGAATGTGTCGATAGAGGATCACAGCTGCCGTCGAGCTCGCTTGGACATGGCAGAACGAGGACGACGGGAAATTGGCAGAGAGAGGCTGCTGTCATGGCTGGAAGCGTTGTAAATGCTATTGGACGATGAGAGGCCACGGAGATAACGCGTCCTGAGGAGAATCTCGCCAACCTTGCGCTTCGATTACAGTCGCTGCACACCTGACCACTTTTCTCCACAATCACGAAACACCGCTGTCCGACGTGCCTTTCGACAGGCTTTCGTTCGAGAAGACCCCTTTCACCATGGTGATGCTCGATTCACCACGCAATAAAGTCTGACTAGAGAAGGAGCCTCCATTTCAGGTGAGCCTATGAATGACGGTGTTTTTTGTATGAAATACCCAGTACCATCATGCTGAGACACAGAACCTGAGCAGAAACAACCCTTTCTGTCACACTCTGGACGCCGATGAGGAAGACATGTTCGGGCTAGAATCATGTTGATAGACATGTCACTTTCAGGGCCTGAAGCGCAGGAAGGGCTTAACGACAAATGAGCAGAAAAGTGGATTTGTTCCGACTAGGTGCGAAGAAAGAGGCCTAAGTCCATGTCGCGCATGGTTCATATTGTAGTAGCTGCTTGCTTTGATATTGAGCAGAGAGAGATACATTTTCCATATATATTCGTCCTCCATCACAGCTTTGACGATGTTCTTTATTGTGCTTCGAAGAACATGAGAACGCGGTGTGTCATACTCACTGGGCTGTCATCACCAATGTCTTGCACGCGTGATGTACCTTTTAGTCCACTATGCAGGAGAAGGCAAGTATGGATATAAGATGAAGATTCGATTCTCTCTCGATGATGCTGAACAAGGAACGCCATGACATGCAATCTTCTGCTTCCAAACGCCACCCGTTGTTAACCCAAGAAACGCCCGCCCATGATTTCGATCTCAATTCATGCAAAAACCATTAGTTTACAATGCACCAACACCACCAACCCCCTCAACAGCCCTCTCCACCATTCCAAAACCCGCCCACCTCGCTACTCTTCCCACAACACCCAACTCCCTCCTCACCCTGGCTCCATCCACAGTGCCAACCCACTCGCCCGCACAAACACAATACTCCATAAACTCATTCGCCCTCAGCCTCCCACACTTGCCACATTTCAGATCCTGACTGCACCACTCTAAACTCAGCTTCATCACATCCCGAACCAGCTGTTCCTGCAGCCCAGAACTGTCATAGACACTGCCACACTCCGCACACGCCCACGCCGCTGGTGCCGCTGCGCTGGAATTGTTGTTGTCGTTATTGTCGGAAGCAACGGGCTCGTCACGACAGAGATCGAGATCTCGTACACTCTCACACTCGAGACACATTACGCCTTTGACTTTGCAACTGGCGCTCGGATTGACAAACGTGGCTTCGGGTGCGAATTCGCGAATGTCGAAGAGCTGTAGCAGTTCCTTTCGCAGTAGACGGACTTCCAGCCCGATGCTACGATCGAGGGAGAGGACTTGAATGATGGATTTGACGAGATGCAAGACGGGGTCTTTCAGATCTTTAGTCGGGTCTAGGTGTGAGCCGGCTAGGACGGGGAAGGTGTGGTCGGATGCTAGTTCTGGATGCAGAAGCTCGGTACGTTGACGGCGAAGGAGCGTTAGAATTTGCTTGCGCAAGGCAGGGGAAAAAGAGTCTTTTAGCATCGAGGTAGGTTTCAGTGCGTCTGATGAGTCGTTGGTGATGGAGGTGAACATCGCTAGCGGTAGTTGCGTGGCGCGTGGTGCAGAGTCAGTTGCGGACTCTGACGGCCGTGGCGTGCGCTTGCGAGCGTGCATGATGGAGACGAACTCGACGACCCAGTCGTGGAAGACAGGTTGCAGGGTGCGAGGGAGGAAGTTGCAGAGTTGCCAATGCATGATGCTGTCGAGTTGCTGCTCTGCGCCATCTGTTTCGACCACTTGCTGACATGCCACTCCACCGTAGTTGAACTCGTCGTACCATACAAGGTAATCCCAGTATTCTTTGACGTCGAGGTCGAGGAAGAGGAAGGTTGGCTTTTGTTTAATTGTCTTGAGGATATATTGACTGTAGGCATATGCGTTGCCCACTTCCGCTTTGGTTGTCTGCAGCAGTAGGCGGTTGGCACTAGCGTGGACAACGTGAGAGCCTACTCGCTTGCAGTCGAGCATGAGTTGTTGGAAGGCCTTCTTAGCCATGACCTGAACGTAATAGTACAGACTGCGATCGAAAAGGAATGATGAAGGACTTTCTACCCAACGCAAGAGATGAGACACCATTAAGTCAGCCATGCTGTTCCCGCTGCCGGCACTACAAGCCTCCGCATGCCAGCCGCGTACCATATCTCTCAGTACTCGAACTCCAGCAGAAGTGAAGCTGTTTGTTGCCTGTAAGATCAGAGTTCCATCCGCATTTCCACCTTCTACTGTGTCACCCCCAGGATTGAAAGAGACTGAATCGCTGCCTTCAAAGTCGCTGACAAGAGATGAAGTGAGGATAGTGTTGATGAGGAGGTTCTTGACTTCGACGTCGATACAGACCGTCGAGTACGTGCCTGGAGTGTTGACGGCAGGCATCGCGACAGTCTCTAGAGGTCCAAGGATATCGTCTTTCTCATATCCAGCATGATCTGGTCGAGGACCAGCCGACCACCATAGCACGACATTCTCCTTCTGCAGACGTCTAGCATAAGCAAGGTCGATAAGGAAGCTCGGGTCGTCCCGTTCCAGATTACAGAGCGGTACGTTGCCATAGCGGGCAAGCTCTGTCATATGTGCAAGCCAGGAGCCGAGATCCAAATATCGAGCCACAATCCTCCTCGCGACGACAGTTTGCCAGCTCAAAGGTGGCAGTTGCTTGTCAGCTTCTTCCAGCTTGAGCGTTAAGATAGGGAAGTCACCGAAACTTGGTATGTCACTGGCCAAAATATGTGGTTGTTGAGATTGCAGGACAAGCATCAGATTGCTTCCGTCTCGATTACGGATCTTCTTGATATGATCGCTGAGCTCAAGAACTGCTTTTCGTCGTGTCGTCACTGTTGAGGTCGTGAAATGCATATCCTGTTCGTAATCGATTTGATCTTGCCAGGGCTGCATGCCTGCAGCTTCGAATCGTTCATGATATGCTTCGCTGTAGAGCTTATCAAGCCCAGGTAGTCCCTGATTGTCTCGAGAACGGTTCAGCACAATGACATGGGCTGAGTTGCCCACTGTCGAGAAAAGGGCAAAGACTTGCCTCTCACCCGCTATAACGTGGTAGAGGTAGATATGGCCAATATTGACCTTAGAGAGATAAGGCTGGGGTGCAGGGATGTGCTGCAATGCCGAGAGGTCGAAGCCTTTTTCGATACCTCGTCCGAGTACACCTCTCTGGCTTTCGTCGAATGTGCAAACATTGCCAAGCTCAAGCACTGCTCTAGTGTGTAGAGGTAGCTGATTCTCATAAATACCTTCTACGCTAGGATGATTGTACAATGCTGTGAGCTTGTCGGCTTCCTCAACAAAGATACGTTCCGGCATCAATATCTTGAACAAGTGCGTTGAAGGATGCCCATTTGGCAGAGTATGATTGACCTTCTCCACCTCACATCCTTTGATGTCAATCTCAGGCAGTTTCTCGTCCTTCAGGTTGAGAAACATTCTTCGCGGCACGACGACTTTCAATGTAGAGATCTTGTTGTCGATGAGAACGAACGCTTTGACCTCACCTGGTATATCAGAAGGACGAAGCTGTAGTAGCTGCCATGTCCCAGAATACAGCATCTCTGCCTGATTTCTGAACATGCTACCAATGGCGTCAGTGGCATCAGCTCGCCGCTCACCGAATAGATGTCGCCGTCGATCTCTAGCTTGTTTCTGTATCTTCCACTTTTGCTTTTGGTAACGAACCCAGCCCTTGTAGTCCTCGGAAATATTTGGCATATGTGCAGGCAGACTTGCAAACGGATTAGCGACAGGTATCTGAGGTTCAGGCTGTTTCCTCTTCGCTGCCATCCTAGCTGTCAAGCCGACTTTGTCAACACGAGGTATCTTTGTAGCACCAAAGTCTTCGAAGTCTGCGACTCTATTTTGTAGAATATTGGTGTCAATGTCGGTTAACGTCTTCTTCGTAAACATATCCGTCATCTTCTTCTGCTTGAAGTGGTCGTCCTTGATCCGTTGTCGCTTGTCAAGCCACTCTGGATGAGCTACACGAGGCACGGGATTTCGAACTTTCTGTAGCGCAGCAGGGATAGTGATGAGTTTTTGAATAACAGATGCAAGACGCTCACGGTAGTAGTTCCAGTCCAAAACAGTCCTAGGATCCATATCGCCAGGATCTTCTTTCATCCACTTCCGCAAGAAGTGTCTTCTGACACTTTCATCTGCCGAGAAGATGGCGACAGGGATAGCTCGTTCTGTGACAGGGGCGTTCTTCGGTCTTGAAGATATGATGTATTTGCAGTTCAAGCCCTTGTCCTTGATCATTTGTTCTCCCAGGAATTCTGCTAGACGCTTTGCAGTTGTTATGGCAGTAGATTTTTGCGAACCATATTCTTCGATCGTCTTCGACATGTTCTTGTTCTCACAAATGAGGTCGATCAGTTCTTCGTCGGCCAGACCAGAACCTTTTTCATCCAGTACATCTAGCCATCGATTTGCAATCTTGGCTACAGAGCCATATGTCTCTTCCAGGGTTGTACCTTCCAAGAAAAACTTGAAGATCTGTGTTTGGAACACCTTGATGAGTTTCAATTCTCCACGACGTTTGACCTCGAAGCCTTTAAGCTCAGCAAGCGTCCCATCATGGTTGAAAACAGCATAACGCTTCTTCAAGTTCTTATCCTCTTCTTTGGAAGTCGGCAATATCATTGCTCGGTAAGGGCCATCGACCTCAAAGAAGATACTGTTATCGCTATGTGTCTCATATCGGAAAGTTGCTGGATCCTTCAGTGTCTGGTATTGGTGATTTGTGAACTTGGCATGCACAAGGTGATTCAGCATAACACAAGGATATGATATGGCCACCTTCTTGCCATTCTTCAAGGTGAACGCAAAGTTTTCCGGAAACGTAGCGGGCAACATACACCAAATACCGTCAGTGTCCAGCTCCAAAGGTCGACCAATACGCTCAACAAGTTCTCTAGCCATTTGGATAATCTTCGCACCTGTCAAGCAAGTCACGCCAGCCATCTCCATAGAAAACCAACGAGAACCTTTACGCATGACATAACCATAGAAACTGTTGAGAATGACCTTGTGAGCAAGCTGCAGAGAGTCGTATAGAACGATCATCTTTTTAGCTTCTTCAATCTCATGTGAACTGGCGTTAGCTGCTTTAAGTGTATCCACTTTGCCTTTCCATGTCTTTGCACCACCTTTGAAATCGTATCTACGATCTCTGAAGTCCTTGACAGTGTCGACATAGAAAGGGTTCTCGCGCTGACAAATGATGGCTTCGCGCTCTAGCGTCCTTGCCTCGTGAATCTTATGATAAATCTTTTTGGAATAGTCTTGCAAGCGCTTTTTGACCATCGTAGCTTGCTCATCTAGAGGCAGGTCTTGAAATGTCCTTGCTGGGCTATTAGGGTATTTGCCAGGGAATCTCTCGTTCTCTAGAGCGTGCTTCACCATTTTATACTCATTCTTCTTTGCTGGCAGAAACTCTCCTCGCCACGACCAGGGCATTCTTCGGTCACAGGTCTTTCCAGGACGGTTGAAGTCGCACGCGGCACAGTCAGATTCCTTGATCATGGAATCAGGCTGCAAGCGATTCGTGGTCATGATGTTTGGATACATGGATGCGACATCGAGATGGTAAATCAGTGGTCTTTCTTGTCGATTCGGCGTGTTTTTCAAGCTTAGCAGCTTTTCTGTAATCTGAGCTTTTACTTCGTCATAGTTCGTCACGTCTTCCAAAGACTTCTTCTCCTCGACGGTGATGCAGAATTCCAAAGCACCGTCCAGATCTGCGAGCAGCTCGTCTATAACTTTCGGATCAACAGCAAAGTTGTAGGCAATATCGCTGCGAAAGACTCCAGCTTCAATACTTTCGACGTGTCCACCAACATATGTTTCACTCTCTAGCAGATGTCCTTCCCAAAAGTGTTCCCTCGGTTCCTTGTGCTTGTTCGGCAGGAGAATGTCCTTTTTGTAAGCTTGCACCATAAGCAGCATCTCACAAAGAGTTCCAGTACCTTTCCTTAGCACATCGTCCGGGCCCAAAGGAATAACGGTACACAGTGAGAAGATGAATGGATGGACATACTTCATGTACAAGTAGTATGTAGCCACAGCGTCGGAGACTGAGTACTCTGCCAATGTCTGAGGTCGCTCATGGGCGTATGGTGTCATTAATTCCGGATCGAGCTCATCTGGATCATAGCCAAGTTTAGCGACTGTGACAGCTTTGAGACCTCGACTTCCTTGTGGTAAGTAACTGTCTCGGTTGACCCATGAAAAGGCATCCATATGAGCACAATAATCTGATTGATAAATGTCCTCGCTGTTCTTCCGAAACCCGATTTCCTGATACATGTCTATACCGAGAATGCTAGATCTTGTCTCTATAAAAGGCCAATCGAAGAAGTCACCGTTGTATGTAGATATCACTGTCGGTCGTGCTTCTCTGATGTGGCTGTAAAATCTTTCCAGAACTGCCTTTTCATCTGCTTCGTTGAAGATCATGAAAGGTCCTTGAAATTCGGGCTTTGGGGTGTACTCGAAATCAGCAATATCCTCGGAAACAATTTCTCGGTTGGTGATGAGGAATCCCTGGCCATCAATCATATATGAAATCATCATGATCTGATCGAACGCAGCGTCTGGAAATTTGAGTGGTAGCTTGGTCGTTTCAATATCAAAAGCCATAACTACTGGGTCAGCACGCTGTAGTCGTTCCTCAATACAAGTCATCTTGACTAAGCCGTGCTTTGCTTCCACTGTATACCATCTTCCTATTCGGATATCCAGGTCGATGGCTACTCGTACATGGTATGGTACATCGTACTCTCGAATATCAACTATGTAGTCGCTTGCAACTGTCGTGGAATTGAGTCGTGTATCATAGCGGTCGTCATCGTCATCAAAAAGGTTGAATCCAGCATTCGCGCTTGCTACTTCAGCGTATGTATCTAATTCGCCCATCTGCTCCTTGTTCTTCTCCGCGATTGGCATGATTGTCCTCCGAACGTTCAGCATATCTGAGACATTGCTGAAGTCCAATTGTAGAAGCGGTCGACGATAGCCTAGTAAGTGATTCGGCATGGACAGATCCTCCTTCTCCACCCTCTTGATGCTCTTAACCACTCCTTCGAACATCTTCTTACACCACTCCTCGACATCTCCTTCTTTGCCTCTCCGAATCGCGATCAGGAAATAAGGATCATATTCGACTGTGGTCTTAAATGTTTCACCATCTTCCTCGATAAAGTAAAAGTCGACTCCTGCTCTTCCTCCTTGTATCTTGTCATCCTTGATAGTTGTACTGTGCATATTACAGAGCCATCCAATCTTGTTCTTCCCTGAGTCAAATCTCGCAAACCCCATAGTCTCGTCAATGGTGTCTGCCAGCTTAGCTGCTTCGAACTTCTCATTCTGGGATGTGGATTCGCTGGCACGCAGAGATGAAGAGTCTATTGTCTTCGAACGTGCAGGACCGCCTCGGCCACCACGACCACCTCCATGTAGTGTCCGTATACCTCCTCGGCCTCGTCGAGGGGCATCTCCGAACGCCATGTTCGGCGTATAAAGAGTGTGTTTACAACCTAGTGTGGGAGGTTTCGAGTAGAGGTATTAGTGCATGTCGAGGTGTCCAATAGATTGCTGAGATACTGTGTCGGTCGGCAATGAGGAGAAGATGGTGGCAAAGAGTCGTCCAGCAATATCAAAGCGAATTCCGCTGGCAACAAAATAGATTGGAGAAGCAACGCGTTCACGACCTGTCGGATTCGCGCCTGTTTAGAGTTTCAATCAATTACATAACCGAAAAGGCTTCATGACGTCCGTGCATCTAGCCTTTTATTTTGCCGTCCACGTCTCATAGGACACTACACATCAACTATTGCCATACCCTCCATTGCACATCGTAAATCTGACATCCCAAGACTACATCGACCATGTCAGACTCCAGCTCCTCGGACAACATCGAACACAAGGCATACAAAGCCTTGCCTCGCGACGAAAACCAAGAAATCCACAAGAAGCCCAGAATCTTCATCCACAGACCTACAGAAGGAGACGCCGAAGCCACAGAGCAAGCTAGACAACAAGCGTCAATTCTTGAGGCAGCACGTACGATACAGGCCGAGGATTTCACAAAAGTGCACGAAAAACCGTGCGTACGAAATGCGCTTCTACCTGCCATCGGTGGAGGCACATTCATTGGTGCGGGGCGATTAGTCTTTGGAGGTAAGCACAATCAGCGGATTTCTCTGTTGGTGTTGAGCGATGTTCTGATAAAGACCCACAGGCTCCATTCTTATGGCTTGTAATTGGGCTTCTGGTTCTTTTGTGGCTATTGCCTTAGGCGCATACCAGCTTTGTCAACGGAGGCGTGCTATTGAGAAGGATGGTATTCGTCGTGCTGTAGAAGTTTTGGACAAGAAACAAGCCATGAAAGCTATGCAGGAACAGGCGAAAGGCGGCAATGGTGTACCACAAGCTACAACAACCGCAACTAAAGCAATAGACCCTACCGGTCCACCTGGATCTACGGCTACAGGGGCTTCAGCGCCAGGTGGCATCGCGGCCCAAAATTCGCAAAATGGGCAGGGCGTGTCAATCTGGCAAACATTCAAGTTCTGGTAAATGGTGTAACACCACGTCGTCGTCGGAATCCGTGGTGCAGGGCAAAAGTTGCGCTGTGAAGAGTGCCCGTAGACCTTCTAAATTTTGAGAATGTATTAGACCACAAATATCGTTTGAGGAAGAGCCTGGGATATTAGAGAAGGGCATAAGGTGAGTAGCCTGAGGAAAGTTAGGATACCTTCACGCAGGCTCGGGGATGATTACAGCTTTCGGTTGGCGAGCAGACCATTACTCCCAGTAATACGACAACATCTGCAATCCCATAAACTCATCCGCATACTCCTTGGCGCTCTCATCACCTCCAGCACCAGCCGCCACAATCAGCGGCAAAAAGTGCTCCGCTCCTCCTCTAGGATGCATGAGATAACTATTAGGCCAGTCTCTCCACCCTTTCATCTGCTGCTCCCTCGCAGTATCGTCTCTCGTCTTGACTGCTTGCGATACCGCACGGCTCCACTCGACATTACGAGAAACAAAATCCTTTGAGGATCCCGAAAGTAGATTGCGTATGTTATGACAGGAAGCAAAGCCTGAGCCGATGATGGCGATGTTTTGGCTGCGTAAGTGGTGCAAGGCGCGGCCCATGAGGTAGTGCTGGGAGGGATCTTCTGAGGAGAGGACGGAGAGTTGGACGACTGGGACGTTGGCGGCTGGGTTGATGAGGGTCATGGGGACGAACACGCCGTGGTCCCAGCCTGTAATAGCAGAAAGAAGATCGTTAGTTACTGTGATATATGGAGAAGGTTGCCAAATATTGTAAATACTGTAAACGGCACATTCAGCATCACAGCATGTATCAAACTCACCTCTCTCATCATCCATTCTCGGCTTCAGTCCAACCTTTTCCAGCACTCCCTTGACCTCTTTGGCAACCTCGCTACTCCCAGGTGCATTGTATTTGTATTTGTACTGTCAATGCTTGATCAGCTACCACGCTCTCAGCCAACTCATTGTTTCACGTACAGTCTCAGGAGGAAAGCCGTAGTAATCATATAACAAACCATGCTGATCCGCACTACTAATCGTCGGGACATCCTCACTCCAATGTGCAGTGACAAGGACGATAGCTCGTGGAGCATCTGCCGTGCCTAATTTGAGCAATTTGGGCACCCTCGATCGAAGTGATGCGGTGATGGCATTGTGTTTTGGGTCATCCTGATGTCGTTAATAATGCTTCATGGGCGTGAACAGAAATTCACGTACCATCAGAGGCATGGGCCCTCCACCGTGAGACAATGCAATCACTGGTGCTAGAGTCGACGACATGTTGGCGACGGTACTCAGGTGTAAAGCTGGTGTGAATGAGTCTTGGAATGTCAGATCTTGGGCACGACAGGGACGGCTTTTGAGGGTGGAGGCAAGAAGGATACTCTTTACAAGATTCACGGAACGCATGTCATTTTATCGTAGCGTATAGTATAAGTTCTGACAATAGTTTGTTGTTGTAATTAGTAAGAATTGCATGCTGCTGACAAATGCTCATCCTTTGATCGCCGAAATGCCAAGCCCGAATGCTCGGATGCGTCAACTAATTTCGGAACAAAGAGTGTTCAGGAAAGTACCGCGTAGGTAGAAGATGGGCGATCGTGTTTCCTTCCGAAAAATCCCAGGGTATCACTTTCAACGCCATAAAATCAAATCCGAGTAATCCATGCATGTACCGCTGCCCAATGCATTATGCAAACCTGACCGACCGTCTCTTATTCATATCTCCTCCTTCGACATGTTCACTCTCATTGCTGGGCGCACCTGTAAACGAAGGCGTCCCACTGCTGCCTCCATCGATTCTCCGTCGCCGTTCACTTCTCATCTGCCTTGCATCCTTTGTCTCTCTCGCTCTCCATTCGGCTATCTGCTGCTTACGTCTCTGGGATCTAGCATAAGCTAAAGCCGCTGTCGGACGAAAGCCAATGCCGTTGATGCCATAGCCATCATCGTATGCATCTTGCATAAGATGTCCAGTGATTTCATGATCGTGCCAGGTGAACAGATCCTCCTCTTCCGATGGATCTGATGGGATGCTATGTATCGATGGAGGTGAGGGCGACTTCTTGCGTTTGAGCTTTGGTTTTGGTGATAACTTTCGTCGGGGAGCTTTGGTCATTGATATGATTTGTGGTAGATCCTGAGATAATGCGTGCAACTGATGTGATGAGATGCCGCTTGGTTGCACTCCCTGCATTTCCACATCCCTGCTATTTTGGTATTGGTCGTCTTCAGGATGTATCAAGCCCTCGATCGCCAACCGATCATCACGGAGACTGAGCTTATGAAGGTTATCTTGCCGGCCTTGCGGCTCAATAACAGGCGAACGCACTCTCTTCTTGCTTGGTGAGTGTTGCGGGGTAAACGAAGGACTTTCCGGGAAGTCGATTTTGCGCAAGCTGAGGTCGCTCAGTCGATTGGAAACTGACGTACGTGGACTGCTGGCAGCTGATGACGGGGTCGGAGGGGCGTATTCGACAGAGGCGATGACTGACCCGGCGGGGTCCTGATATCGTACACTATGAGGAGTCGAGGGAGTGTCGGTCATCTCATAGCAGAGTGTGCGGCTGAAGATCAGCGACTATCATACTGAGGCCAAAAGGCGACAGGTCAAGGGGACGCGTAGGCAAGAGCAATAGGGTGTTGTTGGTGGAACGAGATGTGAAACGAAGGCCGACATCTGAAACACCGCTTCTTGGACCCTGACTGGCTCGATTGTCTCGTGCCGAAACGGTCAACTTTTTGAACGAGCAACGCGAACCTTGCCTGGAATCGCGTGTTGACTAAGACAAAGTAACCAAAGCTATTCCCACACTCCTCACGTCCACACAGAGCACAGTAAGACGTACCTGAAATAGATCAGACGAGTCACCAGAAAAATATCCAGGCGCAGGTCGTCTCGAATAATTCAACAATGGCTTTCAACAATCAGACACCCACAATCATTGTCCTTAAAGAGGGTGCGCATTTCTAAATCTTTTCAGCAATACATACACGGGATTGACAGTCGATTAGGAACGGACTCGTCGCAAGGTCGAGGACAGATTGTTTCAAACATCAATGCGTGCTTAGCCGTACAGGCAACTATCAAAGGAACATTAGGACCATACGGTGGAGACTTGCTCCTAGTGGACGAGAATGGTCGACAGACAATCACAAACGATGGTGCTACTGTCATGAAGGTATGAGGCTCGACACAGGATCGAAACCCAGCATCTGACCTCGTATTAGCTCCTGGATATTGTTCACCCAGCGGCACGAATTCTCACAGACATTGCAAGATCACAAGATGCAGAAGTTGGTGATGGTACAACATCAGTGGTGGTACTGGCAGGCGAAATATTAAAAGAGATCAAAGAGTTTGTCGAGCAAGGTGTCAGCAGTCAAACAATTATCAAAGGTCTAAGAAGAGCATCACAAATGGCCGTCAACAAGGTGAAGGAAATCGCGGTAACAACCAATGAGGGCGACCAATACGACACATTAAGAAGGCTCGCGGCAACATCGATGAGCAGCAAGCTTATCCACCGCAATGCTGATTTCTTCACAAAGAGTATGTCTTGGGAAACCCTTTGTATAAACCCTTTGCATAATCGAATCTATTGCTGACTCTACGTAGTGGTTGTTGATGCTGTCCTCTCTCTGGATCAAGACGACCTGAACGAAAAGATGATTGGTGTCAAGCGTGTGACAGGTGGTGCTCTACAAGACTCTAAATTCATCGACGGTGTTGCGTTCAAGAAGACCTTTTCTTATGCAGGTTTCGAGCAACAACCCAAGCGCTTCAAGGATCCAAAGATTGTCTGTCTCAATGTCGAGCTCGAGCTTAAGAGCGAGAAAGATAACGCAGAGGTCCGTGTTGAGCAAGTGTCCGAATATCAAGCAATTGTTGATGCAGAATGGCAAATCATCTTCAACAAGATGGAAGCTCTCTACAAGACCGGTGCCAAAGTCGTCCTCTCAAAACTACCCATTGGCGATCTCGCGACACAGTACTTTGCTGACCGCGACATCTTCTGTGCCGGCCGTGTTGCTTCTGGAGATCTCGATCGTGTTTGCGCCGCCACAGGCGCCTCCATCCAGTCTACTTGCAGCGACATCCACGACGAACATCTTGGCACATGTGGCACCTTCGAGGAAGTACAAATCGGTTCCGAGCGCTACAACCTCTTCTCCGCTTGCCCAGCCGCAAAGACCTGCACCCTCATCCTCCGTGGTGGCGCAGAGCAATTTATCGCCGAAGTTGAGCGCTCACTACACGACGCCATCATGGTCGTACGCCGCTCGATCAAGAACCGCTCAATTGTCGCTGGTGGTGGCGCTACAGAGATGGAAGTCTCCGCCCACCTCCACCAGTTTGCTGACCGAAACGTACCTTACAAGCAACAAGCCATCATCAAAGCCTTTGCCAAAGCATTAGAAATCATCCCCCGCCAACTATGTGATAACGCTGGTCTCGATGCGACTGACGTTCTCAACCGTCTACGTGTCGAGCATCGTCAGAACAAACACATCTGGGCTGGTGTGGATTTCTCCTCTGACACTGCCGCGCCTGCCACTGCGCTGGTGAACGAAAACGCAATCAACATCGACGATGCCTCAACAAAGCAAGGATCTTCCTCGACGTTCAGCGCAACACAAATCTCACCACCTTTCCCAACATTCCAAGGCACAGGTGTGCATCCAGATCTCCTGGCCAAGCACGTCTGGGAGCCGAGTCTGGTCAAGATCAACGCGATGCAGGCAGCCACAGAAGCAGCGTGCTTGATCTTGAGTGTAGACGAGACGATAAAGAATGAGGAAAGTGCAAACCCACAAGGACCACAAAGAGGACTACCGCCTGGAGCTGCACAGAGGGCGATAAGGGGTATGGGACGGGGAAGAGGTATGCCAAGACGGTAGGGGATGAAAGAGCTGGTTTTGGCGGAAAAGAAGGAAGCATAGAGTGGACAACGCACGGCAAAGATTCGTTCTTCCTGTCTCTAAAAGCATATGCAGCATTTGTGTACAGATTAAAAGGCAATGATGACATGATTAGACAAGATGCAGTGAGTGATACTTGCTATCTCTTGACTTCCTGTGTAGTGTAATTTTGCTCAGAACACATTTCGCACAGCTTCCGTAACAGCAGGCGGATGATTTGTTCGTCCATCTGCTTCACCTCGCAGAAATCCCGAATCACGAGTCCTGTCCTACCAGAACATATGAAATGCCTCCTGGGCCGAGTCCATCCTCTGAACTCTTCGATTACTCGCACGTATGTAACAAGCTGTCCTCGCCCTCCAGATCTGATTTTGAGCAGCCTAGCAGCGTCGACCCGCTGAATACAGAGAGAGAGCTTCAGGACTGAAGGAGATCAAAGAGACAAGATCTATGGAGGTCGATTAGTTTGTTGCAGTTGTCTCATCTTTCTCTACATAGCTGGTAGCTAGCTTAGTCATCCTACGTAAGCCCCTTCTATGGAGTATAACCTGAGACCGAGACTCCACTTAGCACGCTCACAACGACGAACTGGGGGACAAAAGTAAACATTGATTCAGAGTGCCACAATGTCTCACATACACCAGCCAAGATCGAGCACTAAAAGGGCGTGGTGCTCCTCACCAAGCACTCTTGAATACGGCTGATGATACTCACACCGCCATGTCTGCAGTTCACTATGGAGAAGGCCGTCAACTAGGTGCGACCTATGCACCAGGCACTGACGACTCTTACGGAATGCCTGGAATTCTTTCTCCTGGCCTACCACTACCTTATACGTGAGTTGCCTGCGGATATCTACAGCGAGCTTACTAACAGACGTTCAACAGTGAATACAGCCATGAAACCACTCATATCCAGGAGCAGATGGCCACTTTGAGCTTCACCTCCCGCGTAGAAAACAGCACTCCCAACTATTCGTACGACTATCCTCAGAGCTCAGTTGGTGCTTTGGAAGAGCCTTCACAACAAGACACATTTCCTTCCCGGTCCAGCTCGCGTTATACTCTGCCTGAACCACAATCCATACAAGCAATATCCCAACCATCCATTATTTCCCGCCTCCACGATCGACCGCCGAATGTACCCCCTTCGTGCGAGGAGCAAGAGGTCATTCTGGAGAGTGCACGACTGGCAGTCTTAGATTCTCAAAATCCGGATGTCCAACTCATGTGGGCTGAGCATGCACTAGCGTATGTGGAAACATGTATCGAGGACGAACGCAGACAGGAAAGGGTACAGCCTGATCGCCCGCAGACACCACACGTGGAGAGGCAGCTACAAATTGATGCCATAAACATTGTCAACTTTCTTGCAAATCAGGAACATCCAAAAGCGGAATACATGCGTGGACTTTGGCAAGAGTTTGGAAAATTTGGGTATGTGCAGAATAAGGCAGAGGCGTTCAGGTGCTACAAAAGAGCGGCTACAAAAGGCCACGCACGAGCAGAGTACAGGATGGGTATGCAGTTTGAGTCCACCAATGAAGTTGCAAAAGCTCTGCGGCATTACAAGCAAGGAGAATATCTGGGAGATGCTGCTTCATGCTATGTAAGGTACTTCTCTAAAGTTTGAAGAAGCCAATGACTGACGTGTTTTTCAAGCGTATGGCAATGATCTCGCTACTAGGACAACTTGGAGAACCACAGGATGTTGTAGCCGGACTTCATCTCATTCAGCATGCTGCAGATGTGGCTGACGAGAATGCACCACAAGGGCCATATGTAAGGATAATAAAGTGGAGAATGGCCGTAAAGCATTGCTGACAAAAGGCAGGTGTTAGGAATGCTTTTAGCACGAGAATTGCCTCAAGTCCAGCTCTCGGAGACATTGTTGCCATACGACTTAGAGGCAGCACGAATGTATACGGAAAAGTCAGCATTCTTAGGATTTTCGAAAGCGCAGCTGAAGATGGGGACGGCGTATGAACTCTGCGCCCTCGGATGTGACTTCAACCCAGCACTGTCACTTCACTACAATGAGCTTGCAGCACGACAAGGTGAATCTGAAGCAGAACTCGCTATCAGTAGATGGTTTTTATGTGGCTATGACAATGTTTTTCCTCGGGATGATCAGGTTGCGTTCGAGTATGCACATCGAGCTGCACTGGATGGTCTTCACATGGCCGAATTTGCCATGGGCTACTTTTACGAGATTGGGATACATGTGCCTGTGGACCTCGAAACTGCTAGAGAGTGGTATGCAAAGGCCGCAAAGAAGGGTAACAAGGACGCCGCTGCACGGATAGCAGAGACGTCAGTACAGCGCACATTGTCCAAGAAGGAACATGAGAATGTGGCCATTACACGCATAAGATCACAGCATGGCTCGAGGCGAGGAGGACGCCCAGAACGTTTCAGCAAGGCTTCCACGGTCATGCCAACGATACCTGACGATGGGTCAGTTCATCTAGCAGACGCCCACATCTTCAGCAAGCCAGCAGGTTTTGCTCGAATGGTGGGTGGCTCTCCTGTTGTTTCAGCGCAAAGCAACCCAAGTCATCCTGGCGTATTGTACTCTCCATACGAAACTCACTCCCCTCCACCGGAGGATGTTTCCTCGACGTTCACCACCTCGAGTGCCGTTGCTCTCGAAAGGAAGCCTTCACCAGCAGCGCATTATGAGCAACGATCAAATAGTCCAGCACCAGCACATCTACGTGAACCTCTTACAAGCAGTACCCCTCCGCCCACGAAGGCAATCACGTCAACACCACTGACTCAGCAATGGACATCGACAAACCTGCCTCCTGTCGCAACACCTCCTCGCTCACTCAGTCCCACGCGCAAACCTGTTCCAAATCGGAATCAGCCTCTAACACCAGTACAGTCCCGTACAGCATCTCCTGCACCGCCTAAACTTCCAGATCTGGGCTTTGCTTCGCCATTTGACCCACTCAAGGATCAAAGATTAGCTTCTTATCAATTACAGGAGCCAACCAAGAGTCAAGATCACCGGCTCAGTCAGTTAAGTCTTCAGTCTTCGGAAGCTGCATCTATGCATACGAGTGCACCTCTGTTCGGGCCAAGCATGCCAGATATCACTAGGACAGCAACACCACCAGTACGTAGTGATACACCTGCAAGTCAAAGTAGCAAGTCAACTTTCAGTAAGCCTGCCAGAGGTCCAGCAACATTTGAGGAGATGGGAGTGCCAATGGCAAAGCAAGAGCAAGATTGTGTAAGTTCTCATTTACACGACTGGCATAAGATGCTGACTAATTCTTCATGCAGATTGTTATGTAGAACAGAGGTTTATTGAATATTGTGCATGTATTGCCATATTTGAAATATTTATTATGCATGGTCTTGCTATTTGGGTCAAAAGGCGCAGTTGAGGGTGATATGCAGTTTTTGGAACGAGTATATGGGGGTTTACTAGGGCGGGGAGCACTTTCATATCGACAAGCATCCTTACAGGAAGAGCAGAGAGATTTCTTAAAGGTGAAACGTGGAAGTAAGGTTCTCCTGCAGATCATGTGTTTCAGCCGTGCACCAGAGTTTAACGGTTTCCGTCAACGAACAAAAGCCATCTGTTTCTTACCCTTCGAACTTTCTTCTCTCACAAGTCCATCTTTCTGTCCTCCTTTTCTCCTCTTGCCTCTTTCTTATCTACTGTATCAAAGCGCGATACCGCAACACACCACAGCTGTTTCTCTATTGAGCTTGCGCGGGCATGGCACCGCGCAAGGAAAAGACCGAAAAGGCATCTGCTGATGAAGGTGAAAGACTTCAGCTTTACGATGTGCTCGTGTCAAGCTAACAGGTCCCTTCTGTATACAGCACCTGACTTGATCCTCGACTACTTACGTGGGTCTCTGTTATTTGTTGTTACAGTAGATTCTGCTGACAATTTTTATCCAGGCAAGAGCAAGTAGGCTCTTGATTCAGCTTTACAACATTGCATGCGTAAGGGCAGCGCTCACTGACACTCTTTATGTCACTACTAGCCGTCCATATTCTGTAAGCATGACATTTGTCCTTTACCAGCGAGGAAGCAGAATGACTGATATGCTTTGACCTTCTTAGGCCAATGACATCTCATCGAACCTCCACAACAAAGTCACAAAAGGTTCCTCCCTCTATCTCTACCAAAAAGACAGTGTTCCATAAGGCACATTCGCTAACCAGACTCAATACATCCACAGCCGCGGCCGTCAAATACCTCAAAGACATGCACGAACGCCAACAAGTAGTCGGTTGTGTCTCAGGTATGGTCAAAAGTTCCATCATGACCTCGTCATCTTTCTTTCTTTTTTTTGTCCTCGCCTCAAAGACTGACCCCACTCCAGGCAAAGCAATAGTCTACCACCTCCCACAATCCACCAACGATCTTCCCTCCCCCGAAACCCTCACCGCAATGTCAAACGAACTCACAACCCTTCGTTCCTCCACCAACACGCTCGCCCTCGAAGCAAAAGCCCTAAAAACACAGCTCGCTGCGTTGGGCGCTACAGTATCGATCTCCGAATTGCGTGATAATGTCGCCAAACTGGAGAAAGCAAAGCAAGCTCTAACAGAAAGGGTGGATGGGTTAAGAGCATCAGCAAAAGAGCAAATTAAAAGCGAGAATGATGCGGTAGGGAGCATGGCGCAGGGAGGAGCCGACGAGAAGAAGAAAGTGGAAGTGGAGATCAACTTATTCACCACGGCTTTGGGAAGGAGGATGAAGATTACGGTGGAATTGTGGGATGTGGTTAGGGAAATGAGGCCGGCGAAGGTGAAGAATGAGGAGGAGTGGAAGGTGAGCAATTGATGACTGCGACTGAGAATGCAATGAGAAAAAGGTAAAGCTGACTTGCGATAAACTTGCTAGGAAGTGCTTGGAATTGCTGAATATTGAGGTGGCATGGCATACCGAGAAGAAGGATAACGTGGCAGGACTTATGCCAGTCTCAGGATGAAGTAGAGTTTCCTGTGGACCCTGCTCATCGATATCGCTACTACCCTGCTCATCGATATCGCTACTACATTGCTCGAGACACTAAAAGGGCCTGGCTGTTCAAAAGAGTCCTAGCATAATGCTTAATACTATTGGCAAACAGTCATCCGTTGAGCTCTCATTGCTTTCGAGACTACTCATGTTTCGGAACTCATGCAACGCACTCACTACAGAATAAGTCAGTAAGACCACACCAATCACAAATATCCGTCCGGCACAAACAAGAACAAAAAAGCCTGTATCTACTTACAACACATTCATCCACGCGCGTCTCCATAACACAGATTATGCGCTACAATCTCAGCCATCCATCCATCCATCCTGTCCTGTATCAAAATAAGCCACACACCCGAACGAGAAAACAGTGGTGCTATATCTTCCGTTCCTTCCTACATCTCACGTCTCACGTCTCAACCTCGATCATGTGTAGCTCGCGGTTAGTGAATTATTGAAGAGTGCCCATCGACGGCCCTTTTAATACCTAATAGGCCCTGAATAGCTTCTATGTATCGACCATAGGAAAAGGATTACTCGGATATAGTGTGGGCAAATTAGTCACTTGTTCTCGTCGGCCACCAGTACACATGTATTTGGCGGCTTCGTCTGTGCATTCTTCGTGCATCTGCTTAACAGTGTTACCACGGCTGCGTGGGCATTTGTTGCTCTTCGAGTCCTCGATGATCACACCAGTGTAGACGACATTGGAAGTAGCATGGTAAAAGGTGCCGTTGACCTAGGAAGGTATATTTGGGTCAATCTTAGTAAGATTCTAATTAGCCCAAGGCTCGATATTGATAGTCTTGGTAGTGGGTTGCGGGTGAGAGCACCTTGCTACCTACTCCTTCGTTGACAGCACGTGGAGCTGACTGACGATTAAACTGGCTCGGATTGGTCCTTTGCTGATCGGGCTTGTAGGTAACGAAGAAATGCTCGACGAAGAAATGCTCAGTTTGGGCTTAGCAGCCTTTGTTGAGCAATTGAGACTATTTTCGAGGATTGCATACCAATCGTCATGACTAGACTGTAAATCTCTATGAGCGTGTTGACTTACGGTCCTATTTCATTATGTCCTAGTACAGGAATCCGTCCATTCTGCTTGACGTGGTTTCCCAGAGCGTCCCAACGTGTGATGGTATCTTCCGAAGACGTGTCGCTCTCTTCGACCATGCTACAACAGTTGACTAGACCTGCTTCGAAACAGTATTCGAGAAAGTCAATGTGAGTTGCAGATAGATGCCAATACCGTGATCGCGGAAAGGTACGTGTGACCTCGACCACCATCGGTACTCGTACAACTTGATGCTTGATGCTTGAAGCCCTTTTCTCTTTTGAACTAATGTAAACGAGCATTTCGAACACTAGAAAATAGGTTAGTAGATCTGTGTACGCGTCTGCATTCGATGTCCGAACGTAGTCGGAGTATTCGGCACTCTCTCGAGAAATTGTGCCATTTGATCTGTTAGTCGTTGGCCAAAGCAGACTTCTGTTGCCATAGGTAAGCTGATTATCTTTACGAGGGCCTGCCAGATCTCAAGTAGACACCAAAACACCGTCCAAGAGGTGCAGATAGCCGCAGCCTAGGGTGTTAGAAAGAGGAGAGATTGAACAAGACAGCGTCAATAAGAAGTTAATGTTAATCAAAGTATGAAATTGTCTTGTCCATCTAATACTTTCCTATACCCTCATTTACTGTCTCCCAAACTCCCATCTATGTTATGTGTAGGTATCTTGCAGCCCGTCTGATCCATTGGTATGATATGAAGTGTCCTCTATGCCATGAGCCATTACTATTTACAAAGCCAAAAAAGAGTTAAGTTGTTCCTCCTTTACCAGGAAGTCGTCTCAGTTTGTGATGGTGTATTTATGATTAGGTGGTTGTATGGTTGAAGTCGTCGGTGTTGTCGTGAGACGTTAAGGAGTGGCGTAGTTAGAGCATCGTATCCCCAGCATCCCCGTGTAGTACTGCAATCACCTCGAGATGACAAGTGAGAAACCGTCCATCCACTGTCCAGTCGAGCCAGAAATGCCGGCTATACTGTAGCCTCTGGGCGGTATTAATGTATGACTGTACATCGTGTTAGCTCTGTAGTTTCAATCCTTCCTTTAGACGTGATGACTTACCCGGATCCTCCATTAGGATTACCATAAATCTCACTTCTCCTTCCGAAATTCGTAATGATTTGTATGCCATCAATCCATAACCCCGCCCTCAAATAAAAGCCCATGACAAATTCACCTCTCCTCGTATCAAGGGCGAAATCGTCACCACCCTCTTTGCCTCCCTTCTTGCCGAAAAGCTGGGAAGACGAATCTTCGTAGAAAAATTCAATACCGTCCAGTGCAAAGCCATGGTAAACACGAATAGCCACCATGACACGCTTTGGATCGACAGCATTTTTGAAGATGATTTCCTCCGGGCGAGACCCCTCTAGTTGCGAGAAACCGAGCTTGCCGCCTCGGAAGCCAAATTGTCCTGATGCGATTTTTACACGAGCTGACTTTGAGACGAGTTCGTTGAAATCGTCGACAATGTGTTTGCCGCCACCAGCCGAGAAGATCTCCAGACGGAGCTTGCTTTTCCGCTTTTCAATGGGTAGACGAGCGCGAAGGTCTGCTTCTGCGAGAAGGATTTGACGGGGGAGAGCTGCCATGGGATTTTCTGAGTCGACGTATTCGATATAGCTCTTGCAGACGTCGTCACCTTGTGCGAAGAGTTCTACCCAGGCGATACCAGTCGCGGCGGTAACGAGGACGTTGCCGTTGTCCACAGCCCATACTTGTACGCTATCATCTGGATTCTGAGCCGGATCTGATGGGAGTCTGAAGCATGGGTGAAATCGGAATCGAAGACAGTCTAGACGATGCCATGAGCATTCGTCTGCTGGTAAACAAAGCCGCTGTCCAGGTTCTTTCGTTCTTGTAGAGTATGGTTCTCTGCAGACGAATGTTCGGTTGAGTCGAACATAGTCGCGGAGCATGACACCACTTTCTTGGTGTGGACAGCCGAACAGATGTCCTGTTTCGTGCATATGAGCTCCAATTCCAATATTTGCCGCCTCCCAATTGCTTCCACTTTCACCGCAGTCATTAGCAACGAAACGGGTATCTGTACGAGTGCAGTCGGTGAATGCACCGACGACTTCCTCGAAGTTGCTGGGATACGTTTGAAGAGAGTGAGATCCGAAGATGGCCAGCTGTGTATCGCCAGATCCACCACCTAGTGCAGCATGTCCACGTACAACCTGTGCCTGAGGATCCCAGTGTGTATCGAGCATGAGTACCGAGACATATCTCTTGTGGCCCGGCCGTGGCTTAAAGTAATTGTTGACCGCTTCCATGGCAATGCCGAAAAGTTCGTCCTTTTTCTGTGCTGGCCCATGTTGCTGGGCACGTTCGAGATCTCGAAGCTCTGCCACGGTCTTATCAGTCCTTACAATATGGATCTTGGCCTCATTACGCATCATCGGAATCTCGCCATCACGCTGGCTGAGCGTGCCATGTTGCCATTCTTCTTCTATTCGGAAGCACCTTCTACCAAAGTTGTTTCTGTTCATCTGTTCACCTGTGAATGCTTGCCACAGATAAGCCGCCATCTTGAACTTCCGTATCGCAGTCTCCAATCCATTGCCTTCTCTTTGTTTTCTTTCTGGGACGGCATCATATGTCTCGTCAGAGTCTCGGGCAAGCATGATGACCAGATCTAATGGAGGAGTTGAGGCAAGGGGTAGGTAGTTGATACATATCCAGGAGGAGTGAGCTGGAGCACCGTTGAAAGCAGGCACTTTTGGTGAGACGAAGTCTAGTCTGATCCTGTTGGGTCCAGGTTGTAGGTGCACCAGTGCCTTGAAGTGCGAATCGCAGACTGGCCATTGTGTAGCTGGAAAACTGTCTTGATGATGACATACATAAAGAGCGCCGTCGAATGATTGTTGTGCTGGATCTCCAATCTGACCATATATGAGAAGGACTTTTTGGTGTACCTGATCAATCGCTGTTAGAATCTCACTCTTTTATCTCCTGCTTCTGCACAGGCCCATGGATCCTGCCAATATCTTGCCAAACGTACCCAAGAATTATCAGAAACAGAAAGGACGCGCGGTGCGTATGGTGTAGATGCGGAAGTCTGCGGTCTAGGAGATGTTGCTGAGGAGTTTAACGTGAGAACGCTGCCACCCTGAGAATCGGTCAGTGGATGTTCAGAGAACAATTCAGCGGGGCATGACAAACGGCTATGCTGTATCTTCCGCTTTGCGAAGAGGGATAGACGGAAGGAGAGGGTCGTCGAAGCGTGGATGGGCCGTCGCCGCTGATTGAGTGGAGGTTGCTAGAAGACTTTTCCGAGGGTAATGTGCTGGGAGGTGTGGAAGAGCCGTGGCCAGTGTTCACGCTGGAAGAAGACTTGTTGGAAGGTTCTACTGCATTGTGAGACTCATTTGAGCTGCCAGAGTGCGAAGAACGCTCGGTCCTGAAACTGCTTCTTGACAATCGTCTCAGATCGTGCAAGAATGAAGGCATGCCGCAAATCCACCAGGCGAAGCGGATTTCAGGAAGCGATGTCCGCTCGTGCCCAGACTATAAGATGCGACAATCGAAGGAAAGGAAAGGGGAGTAAGGTAATAATGTCGTCGGCAAGGTTGGCAAGAGAAATGTGGAAACTGCGGAGAAGGGCCGATGAGCCTCGTGCTTGCTTCTAGGAAGAGGGCGAGCGAGGGAAGGTTGCGGTAGGATGTTGGTGTTGTGCAAAGTGTCAGGCGAACGAGATTGCTTGTCTATGCTGGGCAGAGCTTGGAGAGGAGGTCAGATGGGAGAATGCGACATTGGAAAAAGAGACATGGAAGAGAAGTGCTGAATCTTGGCTTGGCACATGGGTACTGGGTAAGCGGGAAGTTCTATCAATAGTTTTGACAGGTTGGGCCCGCCTGAGATCAAGCTTTGGCACTTGTGCCTGGTTATTCCTTTGCAATGCTGCGTATATAAACGAGCCCCTTGGCCCTCTCATCTCGTCCATGCTGTCCTATCACCAGAACTCTGGCAGAGAATGTAACCTCGTTTGTTGAGAGGTTGCGATTATGCAAAATCTGAAACAATCGGCGAGGATTTGGCCGACAGACGATCCTCGACGTTACGCATGTCTGTGGATTCGTTCGGGGAATGTGAAACTCTCTTGTCCCACCATTCCCCTCTTCCTTTCCTCTTCCCGGTCTGGTCTGGCCGTCAAAGTATAATATCGTCCAATTCTAATCATCTTATCTCCAGACGAGTCGGAAGCTCAAGCTCAAGTCCTCAGTGATATCTGGAATATGACGAGAGGGACCCGTTCGCGAATATCTGTCATGCAGGAGAGCGAAAACGCCAAGTTCAATCGGTCAGCCTTTACACGTGCGAGTACTGTATTCTCCAATGTGGTATGTGTTAGCCATCGAAGGTTTTGACTGGGTGTGATTGCTGCTGACCACTTCTCGAGCGTGTCATTTGTCGACTATATTCGAAAACTCCGTCAACCCATCGCTCGTCCTTGCGTGATGGACGGACCATCTGTAGTGCATATTGTAATGCGACAGGGTCATCGACTCTCATCACAATATACGGCATTATTCCTCAAGAACTCCTGTATTATGCATGACCTCGATGGAATTCTCACCTTCTCACCTCACCCGACTTTCAACCCCTTCAACTATCTGTGCAACGCATACTTGCACAACATCTCCGAACGCATGGTGATTGATATACGAAGAGGAAGGAGCTTTGGGACTCCGGGAGAAAAGGTGTCAAAAAAGGGGCAGCGAGGTCGACCGTTTTCCTGGTTACTTTGACAACTCCCCTCGATACTTCGTACTAGATTCACTATTAGGTCGCAGTGCTGCATTCCATCGTCCCCCTCTCCAATTGCCTCTCCTACTTTCTAGACGCCCTCGCTGTGTTGTTATATTGTCTTGTGCTACTTCTATATCGCAATTGTACTACACACATCCGCCTTCGCATAAGCTTGGGAAACTCTTCTCTTTCACTCCGGCGCTAGCGGTCATTAGCATCATAGCATCATAGCTTCACACATGACCATCGACGACCGATCATGTCAACAACAGCACCAGCAGAGATGGAGATAGCGCAAGAAATACAAAGCAAGGTGTTGCGCAGAGCACAAGTGTCGAAGGTAAACAAGGCGCCCATCAGTCCATGGTCACCTCGACTAATCACACTCGACCAGATGGCTCGTACACTGCAAGACCGTCTCGCCTTGGCAAATGTAAAAGTAAAGAATGGATGGCAGAATCGACCACTCGTTTCGATTGAGCCGGAAATCGATAGAGAACTCAAGCGCAAGCGTATCGAGTCCAACATCGACCAATTCTCAGACACGTCCTCTATCGCATCAGGCCATTGCTTCTCTGCCGGTCTACCAGTATCCTCGCCTCTAACCGCTCCTCTCTTTTCCGATGACATGCCTCGGTCAGGTGCAAGTGCTAGGGATGGGTACTCAAAACGGTTCCGAAACGAGATGCCACTGCTAGAACCTCCAGGAAGCACACACAGTCAAGGACGAGGCAGAACAATCAAGAGAAAGACATCTGCATGGAAGAGTACCTTCGAACTACCACAATCATCACCAACCCACTACCGCAGTCGCATCCGTCCATCTATCGCCAACGACCGTCACGGCTCCTTCATCTCTGAACGGTCCCCAATAATGCACTCTCCCAGCGCTTCCGAAGACGACGATCAAGACCTGCCTCTTCCCATCTTTCGAGCGCCAGCACCACCAAACCTCTCCGCTGTTCCAATGCCACACTTCAGATCTTCACCACCTCGCACACCCTCCCCATCACGTCCATCGCACCTACGAACACAAGACTCAATAGACGCCGGCAAAGAAGGCGCTGATCTACTACTATTCCTCGCACAATCTCCTTCTCCAGCCGTACATGCCAACAAGGTCACCTTTCCTTCTACACCTGAAGCGAAAACGACACAACTTCCTTCGTCCATGATGTCCACACCAGGCGCCGTCTGGGCCAACTTCCAGCCCATTACTCCTGGAACAGCAGGATTCGAGTTCTCCGCTTTTCTCAACATCTCACCAAGCCCAGCACAGCAAGCCTGGAAACGAACACCAGGAGGTGTGGGTATAACGCCGGGAAGGACGCCGCGGGTACAGCTCGAGTCGAGACGAAGGCTGGATTTTGAGGGTGAAGTGCCTATAGTATCAAGGAGTCCTACTCTTGCAGCCTCGTCACAGGACTCGACGACCAAGTTGCAATTAGGTGGTGAGCTTGACACACCGAGGAAGAAGAGTTCGTAAATGTATCGATACCATTTGGATCCTGGCATGGCATGGGTAAGGCGTTTTCAAGTGAGTGTCAGCTTCGAACAGAACTGGCGACTGTGTCTCGTTTTGTTGTTTCCAATTATGTTTAATCTAGCGTTGGGTGTGTATTTTATGCGGCATTTGTTTTTTCACTCTGTAGGTTTTATGGTTATGGATTATAGCGCTCTCAAAGGAAGAGCTGTGTATTGGTAAACGAATCAGCTAGTAGCCAAAGGAAAGGGAAAGACGTCGGATGAGAGAAAAGAGGTCTCATGCTATAGAAGCATTTCTAAACGAATAGATTTTCTCTAAGCATTCTGCACAAAGGTCCGTTTTCACATAGATCTCTCATCATCTCTTATCTCATCATGATACTTTCGCCAGACCACGCCGGCGTCCATGCAGCATCACACAACCTTTCTAGGCGCTCAGGACCTACGGACTGGTCACCATCTCCGGACTACCCAAACCCAACCCCAAACCCAACCCAACTACTCTTCTTACACTACTCCCAGCAACACTCGCTCTCACTCCACTTTCCTCCCCCTCCTCCTCCTCCTCATCCCCCTCCTCATACCCAACACCCACCCTCCTAACCCCAAACACCCTAGAAGTCCACTCCGCAAAAGTGTCCGGATCCCACACCTCACTCTCCCTCCCCTTCCCCTTCTTCCTACTCGCCGTGCCAGGAGTCCCCGCACCACCACCTTCCTCCTTGATCCACCGTCCGAACCACTCTTCATAGCTCACCAACGCCATATCTTCGATAGCGCCCACCAACGTCTCCTTGACACGCAGATCATCGAGCCATTCGTCCAGTTTGGCACGTAGCAAGGGGACTTCGCGCTCGATTGCTGTGCGGACAGCAGCTACTGCCGCGGGGCCGGGTAACTTGCCCTTTTGCATTTGGAGTTGGAGGGAGCGTTGTTGTTCGTGCAGCTTTGAAGACGCAGATGAAGGGTCGAGGACAAATGTCATGCGCACGGCCCAGGCGGTTGTGAACTCGTTGATGACGCCGCGTAAGCGTGTATCGAGTTCGACTTTGGCGTCGAGCATGTTCTCGACTACTCGAGGGACGAGTGCTTGGATGCCGCCGAGTAGCCGGCCTGGATTGGCTAGGTTGGCGAAGAGAGAGGTGAAGCCGCTGCCGCGGACGTCGGCGAAGGTGGAGGTGAGGACGGTGAAGTCGAGATCGGATTCGGGGGAGACGAATTCGATGTCGAAGGCGACGATTTGTTGTTTTAATATGAGCAGCTGTTTGAGTAGGAAGAGGTGGGTGTCTGCGAGGGTGGGACGGGGGAGACCGGATGCGGGAGATGGAGTGTGTGTGGAGAGAGCGGTGGTGGCACGAAGAAGGGAGAGGGTGGTTTGGTGGACTATTTGGTGTGCGAGATCGTCAAAGACGACGGACTGGAGGGTTGTCAGTGTACGAAGGGTGTCGATGGAGGTGTGAAATTGCTTACATTGACTAAGCGGTAGATTCGGCTCAAGAGCCAGATTGCTTTGCGAAGAGTCGGATACCATTCGGATGCTGGTGCACCACCTTCGTATGCCCACGGCATGTCTATCAAGTCGCTATCTTGGCCTTCGCCTATCACTGGCGTCTTGCCATTGGGTGTTTGTGGTGTTTCCATGGACGAATTTTTCCTTCCAGATAATGCCGGCGCCCTATTACCAGGTCCTGTGGCTGTGATTGTGCTTCGTCCACGACGACCTGCTGTCTCAAGGTCATCTGGCGTAGGTCTGTACCTTTCAATGTCATCACGAAGCACCGCCAACGCTAGAAACACGAGTCTAGTCTGTGCGTCCTCGAGAGCTGATCGAATCAAAGGTGAGAAATGCAAGCGTGGAACTTCTTCAACATATTCGCCATCTTCTTCCGGCTCTTCCATGTATCGAACTTGGATCAAGCTACACAGCTCGCACAGCTTCTGCAACTGCGTCTCTTTGATTGTTCTCGGTCTCAAGTAGTCGTATAATGGTTCGCAGATAGCTTCGAGGAAATCATACAGACCACCATCACCTTCAAACCATTCATGCCATAGATCATACTCATCCAAGCAGAGACCTCTGATGTATCCAATGGTGCTTCGAGCAAAAGTAATAAGATCTTTTTGATTATTTGGCGCGACATTCATCTCGGCTAGTCTTCTGTTGATGATGGGCGTAAGCAGACGACCTCGGGCTGCCGCGTAGCTCTGATATAGTTCATTCACTAAGCTTTGGTACTCGGGCTGAGCGTTCGGACCAGCGTCTGCAGCTGGCACAGCTCGCTTTTGCACTTCTAATCCTAAACCTCTAAGCTCAGATGCACCGACGCGAAACTTGGCATAGAGTAGGCCTGACATTGCAGTGTCGTTGCCGGATGATTCTGCTATCCTTTTCGATACATCCGAGGAGATCTCGCGTAGAGTGTTGGTGAAGTGGACGCGGACCAGGGTTAATGCTCTTGTCATTAGTAGCCTATATCGCTTCTCATATTCTGCGGCCTCTTTATGCTTTGGCTATCAGTATGTCAGTACTGTGGTTCGGAGGAAACATACAAGCTGGCCTTACATGAGCGTGCATAAAGTCTAAGCAACTATCCAGATTGGAAAGCATTTGAGGAAAGTCTTGACTGCGGACCAGACTACCGGCACCTGGGGCATTCAGTCTTCTCGTTAGAGGATCCAATAGACTATAGTATTGCAAGTTCTCGCCAACATCTTGTGCAATCCCAGAAACACGTCGTTGTTCATCAAGTAGTCCTTGCGATCGAGCTTGAAAGCTGGATGTTTGTGCTTCTACTGCTTTGAAAGAGGCAGTCAAGTCTGAAAGTAGCTTCAAGTTGGAGTTGGTGTCTTCGAGTAGCGAGTCCAGATGCCGACGGGTTAAAGTGAGTTGATCTAAGTATAGTCTTGCTGCTCGTCAGCCTCGCCATCTTACAAGATGTGCTTTTCTTTACTCTTACTGGTATTTTTCATGGGTGGCATCAGCCAGCGCATCACTAGCTTCGTCATAGGATCGCGCAAAATCGAGATCTGACGAGAGCTTGAGGTCTGCAAGACCATGATCTCCTCTTTCACCATTATCTTGCTCTTTTGACCGTCGACGAGCTCTTTTGTGGAAGTCGGTTATAGACTTGGTTCGTCTCGAAACAGTAGGGGTAGGAAAGGATAATATCGTGGACGGTAGTTGTTCATGAGTACTTGTGGAAGCTGTAGGGTTCCTGCCGTCAGCCTGCTCTAGCTGAAACCTATCAACATCCAAGCGTGAGGAGTTGAATCAAGCCACTTTGCTTACATTAACAGGGTCGAGGAGTGACTGTCGCCTCGTGTGTTCATGCTGTTGTGATCGCGGTGTGGTATTAGTTGCATAGAAAAAGGCATCATCGTACATTTTCTTTTCTACTATCGAGGCCTTTACAGTGGTTTAGATATGAGGATGATGAATTGTTTGTTACCACCGTACTTGCGGGAGAGGTTTTCATTACGTGATGCCATTGGGTCAGATTGAAGGCTCAGGGGTAAAGATGATTACTTTAGACATCGCATTACAAAAACTGCTCATTAGCTACATGTTTGTCCGAATCTGCGACGCAGCGGATGACTTTACTCTATCCGCAGTATTTGTTGCTGTCATCTTGTCGTCATCATGATAACCTCTGCCTCCAGTTTGTTCCTATATCCAATGATATATTGTTCACACGGCCTCGGATCAGGAACTGGTCTGCTGGTCTGTTGCCCATTGATCATCCTTGCACCTGTCGATTGATTGGCACAGTGCCGATGAATCATCTTTTCGCGCAATTCTGCTGTATCCTAGCTGGACCGGGACATCAAATCGAGCTAAAATACGACTTCAATACCAGGACGATGATTCCTAGTCCTCACAACGTTGATTTCAGAAGCTTGCCACCTCTTCACTCGCAAAAGATCGGAATTTCATAGTATGCTGTGTGTGCAACAGCTCTTAGTTTGTAATTGGTGCCGACAAGCCCGATGAATGGTCGTAGCAGACCAAGATCATGCATATAGTAGTCACTGCCAATCGATCACAGATCGTATACCAGCATAATCTCACAGCGCCTTCAGAGTTCGTCGTCCGAATCAGAAGAGGTCTCGCTACTCGACGATGTTTCTCCACGTTTTGCTGCTGCTTCTGTCAAACCCAAGGTCTCTGGTCGACCTTTCGCACTCGTCTCTGTTTGAGACATATCAGGCCCGCCGCTCTCAAATCCTGCTGGCCAGTATCGCATTCGCAGGCCTTTTGGTTGCTGCCGTACTGCTTTCGCTTTGGGTATTGTTGGATGCGCTACACCTTGTGTGTCGTTGGTCTTGTCTTTAGGAATAGAGTATGCTGTAGCAGGATGGGTTGATTGTTGCACATGTAGCGTGGTGTTGATTGTGACAGATGCTGAATTGTATCGTACGCCGCCTTCCACAGGAACGAGTATTCCCGAACCATCTTTACCAGTATCTGCTGAGCTTTCAACGCGAAGACCATATTCTAAACCATTATGCTTTATGATAGTCGTGCCCGATTGTGCTTGGGTTAGATCCACCTCTTTCAGTGATGTGATAGGAAGGCCGGAAGCAAGTGTGATGTGCCATATCTGCTTTCCAGCTAGGTTTGCAGGCGAGAAGAGCTTGTCGAGTTCGGTGTCGGTAGATTTGCTAGTGCTCTTGACGGCAACGAAGCCATCGGGAGGAGTGTAGTCCTTGGATATTGCGCGACTAGAGACAAGGCTATTTAATGCATTTGTGGTGGTCTCTTTCATCTGTTGATCGCCATCGTCTTCACTACTCGATTCACTACTCGATGCTGGTTTCGTTGCTTGATCTTCTTGAGCAGTCTTTGTGCGCTTAGCTGCACTTTGAGGCGATGACGTTCTTTCGGATGTGGTTGTTGGCTGTTTTCTTTTCTGGCTGATTGGTGCCTCCACACTTCCTGAGCTACCGCTCTCACTTTCACTTGAGCTCGAGTCACTTTCTACATCACTCGACGCAACTTTTTCTGAACTGAGGATTTTGCCTGGCATATTGATGCTAGCTTTCCGAAATGTCTTTGAAGCGGAAGCTAGGTGCTAATGGAGCTCCGTCGTTGTCGTCGGCGCCAGCGCCCAAAGGTGAGTGATCTTGATTGTGATGTTCGTTGTTTTGCAACTTTTTTTTCCTCGGGAACTGAAAAACATGCGTGACTTCAATGGCATTGTGAGAAGGTGGACTTGATTGACATCATCAGCTTTTGTATTGACAATGATGATATTATGCAAGGCATCTATCTAACTAGTGGATGCTGTGATATGCTTGACCCCTCAGTGAATATCATGAAGCAGCGCTTACGGGGGTCATGAACTATCTTGATTACGATTGTTACCCGAATTGATTCTTGGTCTATCTGGAAGGAGGGAAGAAAAAGATATAATCGTGCGGTTGGAGCTAACAACACTGTAGTACAGCTGAGTGCCTTTGCTGCTGCCAAAGTTAAGAGCTCTAACGCCGATCTTGACAACGCTGAAGACTCCGTCATCAACTCCGATCGCGAAGACTATACCACTTCACGACGAACTTCGGTCAGTAATAGACTCGATGCGCTCGAAGATGAGGGAGACGACGTTGACTATGACGATCGCTTAACTGAAGAAGCACATTTTCGCAATGTGCAGCTTTCGACCTGGAGACCTTCGCACGACAGCCAGAGCAGGGTGAGCTGTACCGACAGCAGCATCCATGTGGAGCTGCTACCAGGCGAAACCATAGCATTGATTGGTTCCTATGATATTCTTGTCAGCCTCGGTGCCGTCATACTATATGGAGCAACTCTGATGGCGAGTACGAAGCTGCATAGAGTATATGCCCCTGCAAGTCATGCACTTCCCGTAATTGAAGCGAGCCCAGCTGGAAAGGCCAAGATCGAGATATTGGTCGTCAAAAATGACCTAAAAGGTATGGCAAGACTGTCTCCTTTATTCAAGCGATTATGGAACAAGGATAAAGATGTTCGTGAGGATATAAAGTTCCTCTCCAAGCAGTCGTGTCAATTTGTAAGTTCTTGCTCTTCTTAGCTCTGAACATGTACTCATCTTGCGGTAGCTCCGCTACGCCACGGATGATCCAGACAGAAGGCTCTTATATGGTCTTGCAGTGCCGCTGGACTGGCGAAATTGTATGCGACTTGTTGCAATATCATCTGGCAAGACTAGTGCAAAAGTGCTTGTGACGGGCTTCAATGGATCTGGCAAATCGACCTTTGCCAGGCTTCTGACGAATTTTCTCTTGACTCGGCCGGATGCCGCACGAGATGCTAGTGCTACGAACAGCAGGCGCAGTGTGTGCTGGCTGGATCTGGATCCTGCTCATCCTGAATTCTCGCCACCAGGACAACTTTCATTGGTTCTCGTGACAGAACCAATCCTAGGGCCTGCCTATACGCATTCTTACGTCGACAACGCCATTGGTTTTGTAATAATACGAGCACACAACATCGGTTCCGTTTCGCTCAAGGACGACCCAGCTCAATATCTGGCTTGTGCCCAGAATCTCTTTCGCTGCTATGAGGCACACCACAGTGAGTCAACTTTGATTATCAACTGTCCCAAGTGGGCGGCTGGCGAAGGGCTGGAGACTCTGCTAGAGCTAATCAAAGCTTTGTCATGCACGGATCTGGTCTTCATGATGAAAGGTCAAGCACCAGAGGAACAATATACTCGGGATCTCCCCGAGGTGCGCCAGGATACGGCGATCCAACTCACTCTGGGTAACAGTATCGCGATGGTGCTTAATACTGTACGTAAACCCGGGAAGAATACCACAATACACTATTTGTCGAAAGTCAATAGACCGTCGCTGGCATTTCGAACGGCTGCAGACTTTCGACACATGCAGACCATGTCGTATTTTCAGTCCCTTGGGCCTGTGCGTGGAAATCCGGCGTGGGAGTCTTCAGGCCTTCTTGCTCGGAGTCCTTGGCTTGCAAGCTACGATCAAGAGTCTCCTGACATTCTGGGTATTCTGAGTATTGGGACACAAACAACTGCAGACAATGTATCCACCGCTATAGACGGTATGGTGCTCGGTTTGTGTGTACTCGAAGAAGATGATGAAGCAGAGTATGCCTTCTCAAGGCTTGACCGTACTAAAAACGAGGGCTTGCCATACTGGCCACCTGGAGTTGAACTGATGTCTGCTCCACCTGACCCGAATCACTCACATGCGATTGGTTTTGTTTACTGTCAAGCTATCAATCCTAAATCACGCTCTCTCGTCCTCCACACTTCCATACCAAGGCACGTCTTGGAAGCGACATCTCTCAAGACAAGGAATGGCGTGCCTAAACTCTTCCTTGTGCGAGGTTCATTAGATATGCCCGCCTGGGCCTACCTTGAGCTGGATCACATGCGCAGAGCAGTAGGCACGAATGAGAGTAAGCAAGGGCTTGCTGTGGAAAGCAGCAAGAACGCGAAGCGTAAGAGGGAGGCGAATCTAAGTCAGAATCTCATTGCACTAAATCCAGGTTATGATGTTGCCAGGCGAGAACCAGGAAAATCCGGCAAGATGGCTGATAACGTGGACGCGAATGGGAAACATGTCATACCTTACGTTGCTGAAGTTGGCGAGGGTGACAATACAGGACAACGATGGCGCACGAGACACGACATAGGACGAAGGTGATGAGTACGATGTTATGGGATATGATATTGAGTCGAGGCTGTCAGGTTCAGGGTATTCGGCTGTGGATGAGGATCGGGAGGAAGGCCAACCCAAACGTCCTCCGGTATAGATGCGTGCGTGTTGCATGCCGATGAGGGCTCACTCTTTGCCCAAAGAGGCAGAGGTGAACGCCAGCAAGGAGAGTCTAGCTAGATGCCGTTACAGGATTGTTTCACCGAAAATGGCAAAGTGATCCAGACTTTGTAGATCGTGGTTCGCGTGGCATACCCGTTATCGCCAACGCCAAGCCCACCTTTTCATTTTCCTTTGAATAAGAGCATACTCGCCAGCTGCCACCTTGACCAGCAAACTCCATCTTCATACACTATACCGCAAACATGCCTTACAACGACTACCTCATGGAGACTCCTCTCCGCGACCTCGACCCTGAGATCGCCGAGATCATGGTGGGTGATGCCCTCATACGCCTCTGCAATACCATTACTAACGCCTCCTCTTCCAGCGCCTTGAGATCCAGCGTCAACGCGAGTCCATCCTCCTCATCGCCTCGGAGAACGTCACCTCCCGCGCAGTCTTCGATGCCCTAGGCTCACCCATGTCCAACAAATACTCTGAGGGTTACCCCGGCGCACGTTATTATGGTGGAAATCAGCACATCGATGCCATTGAAACTACTTGTCAGAACCGAGCTCTCGCGACCTTCCGGTTGGATCCTAAGAAGTGGGGTGTGAATGTTCAGTCGTTGAGTGGTAGTCCTGCCAATTTGCAGGTCTACCAAGCTATCATGAAGCGTATGTTTGGGGAGGAAGAGTTGTTGTATACCTAGGCGCTGACTTACAATAGCGCATGACCGTCTTATGGGTCTTGACCTGCCTCACGGTGGTCATTTGAGCCACGGCTATCAGACACCACAGAGGAAGTATGTGTAAATATATGTTTGCGCCATGTCCTATAACTAACCACTTCATCCAGGATCTCCGCTGTATCAACCTACTTCGAAACCTTCCCTTACCGTGTCAACCTCGAGACTGGCATCATTGATTATGAGAGGCTGGAAGAGAACGCGCTGATGTACAGACCTAAGACACTCGTAGCAGGTACCTCTGCTTACTGTCGTGAGATCGACTACAAGCGTATGCGCGAGATCGCTGACCTCTGTGGCGCATACCTCGTCGTAGACATGGCGCATATCTCTGGTCTCGTCGCCGCCGGCGTCATGGACGACCCTTTCGAATACGCCGACATTGTTACCACAACCACACACAAGTCTCTCCGCGGTCCTCGTGGCGCCATGATCTTCTTCCGCAAAGGTGTGAGAAAGACCGAGGCCAACGGCAAGGAAGTCATGTACGACCTCGAGGGTCCCATCAACTTCTCCGTTTTCCCTGGTCACCAAGGTGGTCCCCACAACCACACCATCACTGCGCTTGCTGTTGCGCTCAAGCAGGCACAATCGTCCGACTTCAAGGAGTACCAGACACAAGTCAAGAAGAACGCCAAGGCGCTTGAGGTGGAGTTCAAGAACATGGGTTACAAGCTTGTCACAGACGGTACAGACAACCACATGGTGCTGCTTGATCTCAAGCCTCAGGCTCTGGATGGTGCTCGTGTCGAGGCTATCCTAGAACAAGTCAACATTGCATGCAACAAGAACACTACTCCTGGTGACAAGTCAGCACTCTCACCCTGCGGTATCCGTATCGGTGCACCCGCAATGACGAGTCGTGGTCTTGTAGAGGAAGACTTCAAACGTATTGCTGGCTACATTGATACCTGCATTAAGCTCACCAAGAAGGTGCAAGCTGATCTGCCGAAGCCCGATAACAAGCTCAAGGACTTCAAGGCCAAGGTCGCCAGTGGTGAGGTTGAGGAGATTGCAAGTCTGAAGAAGGAGATTGCTGGATGGGCAAGCACGTTTCCTCTGCCCGTATCTGGCATTGATGCATGAGGACATGACGGACTAGGCTTGGGATCAAAAGCATGGCAGGCATATGGGAGGCGCTTTCAATATAGATAATGACTGTGGATAAAAAGGTATTCAGGAACGAAGAGGACCATGATGTGCTAGAACTATCTGGTTGGATCATTTGCTGGAGCACAATAACTTCGTTCAAATTCATCGTACTTGGGTATATGCTAACCTCGATCAAAAATGCTCCAACTTCTGTACCTAATCATCTCGAGAATCTCTACTTCCTCATGCTTACCCGCCAATCAATTATGAACAAGCCTCAAATACCTAAACCTCCCACACCTCTACCCTCCTCATTGCCATTTTTCGCCATGTAGGCATGGATTTACGCAGGGAAGTGATTGATGTCTACAGATACAATTTACGTCGCAGCTGAGTAGCTTATTACAAGCAAAACAAAACATAATGATTTAAACGAAAATCTGTGTTTCACATGCTTCGCTGGGTTCCAGCTCGTCGAAGTTTAAAGCCGTGGTGTCGGAGTGGTTAACGAGTCAGACTTGAAATCTGATGCCCTAGGGCGCGCAGGTTCGAATCCTGTCCGCGGCGCACTTCTTTTTGCTTTTTATTTGGTCTTTTTAGCTTCCATTTGATGTGTTATATCATATATCTGCTGAGGCGAGGGTTTTGTCGTTGGGTGAGCACACTTCAGTGACCCTGCTTGGCAAACGCCCGATATCCAAAGTCTAGCCGAGTTGTGTTTTTGCACCTACAATTTCTAGTTGAGCAGGATGGCATTCTACAGGAAACATGTTGAGCAGTAGTACGTTAATAATATGTTTGTGGCAGGATGGGCACTTCATTTCATGCGAAAGCATCCTATAGATTCTGTTCATGCGTTGTCTTTGACCACATTACGAGTTCTCTTCATCCATGCGATTTCTCTCTTCTATTATCAGGCCGCTCTGATTTATCACTACCCACTGTCCTCATTGACTCTGCTGTAGGTTATGCCAATTCTGCTGCAAGTCCTTCCACTACCTCAGTCTGCACAAAGTCCTTCCCAATAGGCCTCGTCACTTTCATCCCATACGTCATCTTCACTTTCCTCTCCACTGCTTGTCTCGTCCGAACTTTTGTCATTGTACTTTACTCGACTGTCGTCCCACTCACTGTCACAACTCTTACTATTTGTGTCTTCGTCATCTTCGTTGTTTTCTTCCTCACTCGTCTCAATTCCACTGATCGCTCTCGCATTAAGCTTCTGTCCCAGAATATGCAGTGTAGCGAGGTCTGCCTTGCTCAACGACCAAGAATCCTGCAGATGGGTTGCCACACAGTCCGTCATTCTACTCAGCTTGCGCCCCCACTCGCGCCTTTCTTGTGCACCTAGCATAATAGGGTCTTCTCGCCAGATGCATAGACGAAACATATAGCGTATAACCAGATCCTTTATGATGCAGAAGTTTGCTCGGCTTATGCCTAGCTTTGTGCGTAGTATTGAAAGGTCTCGGTTGTGGTTGGGCGCATGAACATCACGCTTCGGCCGCTTTATACATGAGTCGACCGTCTCATCGTTGATGCTTGAATTGTCCTGAGTCTCTGAAGAGGCAATAGTTCGTTGTTCTATGTCGTTGCTGCGTGCAGGGAGTGGTGAAAGCAGTTGTTTACGATCATATGTGCTTGAAGAAATTTCGGTTCCTTGACCTTTTGTAACCACAGAGTGATTTTGCCGTTGTAACATGGGTCTTTTCACAGGGATGTCGTCGGTGTCGATATCACTAGACTGTTGCTTTCTTTTGTTCTGTTTCTTAATCTCGTGTGAACCATCGTGAGTTAGATCAACGCAGGGCTGTGCAATGGCCTTCGATGTTTGTTCGATGCGAGTCTCATGAGATGTCTCATTAGGATGTGCCAGATCTTTTCCGGAAGTTACCAGTTCTTGAGCACGTGTGAAGTCCTCCGAGGCACTTTTCAAGTCGTCCTGTTCGTTCACGTCTGTGACAACCGCGTTGCTCGATGTTGGGATCTCGGACGTCATTGTGCCTTCATTTGCCAACAAGGATGTGTCTGGAGGCAGCTGACGAGGCACAGGACTGTCTGCTCTTGGTTCTGTTCCAACCGCAGCATCGTCTCTGCTTGAGGATTGCCCTTCTCCAGACAGTAATGCTTGTGCTCCATGGTCAGCGTGAGCCACCACTGCATCATCTCTGACCAGACTCTCCAATATCACACCACCGTGCTGCATTGTCAAAGCGCCTTGCGTATCTTCTACTTTAGATGTCGTCGAAAGTTCTTTTGGCGTTGTATTTTTCACCTGAGATCCTGTTGGAAGCTCCTTCCATGTCTCAGAGCGCTCAGCAATCCGCGTGCCATCCACCGCCATACCATCACTTCCACCATCGTCCAATACGTTTTTCGGCTCAAACAACGCGTTCAAAGTGTACGATCCGCCAGGGACTTCACTGTAATCGACTTGCAGTACCCCATCGCCAACAGCATGCGTGATATGTTCCTCATGCAATCTTTCTGCTAAGCGGAATAGGCGTTCGCCAACCGGGTCGCGACCAAATATACGAACCTGGGGGATAGTCTCCTTGCCATTTGTGTATTTGATTTTGAGAGAGCGAGTTTGCATATTGGTCGAATGAAGCTCGTAGAGTATCCCGTGAGGAGTGCCAAAAGAGTTGAAAGTAAGTTAAGATCAATGAGATATCGGCTTGTCTCTGAGGAAGACCTCTAAGATGAGGTGCTAGAAGTCTATACTGTGAAAGCAGTAGCTTCAATGAAGAAACTCAGTAAGCTTAAGAGTGGCGTATTGTCGACCGAAATAAGAAGATCTCACAGACAGGCCTGTGGGAGCTAGCTTGATAGACGGTCAGATCATATAATAGACCGACCGGTGTGAGGACCAATGTATCAACCAAATTCGAATCACAACAAGCACAGAAGCTGCGATGTGAACGACGTTAACAACGGAGCTTGGAGGAAGTTTGGAGACGTAGGGTAACCTTGAAGAACGCGTGACGTTTTGTCAGATTGAATGTCAGCGAAGAAAGAGCAAACAGGGTTAAGGTGGAGAGTCGATCTCCTACTTCAGCTGTGGGGACGCGCTCTACGGTATCATCAACGAAAACCGCACACAATGGTAAAAGGAAGAGAGGAGAAGAGCTGTTCCGAGTGTTTCAGAGCTCCCGATAACCTATGCACCGCTTCTTCACTTCGTATGCTTGACTTTTTGCCGATCATCTGGATTTGTACCATATCCTTTAAACCTCTGCTATGCCGAGTACCATGAACTTCAGTCGACAATCCGCGTCCGGTGCATAAGTTGCAAGAGTATTGCCGTCAGCACGCCCATTAGATGGACGTCGCTGAGCCTGTATAGTCATTGTTGGCCATGATATCATCTTTAGTGGCGAAAGCCTGCCACTTCTGCTTGTGTTTCTCTCTAGGTGTGAGGACAAGAGGTGGAGTCACAACAAGAACAGAGGCTGCGAACGTGAACGATGTGAAACAAAGAGCCGGGAGGAACTTTGGAGACTTAGCTCAACCGTGACTGACGGAAGTGAGGAAAGAGCTGTGTCGTGTTTGCAGGTTGGATGTGAGCAAGAAAAGAGCAGATGAGAAAAAGATGGAAAGCCGATCTCCGGTTAATCGACGACGTTTCGCTTCACCGTGAACACACGCTCTATGGTGTCAAGATAGAAAGCCACGAAGCGGCAAGAGGAAGAGAAGAGCGGGTCTGTAGGGTTCAAATTCAGAGCCCTCGAAATAATTCCAAGCACCATGTTTCCAGACAGCAGTAACCTTTGGCTGAACAACCGAGTCCATCCATAGGATATATGTGAAACTTCTGCCATGTCGAGCACCATGAGCTTTCGTTCATAGCATGTCCAGTGTGCATGGGCTGCGAGATGTTTTCAAGCTTCGTGTACGTCAGCACACCCTTGTCGCATGTGTTTTCTAGTGATCGTTTCATCCTGTGGGGTGGTTCTCTCATTGCTCGAGGCTTCCTTCCGCCGAGTGCAATTCCACTTCTCCGGTACATACCTAAGCTCTTCTCACATCATCGTGCAACCACATTTGCTGTTCGACCAATCATAGTCGATCGACAACTCATCCACCATTCTGATAACTCTTCTATCATAGTTTTTACCATGGTGACACCAAGGACATATCGTGCCTGTAAGAAGCTCGGGCATCCGCAAACATTGAAAGACATTGTTGTATGGGTAGAACACCGGGCAGGTGTAAAGATTGCCACCAGGATAGCAGCAGTGGGTGAGTTGAAACCACCGATGACTTTGTGGCCAGCAGGGACACTGGAGGTACAGAAATACACACATCTCCTGTTGCCGAGAGTGCTGTCAAAGACTGTGGTGCTTGATCGTAGTCAATAAGGAGTCGCTGTCGTCCCAACACAACCACTTGATTTTGCAGTATACTATATATTGCTAGAGCGATAGATGGTTCGCATAAGAGCAATATATCCGTTCGCAGTACCGCCAATGTTGTGTCCGACTGTGTGTCACATACCATAGCCGCATCGTGTGGGTGTGTTGTCAGTACCACCAGGTGTACTTTGTCGAAAAGTTGTGTAAAAGGGCTTGAGTTCTGCTGCCGCTGGACCTTGCGCATCGCGTAGCACGATAACACTCAGGACTTGTTCCCGCCATTGTTTTCTTCGTCGAGCGTAACATTCAGCGCTTCATCCATCTCTTCGTTGGCAAGGTCTTCGCCTTTTGCTTGCAGCGCTTGCATGAGCTCGTACAATTGACCTATCTGGCCATCTAATCGTGACGTTAGTCAAGGGAAAGTTCTGCTTTAGCCCTCCGTAACCACGTACCATTCATTTTCTCGAGTTTCTCCTTGTCAATCTTAGCCCCTCTCCACTCATCTGCTTCAATTGTTTGTGCATACAATTGCCATTCTGTCAAGAAGCCCACCTGTTGATGAACGGTTATTAGTTTACATGCTCATTTTACTGCCAGCATTTACGTTTTTGATTGTACGTACAATGTGAATAGGATTCTCTACACTCTTGTGAGCTTTGAACTCGCTCTTGACGTATTTGTCACCAAGGAATCGTGCCTCTTCAGGCAACTTTCGATGTGCTCGTAGCAGGCGTCTGTATAGTGGAAGTGGTGGTAGCAGGGCGAGCGGACCCGGACGCAGAGGATTGTTGCGGCCTGGAGAGGCAATGGAGGCGTAGCGGAGAATGCTGGTCTGCTTCATTGTGGCTCTGTGTTGTTGGTAGTGGCGTGTTAATATGAAGTAGAAGGCCAATGGAGAGCGTCATGATAGATGACCTCGGATTCGAGTAGAGGCTCACGTGATGCTGCTTTCGGATGTTCATGATAACACTTTCATCGACAACAACTGTCGTTCATTCATCTCCTTTCATCAATTTTCATCGTAGACTAAGTGAATCTCTCACAATTAGACTGCATCAGTCCGACAGAACCACAGTGCAGTGAGTCTTGTTGTATCCGCATCTTCCGCTGTAACAGGCGTCAGATTTGCCACTTTGCAAAATATTGCGACCGACGTTTGTAGCCCCCTGACCATGAACACTGAAGATGCAGCCAGTGTGCTCGACCAATTCGTGCACGATGTAGCGAATCTGCCTGCTGAAATTGCACATCTTCTTGAAGAAATACATGCCAAAGATGAGCTCATACAAGAATGTCGCTCCATCATCAATAACAGAGATGCACAATTACAGAAACATATCAAGCAAGTCGGAGGTCATATCAAGCATCCCAAGGAGGAGCAATTCATGAAACTCGTGGTATCCAGTTATGACAAAGCTCGAGCGTTACAGGATGACAAGGTTTCGTTGAGTCAGAAAGCGTGCTTCCTGCTAGATCGACAAGTAAAACGCCTCGACCTCAAGATTCGTGATCTTGTTAACGAAGGTGCACTTGCTAGCGATCCTACGCTACCTTCACTGCTCCACGATTCAGCAGCGAACCTTGTGCCACCAGCGTCTACTTCGTCTACAGGAGTCAACACACCACTTCCTGCTCTCCCATTTACGGCTGGATCAACAACGATTGCCAATGCAGCAATGGCACGTCTAGCCGCCAATGGCACTCTCAATCGCGCAATACCACAAGCGCCAATGGCAGGTATGCCATCATTCCCACAATCTCGCGAAGTATCAGCAGGCCCAGACAGCAAGAGGCGACGGCTGAACGCTAGCCTTGGTACATTACCAACACCAACTTCGAATCTCGCTCGTCACTCTCCTGGTATCGCCACACCAAAGGCAGGTACACCCGGCGCTACAGCCATACGGGCGGGTAGTGTTGGCCCTCGAACGAAAAAGTCCGGCATGAAGAAAATAGCACCACATCAGCAGACGAACATGCTACGGAAAAAGGTCACCAAATTAGGTGCTTCAAAACGAGCAGGAGGTGCTCGATCTACCCGAACCAGTGCGTCACCTTCGATGACTGCGGATAGTGGCTCTGGGGATGAAGGCAACACCTCTATCAATATGTCGCTAGGCCCTGGAGGACATCATGATGGTGCTGCGGATGAGGAAGAACCGATTGATGAGCTGGGCTATGATGAAGACGATAAAAACGTGTATTGTACGTGTAGAAGTCTTAGTCATGGTAATATGGTGGCTTGCGATAATGAGAGATGTGCGTATGAGTGGTTTCACTGGGAGTGTGTTGGTTTGACGAAAGAGCCGGTTGGGAGGTGGATATGTCCGGAGTGCAAAAAGCTACCGAGCAGTCAGGTCAAGCTAGCAAAGTAGAATACCATGATCCATCGTTGC
>Ga0160428_1000385_pt1 | contig 51633 bp, 55 predicted proteins | sample SolpanmetagenomM_FD_108198 | JGI IMG/M metagenome (GOLD analysis project Ga0160428, IMG submission 108198) | Solar panel surface microbial communities from Lawrence Berkeley National Laboratory, California, USA - M | ecosystem: Engineered > Built environment > Solar panel > Unclassified ... | reverse complement strand
GACTCACTTGAGCTGACGCCACTCGCTTTAGAGATTTCTTTCTCGATGTCCTTTGAGGGATGAGCAGTGGCTGATTTTTGAAACCATGTGAGAATTGCGGCAAGCTTTTCGGGCTTGAAATTGACTGATTTGCCCTATTACAACCATTGTTAGTTATGCGTTGATACATTGAACAAAGCAGGCTTACCATTGTGGTTGCGGTCTTGATGGATGCAGTGGACTTAGTTGATGAAGTTGAGTTGAGTAAAGAGGGCAGATGAGGTGAGGTAGGTGACAGCGAGATTCTCGGTGCCAGTTCAACGGTTGTTTCAGGTTCGCCTCAGAATTGTGGCATGTGGACCGACGAAAGTTATACCACTCAAGCGCGGGCTTTTTCGGTTGAGCACAGCGGCAGACTCCACTCAAAAGTCGTGACTTCTCTTAGATCCAGCTCCAAAGAGCTCACCCGTACTACTCGCCCACTCCCTAACACTGTCCACGAGTTGTTTCGCTAGTCCACTGCCTCCTTTCGATCCACCAATACTACCATGTCTACCAGGCTCTCTTCCACCATTTATGAAACTACTTCCATCACCGGTGGCATACTCCGACCCCATGGACGGTAGCACATTCTCACTTGCTGATAACGAGACAAAGAGAGCGAATGGAATCAGCCAAACGCAAAGTCCGAAGAAAGATGCTACTTCTGTAAATGTTGCATGTTGCTCGTCCCAATCATCATAGATCGATCGTTGATATGAAGAGGCGTTTGGGCGACGTCCGTCTCGTGCAGGACGAGGACCGGAAAAGTGACGGAACCAGAAGTAGTGGTTTAAGAGGACGAGCACTGGTTCTGGATGTCAGTCATGCTCTATCGTATCAGTCATCTCCCTAAAGCGCTTACCGCAAGACACAATGAATACTGGGTCGGTCAACTTGACGATTGGAAAGCGGCGCAGATTCTGATAGTAGACAATGTGGCTGCCAATGCTTAATACGCTCAAGGTAATTGGGAACCTGTCCACTACGAGCAGGATTGTTTGAATGGCGATGACAGCATAGATCATACGACTGAGGAGTTTCTTTGCAATGACGGTATGCTCCTCGACGAGTTCAGAGAGGTAGTAGAGGCCAGATGCTGGATACGTGTTAGCAGTGTCACGACAGTTGTATTCGTAGGTATAACTTGCCAATTGCCAAAGTCAGGAAACAAAAACCGAGGAGAACTCCTAGGTAGCCGAGTAAAGGTAGCACCCACATCTCTGCGATTCTGATATACAATTCAAGTCAGAAACAAGACGGTTAATCTGAAACACCAATGATGCAAGACCCTGCATGTGCCAAGTCGGCTTATCGCCGAGTAGATCCAGGATTTTTAGAGTGGGTCGTCCTTCAATGTCCTCAATCCCAATTTCTTGCTTCACCTATAATTGTTCTGCACAATCGCTTGTCGCGCTAAGAAGATACTACCTAGGCTTTAGGCGCATCATCGCAACTCTCACTTGTTCTTGATAAATCCAACCATGTCTAGACCAGAAGACCAACTGTGAGAGTGCTAATGCCCGGTTTCAGAACATCTTACTAACAGTATGTATAGTCCACCCGACCTCTATTACAATGACGCCGCATCTCGAGCCTACACGACTTCCTCCCGTATACAGCATATCCAATCCGAAATGACGAATCGCGCTCTCGACGTTCTCAACCTCACATCGCCTTCCTTCATCCTCGATATCGGCTGTGGCTCAGGACTCAGTGGAGAAATATTGTCTTCAGCAGACCCATCACATATCTGGATTGGAATGGATATCTCGGCATCCATGTTGGCCGTCGCACGAATGGAACGAGATGTGGAAGGTGACCTTTTTCTGGCGGACATGGGTCAAGGAGTGCCATTTCGACCAGGAACCTTTGACGCAGCTATATCAATCTCTGCAGTACAGTGGCTATGTAACGCAGAAACGGCAGAAGAGAGTGAGACACCGGACAAAAGGCTTAAGCGATTTTTCAATGGGCTATACGTGAGTCTGAAAAGAGGAGGGAAAGCAGTATTACAGTTCTACCCAAGAGATATGAAGCAAAAGGCAATGATAGCTAAAGCTGCAGTCACTGCCGGATTCTCGGTTGGTCTGCTTGAAGATGACGAAGGCACGAAAAACGCCAAGACTTATTTGGTGTGTACTGTTGGAGGTGGAGATATTGCTGGAGTCGTTGATGGTATGGACGGTGTGGATGTGGAAGATTCAAGGCGAGGCACGAAGAAGGTGAATAAAGTGGACTTGTCACACGTCAGGGGAACCAAGTCGTATATCAACAGAAAGAAGGGTCAAATGGAAGCGAAAGGAAAGGTGGTAAAGGCATCGTCGAAGTTTACAGGCAGGAAGAGGAAAACCAAGTGGTGATCACGAAAGACTTATTGGCATTAGCATGGCGTTTGGGCAGGGACGATATGATACCATGATGAGATGTTTGCTGTGATAGATCCAAGTGGCACAGCTATCTTTTCACATCTAGAGACGCAAGTACAACGGCACTTCGAGGTCCTACCCAACTCGCATGAGAAGGAGACAGCGAAAACAACGAAACAGTAAATCGTCGACGCACGCCCAACTCAAGTACGATTTGGTTTTCACTACTTCACTGTGAGGGGCAAGGGCTCGCTCTGAATAGGCAATCTCATTAGATGCGTGATTGCTTCCGTAATTCCTGATACGATTCGTCACCTTTCTAATGTACCTTGAGTAATCCAGGTGACGAACACTTCTGAGACAATCACGCAAAGATGATTACATGTATACTCGCGGTTATGTCTGACGCGATTCTGGGGCGTGCTTTGCAGTGCATCAACGCCAACAACTCCACGCCACAAGATGATGACATCTCATCAAGACAGGCATCGCTTTCCGGTTGGGTTTCTATGCTAAGGTATGTTTTGATTGTTTTCTGCTGGGCGCGCTTCACGACCCGTCTGAGCTCAGATCACGGAGAGCGTTCCGCTTCGAACGCTAATTGTTATTGGTAGAGATCAACGCCTACACGTGATCTCTTATCGCCTGGTGATGCGGACATAGTCATACTCGACGAACGACCCTTGTCGTCCTCCTCTTCTGTATCCTCCTCCTTACCTTATCTCTTTCTGCCAACTCATCTCGACTATCCAATTCCGATATCGCCCTAGACTGCTACCTGCCTTTGCTTTTTGCGCTTTTCATTCATTTCTCGCGGCTGGATCCGTTACTGACAACCACTCTCAGCTACACCGCCTCTCTCTAGATTAGCAACCTACTTTCATCCTCGAGCAGTCATCTTGCAGATATTAGATACGTTGTCACATCAATAGGTCATCTAGTACATCTATCTTCATACACGTCACTTATCTCCACCAAGACTCGGGGGTCCTGTACGACAACCAGCCCGTTCCTGGATTTGAGTCCCCTTCCGAGCCATCACGTTACACGGCCACTGTCATACTCCCGGCAGTGCGGTTAAAGCACTACTTAGGACGCCTCTAGGGCGGAGGCTCGAAGAATAATCAAAGAACCTCTGATATACTGCCATATAGAGTCCAATGGCCACCATGGCGCCTCAAGAATACGATCCCGAGAATCCATTGAATCTTGGAGGTATCAAGCTTGGCAAGTATCGTAGATGTGAGTCTATTGGAAAGGGCAGCTTTGCCACGGTATTCAAGGGCTTGTACAAGGTAAGGTCTTTCGCAGCAAGATCCAACAAGATACTGATATGAGATAGGATGGCTCCTTGCTGGCTATCAAAAGTGTGACAACGACTCATCTGAAGGGAAAGCTCAAGACAAACCTCCTCTCGGAAATCGAAATCCTCAAGAGTATACAGCACCCCCATATCGTCGCTCTCCTCGATTGTATGGAGTCCGATAACCACGTTCACTTGGTCATGGAGTTTTGTCAGCTGGGAGATCTGGCAACCTTCATCAGGAAACGAGACAAGCTAGGAGCACACCCTATAACTGGAGAAATGATCAGGAAATATCCCACACAACCTGGTGCTGGCTTTCACGAGGTCGTTGTCAGACACTTCGCAAAACAACTTGGTGCGGCCTGCGAGTTCCTGCAATCAAAGGATTTTGTACATCGTGACTTAAAGCCACAAAACATCCTCCTCAACCCACCGCCTTCTTGGATCGCCAATGAACCAATCGAGAATAGGCCATTCGAGGTATATCCTGATTGCGTGATACCACTCGCCGGGCTCGCCTCACTCCCCACAATCAAGATTGCTGATTTTGGGTTCGCCCGACGTCTGCCAAAATCCACCTTGGCCGAAACACTCTGTGGCTCACCGCTATACATGGCACCTGAGATTCTTCGGTACGAAAGGTATGATGCCAAAGCTGATCTCTGGTCCATAGGCACTGTGCTGTACGAGCTCATTGCTGGCAAGCCCCCTTTCCGTGCCATCAATCACGTCGAGCTCTTGAGGAGAATCGAGAAAACAAATGACAACATCCCATTTTCTCCTGATTGTGATATCAGTGATGACCTCTACAACATTATTTGCGGCATGCTCAAGAGAATGCCTAATGAGAGAATCAGCTGGGAGACCTTCTTCAAGAGTAATGTTGTTATGAAAGAAATCCCCGGCCTACATCCATCTGATCGTCCCAAACAAGTCGAGCCGCCCAAGGTAGAGACTATACAGCCTAATCTGCCCCTTCCTCTACGCGAGAGCATCCTGCGACCCGATCGAACTGAGTCCAGAACCCAGGATAATGCTAGGGAAGTGACTGTTCCGTCACCGACGATGCCGTCTGCAGATGATCGCATTACCAAGAACTCGAGACCAGTCCTAGCCACTCATGTTACTGCACCTGCAGCGCAGGCTGTCCGAGTAGATTCGCCACGCACGACCTCGACACTAGAGAAGCGTCTCAGTATGGCTGCGAACTCACCAGTAAGCTCTTTACCTAAGGAGAATAAGGTTGCGGATCGCGTGGCTCGTCGGGATGTGAAGGCTTCCACGTCTTCCCAGGATATTGCTTTTGAGCGAGACTATGTCATGGTAGAAAAGCGTGCTGTTGAGGTTAATGCGTTTGCGGACGAATTAGCGGCTAGTCCTCACATACATGGGGCCAGATACTCGTCCACCGCACCACAGCCTGGCAGGCTCATCCGACGAGCCACAACTCAAGGCAGGCCTAACTCGCTGACCGGCGCACAAGCTGATCAGCCTGGGGAGACTCAGGTCGCTGTCCGTCCTGAACAATATCAACCTCGTCGACCGTCCTGGGATATCCCGCAAGCTGTAAGGACTCGCATTCCGGCCACTTCTCACCTCGCTGCAGCTTTGCAAGGCCTCAACCAAAGATTGCAAGGAACTCCGCTATATGATTATCTTGGCGTGAAGTCACCATCACCACCTCTATATGGAACCTTCACTGCGTTTCCTGGTTCTACCGGCGTGCCTCTTAGCGGAGCAGAAGCAAACAAGAGTGGTAATATGACTGAAGATCAAAAATTGCTCGTCAATATCGAGGAATGTGCCACTCGAAGTGATGTAGTCTATGGCTTCGCTGAAGTGAAGTACAAGCAACTCATTCCGATTAACCCTGCTAAGGACAATGTGCTCGGGATTAGGAAGACAAGGAACGTGCCAGCGCCTGATAATGACGATGACGACTTGACTGTCGAAGCCGTTATCGAGATCGCCGAAGAAGCGCTAGTTCTCTATGTCAAGACCCTCGCAATCCTTACAAACACTTTCAGCCTTGCTAGTGGCTGGTGGAAGAGAAGAAACAGACTCACTGCTCAGCCTGATAACTCAGGCTTCTCTAGGTCATTGGACAGTGACCGCGCTACAGCAACATCCACTCCGATCGGCCTTCGTGTGAACAACGTCGTGCAATGGGCTCGTACTCGCTTCAACGAGTGCATCGAGAAATCCGAGTATGTTACTCGTCGTCTGTCAGATGCTCAGAACAAGCTTCCTCGTAGCCATCCCGGTCATCCATCCAACTTCACCGTTGATGAGGCTGCGACTGCAGCAGGAATCACTTCGACAATCCATCTTACTTCTGGAATTACTGCGGAGAAGCTCATGTACGAAAGAGCAGTGGAGATGAGCAAGACTGCTGCTATCAACGAATTGACCAGCGAGGATCTGCCTGGTTGTGAAGTAGCCTATATGACTGCGATTCGTTTGCTCGAGGCTGTATTGGAGAGCGAAAGCGATACGCAGGCAGGCCAGTCAAGTTCGACCAAAAAGCCAAGTGGTTCGGAGGGTACGCAGGAGTCTGCCTCTGCCGAAGATATCGAGGAGGCAGACCGCAAGGATGTGGAGAAGGGTAAGTCACAGGATGTAGGAAGTTAAAAATTTATGCTAATGCAGGTGTGCTAGTCATGCAAGGCGTCAGATCAAGACTCTCGACCTTGCGCAAAAAGATCAGTCTTCGACAACCTTTGGTAAAGCGTCACTCGACGGTAGCGGGTGCTGGAAAGACTCCACCAAAGTCTCCTGCTTTGGCTTCTCGTCAGCCTGCTCAAAACTAGGACTAAGACATCGACATTGTGAATGTTCGGAAAGAGATGGATATCAGATGGAATATGTTTGCGCAGTGAGATCCGCCAGTTGCTCATGGAGCTGTTTACGAGAATAATGAGACTAATTTGTTTGTGGGCTTGGGTGGTATATTGAGAATGCATTTCGGTTGGGATATGGATGCGGACGCTGGTGCTTTGATTGGGTTTCAATCTCCTCTTTTCAGGTGGGAAGGTTTGCATATATTAATAACGATGAGATGAACGACATGGACAGGATCGAAGACGGCTTGGGTAAGCCTAGACCTGCATACCATGACTACCAGAGCACTGCTGCCATTGAGGCTACGCAATTGCAGGTTACATAGCCTACAGCAGCAGATAGCTATACAGATTGAGGCCAAAGAAGCGCATTTTCCATGAGTACTAGCTTCCCGAATCCCTCTATCCTATCGTGGATAGATTGCTCGTCTTCACTATCATACTACTACAAGCTTTCCGTTGCGCTGTAGTATTTCCTGTTGTTGCTCGAGGAGGAAGGATGTTGCACGCTAGCAGAACCCTGATAAGATCGCCAAGAAGCCAAGCTTTCAATGATCGTCACCCCCACCGCTGATCGGTTACCAACTTCGTCACCAATCTTCCAAGGCAGCATTTTTGTTAGTCAATTGCTTGGTACGATGAAATGGCCTTGATGGGAACATCTTGACGTCCAAGTTTTCTCCGATGCCATCTTCTTGTCCATATTCATTGTCCCCTGATGCAACCTCATCTCCAATAAACACACCACAGACCCCCACCAAGATCTCTGCCCCTCATTATCATGTCCGAGGACATAGAAACATCCCGTCGTGACTATCGCGGTCCTTACAAACAGAAGCACAAAGTTCCTACAGTTCAAAAGTACCGCGAATACAAAGCAAACCAGAAAGACAACCTTGCTGATAACAATTACACGACCGATGGCCATCCCAATTTCAGCAGTGAGAGTTCGGAGGACGATTCAGACGGCTATAACAACGACGCTAAGAACGACAATGATGGGGTCCAGCAGCATGACCAAGTCGATACGACCCAAGAACATCCTGTAGATCCAAAGACGCGGAGGAAGCAGTTGAAAAAGAGGAAGAACGATCGAGCTGAGCGGCAGGTTACAGATCCTGTCACGCATCTACCTGTTACGATTCGAGATTATACAGATCAGGACTTCAAAGATTTGGACGAGAAGGATGAAGAGAAAGCGGGAGCGCAAGAGTCGAAACGGGCACACATAGCGCCATTGCCGAGTTCAGGACTTAGCGAGCACGATGCGCAAATGACAAAACTTAATGGCATGGAGGGTCTGTTCCCACCACCAAACTTTCTGGATGCACGTCAAGATCTGGAGGAGGAGTGGAGGAAGGCCATGATATTCGCAGTTGTTTGCATTGTAGTCGTCTGCGCTCTCTCACTAGCCATATCAACCACGTTCCTTGGTCACATCGGTGCTCTGTTCTTCGTCTGCACGATCGGAGCCGGTCTCTGCGTTGTACTCACGATGGGGTTGCCGATATGGATTCAAAAGAAGGTACAGAGCATGTGGGAAGATGAGGTTTGGCAGGCAGAGCGCATGCAGGCGCACAAAAGATTGCATACCGAGAAACCAGAGTCTACTGCGTGGTTCAACAAGCTTCTCGGTTCCATCTGGCCTTTGATCAATCCAGAAATCTTTGCCAGTCTTGGTGATACTCTTGAAGATGTCATGCAGGCTTCGTTGCCCAGCATGGTTCGTATGGTCAGCATAGACGATCTAGGTCAAGGCAGCGACTCGATCAGGATTCTGGGTATAAGGTGGTTGCCTGCAGGCGCAGCACACAAGACTGTTTCAGCTAGTGGTAAAATTGAAGAATCTAGCAAACACACGAAAGACAAAGTAGATGAAGAGAAAACTGGTAAGACTGATCAGACGGAGCAAGCACAGAGTGATGCTAGGGCCGACATCAACAAGAGATCAGCACAGAATGAAGATGAGCAGGTTGACTCTGGAGGTGATAAGGCTAATGTCGCGGGAGGCATGGAGGCGGAAGAAGGAGAGTTTATGAACATGGAGATTGCATTTGCATACCGCAGCACGCATTCGAGAAGAAAATTTACGGATCGAGCGAAGCATGCACATCTGTATATGGCGTTCTACCTGCCAGGAAATATCAAGTTGCGTAAGTGTTCACGAACAATTGGTGTTGCACAGAACGACCTCAGTCAGCCTATAAGTAGTAAGACAGGTGCTAACAGATTCTAGCTGTTTGGGTCGAACTACAAGGTCTGGTAGGCTCACTTCGCGTGCGACTACAACTTTCACCCGATCCTCCATTTGTAGGACTTGCAACAATGACTTTTCTGGGACAGCCTAAGGTTGAGATATCGTGCACGCCGCTATTCAAGCGAATGCCGAACTTGATGGATCTTCCACTTATCTCCAACTTTGTGCAAAGTGCTGTGGATGCTGCAATGGCTGAATACGTTGCGCCAAAGAGTTATACATTGGATCTTAAGGCTATGCTGGCTGGTAAGCAATGCACCTCATCCTTGTGAGTTGTTCCACAATTTAACACGCGGCTATAGGCGACGATTTCAAAAAGGACACCTCCGCACGTGGTATCTTGGTTGTTAAGATCAAACGAGCGTTCGACTTCAAAGCATCTGATGCGAAGATACCTCTTCTTAGCAATGGGGCCTCTGACCCCTATGTTTCTGTCGGATGGGCCAAGTTTGGCAAACCACTATACAGTACAAGAGTCCTTGTCGATGAAATGGAGCCATGGTGGCAGGAAGGCACATGTCTCCTGGTGGCACCTGAAGAATTGGACGCCGAGGAGAATATACGGGTACAGTTGTGGGATTCGGATAAGACGACAGCAGATGATGACCTGGGCAGGATTGAGATCCCGCTCAAAGAGCTCATGAAGAACAGCAAATCGAATGGCAAACTCTGGGACCGTACTGACACTTTCCAAGCCATGAAAGCAGGCGAGACGATGCCAGGTAAACTTGAATGGAGTGTGGGATATTTCACGAAAACTCGCTTGATGGACTACCATGTAGCTCATGCTAGTGGCGACAAGAACATTCGAACAGTCACCCAGCTCAAACAGAAATGTTACCAAAACTCCAAAGCTAAGCTGAGGGAAGCTGCACATTCTGAAGCATCTGAGCTTGAGCAACTGAAGAAAGAAGACTTTGAAGCAGCGTCGATTAACATGATCTCACAATCTCCACCAGACAGCAATTACCCTTCCGGAATCGTCAGCATTCAGATCCACCAAATCACAAGCTTGGAGTTGGAACGACACAATCGGCCTCGCGACCCTGACGTGAGTGACTCCGAAGACCAAGAAGATGAGGGCAGCGATCATTTGCCGGACAGCTACTGCACTCTCATCCTCAACCATCGCGAAGTCTTCCGTACACGCACAAAGCCCAAGAACGCCAAGCCGTTTTTTAATGCTGCCACGGAACGTTACATTCCTGACTGGCGCGCTGCAGAGGTCATGGTCGCTGTCCGTGATGCTCGAGTACATGAAGATGATGCACTTCTTGGTATAGTATATCTACCACTAGCTAAACTTTTCCGCGAACGACAGACCTCTCAATTCAACGAGTTCTGGCCACTTACCGGCGGCATCGGCTACGGTCGTGTGCGTATCTCTGTTGTGTTCCGTAGTGTACAAATGCAAGCACCTCCTCAGGAACTAGGCTGGGACTTTGGCACAGTGGAGATTGCGCCCGGTACCAGCATCGTCGGCAACGAGATTCAAAAAGACCTCAAAAGCGATCGCCTCAAGTTCAGGACGAACATGGCAAGAGGAAAGATGCACGCGGTCACCCATCACAGCTTCAGTCACCCCCATGGCAATGGCAGTAAAGACTCGGCGGACGACGCACAATGGAAGCCTAAGAACAACCGCCCCATCCGTCTACCAGTGAAGAATCGATATAAACAGCCCCTCGTCATCGAGTTCCGCACGAAATCTGCGCTGAAAGACAAGACGCCTGCGTTTGCATTGCTGTGGCTGCATGCCATCCCCGACAACGAAGCACAAGAAATCGAGCTTGTCGTCTGGGATGGCGACCTCAAACGCGCCCAAGTCAATTGTCTACCTGGTACCGAGATGGGTAAGAAGGTGGGGATGATCAGAATCAAAGTTACGTTCTGGCGCGGAATCGGCAAGTATCATGCCAAGTACGCGAGGAAAGGCGACAGTATCGCCAATGTCGTCGAGGTCCTGTATTGCGCCAAGGATCAAGGGTTGGTGGACTGTGTGGTGGGCGATAGCGAGTGGATTAGGAGGAGATGCGAGGGAAGACTGGCGACGGGCCAGGAGATCGATAATGGAAATACTGATGATGATGACTCTGACGATTCTGAGTATGATGTTACGGAGGGTGGGCGACGTGCAGCGGTTAGGCAGGACGTGGGCAGCGATAGTGAGGCGGCTGAAGGCGTCAAAGAGGTGCAGAGACGTGATACGGAGAATTCTGGAGGAGGCGTTATGGATGAGCTGAAGAGTTATATGAATCACCACCATCAATTGCATCGGAGGCATCGTGGTGTTATGCAGTTCAAGGCTCCGAGAACACTCAAATGGGCAGAGCACAAGGTGGAAAACGTGGCTCATAAGCTCACGGATAAGTTCAAGCATAAAGAGAGGGAGCCGGATATCGAGACGGAAGTGTGAGATGTGTAAGTTCCTCCGTAGCTTATCTATCTACTCAGCGTCCAACATCCCCTCTAACATCCTCAGAATCGCCTCCACTCTGCTGTCTTGCTGCTCGCTGTATCATCAACGGCTTGATGGACATGTGTTGCCTTGTTCAGCAGCCTTCTGCTCGCCTGGAAATATCCTCCAGCTATGTTTGAAGCACTGCACTAGCCCAGTCAACATAGAACGTACAGAATTCAAGCCGGAACAGCTCATCTCAGGAAATCGTGGGCTCATCGCTTTGGCGTGCGCTATCATGTCTTGTTGTCTCAAGACACGCTTGGCAGTGTAGATAGATCTCGCGATCGTCTTTCGCCATGGTTTGCCAAACGTCCACGAAGACGTCAACGCGCTCACGGTACAGCATCTTAGTTCCGTGATTTATGCCTACGCTGGGAGCGGTGAGCAACACCTTGAGCATTGGTGTGGCTTCCTCCGGCCACGATTGGCGCCGACGACCTGCCCACCGATTTTCCACATCCCGAACCACCTCCTTCTGGGATATCATCCCCCGCTCTCTCAAATCATCTCTTGACTGCCGTGTGGAGACTGCCCTCACACTCTTCGACACATCAATGTGCTGATGTGCACAATCAAGATAAACCCGCCATCCTACCTTCTTCTGCACATATCGCTAGTGCGAGAGCATGAGCAGAAGCAGCGCCTTTCGGACTCATCTTGCGATTCTGCTGATCGACGTGCTTTAGACATCTCAGCTGTGGACTCCTTCGATCAGAGCTAGCGAAACATTGACAATGATAATCTCCCTTAGCATCAGAAATCCGACGTGCTGGCGTGGCCTCCAAGTGCCACGAGCAGTTTTTCTTGCTTGGTAAGGTGTCCACTAGGTTGTCCAGCTTCGCTCCTCAATGCGCGTCAAGCTTGAAGTTGGTGTATTGGACGATGAATCCGAACTTGAGGTGGATGAGGGCGTTGAGATGAACTAAGCTTCTGAGCACACATTGAGTACAAGTAAATGGATAGCGTGTGACATCCTCCGCTATGCTTAGGGCCGACAACCTGCTTACCGATCTTCTTACATCATGAACTACCTCTATCTACGATATCGCCTCCCTCTCTCTTGTGCATCATCTCTTGATTGCCATGTGGAGACTGCCCATATACTGTATTCTTCGGCAAATCAATGTACAACGTACGAATATCATGGCGACCACTTCGAACCAGGCGACGCCTTGACCACGCGCTTGGGTGTCGGCAAAAAGATACTGACATCGCCCCACGGCTTCAAGCTCGAAGTAGCTTCACAATATGCTGTTAAGCACCTCGCTCGGTACCATGAGGCCGACTCTGCAGCGAAGTTGGTGTTTCTGTCGTTCGTACGTGCTAAGTCAAGATGTAGTGGCTGGAACGCGACCCTCAGGATGGTACGAGATGAAAGTCAGTCTCGCAACATTGAGTGATGTGGTCGACGGTCTTGAATCTATAGTGCTTTCTAAACGCTTTCAGAAATGTCTTTGTCATCTCGGCACCTTTGAGATTATCATTCTGGAAGCGTAATGCGATCACAGTTGCAAACCTCTATAGCTTAGTGCTTGGAAGAATGGCTTTGAGACTCAGCATTAGAGGAACGCGTCGAAACTGACAGCTCTTCTGGATCGGAGAGTGAGAGGTGGTGTGCTTGCATTAGTGCCTAAAATGGTGGGTGATCAAGATCGTAAACAGGTAGACGTCTTCGCCCGGGGCTGACATATGGACGAACATGGGAAGACTTCTGTTCGAGGCTTTGAGGAGAGTGCTGGGGTGATTGTCGAGGTTCTAAGGTAGAGAGGAAGGACAGATCCGAAAGGTCGCGTTTAGCATCGTTGAGAGAGATTTAGTAACTGTACTAACTATAGTAGTGGTGTGACGGGCGCCGCAGCACTCTAGATGCCTTCGTTGCCCGCCATCACGACGTAGGTCTGCATCACCTCTATCATCTTCTTGTGTCATCCCGTGACTAGGATGTTCCTGCTCGAGGTCAATGATTCTGTTGACAGCTGCATCGAGTTCATTCTCGAGGTTCGTAGCATTTTGTTCGGCAGCCTGCCTGGCGGCTCTTTCTCAACGGCCGATGTTGCTTCTGCTAATTTGTACGAGCCATCTTCCAGATCGACGAACCGGCTGTGTTGATAGATCTTGTGTAAATGACTCAAAGTAAAAGCGCCTATCGTCTTGCCAGAGGTTTGACATATTCTGAAGCCATGACCAGTGACCCAAAAATTGCATGGCTCGCTTGGAACCTCGGGGAAAACGAAACCACCATTGTTGTCTTTGTAAATTGTGGCTCTACCCGGTTAGCGTTCCGGGGACCTTCAACAAGGTTAGAAAATGCCCATGTCTTCTCTGTCCTTCGACAACCTCTCCTTGGCTTGACACTTCACCTCTTGGCGGAACAACCGATCTCGCAGGATAACGCCAACACACGTATCTGAGGCTGAGCTCAACGACGAGGACTCTAAGAACATGCAACCAATGCCTCTCGGGTCTTCGTCAGTTAGACATTGGTTACACGGGAGTCTGCCGGCGCAGAACATAGATATAGCACTCTTCGCACGGTTACCTGTTCTTCTTCTGAGTATATATAGCAAGGTCATGCATGTCTTCTACAGTGCAAACAGCCATAGTCTGACCCGTTGCCTGGATTGCGAATCGATCCCGCAGAATCGGTAATCGTATCTCTCAGCGCAGGCTCTCTGCGCGGCATGAGTGCAAGTAGAGCTTGAAAAAATGCCTCTAAACCGACACGGCAGTCGTTATATCGAGGTCGGAGTTTGTAGACATAGAAAGCTGATACATTCGCGATGTGCTAGCAGAGCTCGTTGATTTTTGCTCGGTAGCGATATTACACGATTGCATAAACGGGGCTGGCTGTGGACGAGGCATGGGCTGGTCGAAGGAGGGATGGTGTTGGTCGAATGGAGGAGGCACAGGTGGCGGATTGTATTGGTTGAATGGGGACGGCATGGGCTGCTTGAAAAATAGATTGTGTTAATGAAGGGAAGAGGCTTGGGTACGGGGTTGTGCGGCGTGTACGTGTAGTCAAAGAATTGAAGATCTTCGTCGCTGAAGCTGTAGGCAAACTCGATGTCTTGAAGCCTGCCAACATGTTCTCAAGCACTGACGTTACTGAGCAACCTCGACAACCTGCTATTGGAAGCATCATCGTCCATCTCGACGACAGGAGGTTCGTTCTCCTTTCCACATTTGCCAGGTTTCTTCTTCCCTTTTCCAACTTTCGTGTGGACGGTCATAGTTCGAGTGACGAATGGAGAAATGTCGTAAATCCTTGCGACTTGCGCTTGTGAGCAGAGTAGCCAAGAATTGTGACATGGAGAAATAACTCTTCTTATCTGCTGCTTCTGAGAACTTTTCTTCATTCTTATTGCCGGCATTATGAGCCTTCTGCTTGCCGGTCTTGAGCTTCGCAGCAGCCTTTTCGATGGCAGATCTTTCCAGTTGTCGAGAGCGGATAGAGTTGAGGAGAGTGTCCTAGGACTTTAGGTATATATAAGTGTTACTCCTTTTGCAGGAATCTTGAGCCGGCATCGAGTAGAATGTGAGAACCTGTGAACGCATGTTGACAGTGTGTGCGAAGGGTGAAGAGACTGTCGTAAGGTTTTAGTAACAAAGTAATGACGGTGTGACGAGTGCCGTCGTACTCCAGATGCCTTCGTTGCCCACCGCCGCGACGATCCTCCCGAAGACAGTAAGCTCAAGACACGCTCGCCTTAATAATAAGCTTGATAGAGCTAGTAAGGTGCGAGGAGAATGTCCTAAGACTTTAGAATGGATAAGTGCCTCCTCTTGAGATAGGAGGACAGGGTCCAAAATTGACAATGATGGCCGGGTGAGGCTCCATCTGGCTCCAAAACAAAACTGACACACGAAGTCGAAGGTAGTTGGTGCCTCGTGTGTAAGACTCAAAACGTCCCAGGCCTGCATTGGCGTCAATCGAACGATCCGAAGTGACTGGAATCGTCGTGAAGGTGTTGAAGGCCGCCGAGCACGGATGTGGTTGGAAACATCGTGAAGGGAAGCCAAGGCTTGAAGCTAGTTCCGGTGCCGTCGACTTCGAGACCGTCATAATCCCAGCGGAATGCGAATACCGCGACCTTGTCGAATGGGTTAGCACACACAGTACGTAGCGCAGCACATTGCAAGTTGTGCTTGAGTTCGTCGATGGCGAGTTCGTAGACGTGGTCGCCGTTGAAGAAGCGCGATTTGGTAGGTCTTAGCATTTTTACCATGAGGAATAGTCGTCTGTGGTGTGCTGGAGGTGGAATGGTTGTGAAAATGGTCTACTTTGGTCTCGCGCCCGGGTCTGAGCTGAGTTGAGATGAGTAACGAAAATAGTCGTATGTAGTGTGCTGGAGGTAGATTATATCGTGAAATGAAATTTGATTCTTTGACTTGGAGATTGCTGATTGATAGATATAATGAATTCGTGGCGTTCAGAGTTGTTGAATGAGGTGGTGGGGATACTGTGCCTGAATTATAAATAAATACTTGCAAGCAGAGCGCTCAGAGCGCTCAGAGAAAATTTCCGATAGGTTTGATTCGAGATTTTTGCGTCGATTTGAGATGAAGCTATTGTAGGTATCTCAAGTGACTATTGTCTGGGATGGTCGATGGGGGTTTCCTTATGAGCCTCAAGAAATCTTCTTGTGAGGATTGCTTGAGCTTTATAGAGTGGCATATTATGACTCACGATTGGGTTGCTTTCACAGCGACACAATACTGCGCTCGACTTGAAAGCTTAAGTCTTGGGCTCGGTTCTTCACCTGCGACCAGTCTTCCTCCTCTTACCACCTCTCATCTGTCCACTAAAGCCCTCTCCTCTCTGGCCGTCCACAGTGTCCCTCCCAACCTTCCTCTTCCCAGTCACACGCCCAACTCTATCCCCCATCTCACCTAACCCTCTCATCTCCTCACCACCAAATACACCTCTATCCTTCCTCCTCCTCTCAGCCTCAACTTTCTTAGCCTCTTTAGGCAAGCGCACAAAGTTGCTTTCTTCATACGCAGCACGCTCTGCTTCTCGCGCTCGTTCTGCAGCACCTTTAACGCGACGTCCGCCAGCTACGATGGTTGTGCCGATACTGGGTTCGGCGATGGGAGCGCCACTAAGTTCGGTATTGATGTATTCATCGACAGCCGAGGAGCGTTGGGGCCGGGCTTGACGATGTGAAGTAGCGCGGTCGATGAATTGAGTGCTTGTGCTAGTAGGCAAAGATGTTGGTGTAATGCGTGGAGGTCGGTAGATGCCATCTGTGTTTGTTTGTGCTTTGTTGTTACGACTTGGTAGTGACTTTGGCTGAGCAAAGGCCGCGGGGTTAGGACGGTAGGACAGCTCGTCAACTTCATCAGAGTCTGCTTCTTCTTTGTCGTCCAATCCCGAGAATTCTTCTTCTGAGCCTGATACTGCGCCGTTTGTAGTAGAGTCCCTGACCTTTTTGCTGCGTTTTGGTAAAGTAGCAGCCGCGGAATCACTAGCCTTAGTGCGATCGGTAGTATCGGCTGCGCGCAGGACTTTATCGATTTGATATTTGAGCTTGGTTTCTAGTGGTCGAACACCTTTTTCGAGATAGACGCGGAGCTCGACCAACTTGTTGACGATCTCGTCCGCCACGTTAGCCGAGTCGTCTTCATCTGCATTCTCGGTGTCTATTTGATTGCGAATCTTGACGAGAATCAAGAAGACGAGGTTTTGTAGATAGGAGAGGAGGAGCTCAGATTTGATGTCGAGAAGCGAGATGCCATCTGTGGGTGGCAGGATTGTAGTCCTGTCTGGAAGAGGTTCGAGCGCAGACTCAAGTGAGGATGTGAGTTTAGTCAGAAGGGCAGGGATCGTCGTCGTCATGGCTGCTTGCTTGCTTGTCGCTCGTTGATAAGAGAACAGAACGAGGATGTTTGTTGAATAATTTATTTGCTTGCCGGAAGCAAGTCCGTCATACATGAAACAACCTCACTCACTCTCGCACCTCTTTCAATCATCAACACCCATCCCATCATCCCACACGCGACAATGGCGTCTAACAAGGACAAGCGCACCATCTTCATAGGCAACATTCCCTATGGTCAGTCGGCAGGTGTCAAATAGACGTGAAAATGCACTCGCTAACGTCCTTCCAGGTCTCACTGAAGAACAAATCATCCACACCTTCAGTCAAGCTGGCACAGTACTCAACTTCCGCCTAGTCTATGACAAAGAGACCGGTCGGCCAAAGGGCTTCGGATTTGCAGAGTTTGCCGATGCAGACGCAGCAGCCTCTGCTGTGCGTAATCTAAACAACCACGATATCATGGGTCGAACTCTACGCGTAGACTACTCCAACGAAGGCAATGCCGGCAGTGGAGGTGTGGACGGAGCAAAAGATAATGGCGACAATATGGGCGCGCAACAAGCACAATCAATAGCACAACCACCACAATCTATGCTACCGCCCCTACCACCTGGCACAGACCTTCCTCCAGGACTGACTTGCCCTGATGCCATTTCTCGCACCTTGTCGCAACTTCCTCCAGACCAGATCCTTAGCATCCTTGCCCAACTCAAAGGCCTAGTCACAAGCGATCCAGCCAAAGCCATTGAACTCCTCCGCCAGGCCCCTCAGCTCTCCTACGCAATATTCCAAGCTCTCCTCCTACTCGGTCTCGTCGACACCTCCGTCCTAGCCCAGGTAGTCGACCAAGCCGCCACCGCTGCCGCGCCACCACCACAGCCCATGCCCATCCCACCACCACAACATCTCCCTCCACCTCCTCACCAAATGCCAGCACAATCGCCATTCCCAGGGTACCCACACCCACCACAACCCGGGCAACCAGGCGCCCCACCTCTTCCGCAATATCCACCACACATGGCACACTTGCACCCAGGCATGCAACAGCACGCGCCTACGCCGCCACCACAATATCAGCAACCACCTCCGCCAATACCTCCACCACAAATGCAAATGCCGCCTCCACCGCAACAACAACCACCGCAGGTTGCTGATCAGCAGATGGCGATGATACGACAGATACTTACGATGACGCAGCAGCAAATTGATGCATTGCCACCGGCTGAAAGGGCGCAGCTGTTGCAAGTGCGGCAGCAGTTTCTGATGGCTGGGTATAGGGCCTGAAAATACTGAGATTATGTGGACTCTATCAAGGCCTAGCAGCTACAGCAAACATGGGACGCCCGTATATGGCCGCAGAGAGAAGGGCTCAGCATACGAATGAGAGTCACTTGCAATCCATGCATTTGAACCAACAGCTTCGAACTGCATGTGCGTCGTCTGATGATCATATGAATTCAGGAATTGCGAGGCTTGGTCATATGAAAGAGACACGCTATGCCATTGATAATCCACACACAAGTATAATATGAAATACAGCAATCAGCAGGAAGATTATGGCGACCAAAAGACTTGCCAAAGGGCGAACAAGAAGTCCTCGGGTAGTAGGGATGTTCATGACGAGGAACCAGTACAATCTTCACAGAGAATTTTAGATCAAGGACGAGGAGGAGAACTGAGTCTTCTCACGTTATCAAGGCTGCCGTGCAAACATGCCAAAGGAAGACGAAAAGATTTTGGGAAGAGACGTCTTCTGTCTTAACTTTGCTAAACATGATACTTGCGAGACCAAAATAATACCCTCATTTATCTATCTATGCCCATAGCGATCATGCCCCTGCGTCAACCCTAACGATTCTTTCCATCTCTTCATTCCCTGCTCACATGTTCATTGCGCAGAAGATCGAGGCAACGTCTCTTTTAAGATAGGTATATTCGAGAAGACCTATCAAAGGCACCATCCCCATCCCCTTCCAGTAAACCCAAACCAATGTCCCAGGCTTGTTCCTTGTCCAATTGTCTTATCCTTCCTTATCTTAATGCTGTTGTCCAAAAGTTCGTAATCATCATATCCATCATTCATCACTTCCCGCCTCACAATTCCAACCTGAAATTGATGATATCATCCGACAACACAATGTCGTTTGGGTCGATACGCTTGAAAGGCATACTTTCGTCGTCGTCGACATCGTCCTGGTCTTGCTGTAATTGAAACTCCTTGACAATATCGTCCAGCGTAACCGCAGGTGCAGAAGGCTTGCGGACCGGCTCTAGACCTTTGTTTCTTTGTTGGCGCATTTCCGAGGATGCTTTGCGTCCTGCAGAGTAGCCAACAGTAGTACGCGATGCAGCCTCGCCGGGCGTTAGTGTACGTGAGGCAGGGGCAAGAGTGCTAGACGACAGGACAGCTGCTTTTCGCGCTTTAGCTGCAGCGGTAGGAGCTGCGAAGCTTGGTTGTGATCTGGAGGACGAGGTCAGGGCTGGTGTTCTCGAGGTTGCCGTGGAAGGTGTGCGTGTCGATGATCTTGAAAGTCCACCCTTTTGAGTTTGGTTGACCAGAGGTTGCTTCTGAACGGGCTTCATACCCCAGAATTCATAGTCTGCATCAGTCAAGGTACAGGTTTGTCTTGCTGCTTCCTCAAGCAGTCTGTCTGTGTGCTCATCCCATTCCTTGCGTTTTTTCTCTGCTTCACGTTCCGATTTGCGTAAACCATCTGGTCCAATCGGATCACGTCTGTCTCTGGAGTCCTCATATGCAGCTACCAAGTGTTCGAAACCATTCAGTTCAGGAAACTTGTGGTTGGGACTGAAGCCAATTTCAGGCAGATCGAGCATGGGTGTAATCTTAGGTGGACAATATTCAATCTCAGGTTCTTCCTCGTCTTCCGATTGTATCATAGGCTCTGCTACAATAACTTCAGGCTGGTGAACCTTGAGCTTGTGCTTCCGTGCACTTGTTGACCTGATTTGTGTCTTCTGCATCTCATATCCTCCAGTCTTTGGCATTGGTGTTTTGAAGGCATTGGCTTTGACGTTTGTAGTCTTTGCGCCTAGAGGTGCTCTTTCTCTTTGAGCTTAACCGAACATCAGAAACAGTATAGACCGCGAGATAAGTAACAAACATACCGAGCGGTGTGATAAATGTAGGTTTGCCAGTCTTTCCCGTCTTTCCTCCACCAAGAAACATATTCTCATCATCTTGGCCCCGATTTGCCCTGCCGGTGCGTCCGTTCAGGGCATTTCTGTTGCCATTGTTGCCTGGGGTCTTGGGTGCAAGACCACGGACACCCTGATTGAGTGGTTTGGCTGCCGCGGTTTGTTGATGTGTATGCGTCAGATTCTCCTGGTCGCGTACCGATATGGCGTTCATGGTGGTGCCGGATTGTGGGGGCTATTATGTTGTCGTTGATTTCATCTGAATGTAAATGTAATGGCGAAGTTAGAGAGTGTTTGGCAACAGAGGATTAATCACACTGGGCAACCGCTCGCACGTGACTCTGCCCCGCGCACGTGCCACGTTTCAAGAGGAAAAGGGGTTAAAGCAAGGCTAGCCGCGACTGCGTTCAGACGACAATAAACAAGACCAGACGAATCGACACAACCTACAGACGCTCCTTACTACACTACTCCTTTTGCCAATCAGAAGACGTTCTCATCAACTCTCCCTCTCTCGGATCATCACACGCAGACTCACACCAAAATGGACGCAATCAAGAAGGTTTGCTTTTGGATTAGACTTCCTTTGTGACACTTCGACTAATAAAGTCTCCGTGTACAGCGTATGGCCGCCCTACGCGTGGAGGCTGATGAGAATGCCGGAAAGGTCGAGGAGCTCAAGGCAAAAGTAAAGCAATTGGAGCAAGAGAACCTATCGAAAGAGCAGGAAGTCACATCCTTGACACACAAGAACCAAGTGCTAGAGTCTGAGGTTGAAAAGTTAGAATCTGGCATCAAGGATGCAAAGGCTATTGCAGATGAGAGTTCAGGACACAGCACACAGAACGAATCACTCCAACGCAAGCTACAATTGCTTGAGGAAGAGGCGGAGAAGGCAGACAAGGAGATGAGGGAGACAAATGAGAAGTATGTTCATATGTTGTTTTGTTCTGAATTGTCAATATTGACTGGGACATAGACTACGTCAAACAGACGTCAAGGCTGGTCACTACGAGCGCAAGGTGCAGGCACTTGAGGCAGCACGAGACCAATGGGAGACCAAGTACGAAGAGATGGCCAAGAAGTACAACGAGACAAAGAAGGAGCTGGACGACTTTGTGGCCGAGATTGGCAACATCTGAACGTGTGCAATTTTGACGGCGCATCTTTGGCTTGTGGCAGGTTCCGACCATATGATGTTGAGGACGGCAGGTCCTGATCATGATGCTTATGGCTTTATGGCTCAAATGAGGCAGCAACAAGACTTAACATGACGACAAGAAGCTGTATGACTTTCAACGAATACGCCATACCTATTCACTTCTTCTTTTCACCCTCTTTTCGCTCCATCGCTTTGGCTTTGTTTTTCAGTCGAGCTTTGTTTTTGTTGTTCTTTCGTTCTGACTTGCTCTCGTACCGGAACTTGGATTTCTTCGGCTTTGGCGCTTTCTTCTTATCCGGCTTTTCTGGCTTCTCTTTCGTCCATATCCTCTTCTTCTTTACTCCATCAACATCTGGATCTGCATTGCTCGGTTTGGACGTTGGTTTTGCTTTGGCCTCGCCTTCTTCAGTCGCGTTCTCTTCAGCCTCCGCATCCTCCTCTTCATCGCTTTCTACCTCTTCATCACTCCGCAAAGCCATTGGCTCGACTGTGACAGTGGTGTATTTATCCTCATCAATGTACTCGTCCTCACGGCCTTCCACTTCTGCTATGTGAGCAGACTCTTCGTCGCCCAAGCCTCCCCAGCTGTCACCATTCTCATCATCCTCATCCTCTTCATGAAGAACATCTTCAGCTTTCTTCAACGCATCGTTTACAGCTTTGACATGGTTTTCGAGATCTATCTTCCGTTGTTCGCGTAACTGTATGCCCATATCAGTTCAAATGTTATTCGCATGAGCATTGACACTCTCTGCTGACCTGCTTTCGATCTTCTATCCTCTGCTCTCGTTCCTTCTTAGCATCTCGTTCTTTGGCAGCTTTGGCTCTCTGAACCTTTCGCTTATGAAATCCAGTCAAGTAATCTGCTCGCGCATCAAAGTCGAATGGTATTTCCTCAACTTTTGATTCTTTCCGACGTGTAGGCAGTGGTTTACCTACTGGGCGTTTACGTGCAGGAATCATTGCTTGTATGTGAATGTTTATTTTGGTGATTTTTCCCAGAAAAAGGCGCATGAGGACACCGGCACGTGCTTTGCGATTGGATGACTCGCGATATCATTGCCGCCAGATCAGTTTCAAGTGCAATTCATTGTTGAGATATACTATCAACAACGATGAGATTACAACAACTGTCCACCCTCGCCCTGTGCGCCAGTGTCGCTCAAGCACTTCGAAACGCCTCTCCTCTGTTCGCCTACTCCTCAGTGTAAGAACCCTTCACGCCAGTCACTAATCTCAGAAACGCCTCCTGACGCAGCCTTAGACCTACCAGCTTCAACAATGACAACAACGACCAGTTCGCTTCCGGCTCGCAAGTTTCCTCGGCCATCACCCAAGCACTCGAAGCTTGCCCGGCCGATGCATATATCTTAGTAAAACAGCCTCATGTCTCGGCACTAGACTTTGGCTCACAGTCAGCTACACCTTTCTTGCGGCGGCATATGGTTGGCAATGATAGCACGAGCATTTATCATGCTTCGATACCCGAGGTCGTGGGCGAGGTTGATGTGAAGATGCTTCAGAAGATGTTGGTTGAGAAGTGTGGAGCAACGCTTGTTGAAGTAGATGCTGCAAGTATGTTCAAAACAGCGACGACATATTTGTACTCTGAATGTGAACGCTAATGGGTGTTTGCTGTAGGAGGCATCATCCGATCAACCGACTCGTTCCCTCAAGTCATCACAGTCGAGTTTCCTGCTCTTCCCGAATCTGCTGCCGATGAGCGCGCTGCTGTGCTACAAGAACATGGTACGCTGATTCGACAGCAACGTCCACCTTCCAATTTGACGATCTACTCACAATCCATCTTCCACCAGACAACTTCCTCAAAGCCATCGTCCTCTACCTGCCTACCACATCCCACCTAACCATCCTCACCACCACTCCTCCCCTCCCCTCCACATCATCCACCCAAGACCAAGACCAAGACCACCCTCACTACGCCGCCGACGACAAATACCAACACGCCATGCACACCGATCTAAAGCGCGACCTACACAGCCACATCCGTCGGGCCGCCAGCAACAGCTCAAGCAACAGCAACAACAACGCCGCTCTTTTCGAAAAATACGGCTTTTTGAGCCCTGGTATTTTCATGGGTGGATTGACGGTGTTGTTGCTGTTTTTGATTCTGTATGTGGGTGTTACGGCGATTGCGGGGCTGGAGATTCCGGTTATGGCGTTTAGTAAGGAGATGGGACCGAGTGGGCAGAAGAAGGCGCAGTAGAGAGTGTGAGGTGGATGAGTAGTTGGGCTGGTGAATGATGATTAGATTAGGAGGAGGAATGGGAAGGGTTGGTGTGAGGGAGGGGGGTTTCGTGTAGAGTAGCGACCAGACATGCGAGCACTGTATAATGAATAAAGTCTAGAATATATCTTCCTATTTCTATTTCAAGTTCAACGGAACTACCTGGCTGTTTTCAAAGACTTGATTCAATTCGAACAAGAGCAACAATCATGTCTCCTCCCCTGGTCATCCGATACACATCTCGTACATCCCTTACTGTCGACGAAGTCAGACTCAGATCTCCACCCAACCCAGAACAATCTACGCATGCATATCCAACCAATAGTACGCCGTGCTTGAGCATGAAGATGAACATCTAACCTACCTCACCTCAACGCCATCCCATCCCATCCATCCCTATCAATTTACTCACCAACCCAAATACGCCTTACCAAAACGCCAATCCTTCTCCAATCAGATCCCTAAAAATCCATAGCATCATCCTCATCACCACCCTCAATAAAAATCAACCTCGTGCCTTCAGCCGCAGTTTGCCAGACCTGTTTGATTCCACACGTTAGCCCTATTCCACAATGTCTGCATAAAAGAAAGACAAAAAGAAAACTCACATCAAGCACACTATACTCATCAATCGCCATTTCAAACTGCTCATCCGTAAACCCCTTCGCAACAACCCTCTCCCGCACTCTCTGCATACTCATCTCCCCACTCCTTCCACTGCCCACGGCCGCAGCACCACTCATCGCCATGGCGCGAATCAACTGATAAATCTTGCTACTGGGCGTCTGATCCCCTTGGTTGCGACCATTACCCTCATACAAACTGGCCTTGCTGACTTCAATCAATCTCAGCGCTTCATCCACATCTTCCGTGACGACGTACTCCGCGAAACGCAGTCGCGCAAGCGCTTGTGCGAGTCGAATCAAGCCAAGAAGCGTGCGGGGCGTGGTATGCGCGAATTGCTTCTTGCTGCCTTCCTCACGCTTTTGCTGCTGGCGCATGCGCACGTAGCTGCCTTCGAGGTATGAGGCGACTTCGGGTGCGAGGACGGGGCGGTAGGAGCGGGCGCGGGCGATCCATTGGCGGACTTCTGTCGGGCTGAAAATGAGATCGTTGTCGGAGGTGGGTGGGTGGCGATTGTGCATGTGGACGTAGGCGACGTGTTTAGCTAACTCCTCATCTGCGTCGCGGTTGGGGGTGTCGAGGATTAGGAATAAGATGTCGAAACGACTGAGGAGGGCGGCGGGCAGATTGATGTTTTCGACGGGGGAGATGCGTGGGTTGTAGCGGCCATACAGCGGGTTTGCGGCTGCGAGGATGGAGGTGCGGGCGTTGAGTGTGGTGTTGATGCCGGCTTTGGAGATGGAGATGGTTTGTTGTTCCATTACTTCGTGGATGGCGGTGCGGTCGGAGTCGTCCATCTTGTCGAATTCGTCGATACAGCAGGTTCCGTTGTCGGCTAGGACGAGAGCACCACCTTCTAGCACCATTTCGTCTGTGACTGGGTCTTTGATGACGGCGGCGGTAAGACCGACACCGGATGAACCACGACCTGTGGTGTAAACACCGCGAGGCGCGACCTTGGAAATATATTTGAGAAGTTGCGATTTGGCTACACCGGGATCTCCCATTAGGCAGATGTTGATGTCGCCACGAATCCTCATTCCATCGCCCATTTCTTTTGTAACACCACCGATCAGTTGAAGGAGAAGAGCCTTTTTCACATCTGCATGGCCGAAAATTTCAGGGGCAATGGATCGAGATAGAAACTCATACAGTTGACCAGAGCGCTCGAGCTCATCCATACGGCGGATCGTTGGTTGCGCAAGCAACATATCGTCGTAGGCCTTCTTGTGCGAGCGGACGTGTTGAGCTTCAAGGTAAGTATCAGTCAAAAGACCTGCCTTTAAAGCCTTGAATCCAGTATATGGCATGGGAAGGAAGATACCACCGATATCAACCATATCTCCTGGACCCATCTGACGGACAAGTCCCCCATAGCAGTGCACCGTGAGCTGTCTTGGAATGTGTCCTACTGGTACTTGATCTGCCATCTCCTGAATCTTCACCTCCTGAAACGGAGAGAACTTTGACACACGTGGTACTGCAACGAGCTGACCCTTTGTATTGTTTTCTTTGCACTGCTGGGACGAGCATTCCAGCAGTGGGGTGTACGACCTTGAAGTGACTGGCTGAAAGACTTCACTACCACAGCTATCACAGACATACCCACTCACTAATATTGCAGGCTTGACCTCAGTGGCGCGAGTAACAATACCTCTCAGAGTAATCAAATGACCCAAATGTTCACCCTTAACATTTCTGATGGCCATTGGTTTGTTGTCACGCTCATCGCTTGAGCCATTTGGTGCAACAGGTTTAAAGCTCAAGCCATATCGTCGCAGCAGTTCTGGAGGGAATATCGTTTCCAATGCAGGCTCATTGCCTGCTTGTAACACCGCCAAAGTCGCATTTGTTTCGTTTTGTCTGTGCTGAATAATAACATCGAGGACATCGGTTTTGAAGCTGGTCTCCTGATCCGGTCTAGGTAGCAACTTGTCGACTGCTCTCGAGAGAATTTCAATGTAGTGTTTTGCATTTTGCTCAATTGAGTGAACAAGCTTGAGGCCACGCTTGAGATCTTCTGGTAAACCTGCTTCATATTCTGCCAGGTCGTCGAGATCTACTGTGAGGTGGTCTTGTTTTCGGTTTGCTATTTGTTGTAGGACGTGCATGTATTTGTGTTTTGGATCGCCAGTCCTGTTTCCGCGCGTCTCTCGTTGACCATTCGCGCCGTCTACATCGTCCATGAAATCATAGTCGTCGCTTGTTGTGTCTGGATCAATGTTGAGGTTTTCTAGCGCATCGGCCGCTTCGACTGTGGATGATTTAAAAGTCTGGAAGAAGTCCTCAAAGGCGGCTGCTGGGAATCAGTTGAGATCTGAGCTGTAGCTGCGATGCGCAATACCTAGCTGCTCTTCGTAGTTGACTGGTGGTCTGTATGTGAGGAGTGCCATTGCTGGCTATTGAAAGGAGTATGTATCGCAAGGTGTGCAGTGAGTGCAGGCGATAACTGGATGGCCGAATGTACTTATGCGCTGTGAAGGTGAATATACAGAGTATAGAGTGAGTGTGGGAGCTTGCAGCGAAAGGTCATTGACTTTGAAAGAAGGACGGTTGGAGAAATGCAAACGTGACGCGCTCGCGTTACAGTAAGCGCGTATAATTATTTGGCAGCGGACTGCAAATGTTCAAACCACAAGACGGCATATACGGATCAGAACCCTGCGAGTGTCTTATCTTTAACTGCCTGACAGCTCGCAGCACCACCATGTTCAGTTTTGTCCTGTGAGCGCAATCGCGGCACATCTCTTGCAATTGATTTCAATTTACTACGAATTGTTATACAATATCACCACGTCTAGCTCGATACAGCACTGGGATGAGTCCGCCTCAGTATTCTAAAGCCAGAGTATCCTTGAAACCGACGCTCAGGTCCAGCAGTGACCACATCTTCTCCGTCCACCTTAGCATGCCCGGCCAGCATGCACACTTGGCCCCAACTTCCTCGGTCGAGTAAACTGCTGGTGCAGACATGCGCAACCATGGATATTCTGCGCTTCTGTTGCTGTAGCATCCGTACACGACAAACCCATGGTAACCACTTTCGCGACTATTAACCTGACAGACTCTTGAGCAGACACTTCATGTCATTGAGTTTGGGCCACAGAAAACAATATGTGCTTAGCTTTGAACAGGTTGATGTTCACTGTAGAGACGCAGTGAGGCGATGCGCAACGTGGAGCTCTAAGCAAAGATATGCTGATATGGCCCCAGAGACAGGTATCATCGCTTAAGCATGGCGAATCTCTTCTCTAAATCATTAACATCCGGAATATCACCCTCCGGTTTCTTCGCACTTCCAGCAGCTGCAGTCTTACCACCAGGTCTCAGGTCCATCTTTCTCGTACTAGCAGGTGTCGTTGCCACCGTTGCATTGGTGCCAGGAAGCTTCAATTTTGGATTCGCATTATCCGTGGACGGCGAAGGCGGCGCGATGCGTACTGGCGATGTCAATCCTGGGTCGAACGTTCGTGGTGGTGTCATTGCCGATAGCTCTTGCGTAGACAGTGGTGTTTCTAATGCAGGCTTGTTTATTGTCTTCTTCGTCGTTGTTGTAGCTTTCTCAAACTGTCCACCACTACCAGGCTCATCATCATCCTCTTCATCATCTTCAGCTTGTGGTACTTCTGGTTCCTCGACTTGCGGACTTTCTCCATATGGCACATCATAAGCATTCGCAATCTCTGTGAGGTAGCTCTCCACTAATTCTTTGCTTGGTGGCTCAACTCTCAACTTCCTCGATATTCTCTCAGGGATTTCGTCGCCTTTATTATCCATAGCCTGTTGTGCAAAGTCCCTCCCAACCTTTTCGACTAGCAACGCACGCACTGTGTTTAGCTCCTTAATGTCTGTACGGGGTGCTGCGTAAATGATAGAGCGGACGGCTTCATCTAAACCAGGATCTAATGTTGTAGTGGAGTGGGTTGTCGTCGGGCTATTGTCCAGAAGCCCAATGCGTGCTAAGAGGAGTTCGCAGTATAATTCGAGAATCTCGTGGAGTTCTGTAAGAAGGTCCGAGCGGATGATATTCTCGACTCGAATGCGAGCGGATTCTTGCTTGCCTTGCTATACAATGTGTTAGATGAGCTGTGGTCGATCTCGAAAGAGCTAGTAGAAGAGCAGGGCCATGGAGCTTACCTCAAGTAGCTGAGCCATAGCCCGCCGTTGCTGCTTCGCGACAGCTGTATCTTTTGCTTGTACAATCCGTAACCTTGCTATCGAGAGCTTCAGGTGGACTTTGAGTCGAGCCTGAAATAGGTTAGTCGTACGTCGAGTTCAGGCGTTGTCATACGTACGACTACGCTCGTATGAGGCGCCATGATTTGGACAAAGTATACTGAGTGAATGTAAGGAGGGGAAGAAAAGGTGTAAGTAGAATCGGGACGTCCAATGCGATTGAGGGGGGTCTTGGCTCCGTGACGACTGCCGGATCCAGCTCCGTTCTTACGTAATTACCAAATTAAAGCTAAGTATTCTGTCCTTGTTATGCACAGCAATGCGTCAAGTCAGAGGGAGCCCAGGATAAGTAGGAGCAAGAGCCATGAGACAGACGTTCTTTTGTCATTCATTGAGCAGGACAAAACTCATTCTACACCACTTCAATCCTCATCAAACTTGCCATAATCGCCCAACAACAGATCCATGCCAGGCCCATTAGCAGGACCACCAACCTCACCCCCTCCCACCTTTCCTCTCACTCTCACCCATTCTGTCTCCACGCGAAAGAAGATCCATACCCATCTTCTGCCCACCTCCAGCAGTTCCAGCAGAAAAATGCCTCCCTCCCATTCATTAATATGATGCAAATGCGGCGATAGCTTCAAACTCCAAGTGCACCTAAGCACCAAATCAACGCAGATAACGATGTAGTAAATCGAAGGGCGGACGAAGTAGCGATGGCGGCGAAGACCATAGGGGTATTCGGGGAGTTTGGTGAGTGGGTCGAAGGGTGGTGCGCGCTGGGAACGGGAGAGGCTGAGAAGAGTGAGATCCCAATCTTTCGTGACATCCCAGTAAAAGGAGTATAGGGAGTTTGCAAAGACCGATAGGAGCCTAGAAAAGGCAGACATAGATGTTAGTTTTTAAATATGGCATGATACCGCGTGGAGACGACTTCGACCTTTCTCTCCTTCTCGTGCATACATACCACAGATTATACAGCCCTGTCTCGGACATTCCCAGTCCTCCTTCCGCATGCTGAAACGCACTCAAAACAGTCACTGGGAAAGCCGTCGCATACTTGAGCGCATTCGCCAGATGCTGACCACCCCATCCCAAATTCTGCACTTGCACCGTGGTACCTCCTGCATTCACTACCTTCCTCACCCGCCAATACTCAATCAGACACTGTCTCAGCCGTATAGCAGATGGAACACAGATCAGCAGCGGCACGAAGAATGCCCCTCCACAACTCCTATCAGGTCTTGCCGTACTATGCCGTCTATTGAACATCATACACAGTGCCACGAACAAATCCCCAAACACTTTTGCATAAGATGTGAGCACATCAGCGGCGAGGATGTCGCCGAATTTGCCTTCCGACGCTTCTGCGATACCGCCTATCGATATGCGACGGAGGATGGAGAGGAATCGGGAGCGGCCATAGCGAGCTATCGGAGACGGGACGACGAAGGCGGCGATGAGGTAGAGGAGGTAGAGGTTTGGGAGGATCTCCCACGAGAGGACGGAAGCTGGGGTGCGGCGGGTGACTGCCCAAAAGAGGAGGAGGGAGGCGAGAAGTGGAAGTGAGAGAATAGTTGCAAAGCGGTAGGTTGAATGGTGATGTGCTATCTGGGCTGCTGAGGTTCGAGAGGGATAGCGAATGAGCGAAGGGACGTCCTAAGAGAAGGAGTTAGGCTGGAGAGACTTGATAGTGTGGTATAGATACTACTAACGATGCGGATGGCAGAGAGGTAGTGTAAGTTAACGCCCCAAGCCCAAACTCCTGTGATAAGTTAGCTGCCGCCGTTCTCTACGGAAAAGTGTCACATATAGATATCTCACCAAGAACAACAATTATTGAAACTCGATATGGCAGAGGGAAGATCAGGCTGAAAGAATCAACCTCTGATTCTACTATAGGATCAAGATCTGCCATCTGCACCTATCGCTTTCGCCTGAAGAAAGTTAAGATGGATGTCGCACAATCATAAGCAAGAGAGATATGTGTTTCAAGCTAATTATAGCGCGTCGTCTTTGTTGACTTCTGAAACGATGATGCGGCTGAAAGTCACGGAGAATATGCCGGCTGATCAGGGGCTATGTGTTTCAGATAAAATGCAGTGCGGCAGTAAGGTAGGAAAAGAGTCAAAACTATGTGTATTGTGTCTCGTTTGCCTTGCGGCACTAATATAGAAAGTATATACAAGATATAACCTTCTTCATATCTCCAAGAAGTCAAGCGACCATATGATCTCGAAGATATCCTCCAGCTCCAGCGTATTATATTTACCATATTGTCCAGAAATCGTTGGGTATTATCAGCCATCCTTCATCCAAAACGCCAGATAGTCTTCCAAAACCCTAGTTTATTCAACAAACCCAGTTGTAAGCGACCCTCCATTTCGGCCATCTTCTCTTCTCCTCGGCCTCTTCCTCTAATAACGTCTGCAGGTCTAACTCCCTTCTTCCAGTCGTCAAGTCCATATCGGAACAGCGTATTAGTGCTGTCCGATAGTACCACTTGAATCCTGCATACATGATCACAACCACCGGTACAGCCAAGTACTGCTGGAAAAAGTACTCCGCTCTGTCGCTCGCTGACATACTTCCATAGCCTATAGGTGCCATACCAGTCCAAAATTGTGCTATTAGCACAAGACAGTTGAGTATCAAGCCGAGCCACGACCCTGCGATCCCAGCCTGTGCGCGAAAGGCAAGCTCGTTTAGAGAGTGTCCTTGTAATCGCCAAGCGCGACGGAAGCGAAGATGAGCAAGGCAGATAGAGCCCCAAGTAAAAATACTGCTGAGACCACTGAGAGCGATCATCCAATTGAATGCAGGAACCTCCTTGCCACTACCAGCAAAGAAGCCGAAGAAGCCAAAGGCAAGTGATATAGCTATAGCTACAAGAGGCCGACCACGCTTATCGATGTAGCCGAGTATAGCTGGTGCCTGACCTTGTATTGCAAGGGCGGCCAGAGTGCGACTGGATCCATAGACTGATGAGTTGCCGACAGAGAGAACAGCGAGCATGATAACTGCGTTGAAGACTGATGGAAGTACTGCAATACCTGCTTCTTCAATAGCGATGACAAAAGGGCTGTACTTAGTATTCGCGCCGTAAGCGTTGATTAGATTCTCGTTGTTGTATGGAACGAGTAAAGTGACAAAGGTGAGTGCGAGAAGGTAGAACACAAAGATACGGATGAAGGTCGCTTTAATGGCCGAAGGTAGCGTTTTGTGTGGATTCTCTGTCTCTGCTGCTGCAAGACCTGACAATTCTGTGCCTGCAAAAGCAAAGGAGGCTGTTACAAAGACCGAGCATAGTCCTTTGAAGCCATTGGCGAAAGCGCCTGGGTCGCGCCAGTATAGGCCACCAATGTATTGGCCGTCGTCAGTGTGGTTCCCCGCTACCAGGACGATACCAAGTATTATGAAAGCGACCACGGCTATAATCTTGATAATTGATAAGACGAATTCTGCTTCTCCATATCCTTTCACGCCGAAGACATTGATGAGGACAACAAAGGCGAGAAAGATGATCACATAGGCATCGGCGTTGATGCTGCTATTCCAGTATTGTATCGTAATCGTCGCAGCAACGATCTCCAGAGGCAGCGTGACGAGCCATTGAAGTGCATAGTTCCAGCCCATCGCCATACCCCATGAGCTTTCAATAAATCTTGTCGAAAAAGCAGAGAAACTTCCAGCAACAGGAAAGAGTACGGCCATCTCACCCAAGGCTTGTATCGTGCACCACAACATTATTCCTATTATTCCAAATGCGATGATCAGACTTGCTGGGCCACCTGTTGCTAAGGCGCTGCCACTTCCTACGAAGAGACCGGTCCCTATACTCCCTCTGATATGCTATTAGTCCTTAGTTCTTTCGAATAGCCCTGTATATCCTCACCCTATTGCTATCATCTGAAGATGTCTCCCTTGCAACTTCCGCGCCAGCGGTGCTCGAGCTGTGTTTTCCGCCGCACCTTCTGCATCGAAAGTCCGCGCCGTTCTTGGGTCGCTTTGGTCATGGAGGGCGAGAGGTCGAGCACTGGGATCCCGCTTGAAGCCATCAATGAAGTGGTGGAAGTGATTGGTTTTGGCTTCTGAAATGATGCCCAAGGGAATCGAGGCTGGTTCTTCTGAGGATGCGGCAGAATCTGGAGTTGCTCTCATTTCCTTGTCACCATTGTATTGCATGGCAACGCTATAAGATGTGTATAAGCTGTATATTGACTCGACCGAGGACCTGAAGGATGCTGATAACGATGACGACAGTAGTGTATTCCTCTGGAGCGCTCAGCGTAGCGCAAGTCTTCGAGACATTGACGACAGTGGACGATTAGGCAGGTAGAGAACAGCGCTCAATCACAAAGCAGATGTCGCATCGAGGATGGGCAGAAAGCGATCTCTCCGCTAATTACTGCACTAGAATAAACAGCCCGAACGAGCACGAGCACAGAAACGATAACGATCAAGGGTCTTGCGTGGCGAATAAGGTTGACTGCATTGACCTGCATACACACTAATCCTTCATTTAATACACCTTTCCCTTCCTTCCTTTTAGCATGCAGCTTTCATCGTTCCATCGCTCAATAATACCTCCAGCTTCGAACATTCTCCTGCCAAGAATTCAACATCCTCTGTCATGTTCATTGGTGTGGTTTGGAGACCTTATTGCGGACAACAAGCCCGAAGACCCTCTCTGAGAACACACTTCGACCCATACCTTAGGTCTTGCTCGCTGAATAGACTGCCCTAGCCGACAGGACCACGGTAAGGCTTCGCACCAGAGCAGGTGTCTCCCATCTCGCTGCTCAACTTGATCCAACGACCCTTGCTCTTTCCTGTCTTTATCCAGATCTTGTCACTGTTTGGCATGTAGTTCAGCCTCAGCTCATGCTTCTGGATGTCGGTGCTGCAAGCACCTCTTCCTTTTCCAGCTTCTCTGGTTCTCTGGACAGCTGATTGGAAATCTAAGTCGTTCCAATGATAGTCCTCCGGTAAAAAGGCGTGGTGAACGTATAGGCACCAGCCCTCACAGCACACCCCTTGATAGGTAGGTGCACCGTCGACCCCGTGCTCCAGGGTACCACCGCCACCTCCGTAGGCAGAGGTGTAGGTATCGATGGTCTTGTTGTAGGTGGTTTCGTCGAAGGCTGGAGTGGTATCCTCTTTGCAGGTGGTGAAGTACTTGTCGTTGAATGTGCGTTCAAGAGCTGGAGCTGCTGCTGCGAAGGAGCTGATAAAGGCCAGTGCGGCGACAGAGGTGGTGAACTTCATGATTGTGATCGATACAGTATGATATTTGATAATGTTTATGATGTTTGCCAATGTATGTGTGAAGTTGTTGATAATGTTGAAAAGGACAAAGGAAGCAGAGCTTATATATGACGGCACTGGAATTCTTCCTCTGGCGCAGGTCCACAGCTGAGCACGGAAGGCACGATACACAAACAGAAGAGATAAATTTCCTTCGAGGAACTCGGAAAACAAAACTTGGTGGAATCATCCATTGGAATACAACAAAGCTATATTCAAGACGAGGCGATGACGACGGAAAACGCCACTCCTTTGCATACTTCGCATCAATGCCTCATTCTCCCACCACTCCGTCGACCTTTATGATGCTAACATTATCACTTCCTTTAACAGCGCCTCATTCTCAGCAGATCAGAACTTCGGACTCAATTGTGCAAGAAACGGCATCCCCAAAGGTGCAGCGGCAAGAATCCCAGGCATAAAGTCTCCAGCTCGTCTTTGCATGATTGCCAACAAACTATCGACAGCCTTCTCGGTACTGTTACAAGCAACACTGATACCAAGCATGGTGTATTCCGTCGTTTTCTGTTGTGGAAACTCCGACCTAGCACAGACAGTGTGCAACAGAGCCATTCCAGCTCTGATGTCGACACCCTCTTCCCAAGTGACCAGGCGAAGTTCGTTGTAGGACATTTGAGGATTGAGGAATTGAACGATCTCTGTGACGTTGTCAAAAACCTGTGTGAGGTCTGCCGATGAGATTTCATCTCCAGCCTTACCTTTGCACAGTTTGATTTTTCCTCCAAGGTCGGCTGTGAGATGAGAGATGTCGTCGAGAGTACCGCCGGGGGTTGGAGTGGGTGTGGGTTGTTCTGTTGACTTCTTGCGAGGCATGTTCGGGATGTTGTGGTGACAAGATCTCACAAACAGAAAGTTGAGATCTGCTTACTTGAGGTAGTTTTAATGAGCAACGTCTAGTTTCGGCTTTAGTCTGACAAGCACAAGAGTGTTGTTACTTCTGTGAATTCTTCAGCGGTTTAGAGCTCCCCCGATTTTGTGTTTGCTTGCTAGCAATCATGAAGATTAGTATGAAGTATCAAGGTACTTTCGAGCAAACAGCAAACGACCTGGAAAGTGGGTCCCTGCTGGAACTTCAGATCGTGGTATGTGCTATTTGGCGTTCAATGTGTGATTGCTAACTTGCTACTAGGTAATGGTGGTGTGAGCGTGCAATCCTTGTGATCCTGGCAATATTGACAAAGTTTTGGTATGAGGATCAGTCAGATTCAGCAGTTGACTGGACTCGATCGCTGAGAACGTTCCACAGTGCATACTGTCGTGTAGGACGCGTTTTGCTCGTGCTGGTGGTAATTGTTCCTGTCTACGTGCTTGACGATCTGAAACGTGAAGAGGTTTGAAAGATCTGAAACGTGCTTGAGCAAAACTAGCTCAAACATTCCAAACAACCGCCCTTTATTTCCCTGGTTTTACTCTGACCTTCCACTTTCTTTTCACAAAATCCAAAATCTTCCTACACTTTCAAGCAACTCCAACCACTTTCGACATCAAAGCATTCACCCCTCAACATGTCTGCAGGCCTGGTGTCAGAACACGGCGCAAGCGAAATTGACATGATTCTCAAGCTCTGCAAAGGTAAGTCGGTCATCATGCGCTGTTAAAATGCGGCTCACAATGATGCAGAGAACGTTCTCATACTTCACAATTTCCACTTCAAGCCTGGCGGAGTCCAGGCAAAAGATCTACGTCTTGCCCTGGAAGGAGGGCGATTTTCTGTTTTACGCTGCTATTGTTTCAGCTAGAGATACCGAAGGGCTGGATGGGATCGTCAATGTGGAGTTCATCATTCATGCTCAGGGATCAAGCCATGAGTCCAGTCTCCTGGCCATTCAGGACATGCACGCCAATCTGCAGATCGCGATGTCCAAGATCATGCCGAAAATCATCAAACAATGTGGTGAAGTCAAAAAGCTTGAAGTCATCTGCGAAGCCAGTGACGATCCCGTATGTTATCATCTGCTTCTCATCATGAACGAGGCTGAACGGAAGACAGGATGTCATGTTTACAATGCCCAAAGTACGCGTCTCGAAAGACCTGTATGTTGTGTTAGGAAGGCTGTATTCAAAGAATTGAGGAAGAGATTAGGTGGCAGAACGACATCAGAATACAGGAACAGTGAAGATAGCTTATGATGATGAGTGGAGGGAATGTCGAGAACGACATGAAGGAATATCTTCTGGCAGAATTGTCGACAGAGCGCACAACAGAGGCTACTCAAGTGTTCGGCGGGATGCAAAGACTGCACTCTGCAGGTTGCCCTTCAATTCGAATATATATATAATTGGGCTCTTCCAGTCAAGCAACGAAGAGCGAACGGTTGTCCCTAGCTCGCGGCTCTCATCCATCTTCCTCCAATCTACAATCTCACAAAAGACAACTACCAACCTCTCCATCTCTTTTTCATCTTCTCCACATCACCACCATTCACCACCATTCACCACCATTCACCACCTTCAAGCAAACAAAAAAGCTCACAACATGTCGACCCACCAGTTTCACGCTCTCCCTCACAGACCCAACCCTACTACAACACCCTCCACGGTCTTTCCACCCCCACCCCCTGCAGTCTTTCCACCCTCCGCAGTCTTCCAACCCTGTCACCTCCCTGGCATCGACATGGATGGACTCATCAAACTCTGCAAAGGCAAGTCCACCAAACTTCGCACATAGCCTACGTTCCATCACCAAGCTGACTCTATGTTTTAAGCAAACGCCGCCTTTCTGTACGCGATCAAAGCCGATTTCCGCGAAGAGCTGAGCGTCATCAGTTGGAAAGTCGACGGTCTCTACAAAGTTGCGTTGATCGCACTCCACGAATGCAATCAGGCAGGCGGCCAACCCGCTTCAATCAATTACTACACGTACGCGGTAGGAGAGGCGGTCGTGTCCGTGGACTTGGCTATCATGGCAATGCTGGACGGGCTGCAGCAGCGAGTAGCGGCGTTTGCACCTACCCTTGTGGAGCTTGGTGATGTGAAGGTATTGCGTGATGATGCGAGTGAGGAGGAGAAGGCCTGGGTCTTTGAAAGGGCAAAGGGGAGCATTGAGATTGCGAGGATTATGGTGGTTGGGCGTGGTGGTTTGACCCTTGCGGAGGTCGTCACACCTGGTGATGGGGATGAAGGCGATATGAATATGATGTAATATTGCGATGAACTGCTTGTGAGATATGAGAATCGCTGGTGGCAAGTAAAGAATAGGAATAACTCCTGACACTCTTCATACCCATCTTCTCACACTGCTACTCAAATCATTCCTAGGCCAGTTCTCAATACTACTAATAAGAGATCTAGCAGCTTGATGATGCATCGCCGGCCTTAGACAAGCTGCTGCACTTTTCACACCCGCCTCATCGCTGCTATTCAAGTCGTTTTTCATATTAGCTCCTATTACTACTGATGAGGAGATTCAGCAGCTTCGTGATGATCACCAGCCTCAGATGAGCTAATAGTACTCTTCACACCCATCTTGTCTTGTCGCTGCTATTGAAGTTGAGATGTCCATTTGATGACTTGACAAAACAGACGAAACGAGCGATGGTTTGGATCGTACTGGTCAGTTCGCGTTTGACGAGAATCTTTTTGAATGTTTCAACTTGCTTGCTCTACACGGAGCACTGCAAAAGGTTACACTGGGCTTCTACGGAAAAGTCCGACGGTAGGATTGTGTTCTGTAGCACGTCGAGGAATAGCTGGCAGCGCCTAAGCTACCCAGTACATCAAGCCCTCCGCACGTTTCACCCATGCCATCACCGCTTCAATGGCTGCGCGGAGATCCGCGCACTCGACTTCATCGCCCGAAGAGGGCATGGGCGATATCCTGGTACTAGGTACCAACTATCACGGCGCCGAGCTAGGCAGATGGTTTGTGCGGTGAATCAAAGAGGGCTGGTGGACCCATGTTACGTAGTTGGAGGGTATCGTCGCTATTAGTTCGGTTGTGAAGATGTTCTGCGTCGCTACGGCGCACTATGGCTCGACCGGCATGACGCCCTCCGCCATTGAGCTTTTCGCTGGCAATATGCCTGTTCGCGTCAAGCAGCGCGCTTTGCTTGACGACATCTGCTCGGACCATATGCGTTTTTTGTGGTATCTGGGTACGGTCAAGGCCAATAAGATTGAGGTTGTGGGAGAGAACAAGAGGGCGCGTATTGACCATGATATTGGCAAAATGTTGAAAGAGACGGTGACAAGGGATATGAAAGGATAGCTGTGCCACTTTGATCCGTAGCAGCAAACTCTTCCTCACACTAACCCTCTTATCAACGAGAACATAAGCGATTTCTCAAATTATTAATCTTCTTCTTCTCTTCTTCTGCTCGGCTGCGTCACATATTGAACATCGTCAAAGAAGCATCGAATATACATCAACAAACACTATTAAGTCCATTTGCTCACCACGACTTCTCTGTTTCTCTGCTTCTCTCTTTATCTGCTCGCTGAACTAGGTCGCCAACATGATCAACTTGGACGACTTTCATACCAGGATCCTCATTACCAGGAACTTTAGCGGTGTCTATGGCTCAGTCCTGTAGTATCTGCCAGACTGGAGGACGAGCTCCGTCCGAGTCGTCGACCTAGAGAACATGAAGCTTACTGCATTTCGCCGGCTGCCTCTTGTACAGCTTTCACCAATCATGTCGTCCAGAGTTCTATGAACAAACCAGCCTACAACTTCATGAGGATCATGTCAAAGAAACAAGGACACTCTGGTGCTCGTGCTGATTTTGCTAGGCGACAATATCATATGTGGCGGACTCATTTGGTCTTTCTGCCATGGCTAACTCTCACAACATGTCAGCTCACAACCTCCAATCCCCTCATCTCCTTTCGTCAGGCATATCGATATCGCCAGCTTCATTAGTCCTGTCAGTCATCTACTCCTGATCTGGGAAGTGTCCTCAGCTTTATCGGCAGCGTCACTCTTGTCGTCTCTTGCAGCGCTCGAATCTGGAGCTGTCAACTTCTTCCACCTCTGTAGATACCATCGATCAACATAGAATTTGACCACGAGCATGGATACAGAAACATTAAGAACAGATGTCAAGGAAGTAAGCGTGACGATTCTCGACGTAAGCTTCCACTTCTTGACCGAAAGGTGGTCAAAGTGCCCTGACGTGACGATGATAGCCCACAAGAGAAACTGTCTGAAGATGTCTTTTACCGCTTCGCCTGCCACATCATCCCGCTCATCTCGCTGACTATCATAAGCAAAACCTGCCATACAGAAGTCGACCTTCGGAAATGCTTTAGATGTACTCCAAAGTGCCGTCACTTTTAGATTCGAGGGCTTCAACATCTTGTAAGACTCACATTGCACTGTTCCAGCATACTTACCCCATCTAGTCTTTTGCGTACACAACACAATGACGAACATGGACATGAAACCCTTGCTCTTGTGCGCTTCTATGACACTGAGGACAGGTTGATCTTTTCTTGCTGAGCGGCAAGTAGCCAAGGCAAAAGCTCAGTCTTGGCACATCTGCTTGCCACAACTCCACGCTGACATCGTTGCGCTTGACTCTCATTTACAAGGGATGGCTGAAAGGCATCGAAGTCAAAGTCAGAATGAGAGTGAAGTGTGAAACAGTGAGCTTGAACCGGCAAGTGCAATTTGCATGATGTCCCGACGTCCCACATGCACATGCTCGGCCAAGTCACCTCCTCCTTCTTTCTCCACCATTTCTCCAGCATCCCCTCCATTTCTCCGCATGGTTTCTTGTGGGGATGCCATGGTGGCGGCAGTGTGACCTGGAAACACAAGGCCAAGGAGATGGTACGCGCAGGAAGTAACTGGCAATTGGTTCCCCTTCCATTGCCGTACATGGCTTATAAGCATGTCCAGCATCGCCCGCCTGTGCTGTTCTGCTCCTCCTCAGCATCTGCGTGTTTAGCACCGTCATCATGCTCGTCCAATTCATTGCTGTCATCTTTCCATACTGGCCCTTACTCATTGTTCTTGCTCTCCTCAGCAGGCTCGTTCGAAACAAGTTCAACCATGGCTTGAACAAATATCCCGGACCACTTGCTGCAGGCTTCACTGACTGGTGGCGGTTCATCGATGTCTATAAGCGTAAGCCTGAGCGAACACACATTGAGCTACATCGCAAGCATGGTGATATTGTGAGGCTTGGTCCCAACGTCCTTTCTTTTGCAGACCCTACTGCAATCAAGACAATCTATGGATTGAACAAGGGCTTCACAAAGGTAGCTACTCATCCTCTGCTTAATGTTAGAACATACTTCTCTCACACTTTGTAGTCTGAATTCTATCCCATCCAGCAAGCGACATCCAAAGGCAGGAGACTAGAAAGTCTCTTCTCTACTTTGAACGAAGACTATCACGCAAAGTATAAGAGATGTGTCAACAGTGCATTCACCATGTCCAACGTCGTCACATATGAGCCGCTGGTGGATAGTACTCTTGCTGTGTTCATTCAAAGGACGAAGGAGCTATTCATTGAGCAAGATCAACGATGTAACTTCTCTCAATGGTTGCAATTCTTTGCCTTCGACGTTATTGGTGAACTTACATGGAGCAAGCGACTAGGCTATATCGAGCAGAACATTGATGTTGGAGGTGTCGTGACGTTCATCGGTAACTTCCTCAGCTATAGTGCGGTCACAGGGCAAATACCTTTCCTCGACCTACTTTGGAACAAAAATCCTCTCAAGCTCAAATGGGAAGCTCTTGGCCTGACGAAGAAAGTATTTCCAGTCACCAAGTTCGCACTTGACCGTGCCGCAGAACGTCAGGGAGATGTGGAGGAAAAGTCCGGTGGCATCGACCTTCTCACCAAGTTCCGACAAGCGCAAATAGATCATCCAGAATTCATGACAGACGCGCAAGTACTGGCTTCGTGCACCAGTATGATCTTCGCCGGCTCCGAAACGACAGCAATCAGTCTCAGCTCCATATTCTACCACGTCGCTAAACATCCTCGAGTTTATACAAAGCTGATGGCGGAATTGGACGAAGCTGCTGCCACTGGGAAGATAGTACATCGCAGGAATCTGGAGGTCAGCTGGACGGAGGCGCAGCAATTGCCCTACCTTGACGCAGTGATTCAAGAATCTTTCCGACTTCATCCAGCAGCAGGACTAATCTTGGAACGCTACACTCCACCACAAGGCATCGAGATTTGTGGCGAATACATTCAGGGGGGTGTCATTGTCGGGTGTAATGCTTGGGTGATTCACAGACGGAAGGAACTCTTCGGCGAGGATGTTGACATTTTTAGACCTGAAAGGTGGCTTGAGGCCTCCCCAGAAAGGCTAAAGGCTATGTCTGCGGCGATGTTCCAGTTCGGTGCAGGTGCCAGAACGTGCATTGGCAAGAACATCAGCTTGCTCGAGATCTACAAGCTTGTGCCGACATTCTTGCGCAATTTCAAAGTAGGTGGTGTCCATTTCATCATCTCTGTCGCTTAACTCTAGACTGACTTACTGACTGAATGATAGATTAAAATGGACTGTGACGACTGGAAGACACATAATGCTTGGTTCGTCACCCAAAGAGAATTTTGGACACGCTTCGAGCTGCGAGAAGATCCATTACGGGTATAATGACTTTTTTCTTGAACTCACGATGACTTGTAGCTTGGAGCCTGGAGTCGAACAATTCGTTGACATAGACATGAAACACGCTCTTTCCCAAAGTGAAACACGCTCTTTCCCTGGGAACGTTAAACACCTGTTGCATGGGATCTGCCGTCTTCAGTCCAACGCTACCTTTCTTCCCTTTCCTTCTCGTCTTCTCTTTCTTCCTTTACCGACGCAAACACTCTCTTTCGTTCTCCTGCCGTCTTTGAACTTTCATATTTTCAATAGCTACTGGTTCTCTCTGACGGCAATTTTCGCGCACATCTTATGATGCCACTTCTACCTTTGCACCCCAATTCAATTGATGTTGAGGGAATGATCAGGTTATGCAAGGGTTAGTCAATATCTTCACCTATATAGTCCTTAAGCACCACTGACTCTCACTACAGAAATCTCTGCTTCTTGATTCCCGAGCTTTTGCATGAGGATCTCCTGATTGTAACCTGGATGCAGAATGACAATAAGATGGCTGTTATCATTGATAGCAAATATACTAAGACATTCATGTCCTCTACCATCTATGCTAGAGGATCATCTACCGAATCCTACCAAGCCGCTATCGAGAACATGCTCGAAAATTTACAAGTGAAGGTCGCCGCCATAATGCCGTCAATCAGCGAGCAGTCGAGCACCTTAGAGTTCGAGAGAACAGGGCCATAGAGTATGACGCTTACGAGCCTGTCTGAGGTGAATCTGCTGACTAGTAATAACACAAATCCTCGCAATTTGATTACACCAATGGACAAGTTCTCACGGACAGTGAGCTGCAGAATGGCAAACTGGTTTCTGCAGCGTTGGAGGATTAAGATTACTTCACAGACATGTGTGTCGATGAGGATTTGTGCAAGAAGGGGTTGTATGGTCGAGGCATTCACAGTATCTCTCTGAGTGATGGGAATACGGAAACGCTGGACCTTGATCATATCAGAATGAAGAATCAAAGCTTGCAGCCTGGAGTGGAAACGATTCGTTTGTGAACATGAAACACGCTCTTGCTCGAAGACCGCCATGAAATACGCTCTCTCTTTCACGAGCTCAAAATGACAGTTTTACTTTGAATTACCTTATGCAGAGTCATCTGCCCGCACGCCACTCTTCTCTTCTTTTCTTCTTCCTTCTTCCTTTTCGACGCAACCCTCTTCTTTTGTTGTCTTCGCCTCACACTACCTAGCAACAAGCAGGGCTGCCTGACAACATTTTCAAAAACCTCATCATGCTTCTGCCCTCCCACCTAGACGTAACAGATGTCGAGGGTTGATGAGAATGTGCAAAGGTTGGTCAATTCAATACCGAATCTCATATTCCTACTAACAAAGTATAGAGAACGTTCTCTTCTTGCACCACATGATTGGTCGTGAGAGCGACGATCTACGTGTAGTCACTTGGCAGCAGGACGACTTGAAGAAGGTTGCTATCGTGGGGACACAGCGTGGTGGTCCTGTGCATCCTTTTACGCGTTTCTTCACGTATGCCTCTGGCTCATCGAGCGAGTCTGAGTTCCTGGCTATCAAGCAGATGCTTCACACTCTGCAAGCCAGAGTGGCAGCCTTCATGCCGTCTACCGCAATGCATGAACGTGTCGCCGTTCTGAATGATGGCCTTCATCTCATCGTATGTCAGCTCCAACGAAAGTAAGAGAATGATACTGATGCAGTGACAGCGAATAGTGGAGTCATGCAATGAGAACCTGGACTTCCCTATACTCGACAATATGGCAGTAGAAAGAAGCGGCAGGTTGATTACCGCAACCATCGAAATGCCTCGCAAGGACCTCACCGGCCTTTACACGACTTTGCCGTTGTGCTCAGATGGTCTTCAGTGCAGCAGAGTGTCCACAAAAAATGCTCATCTTCTCGAGGGTCACGATCGAAGCTTGCACTCATGGTAGGGGCACGACTTCAAGCTGAGATGAGATTTGTTTCCCTTGGGACGGAAACGTGTGTTTCCAGGACACCAGAAGTTTCCGGCAAGATTCCACAAATCTCGACTACTACACAATAGCACAGCATACAAGCCTTGACAACACGCTGGAAATAATGTGATAGACAGTTATCACAGTTGAAAGAAATCGAATTAGAAACTTCCACACCTTGAAGGCGATGACATACATTGCTTGAACACTTTCTGAGCCGTCCGTCATGAAACACGCTCTCCTCCCTCGCATTGTGCGCGATCTGTCATCTTACGGTTTGATGAAAGAGCTACCCCACTCAAGGCTGCTATCCTTTTCTTCTTCTACTTCTTTCTTTCTTCCTCATCATCTTCTCCCTTCCTCAAAATTCCACTCGATACTCCTCCACAAACACCTCACAATGCTCCTACCTTCGCACCTCAACGTGACTGACGTCGAGGGTACGATAAGGTTGTGCAAAGGTTAGTGCATTTGACCATTCAAGATGCTAGAGCTGATCATGCTATAGAGAATGTCTCGTTCTTGAACACCATGACTCTCGAGGCTCGTGCTGGCTTGCATGTGGTTACTTGGGAGCAGTATGACTTGAAGAAGGTTGCTATCGTATCTTTCAAGGTTGAAAGTACTTTAGTGGGCTCCAGAGCGTACAACCTTTACCAACGAGTATCACGTCTATGCTACGGGGTCATTAGCAGAGTCTGACCACGAGGCGATCAAAGACATGCTGGGTAACCTGCAACGCGAAATGTCTGTGATCATGCCCTCAATCTACGAGAATCAACCTGCTATAGTGCTTGGAGACAACTGCAGCGAATCAGTGAGTTCAAGCAGCCAAGCTTGTTGTGTCATAATACTGACAAGAAGCAGCACAAAGTCAAGCAGCTCAAACGCGAAGACACGACCGTTCTTAGCCACATGAAGGTGAAAGATGGAGAAGTCCTCGCAGCACCGGTCGAATTACCTCGTGTCGGTGAGAATGGCGAATACACGGACATGTGCATCGATGGGCAGGAGTGCAAGAAACCGCTCCGTCCCCTTCCGGGTCATGCTCCTCGGGTTAATGCAGGTCGTCTCGCTGGGAGATCTGAGCCATCTGTCCGCGGCCCACACAGCATCGACCGTCATATATGAAGCAGAAAGCCTCGTCGGTCAAAGCTGGAGGACGAGCTCGACAATGGGTTCCAGCAGCATAAATCCTAGAAAACACGAAAGCAAGGATTGACGAGCTCACGAGGAAAGTTATACAGAGGCAGTGGAAGACGAGCTCTATACTCAAAGAAAGAAATGCCTTTCACACTCACAAGCTGCAAGCTGCCATACTCAATGTTCTACACGCTTCTTACTACTTTCAATCCCTGTCATTGATCTTCAGTTCTTCATCACCTTCGCGCCTGTTCCCAATCATTGATTTTCACCACCTCTGCGCTTAGGGGTCACTTCCGCCGCCTTCATGTATTCAAAACTGTCCTACTTGAGCTGTCCATACTGGACCAGGGCTGTGCGTGCGACTCGTTTGAGGGCTTGCTGATTTTTGTCGGCCAAAGATGCTGCCGCAGTGAAGGACGAAGCAACAGAAGTCGAAGGTGACTTGTTTTTTCCACCTCAAGATGATTAAAAATCAGCACTCGAAGAACAATCATCAACAAGATATCTGCAAGAAGAAGTTATGACTTTTGATTTTCCACCCAGAAGACTCCCGCTTATAGTACAATACAATAACAGAGCTACAAAAGAGCCACTTTTCCTGCCCACCATGCAGTAATCCATCTCACTATACAAATTTTCCATCATCCAGATCTCCCCCTTCCCTGCCACTCAATGCTCACCCTCTACTTCCTCTACTTACTACTTAATCTCCAACAACTTAACATCAAACACCAACGTCGAATTCGCCGGAATCCCATCCATCTTCTGGCTCCCATACGCCAACCCCGCCGGAATCGTCAGCCTCCTCTCACCACCCGCCTGCATACCCGCAACACCAATATCCCATCCCTTAATCACCTCACCCTTGCCCAACTGGAAGCTAAACGGCTTTCCCTTCTTGTTGGAGTCAAACACAGCCTTGGTCTTGTCGAGCTTACCAATGTAGCGCATGCTGATACGATCGCCCTTCTTGGCAGCAGGACCGCTACCGATCTTGCGGTCGTCGACGGTGACGCCGCTGACAACGCGGGCGCCGGAAGTAGTGGCAGCGGCGGGCTTGGGTGAGTCGGTGGAGGTGCCTGAGGGTGTTGGGCCGGACACGAGGCCTTCTTTGAACTGGACGGTTTTCTTGTCTGCCTTAGGCTCGGCCTTAGGAGCAGGAGCGACGGCGTTGCCTTCGTTATCCTTTTGCTTCTTGGCTAGCTTTTTCTTCTGAGACTTGCTGAGCTTCTCGCCGTCGGTGGTGGCTGAGGTTGCAGAGGTGGCGCTGGCCATGCTGGCATCGACCATTGAGTCGTCCTCGGCGGCGCGCTTGTTCTTGCCCTTTGCGGGTGCAGCGACTAGGACGGGAGCGTCTGCTTCTTCGTCGTCGACTTCGGTGACGCGCGGGTTGTCGAGGGTGTCGAGGGCGTCTTCGGAATCGGAAATATCCTCGTCGAGCATATCCATCTCGTCCTCGTCGGGGGATTGGTCGTAGTCTGAGTCGTCGGAGTCGTCGTCGTCGTAGTCGTCGGCGTCGGGCATGATGATGTTGCCGGTTAGGTAGACGGTGTGTGTGCCTGAGACTTGGAAGAAGACGGTTTCGCGCTCGTCGATTGTGATGTCGAGGGTTTGTTGGTAGTGCTGCAGGGTTGTGTTAGTGGATATGGATAGAGCGCATGAAGGAGCTACAAACTAACCTGCTTTGTGTCGAGTGTGCAAAGGACGAATTCTTCGGGAGCGGGAATATCCTCGTCGAATGACTCCAAGTCATCCTCATCATCGTCCTCGTCCTCATCTCCATCCTCCTCAGCGGCAGCAGCGGCAGCCTTCTTTCCCTTCTTGCCCTTTGGAGCAGCATCAACTTCCATGCTATCGCCGTTGATTGCAGCCTTTAGCGCAGCAACCTTGCTGGCCTTGCTTGTCTTTGCATCACCATCCTCCTCCTCATCATCCTCCTCAGAGTCTTCCTCATCCAACAGATGTGCCATATCATCATCCATGTCATCCTCATCATCCTCCTCATCCTCGTCCTCTTCAGGGATGCGAATGATCCTGAGAACAGCGCCCTTGAAGTCATCGGCATTGGCACCCTCTACCTTCTCAGTTGGGTCCAGCGCGGCCATGGTGAGACGAATGGTCGCAGGATAGTCGCCGAACTCGACAATGGGAGTTGGCTCATCTCCAGCGGGGACCTGGAGGCCAAAGGTTTGGACAGCTCTTCCGGCAGACATGTTGATGTATAGGTATGTATGTGAAGAAAAGTGATTTGCTGAAATCTGCAGTAGGACAAGAAAACAAATAGAAAAAAAGTTTAAGATCAACAGACAGCAACGAAAGCCAAGGATCATGTGACAAACCCCCTTTTCAAGGTAAACATGCCTCTATTAGTTTCAATACTCATACGTTGTCTAGCTCAGTATACGGGTCTATCCCCTCCCCAGCTCCTCCTCTTGTTCCCACCCGTACTGACCACGCTCTGTTCCATCTCTTCTTTGACCGGGGTGCTCGTACCTTCAACCATACCACGCCTCGGGCTTTCGATCGTTCCTAGCGCTCCTATCCATTCCCAGACTCTTCCCACCTCCCCACTTCTACCTTCTCTCACCATACTCCTAACATTACTATTACCCTCCACCTTCATCTGTACCTTCTGCCACAACTTCTGCCTCGTCTTGCTGCTAAACTCCTCCCTAAGGACATCATCTCTAAGCTGACTCACACTGATATAACTCTCATCCTCTTCATCGCCACTACCCTTGACCGTCCTTGCATATGCAGCTTGTGCAGCTAACCGCTCAAGTGTCACACTCGCGAGTTGCTTTGCGCGTGCCTCGGTGCGCCAAGAGTCGAGAATGGAGTAGCGACCATAAAGGACTGATGCAACGAGAACGATTAAAAGGACAAGCTGTCGGAGATAGCGTTCCAGCGTGACGCGGACGGATCTTCGGACTGCGCAGCCGAGACTGATGTTTGCGAGTGATGTCGAGCGGAGGGTGCGTGCGCCTGTTTGTCTGGAGGGTGGACGGAAAGACTATGTCAGTAGGGCGCACAAGCGCGACATTGTCAGAATGCAAACTAGAAAGACTGCGCAGAAAGGAGAGGTGGAGGAGGCAGCGACCGGGGAACTGGAAGGAATGCTGAAAGATAGAAGCAGAAAACAACAAGCACAACCGATATGTGATAACAAAAGAATCAAGTAGAGAAAGGATGAAACTTACCCATCAACGCTGTGCCCGACCTCTTCCCTTTGCATGATATCCCCAATCGCTGCTGCCCACAGTTCCTCAAACTCCTCCTGACTCATACTCCTCTTCTTCTGTGTCTCGACCACTCCCTTCAGTTCCGGCTCCTGGATGACAGGTGCACTAACACGCTTGCCGCGTGCATCCTTGAGTTCGCCACACTCCCACTTTGCGTTGCGCTCCCTCAGCTCTTCGACTGCCCTGTCTGCGACTGTCTTGACCTTCCTCGCCTTCTCACCATCAGGCTCACATGTTGGAGGTAGTGGTATGGCACCACCTAGCGACAACGGATGAGGCTTCAGTATAAAGTCAGACTCGCACGATACTTGCATGTTCTGATAGCAATATGCGTGTGGCGGACATGGTTCACATTGAGGTTGAATAACGCTAGCCCATTCAGGAATCTGCACGCCTGCAAGTGCTGTTGATGGTCGGCCAACACCACAGAAACCAACTTCAATCTTTTCTTGCCGCCATACTGCGCTGAGACCGGAGAGCATGGCGAATGAAATCGCCCATGGAGCTACTGCAAGCATAGGATTCCTTGACCCATTCCGCCTTTGACGTTTAGCAGGACGTGTGATTTGTTGGCCTGTTTCTGCGCCTTGTTCTTCTAGCTCTTGTTGGGCTTCTGGAGTGAACTCTTCTCCAGTTTCGGGTTCGAGTGTTTCTTCTTTGGGATATCGTTTGCGTGGGATCAAGCCACCATCCGTAAGATCAAGCTTGGACGAGGTAGCCTTCGGTGCGAAGTCTGTTCTGCGTCGAGCGCTTGCTGATCTTGATTCACTAGCCGCGGGTGTAGGACCCAATGTGCGTCGTCTGCTTGCTCCGGTCGCTGCACTGGGTGTAGTATATTGTGGACTGCCGCTTTGGAAAGGATTGGCAGTAGAGAAAGGGCTTTCACCATCTCTTCGGACAGCCTCATCATGATCTTCAACTTTAATTGCTGGCGTCGCCAAACTCTGACGTACACGACGCGCTGGCGAACGGGGTGTTTCCTGCTCGACAGGAGACAGACGTGGTGGAATAACCGAAGTCCTTCTTGTAGCGCGGACAGTTCTAGGTGTTTCCTCCTCATTCTCATCGTTTACACTGTCGAAAGTGCTCTGTCTTGTTGATCTTTTCGCTGAGCGTGCTGGTGAGCGCAAAGGTTCAGGCTCTTCTTCTTGTGCCTCCTCCAATTCCTCCTCTTCAGTAGATGTTACAGATGTCTCCCGACTTGGTGCGACATCTTCAATGCCTCTTGCTGATCGTTTGGTATTCGCACGCGACTTCAGACGTCTTGCTTGTGGCTTGACGCTATCATTGAAGATGTCGATGAGCTGGCTCTTTTTGGCGGAGGATGGATAAGTGACGTCGTTTTGAACAAGGATGGAGCGAAGGCGCGGAACGGTGAGAGTTGCGGGATCGAAGTCTGGTGTAAGGTAGTCAATTTCGTCTGCCATGGTGAGGTAGGAAGGATGGTCTTTGCAAGATTTATTAGATGGTAAGCAGCCTTTAGCAAATTGACGTTTGAAGGCAAATAGCAAGGTAAACAAAACAGCACGTGCGTGGTGCTCCGTCGAAAGTTCATATACGAAGCAAGGTTGCAACGAAATGCTGGGAAAGGATATAGTGATGCGATATTTGTATCTATTGTGCAAGATCTAAGTATAGGTGGTGTCGTGTGAAACATCGTTTTGTCAGCTTTCTGAAACTCAAGCCTGCCTCCTTCCGAAAACTCTCAACCGCTTGACTCCTCCATCGGGAATGATAACCATCTTGACATAGCTATATGTCTTTCCTGCGACATCTTGAAGCTCCTTCTGCTCATAAACATGCTCCTTGTCTGGTCCACACTTTGCCGGTGCCAGTATCTGTACCCAGCGCTGATGATCATCCGCTGCAGGCTCGTTGTCTCCCTCGGCAGCGAACAGCTGCACCTTTTGTGGAAAGTTACCACGGAAATGCGCAGTATCGACTACAACCTTCTCGATTACGCCTGCCGCACCTAGTCTTACCATGACCCAATCAATATGTTCTCCTCGACTTCTTTTCGTCTCCCAGCCGTCACCCATATCAACGCCTCTGCCAGGTAACAGGAGATTGTCTTTCGTTCCAAAGTGTTGGTCTGAGCAACGCACTGCCACACCTCCGTTGACTGTAGCTGCAAGATCGAAGACCTCATTCACATCTTGAGGAAAGACAGGAACAGCATCGCCATATAGCCTGAAGCGACCGATACCACCATCTGGAAACATGCAGAGGCGGACATGAGTGAATGCTTGCTTGGTGATCTCCGTATCTTGAGCCAATGTCCATGCTTGCCTGTAAGCTCCTCCACACTCTTGTCTTGAAAGTATAGTTGTCCAACCTTTGAAATCTGGGTTTTTCAGCTCTTCCTCCTCTGCGTCTGGTCGGAAACAACCTTCCACAGCTACTTCAGGTGCGTGGTTGCCATTGAAAAAGCCAGTATCAATCTCTACGCCCTTCACTCTTCCGGAGGCTACGCCCAGACGGAATACGACCCAGTCGAAAGGCGCAGGATTATGTCTTCTTGTCTCCCATCCATCGTACCAGGCTCCAGCATACGTGAATACTCCAGGCTTCGTTATTGGTGGGGTAGGAGTGGTGAGATTGGCAGCCTCTGCAAACCATTCATCAGAAATGGCGAGTATACGGGAACCTAGTGGCTTAGAGAGTAGGTCTAAGCAGGATTCTAGTTAGTTCGAGGCCTTCCAATAGAGCAATTGAGTGTTCTTGCCAATGCTGTTGGATGCGAAGGTGGTGCTAATGTCCTCAGAAGCGATGCGCGTTACGTCTGATTGTGCGACAAGGTCTGCCACTGCCCCTGGAAGATATGCTTGTACCTCCATGTTGAATATGTCAGTATGATTGAACTACTTCCAACCTCTTTCGCGAAAAGATATACAAGAAAGACAGTTATCGAACTTGTTGTATCGCAGGTGGGGTATAAATAACGTGGGGTTCGGGTTCCGCCGATAAATCGGCTATGTCCTTCGTTCAGGGGTGGCCCAATAGTACTGCTAGCTATACCAGTATCAGTTGTTCAGTCGTCGTTCTCAAATCCTTCATTTTCGATGGAGGCGCCAGTGTAGTTGCCACTGTAGGCGCGTCTCCCTGCGATGTCCAGCTTAGCCAGGAACTCGGGTGGCACGGTCGGGACATATTTCCTCGCTCGCTCACGGTTGAGACCGCCAATGCCTGCACCATAGCTGATGAGCATATCAGTTGATGTTGGGAGTGTGAAGGGCAGCATAAAAGCTGGATCGAGCAGGAGATGCTCGGGCACCTCGTCTTCCTCCGCTTGATCCGTGACCGACTGATCGACAGCAGGTGATGATGGGACAGTGCTCTCTGATGATGGTCTCCCTGGCGTCGAAAGTGCTCCAGCGGATCCTGGTGTTTGGACTGCTTGTCGTTTTAGGCGGAGCCTTTCTGCTACTTGCCTTTGTCGATCGTTCAAGTATCTTTGAGCAGGTTTTGGCAGCGCCTTTTCACCGACTTCTGCACGATAATATCGGACCACATGCAAAAGCTGCTGTGGAGACAGACGTGGAAGCTGTGCAACTGTGTTCTTGAGAGCTTCGAGGTCATCACTCACCGAAGTGCTGATCTGTAGAAACTGCAAAAGCTGGACAACTGGAGCAAGGTGATAGCGTGCTGCTTCAGTAGTGGCCATACCAGTTATTGTCGTCGACCCATTTTCGTAGTGCTCCGGTTGTCTCGAATTCGCCAGTATCCAGTCCTCCAGCACTGATACATTCATACGTACTTGCATTGCCTTTGTGCGAGCTAAGTACTTTCTGTTGGACATGATGCGATTGAAAAGTTCAGCGCCGAGCCAGTATATTAGCTGTGCGAGTACTTGTGTCGTGATGACACAATGAATGTCATACAGGTCGAGAACAAACAAGGTCGAAGACAGTAATGAAGTAATATTGCGTGGTGAAGGCTTCATTCTCCGTTTCGGAGAAGGTGG
>Ga0160428_1000384_pt1 | contig 51657 bp, 52 predicted proteins | sample SolpanmetagenomM_FD_108198 | JGI IMG/M metagenome (GOLD analysis project Ga0160428, IMG submission 108198) | Solar panel surface microbial communities from Lawrence Berkeley National Laboratory, California, USA - M | ecosystem: Engineered > Built environment > Solar panel > Unclassified ... | reverse complement strand
TAGAGATGGATGGCTTCGGCACCGATTCGGGCGTTATCATCTTGGCCGCTACCAACCGGCCCGATACCCTTGACTCGGCGTTGCTGCGCCCCGGCCGCTTCGACCGCCAGATTAGCATCGACAAGCCCGACATCAACGGCCGCACGCAGATTTTCAATGTGCACCTCAAGCCCCTTACGCTGGGCCCCGACGTAGACGCCAAGAAGCTATCGGCCCAGACGCCGGGCTTTGCCGGCGCCGAAATTGCCAACGTTTGCAACGAGGCTGCCCTCATCGCCGCCCGCCGCGATAAGAAGTTTATTACCAACCAGGATTTTACCGACGCCATTGACCGCGTAATCGGCGGCCTGGAGAAGAAGAATAAGATTATCAGCCCCCAGGAAAAGAAAATCGTGGCTTACCACGAGGCGGGCCATGCCATCGTGGGCTGGTTCTTGGAGCACGCCGACCCGCTGGTGAAGGTGAGCATCGTGCCGCGCGGCGTGGCCGCGCTGGGCTACGCGCAGTATCTGCCCCGCGAGCAGTTCCTCTACAACGTGGAGCAGATGACCGACGAAATGTGCATGACCCTGGGCGGCCGCGCCGCTGAGGAAATCGTGTTCGGCAAAATCTCGACCGGTGCCCTCAGCGACTTGGAGCGCATTACCAAAACGGCGCAGTCAATGGTGGCCATCTACGGTATGAACTCTAAGCTCGGCAACGTGTCATACTATGACTCGAAAGGCCAGAGCGAATACGGCTTCTCGAAACCGTATTCGGAGGCTACGGCGCAACTGATGGACGAGGAAATCCGCCACATCATCGACCAGGCCTACATCCGCACCAAAGAGCTGCTGACGGAGCGCCGCCACGAGTTGGAGGTAGTAGCCAAGGAGTTGCTCGAAAAAGAAGTCCTGCTGCAAGACGACCTGGAGCGTCTCGTGGGCAAGCGCCCCTTCGACGAGCAGACCACCTACCAGGCCCACATGGCTGGCACCGACCGCTCCGAAACGCTGAGCGACCTCAAGCAGGAGCACCCCGGCCTACCGCTCGGCCAGGATACGCCCGAGCCGCACCTACCCGGCCTCAACGAGCCGGCGTAGCTGAGCTAGAAATGTAGAATGAGGAATGAGGAATTGGGCAACTGCCCGGTTCCTCATTTTTTTGATGGATGATGGAACGTCATGCTGAGCCCCGCGAAGCATCTTGTTCGCGCCGATAGGGTCACTACCTCCAACGATGCGAGCAAAATGCTTCGCGGAGCTCAGCATGACGTTCTATAGCTTTTTCAAGATTTCTCGGGCAAGCTCCTTCCTCTCAAATTCACAAATTCCCAAAGTCGGTACCTTTGCTGGATGCTTTCTCCTCGCGAACAATTGCTAGGCCGCATCCGGGCGGCGCTGGCGGCTGGCCCGGCACCGGCGCCGCCCGTGCCCGACTGGGCCGCGCCGGTGCACCCGCCGCTACCCGCTGCCGACCTGGCCATAGCGTTTGCCGAGAGCTTCCAGCGCATCGGCGGCGAGTTTTTTTACTGCGAAAACCTGGCACTACTCGGCCTCAAGCTGCGCGCCTGGCTAGCCGAGCGCCTGCCCGCCGGGCAAAAGTTTTACGTGTGGGAGCCGGCGTTGCAAGCCTTGTTGCGCAAGTCTCAGGTGCCTTTTGAGGCTAGCGAGGCCGATTTTCGGGAGCAGGCTGCTGTGGGCCTTACCAGCTGCGAGGCCCTGGTTGCCCGCACAGGTAGCATTGTGGTGGCGCCGGCCACGGCCAGCGGGCGGCGGCTCAGCATCTACCCCGACCAGCACGTGGTGCTGGCCCGCCCCAGCCAGGTGGTGCCCGAAATCGGCGATGCGCTGCGGGCGGTGCAGGCCCGCTACGGCGCGCAACTGCCATCCATGCTTTCGCTGACCACTGGCCCCAGCCGCACGGCCGATATTGAAAAAACCCTTGTGCTGGGGGCCCACGGCCCGCGCCGCCTCAGCTTGTTTTTACTGGAAGATGACGCCTAGCCTGCTACCTGAGCTGCCGCCGCTGGCCCTGGGCCCGGGCCAGCGCGTGTATTTCGCCTCTGATTTTCACCTCGGCGCGCCCGACGCCGTAACCTCGCGTGAGCGCGAGCGCCGCATTGTGCGCTGGCTCGATATGGCGGCCAAGGATGCGGCGGCCATTTACTTGCTCGGCGACGTGTTCGACTTTTGGTTTGAGTATAAGCACGCGATTCCGCGGGGATTTAGCCGCTTGCAGGGCAAGCTGGCCGAACTGACCGATGGCGGCCTGCCCATCACGCTCTTTACCGGCAACCATGATATGTGGATGTTCGGCTACTTCACGCAGGAGATGGGCATTCCGATAATCCGCAACCCAGTGAGCCAGCGCATGGGCAACAAGCTGCTGCACATCGGCCACGGCGACGGGCTGGGGCCGGGCGACTTCGCCTACAAGCGCCTGATGAAGCCGGTGTTCAACTCGCGCTTCACGCAGTGGCTCTTCGCCAGGCTGCACCCCAACCTGGGCATCGGCATTGCTAACCGCTGGAGCCGCCACTCGCGCCTGCAAAACGGCGCCGCCGACGCCACCTACTTTGGCGAGGATGAGTGGCTGCTGGTGTACTGCCGCGAGCTGGAAAAGCGCCAGCACCACGACTACTACGTGTTTGGCCACCGTCACCTGCCCCTCGACGTAGAAGTGGGCCCCGGCAGCCGCTACATTAACCTCGGCGAATGGGTCAATTATTGCTCCTACGGCGTGTATGATGGCAACGAGCTGGTTTTGCGCGAGTTTGAGAAGGAAATTAAAAATTAAAAATGATAAATTAAAAATTGCTAAGAACAGCTCGAAAGCCGGGCAGATTCTACTGATTTTTAATTTGTCATTTTTAATTTTTAATTCAAAAGCGCACGCCCAAACCACCGTGCCCAGCGCCGCCTCAGTAGCGCCCGCCGCCGGCGTGGCCCCGGTTGAGGCTACCCCGGCCAATAAAGGAGCCAGCCCGGCCGCGCCCGCTCCGGTCGCCAGTACCTGGACGCTCGTCAAAACTCTGGCCCTGCCCGGTGTGGGAGTCGCTTCGCTCGACCGGCGCGGCACGCTCTACCTGGCCGACCGCGACAACAACCTGCGCCAGCTGGCCCGCGACGGCCAGCCGCTCAATACCTACTCGCCCGCGCAGCCCGGCCACGTGGCCGTGGTGGAGGCCTGGAACCAGAACAGCCTGCTCGTTTTTTACGACGACCGCCAGCAGGTGCTGCTACTCGACCGCTTCCTGGCCCCGCTGAGCGAAATTCGCCTCGCCGACTACCTCGACGGCACCGTGCGCACGGCCACGCTGGCCCCCGACGGCCTGCTGTGGCTGCTCGATGAAAGCGCCCTCACGCTACGCGAATTTGACCCCCAGGCCCTGCGCGTGGTGCAGAGCACGCCGCTCGACCTCATCATCGGTCGCAGCCGGCCCGACTTCCGCTTCCTGCGCCAGTACCAGAACAACGTGTATCTGGTAGACCACACCAGCGGCATTTTCGTGTTCGACAACCTGGGCAACTACCGCAAGAAGCTGCCCTTTGCGGGGCTTGATTTCATCACCTTTCGGGGCGATGAATTGGTATACCTCGGCGGGGGACAGCTGCATTTTTTCCACCTCTACAACCTCACCGAGCGTACCCAGCCGCTGCCCGCCGGCCTCGACGCTGGCACCGTGCGCCAGGTACTGCTCGGCGACCAGCTGGCTTATTTCCTTACCCCGACAGGTATCAGCATCTATCAGTTTTGAGGCGAGATTAGGTCCTGATAGCGAAGTGAATAGCTGGTTTCAACTGCCCAGCTAGTGGCGAAATGGTTGAGCTTAACTGCTTGGTAATCGAAGAATTGGAAGGCTAGGGCGCCGCAACCAGCCGCGGCGCCCGCCGTTAAGCTGCGGAAGCTTCTCACCTCCTTTCCTCCTTTTCCATGAAAGCATTAGTGTTTCACGGCCCGCGTCACGTGAGCGTCGATACCGTTGACGACCCCACGCTGAAAGACTCGCGCGACGCCATTATCCGCGTCACGAGCACCGCCATCTGCGGCTCCGACCTGCACATCTACAACGGCTCACTGCCTACCTCGCCGATGGTGCTGGGGCACGAGTTTATGGGCATTGTAGAGGAAGTAGGTAAGGGCGTGGGCAACCTCAAGCGCGGCGACCGCGTGGTGGTGCCCTTTCCCATTGCCTGCGGCCACTGCTTTATGTGCAACCACGAGTTGCCCGGCCACTGCGAAAACTCTAACCCCGACCACTACGGCCCCGAGGGTGGCCTACTAACCCAGAAGGGCGGCGCGCTCTTCGGCTACACCGACCTCTACGGCGGCTACGACGGCGGCCAGGCCGAGTACGTGCGCGTGCCCTACGCCGACTTCGGCCCGCGTAAAGTGCCCGATTTCCTGACCGACGAGCAGGTGCTGTTCCTCACCGACATTTTCCCCACCGGCTACTCGGGCATCGACTGGGCCGAGGTGAAGGGCGGCGAGTTCGTGGCTATTTTTGGGGCGGGCCCGGTGGGTATTATGGCCGCCAAGAGCGCCTGGCTGCGCGGCGCGGCCCGGGTCGTCATTGTCGATACGCAGAAATATCGCCTTGATAAAGCCAAGGAAACGACCCGCTGCGAAACCATCCTGTGGGAGAGCCACGACCAGGTAATTGGCCAAATCCGCGATATGAGCGAGGGCCGCGGCGCCGACGTATGCGTCGATTGCGTGGGCTTCGAACCCGACCGCAACCTGCTCGACCGCGCCAAGGCGGTGGTGAACCTGGAGAAAGGCTCGCCCAAAATCATCGAGGCCTGCATGAGCGCCGTGCGGCGCGGCGGCGTGGTGTCGGTGCTGGGGGTATACGCCACCACGAATGACAACTTCCCGGTGGGGCAGTTTTTCGATAAGGGCATCAAGCTGGTGGGGGGGCAGGCGCCGGCTCACAAGCACATCGACAAGCTGTTGCAGCACATTATCAAAGGCGAAGTGGTGCTCGATGACATTATTTCGCACCGCCTGCCGCTGAGCCAGGCGGCCCACGGCTACGATATCTTCCGCCACAAAAAGGACAACTGCCTGAAAGTGGTGCTCAAGCCCGGCGAATAACTTCGACCTGCCCGCCGCCGTTGTAGCCCGGCCGCCCGCCCCGCGTAGGGGAGTGGGCGGCCGGGCTTTTGGCTGGCTGCTTACCTTAGTAATCAGGACAGCGGCCAAGCTAAAGCAGCTTTATTTCTCTTCAATTTGATGCATAACTTATACAAGTACGGGCCGCTGGCCGGGCTGCTGGCTAGCTTGCTGCTGCTGGCCCGCCCGCTGCCAGCACAGGTGAGCCCGGCCACCAAACTGGCGCCCGGCGTAGCGCGGGTAGCCCGCCAGGTGAGTGCTCGCCAAGCGGTACGGGTGCGGGTGCGCGATGCGGCCGCCTTTCGGCAGTGGGCTAGCCAGGCGCTGCCGGGTACCGGGCTAGCCAGTGTGGTTGCTGACGGTACTACGCTTATGGTGAGTGGGTTGGCCAGCGCGCAGTTTGCCCAGCTGGCCGCCTCGCCGCTGGTCGAGTTCGTGGATGTGCCTAACCGCCCGGCCCACGAAGAGCGCCTGCTTAACAGCGCCGACCTCACGGTGAACAACCTGCGCGCCGTGCGGCGCCGCTACCCCAGCCTCACGGGCCAGGGCTTAGTGGTAAGCATTAAGGAAAACCCGCTCGACCCGACGGATATTGACTTTCGGGAGCGGCTGCTGAACACGCCGGCCAGCACGGTCATCGAGTCGGCCCACGCCAGCATCATGGCCACGCTTATTGCGGGCGCTGGCAACTCGGGGCCGGCCGGCGAGGGCGCCGCGCCGCAGGCCGGCCTGGCTTCGTCGTCCTACGCCAACCTGCTGCCTGATGCCAATGCCGACCTCACCGCGCTGGGGGTGAGCGTGCAAAACCACTCCTACGGCACCGGCATCGAGAATTACTACGGTCTCGAAGCCTTGGGTTACGACCAGCAAACGCGGCAACTGCCGTACCTGCTGCACGTTTTTTCAAGCGGCAACTCGGGCACCAGCGCCAGCCCCGACGGCCTTTATAAAGGGCTGGCCAATGTGGCCAACCTCACCGGCCAGTTCAAGATGTCGAAGAACTCGCTATCCGTGGGTGCCTCCGATGCGCTGGGGCAGGTGGCGGCGCTCAGCTCGCGCGGGCCCGCCTACGACGGCCGGGTAAAACCCGAACTGGTGGCCTTCGGCGACGCCGGCTCGTCGGACGCCGCGGCGCTGGGCTCGGGTGCGGCGCTGCTGGTGCAGCAGGCCTACCGCGACCAAATGGGCGCGCTGCCAGCGGCTTCCTTAGTAAAGGCCGCGCTCATCAATAGTGCCCGCGACGTGGGCCGGGCGGAAGTCGATTTCGTGTCGGGTTTCGGTCAGCTCGATGCCCTGGGGGCCGTGCGCACGGTGCTCGATAGCCGCTACCGCAGCGGCTCGTTAGCTCAGGGTCAGGCCCAGCAGTTCGACCTGACCGTGCCGGCTAACACCCGGCAGGTGAAAATAACGCTGGCCTGGACCGACCCCGAGACCGCTGCCAATGTTGCCACGGCGCTGGTCAACGACCTTGATATAGAGGTGCTTGGACCCGACGGCCGCCGCTGGCTGCCCTGGACGCTCAGCGCCTATCCCAGCCTCGACTCGCTAACCCGCCTGGCGCGGCGCGGCGCCGACCACCTCAACAACGTGGAGCAGGTAACCATCAGCCTGCCCGCCGCCGGCACCTACCAGGTGCGGGTGCGCGGCTACGCGGTGCCCAGCGGCCCGCAGGCTTTCAGCCTCGCTTACGAGGTGGTGGCGCCCGGCTTCGAGTGGCTGGTGCCGAGCCGTATTCGCAACGTGCGCCCCGCCCAAACCGCCCGCCTGCGCTGGAACTACGCCGGTTCTGCTTTCGTGTCTCAGCTTGAGTACCGCCCGGTGGGGAGCACCGCTTGGCGGTCCATCACCACCAGCCTCGACCCCACGGCGCGCACCTACGCCTGGGTGGCGCCCGACACTACCACCCTGGCCCAACTGCGCTGCTTGGTCGATGGCCAGGCCTACGTATCCGACACCTTCGCGCTGGCCCGGCCGCTGGCGGTGCGCGTGGGCTACGTGTGCACCGACGAAACCCTGCTGACGTGGTCGGCCACGCCGGGGGCCAGCCAGTACCAGGTGTACCGGCTCGGTACCACCCGGCTGGAGCCTTTTAAGCTGGTGAGCGATACGTTGCTAATGACTACGCCTGCTCAGAATGCCGGGTCTTATTTCGCCGTGGCGCCGGTGCTGGGCAGCAAGGTGGCCGAGCGCGGCGCCACCGCCAACGTGGCTACCGCCGGGGTGGGCTGCTACGTGCGCTCGCTGCTACCGCGCTTCCCTATTGCCGATTCGGCCCAGCTTATTTTGTCGCTTGGCACGCTCTACCGCCTGCAAGCCGTGAAGTTGCAGCGGCTGGGTCCCGGCGGGTTTCAAACCATCCAAACCCTGAGCCCCGTAACCCGGCTCACCACGTTATTCACCGACCTTACCGCCACCATCGGGCTCAACCGCTACCGCGTGGTGGGCCAGGATGCCACCAGCCGCACCTTCGTCAGCGATACCGTTGATATTCAGCTGGTGCGCCGGGGCGAGCTGCTGGTGTTCCCGGTGCCCGTGGTGATAGGGCAGGAGCTACAAGTGGCCGGCGAGCCGGGCACTGTCCTGCAAGCGGAGCTTTACGACGCGCTGGGCCGCCTGGTGCGCACGAGTACCCTCAGCGGCGCGCTCAACCCCTTCGATACCACTGGCCTGCGTCCTGGCGTGTACCTGCTGCGGGCTACCCCGGCCAGCGGAGGCGGCCCCGCCCGCACGCGCCGCGTGGTACTCATTAACTAGCCGCTAGCCCCGGCGGGTCGCAAAAAGCCCCCGGTCTGCCAGGCAGGCCGGGGGCTTTTTGCGGTCTTAGCGCGTGTTTGGATTTCACTAAGAACGTTTCTGGAACGTTATGCTTCGGCAAGCGGACGCCAGATGAGCATGACGTTCCTTTGAATTCCAAACCCGCTCTTAGCGATTGGCTGGTGACGCTATTAATACAGGTAGTTGAGCGCCGTCAGGTCGTTGGGGTTGAAGGGCCGGTCCACGTTGCTGCCCACGCAGGCCAGCATCCACGAGTTGGGGTCGGGTGCCGAGGGCGTGCCCGGAATCAGGATGGCGCCCACGCCGGCCGTGCCTTCGTTGTTGCCCTGGCCCTTGCGGCCGCAGCTGTAGGCGCGGTTCATGTAGTCGGTGTGGCGGAAGCCGATGCAGTGGCCCATCTCGTGGGCCATGATGGTGGCGATGTAGCCGGTGTTGGTGCTGTTGATTACGCTGGGTACCAGCGTAAAGCCCGGCGCCGGGTTGCCGCCGCTCGGGAAGCCGCCCGACTGGCCCAGCACGCCCGAGCCGAGGCTGGCCGAGTACTTCACCGGCAAGTCGGCCGTGCCCGAGGTAATACGCGTGAACGTCAGCTGCAAGCCGGCCGCGTTGTAGCGCCGAATGGCCTCGTCGATGGCCGTCACGTAGGCCGCCGGAAACTCGGCCGCCAGGCTCACCGTCAGCACGCGGGGCAGGCCGGTTACGAGGTTGGTGGTGCGGTACTGCTCATCATCGCCCACGCGCAAAAACTTGCGCTCCGGCTTGCTGGCCAGCAGCTCGGGGGTAATCAGGATGTCACCCTCGGCGAGGTAGCCGCCAGCCGTGGCCTTTAGGTCGCTGGTGTCGAAGCCGAGCGCCGCAATTTGCGCCGTGATGGCCGGCGTAAGGCTAGCCGGCTGAGCAGCAGTGTCCTGCTGCTTTTGGCAGCTAGCCAGCGAGAGAACGGCGCCGGCTCCGAGGGCCAGCAAAGTAGAAAACTTGCGCATTGGTCTGGTTTGGAAAGAGAATAAAAAGTACGTTGACCAAATGTGCTGCAAGATTTCAGATTACACTCATCTGTCGTTTAAATTACCAAAATGTTACACTTCTTCCGAAGCTATTCTGAAGATAATCAGTAGAATACATGGCCTGCCCAGTTGGCTATAAACACAAAAAAGCGCCCCGGCTCATTACAAGCCGGGGCGCTTTACTAAGCAAGCGTGCTTAGTAAATGTAGTTGAGCGCGGTTGCGTCGTTGGTGTTGAACGGACGGTTTACGCCGTTGCCCACGCAGGCCAGCATCCACGAGTTGGGGTCGGGTGCCGAGGGCGTGCCCGGAATCAGGATGGCACCCACGGTGCTAGCCCCTTCGTTGCTGGTCGAGCCGCCGCAGCTGTAGGCGCGGTTCATGTAGTCGGTGTGGCGGAAGCCGATGCAGTGGCCCATCTCGTGGGCCATGATGGTGGCGATGTAGTTGACGTTCGAGCTGTTAATCACGTTCGGCACCAGCGTGAAGCCGGGGGCGGGGTTGCCGCCGCTTGGGAAGCCGCCCGACTGGCCCAGCACGCCTGAGCCCAGGTTAGACGAGTATTTCACGGGCAGGTCGGCCGTGCCCGAGGTGATGCGCACGAACGTCAGCTGCAAGCCCTGCGCGTTGTAGCGGCGGATGGCCTCGTCGATGGCCGTCACGTAGGTCGAGTTGAACTGGCTCGAAATGCTCACCGTGAGGCGGCGGGGCAGGCCGGTTACGAGGTTGGTGGTGCGGTACTGCTCATCGGCACCTACGCGCATAAACTTGGCGTCGCTCTTGCTGGCCAGCATTTCGGGCGTCAGCAGAATGTCGCCTTCCACTACGTAGCCGCCTTCGGTGGCGCGCATATCGCCGGTGCCGAAGCCCAGCGCCTGTACCTGCGCCTTCACATCATTCGAAATAGCAGTGGGCGCGGTGGCCGTATCCTGCTGCTTCTGGCAGCCAGCCAGCGACAGGGTAGCGATGGCTCCCAGAGCCAAAAGAGAAGAGAACTTAAACATTGGTTTGGTTTGGAAAAGGGTGAAGAGATTGTGAGCCAAATGTGATTAGAAATTTCCAGCTAACAACTGGTAGTGTCTCAAATGCCTAAATGTTACACACTTGTGAAACTATGTTGCTAAAGTATTATCCGGAGTTTTTGTAGCATATTTCCAGTACTGTTCAGCTAACTCAGCTGGCTGCATACTACCCGGTGAATTTTAGTGGTTCATTCGGGTAGTTGCGCGCAGCTGGTCAGTGGCTAGCCCAGCTACTGTTTTTAGGTGAATTGTCGCCCTGGTTTTTTGCATTGCGGCGGGCCTTTTCGCTTGCTCAATTGGTTATCTTTGCTAGATTCCCACTTTCGTGCGGCCCTTTTTGTGCGGCCGCCTCAACTATAGATTTTCAGCCTCATGGCTTGTACTACTTGTTCATCCGGCGGCGGCTGCTCGACTTCGAAAGTCGGGGGCTGCGGCTCTAAAGGGGGCTGCTCTTCGGGCGGCTGCACCCGGCTCAATGTGTTCGACTGGCTAGCCGACGTCGATATGCCGTCCGATTTTCGGGGTTTCGACTGCGTCGAAATTCGCTTTAAGGGCGGCCGTAAGGAGTTTTTTCGCAACGATAAGCGCTTGCCCCTCGTGACGGGCGACGCCGTGGTGGTGGAGGCGGCCGGCTCGGGCTGGCACCTGGGCCACGTAAGCCTGAAGGGCGAGCTCGTGCGCCTGCAAATGCGCAAAAAGAAGGTGCCCACCGACTCGCGCGACATCAAGCCCATTCTGCGCGTGGCCACGCCCGACGACGAGGAGCGCTGGCAGGCCGTGCGCGACCTCGAAAACGGCACCATGTTCCGGGCCCGCGCCGTGGTCGATGAGTTGCGCCTCAAAATGAAGCTCTCCGACGTGGAGTACCAGGCCGACCGCACGCGGGCGCTGTTTTATTACTCGGCTGAAGACCGGGTTGATTTTCGGGAGCTCATCCGGCGGCTGGCCGACGAGTTTCGGGTGCGCGTGGAGATGCGCCAGATATCGCTGCGCCAGGAAGCCGGCCGCATCGGCGGCATCGGCGTGTGCGGCCGCGAGCTGTGCTGCTCTACCTGGCTCACCGATTTTAAGGCCGTGAGCACCACTGCCGCCCGCTACCAGAACCTGAGCCTCAACCCCCAGAAGCTAGCCGGCCAGTGCGGCCGCCTTAAGTGCTGCCTCAACTACGAGCTCGACGCCTACCTCGACGCGCTCAAGGACATTCCGCAGGTGCAGCGCCCGCTGCAAGTGGCTATGGGCGAGGCGTTTCTGCAAAAAACGGATATCTTCCGCAAGCGCATGTGGTTTGCCTTTCGGGGCGATAACAACTGGGTGATGCTCAGTGCCGAGCGCGTGCGCGAAGTGCTGGAAATGAACAAGCGCGGCGAGAAGCCCGACACCCTGCTGGCCCCCCGCCAGGAGGAAGAGGTGGCGCCCGCCGTATCGACCCTGATGGAAGGCGACCTCGACCGCCTCGACGACCAGATAAAATCGGGCAGCAAGCGCGGCAAGCGCAAGCGCAAAGAGCGCGACCGCCCCGAGCGCCCCACCAGCCAGGCCTCCGAAGCTACCGCCAGCCCCGCCGCCAATGACGGCCGGGAGCCGCGCGAAGCCCGCGAGCCCCGCCGCCGCGAGCGCCTCGAAGGCCGCCCGCCCCGCTCGGAAAACCAGCCCACCCCCCCGCGCGCCGACGCGCCCGCCAGCCCTGCCGCCCCCACCGAGGGCCAGGCCGAGCAGCGCGGCCGGCGCGGTGCCGCCGCCCGCCCCCTCAACCGCCGTGGTGGCCGCAGCAACCGCGAAGGCGGTGATGGCGCAACTCCGCGCCCCGACCAGGAGGCCCGGCCCCGCCGCAACGACGACGCCGGTGCGCAAGCCCCCCGTCCGCCCCGCGAGGGCGGCGACCAGCCCCGCCCCGACGGTGGCTCGAACCAAGGTGGCCGCAACCGTGGCCGCCGGGGGGGCAGCGGCCGCCGCGGCGAAGGAGGTGCCAGTGCCGCCGCTTCTACTCCTCCTATCGCCTCGTAAGCTATGCGCTTGTTAACTATTGTCCGGCAGCTAGGGCTGGCCTTGTTGCCGCTGGCCGCCGCCGTTACCCTCAGTGCCTGCGACCCCAACCGGATATACGAGCAGAACACGGACCTGAAATCGCCCGCCGGCGATGCCTACGTGTGGGATGTGCAGCAGCGCCCCAGCTTCAGCTTCGCCATTGCTGATACGGCGGCCCGCTACGATATCTACTTCAACGTGCGCAATGCCTCGGGCTACGGGTTCTACAACCTGTACCTGAAGCACACGCTTACCGGCCCCGATGGCCGCCCGGCTGGCCCCGCCCTGTTGCACCAGATGGTGCTGATGGACCCCAAAACCGGCGAGCCGCGCGGCGCTGGCGCGGGCGACATCTTCGACCACCAGTTCCTGGCCCTGCCGCACCAGCGCTTCGCCAAAGCCGGCACCTACAAGCTGACCCTGGAGCAGTATATGCGTCAGAATCAGCTCCCTGGCATCATGGCCGTGGGGGTGCGCGTGGCGAAGGTGGCGAAGAATTGATTGTTAAGTAATTAAAAAAGAACGTCATGCTGAGCCCCGCGAAGCATGACGTTCTTTTTTAATTAGTAGCTTCCAGTTCCTTCCATACCACGTTGAGGCCCTCGGCCCAGATGGGGTGGGCGATAACCATGTTTTGCAGTTGCTGGTAGCGCAAGCGCCCAGTCATGGCGACTTGCAGGATGGTCATGATTTCGCCGGCCTCGGGACCCAGGATGGCGGCACCGAGAATGCGGTCATCGGGCCCCACAAGTACTTTCCAGAAGCCCGTCATTTCGCCGGTCTGCTGAGCGCGGCTGATGTTGCGTACTGGCAGCTTCGACACGCGGTAGTCGATTTTTTGTTCCTTGGCTTGCGCCTCGCTTAGGCCGATGCGGCCGAGCTGCGGGTCAGTAAAGACGCAGTAGGGCAGGGGGCGCTGCTTGGCCGAGCGGCGACTGCGGTGCAATAAATTATCGCGCACCACCCGGAAGTCGTCGTAGCTGATGTGCGTAAACTGCGGCCCGCCATGCACGTCGCCCAGCGCATAGATGTGGCGCGCGGCGGTTTGCAACTTACTGTTTACCTGAATAAAGCCTTTGTCGTCGGTTTTTACGCCGGCAGCTTCCAGGTTGAGGGAATCGGAGTTGGGCTGGCGGCCGGTGGCTACCAGCAGGTGGCTGCCGTGCAGGCGGCGCTCGCCCTTGGAGGTGTCGAGCGTAATGGTCAGCTCGCCCGCCGCATTGCGCGATACGCGCCGCGTTTCGGCTCCGAATACCAGTTCAATACCATCGTCGAGCAGCGATTTCTCGAGGCACTCGCACACGTCGTCGTCCTCGTGCTCCAGCAAATGCGTGCCGGTTTCGATGATGGTAACCTGGCTACCGAAGCGCCGGAACATCTGTCCAAACTCCAGCCCGATGTAGCCGCCACCCAGGATGAGCAGGTGCTCGGGTACTTCCTGGATGTCGAGCAGCGTACTGGTGGTCAGGTAATTGGCCTCAGCTAGGCCCGGAATGTCGGGCACCAGCGGCCGGGTGCCGGTATTGATAAAAATCTGCTTGGCCTTGACGACGCTGCTGCGCTCCTTGGTTTCCTGCACCAGCACCTTGTGCGGCCCCTGGAAGGAAGCGTGGCCGCGCAGCAACGTCATATTGGGGTGCTTGTCGTCGAAGGTTGTTGCCAGGTTTTTGCGCGACTGGGCTAGCAGGGCATTCTTGCGGGCCATCACGGCGGGCATGTCCACGCTGGCCTCACCACTGAGCCGGATGCCCAACTCGTCGGCCGTGCGCACCTGGTGCAGGCGCTCGGCCGAGGCCAGGATAGTCTTGGTGGGTACGCAGCCATAATTGACGCAGGAGCCACCCAACTGTGCTTCTTCTACCAGGATAACCATGCGGCCGGCTTCGGCCAGGGCCCGGGCCAGCGGGTTGCCGGCCTGGCCGGAGCCAATGATGAGCGCATCGCAGGAATAATCAGACATAACAAACAGAGAAACCGGGGATAACAGTGGTTCAGGCTATACGCAATTCCGATAGCCAGGACCGGATGACGCTTCATAGTTTTCTCATGCAACGCCTGGGGCTTTGGGGGCCTCTCGTGTAAAAAGCTGATGTCTGCCCTGGCTATTCACCCTGAAATGAGGGGGAATGCTAACTGTTTAAAAGTCTGCCTGTATTATTTGTAAGTAATTGTATTTTAGATTTTATGCGCTCGTTTTGGGGCTAAAAATCACCTGGCTGACGCCTGATGCAGCCAGCTATTCGCTTGCCTGGTTGCGGCGGCTGGCCCTTCCTTTACTCCAGTTCCCACCCGCTCACCCTAACCGCTCTACTCTGTGAAAAATCTGTACTGTGCCGCAACTTTGGCCGCCAGCCTGCTACTTGGGGGCTGCGCCGTGTATGTGCCCACGGTGCCCAGCACCCCGCTGCTTACCAAAAACCAGGTGGAAATAACGGCGGGCCTGCGCGGCCTCAATTCACTGGAACTGGACGCGGCCTGGGCCCCCACCAACCACCTGCTGCTAGCTGCCGAGTCGGCCATTCAGGGTAGCAACAATGAAACAACGACCAACAACGTAACCACCACCTACCACGATACCCACCGCCAAGTGGGCCTGGGGCTGGGCTACTACCAGGCGCCCTCGGCGCGCTCCGACTGGTACCTGGCCGCGGTGGGTGGGCTAGGGGTAGCCAGCGTGCAGCTGCACAGCGTAGATTTTGGCATTCCCTCGCCCTACGTGCCCATTCCCTTACCCTATGCGTCGGGCTTTTACGAGGCGCGCTACCTGCGCTACTACGGGCAACTCTACGCGGCCCACCCGCTAGGCCCAAACGTGACGGGCGGGGCCTCGGTGCGCGGCACTTTTGTCGACTACAATCGCCTCAACCTCGACGGGCAGGCGGTGGCCCCGGCCAACCGCTTCTTCATCGAGCCCACGTTTTTTGTGCGCGTGGGGCACGGCGTGGTGCAGGGCCAGGGCACCTTCGGGCTGTCGCTGCCCACCACCGCCGACAGCGACAACCCGCTGCGCAAGCGCACCGCGCCCGTGTCGGGGCTCATCAGCGTAGGCGTGGTGTTCCGGCCCGACTTGCTGAAGCTGCGCGGGCAGTAAGGGGTTGTCTTACAAGGTCAGAGCTACTTAAAGCCGACTTCCAGCATGGGTACCTGCTTGAGTGTGGCAAAGGACTGCCACTCCGGCGCCTTGCCCTCGTGCCCCCAAAACTCAACTGGGACAGTCGTAAGCTTGGCGCTGAATAAGTAAGGGATGCTCCAGGTGCTGAGAGGCCGTGGCGTAGCGTCGGGCTGGTTGCGGCGACCAATGGCACTGTTGCCGGCGCCAGCCAGCACCAGGCTCGGCGATTTGATAACGTACTCATCGGGGGCATTGCCAACGCCTTCCAGCACAATAAAAATACCGTTGCTAGGCAACATAACGTGCTCGGCGGGCCAGGTCAGCACGAGCGGTTGCTCCAGGCGCTGTAAGGTTTGCTCAGTTATCAGCATTTCGTGGGCGAGCAGATTATCAGCGGCTGGTCCGCCCGAGGCAGCTACGCTAGCCACGCGCAGGCGCACCTGCCCCCTTGCCAGGCGCTCGCCAAACGAGCCAAAATGCAGGCGAATACTGGTAAGCTCGCGGCTGCCTGCCGGGGCAGTAAAGCGCAGGGCGTAGCCATCACCCGGTGGCAATTGCCAGAAAGCAGCCTTTTTTAGCTTGCCGGAGGCTAGCACAACTTGCCGGCTGGTATCGGTTGGCGAGGTAACTAGCCGGGTGCTTGCCGTGGCAGCGACCTGCGTGGCCGGCTGTGCCCGGGCCATAAGGCTGGCGCCCGCTAGTAACCCGAGATAAAAGCAGTGGAAAAGCAGTCGCATGGACGTAGGCATAAAAAAGCCGCTGCCAAGATAGGCAGCGGCTTTTTCAACTTAATTAAGAGCGCAACTTACTTGCTACCTAGCACGCGCAGCATGGTTTCGCCAATCTCGGCGGGCGAATCCACCACGTGGATGCCGCACTCGCGCATGATGGCCATTTTGGCGGCGGCCGTGTCGTCGGCCCCACCTACGATGGCACCGGCGTGGCCCATGCGGCGGCCGGGAGGCGCGGTTTGGCCGGCGATGAAGCCTACCACGGGCTTCTTGTTGCCGGTTTCCTTAATCCAGCGGGCGGCTTCGGCTTCCATGCCGCCACCGATTTCGCCAATCATTACGATGCCCTCGGTTTCTGGGTCGTTCATCAGCAGCTCTACCGCCTGCTTGGTGGTGGTGCCGATGATGGGGTCGCCGCCGATGCCGATGGCCGTGGTCTGGCCCAGGCCGGCCTTGGTGAGTTGGTCCACGGCTTCGTAGGTCAGCGTGCCCGACTTGGAAACGATGCCCACGCGGCCTTTCGAGAAAATAAAGCCGGGCATGATGCCCACCTTGCACTCGCCGGCCGTGATAACGCCGGGGCAGTTCGGGCCCACCATCGTGATTTCGGGGCGGTCCTTGAGGTAGTGCTTCACGGCAATCATGTCCTTGGTCGGGATGCCTTCCGTGATGGTCACGATAACCTTGATGCCAGCCTGGGCAGCTTCCAGAATCGCGTCGGCGGCGAAGGCCGGGGGCACGAAAATGATGCTGGTGTCGGCCTGGGTAGCGGCCACGGCGTCGGCCACGGTGTTGAACACGGGCTTGCCGAGGTGCTCGGTGCCGCCCTTGCCGGGCGTTACGCCGCCCACTACCTGGGTGCCGTAATCCATCATTTGCTGCGCGTGGAACGAGCCTTCGGAGCCGGTGAAGCCCTGCACGATGACCTTGGAATCTTTATTGACGAGAACGCTCATGGGCGGCTAACTTGTTAGGGAGAGTTGAGTGGGGCAAAAGTAGGGCCGGCGCGCCCAATGCGCACTGCCCGGCGCCCGCCCGGCCGCCTTTGTACCTTTGCGGCCCCACTGGCACCTCATTCTTCCCCACCTGGCAGCATGTATTTCAACCACATTATCGACACGCTCGGCAACACGCCGCTCGTGAAGCTCAACAAAGTTACCGACGGCATCAAGGGCACCATTCTAGCTAAGGTAGAGTACTTTAACCCCGGCAACTCGGTGAAGGACCGCATGGCCCTGCGCATGCTGGAAGATGCCGAAAAGGCCGGCCTCATCAAGCCCGGCGGCACCATCATCGAAGGCACCAGCGGCAACACCGGCATGGGGCTGGCCCTGGCCGCCATCGCCAAAGGCTACAAAACGGTGTTCGTGATGAGCGACAAGCAGAGCAAGGAAAAGCAGGACATCCTGCGCGCCGTGGGCGCCGAGGTGGTGGTATGCCCCGTCGACGTGGCCCCCGACGACCCGCGTAGCTACTACTCGGTGGCCAAGCGCCTGAACCAGGAAACGCCCAACTCGTTCTACCCTAACCAGTACGACAACCTCTCGAACACGGCGGCGCACTACGAAACCACTGGCCCCGAAATCTGGCACGGCACCGAGGGCAAAATCACGCACCTGGCGGCCGGCGTGGGCACGGGCGGCACCATCTGCGGCAGCAGCAAATACCTCAAGGAGCAGAACCCCAAGGTGTTCACGCTGGGGCTGGACACCTACGGCTCGGTATTCAAGAAATACAAGGAGACGGGCATCTTCGACGAGAACGAGATTTATCCCTACAAAACGGAGGGCATCGGCGAGGACATTCTGCCCAAGAACGTCAACTTCGACGTCATCGACCAATTCATCAAAGTAACCGACAAGGACGCCGCGCTCATGACGCGCCGGCTAGCCAAGGAAGAGGGCCTGTTTGTGGGTTGGAGCTGCGGCTCGGCCGTGTTCGGCGCCTTGGAATATGCCCGCGAGCACCTGAAAGAAGAGGACACGATGGTCATCATCCTGCCCGACCACGGCACGCGCTACCTGGGTAAAATTTACAACGACGAGTGGATGGCTGCCCAGGGCTGGCTCTAGCCCCGCCCGGTTTGCTAAAGCGAAGGGCCGGGGGTAACTTCGTTAGCCCAAATCAAGATGTTTATATGACGGATGCGCTCAACCATATTGTGCTGATAGAGGATAATGAGACGACTAGCTTTCTAAACAACCGTTTGCTAAGCCGCTTAGGCGTGGCCCGCAAGGTCAGCTCTTTCTCGAAGGCCGAGGAAGCGCTGACTTTTCTCTGGGATGCGGCGGCTGGCCCGGCCGAGGCGCAGCCCGTGCCCGACCTGGTATTCGTGGACCTGAAGATGCCCGGCATGAGCGGCTTTGACTTTTTGGAGCGCTACAGCCAGCTACCCGCCGAGGTGCAGCAGCGCACCGTGGTGGCCGTGCTCACCACCTCTATGCACGGCGCCGATACGGCCCGCGTGGCCCAGTATCCCAACGTAGAATACCTCACCAAGCCCCTCACCGAAGAAAAAATGCAGCGTCTGCTAGCCAAGCGCTTCGCGGTCGGAAAGTAAACTAGCAAGTGCGTAAATGAGTAAGGGGCTGACGCAGGTATAAGCACTGCGTCAGCCCCTTACTCATTTACTAGTTTACCGTCACAAACTCAAATTTCTCACCGTCGAACAGCCCTTTGTCGCTGAGCTTGAGGCTGGGAATGACGAGCAACGCCATGAACGAGAGCGTCATGAACGGGGCTTGCAGGCCCGAGCCGAGCTGCGCCTTGGCAAAGTGGTCGAGGGCCGAGTAGGCCGCCGCCACCTCGGGGCCCGGCCGGTCCGACATGAGGCCGGCCACGGGCAACGGCAGCACGTGCTCCTGACCGGCCGCGCCCACGGCGGCTAGCCCGCCCTGGGCCTGCACCACCAGGTTGATGGCGCGGGCCAGGCTTTCGTCGTCGCAGCCCACGGCCGTGATGTTGTGCGAATCGTGGCCCACGCTGCTGGCCAGCGCGCCTTGCTTCAGGCCAAAGCCCTTGATGAAGGCCACGGCGGGCGCCGCGTCGGGCGCGTAGCGATTGAGCACCACCAGCTTGAGAATATCCTGGGTAGGGTCGGGTTGCAGCTGGCCCTTGGCCACGGGCAGCGTCAGCTCGCGCCGGGCCGTGATGAGCTGGCCGTCGAAGCACTCGATAACCGGGAAAGTCTGCGTGGCTAACCCGGGGCTGGCGGGCCGGACCAGCACGGCGGCTTCGATGGGCCGGGCGTGAAAGTTATTGAGCACCGCCACCGGCGTAGTGGGCAGCAGGCACTGGCCCGCCTCGGCCACCAGCTCGCCGTCGAGGTAGGTTTTGAGGACTTCAAAATCGACCAGGTTATTGACCAGGATAAAGTCGGCCGCATCGCCCACGCGCAACTGACCCACGGGCAAATTGTAATGCGCCACGGGGTTGAGGCAGGCGGCTTGCAGCACGTCGAACACGCTGTAGCCCAGCGCCACGGCGCGCTGCACCAGCTGGTTGATGTGGCCTAGCAGCAGCGTGTCGGGGTGCTTGTCGTCGGAGCAAAACATGAGGCTTTCGTAGTGCTGGGGCAGCAGCTCGATGAGGGCATCGAAGTTGCGCGCCGCCGAGCCCTCCCGAATCAGGATTTTCATGCCCGCCGCCAGCTTGTCGCGCGCCTCGGTGGCCGTAAAGCACTCGTGGTCGGTGCTGATGCCGGCGCTGGCGTAGCGCTCGGCATCGTCGCCCTGCAAGCCGGGCGCGTGGCCATCCACGGGGCGGCCGTAGCGGTGGGCCAGCGCTATTTTTTCGAGCACCTCGGGGTCGCGGTTCAGCACGCCGGGCCAGTTCATCATCTCGGCCAGGTAGCCGATTTTGGGGTTTTGAAACAGCTGCTCGATATCGGCGGCCGAGATGGTGGCGCCGGCCGTTTCGAAGGGCGTGGCGGGCACGCAGCTCGGCGCCCCGAAGCAAAACTTAAACGGCGAGGCTGCCGCATTATCCAGCATGTACTGCACGCCGGCCACGCCCAGCACGTTGCCGATTTCGTGCGGGTCGCTCACGGTGGCTACCGTGCCGTGGGCCAGGGCCAGCCGGGCAAACTCGCTGGGCGCCAGTAAAGAGCTTTCGACGTGCACGTGCGCATCCACGAAGCCGGGCAGCGCATAAGGCAGCGTGGGGTCGGCCTCCGGGCTGCCCGTAAAGGCCAGCGCCTGGATGCACCCCCCGGCTACTTCCACCACGCCCGGCCGGATGGTGCGGGCAAATAAATCGACAATGTTGGCGGGTAGCGAGAAGGAGGCAGGCATAAAGCAGCGCAGAATAGTGAGTGGCCTGCCCCCGGTTGGGCAGTAAATTTGATAGTCGGCTTTTACCGGTTGGCAAAGGTGGCACGGCCGGGGCCAGCCAGCGCCGCGGCCCGCCAAAAACCAGCAGTGAACGCGCCGCCCCGATTTTTGCTTAGCCTAACCAGGCAGCCAGCCTTACCGCCCCTACGTAGTTCAGCTCGTTATGTACGCCATGAAACATTCTGCTTCCGCCCCGGCCTTTGCCAAGCTGCTAGCGGCGGCCCTGCTGCTGGCCAGCCTGGGCAGCTGCGCCGGCCACGGCTCGCTTTCGCAAAAAACGCGCTGGTATAAGCACCACAGTGGGGGCAAGTCGGTGCCCTGCCCGTGCGGCCATTAGCTTGTTGTTAAGGGTTTAGGTGCTATGTTAGCCGCAGTTTTCCGCTCACCTGCTTTTCTGCTAACGTATGCTACAACGCTACCAACTAGGCCTGCTGCTGCTGGCTGCCGGCCCCGCCGCGGCCCAGGCGCCCGCTCCCGCGCCGCCCGTCTACCTGCCGCCCACCAGCTTCAAGGGTGGCTCGTACCAGCTAAAAACTGGCGACTGGAAGCGCGCCAAGCTGCTCTACGATGCCCAAACCCTGAGCGTGAGTGATGCCACCCACAAGCCGCAGTACGCGCTGGTGTATCCGGCCGACAGCGTGCGGGCCTTCGCCATCGGGCGCGATACGTTTGCGGTGGCGCGCGAGGTCGATATTCCGCGCCCTAGCCAGCACTTGCGCACCCTGTTTGTGCGGCAGCTGTACCGGCAGGGGGGCTTTCAGGTAGCCGAGTACGTGGCGGTGATGCCCGCCTCGCAGCCGCCGGTGGTGTACACCTTGCTAACCCAGGCCAACCAAGTGCGGGCCGTGCTGCCGCCCAATAACACGCAGTTTCGGCTGGCCCTGGCCAAGGTGCTGCGCGACTACCAGGCCCTGTCGCAGCAGCTGGAGTTAGATGTCAACATCCTGCCCGAGCAGCTACCCGAGCTCCTGACCGCCTACGGCCGCTGGAAAGCCGGCAGCGGCCAGAAATAACGGCGCGGCGGCGCGGCGCCCTTCGTTGCTGCGCCGCCGGCTGCCCGGCGCACCCCCGCCAACCGGGCTTACCTTGCCGGCCCATGACTGAAAACGCTCCCGAAACCACCGCCCTGCTCGCCGCCGCCGAGCAGGTGCGCCAGCAATTAGGCCTGGCCGCCTACAACGAGGCGGCCGTGCTCGAACTCGACCACTTTATCACGGTGCAGCGCACGGAGCTGCCCGCGCAGTCGCCCGACCGCGAGGGCGTGGTGCTGGCGCTGGGCTGCTTTCTGGGCCAGTGCTTGGTGAGCACCTACCGCGCCGAGTGGGCCGCCGGCCCCGACGGCACCACCGGCGTGGGGCTGGCCCATCAACTTTTTTTTAACCCGTTTTATTTGGTCCATCAGCAGCTAAATAACGGAGAGGCAGCCTCGGTAGCGGCTTTTTTTAGGTCGGTGCCCCAGCGGCTGGTGGCGGCTAGCGCGGCCCGAAAGCGCTGGATTTCGTAATCTTGCGGGGCCTATGGCCGTTTCCGCGCGTTTATGAAAAACCTCGTCATCGCCATTGATGGCTATTCCTCTTGTGGCAAAAGCACTACAGCTAAGGCAGTTGCCGCCGGCCTCCACTACGCCTACCTCGATACTGGGGCCATGTACCGGGGCGTCACGCTTTTCCTGCTGGAAAACGGCATCGCCTTCGACGACATGGCGCGCATTGAGCACGCCCTGCGCCACGACATTCACATCAGCTTTAAGCACAACGGCAAGCTGGGGCGCAATGAGCTGTGCCTGAACGATAAAATTCGGGAGGATGATATTCGCCAGATGCGGATTTCCAATTCCGTAAGCGAAGTGTCGGTGATAGCGCAGGTGCGCCACGCCATGGTGGCCCAGCAGCAGCGCATGGGCCGCAAGCGCGGCGTGGTGATGGATGGCCGCGACATCGGCACCACGGTTTTTCCCGACGCCGAGGTCAAGATTTTCATGACCGCCGACGTCACCATCCGGGCCCGGCGCCGCCAGGAAGAGCTAGCCGCCAAAGGCGAACACGTGCCGCTGGACGAGATTATCGAAAACCTGCGCAAGCGCGACCACATCGACTCGACCCGCGCCGAAAGCCCCCTGCGCCGCGCCGCCGACGCCGTGCTGCTCGACACCACGCACATCACCATCAACGAGCAGGTTGATTTTGTGCTTGATAAGGTATCGTCGGCGCTGTTTGCGGCCTACGCCCACAAAGTGAGCGGGCACTAAGCCCGGGGTTAGAAACTTAAAAAAGGGTGTGGCTGAGCTTCGACAAGCTCGGTCGCACCCCTTTTATTGGTAATAATACCCTCCGCTACTGCGCGGGCAGGGCCGCAATATCGTCGGCCAGGCGCTGGCTGAAGGTGCGGGCGGCGCCGCGCCAGAGGTGGTTGCCGTCGTTGGTGGGGTAGGGTTGGCTCAGGTAGTTGAGGTAGGGCACGCCCAAGCTGTCGGCCGTGTGCTGCATCAGCTGGTCGAAGCGCGGCTGGTAGTCGTTTTCGACCGCGCTCAGGGCAGGGCCGGTGGGCAGGCGCACCAGCACCACCTGGCCGTGCGCCTTGAGCAGCGCGATGAGCTGGCGCAGGCTGTGCAGGCGCGGGGCGGCTAGCTGGCTGCCAGCGGCCAGCGGGCGGTAGGTGGCTAGCTTTTCGAGGGTGCGGGCGCGCAGGCGGGCGGTATCGGCCGAGGGCGGCGGCAGCACTACTTCGAGCCAGCCATCGGGGTGCAGGCGCACGGTGCTGGCGGTGTCGTGCAGCAGCACGCGGTAGAAAGGCAGGTGCAGGTGGTTGGCCAGGTAATCCCAGTTAGGGTTCTGGCTCACGTTGCGCAGTTGGCCTATCATCGACTTGTCTTCGGGAAAAACCAGCGGCGCGCCCGGCTGCTTGGGCCGGGGCATTGACAGCGACCAGGGGTCGGTGGTGACGATGAACAGCCCGTGTTGCGTGCCCGCCGCTAGCTTGCGCTGCACGCTGGCCAGGTACGCCGGGCCGTAGGGCGACTCTTGCAGCGTGAAGGCGTAGTTGAGCCACGGGCCGGCGTAGCGGCTACCTAGCCGGGCTTGCAGCACGGCGGGCTGCACCGCCTGCGCCGCCCGCGACGTGCCCAAGATGAGCGACCCCGCCGGCGGGGTCGTAAAGCGCGTGTAAAACGCATCGAGGTAGGGCCGCCGCACCCCCGCCCCGATGGCCAGGGCCGCCACCGCCCCCACGCTGCCCAGCAGCAGCAACAGTTGGAAGAGCAGCTTGCGCATGAGAAATTAAAACTGAAAGTAGATGAACTGCGCGCTCGTGAACACGCCAAACAGCAGCATGGCCAGCAGCAAAGCGAAGTAGCCGGCCCAGCGCACCGGTGCCGCCGGCCGGTGCCAGCGCGCGGCCAGGGCCGGAATTTCGTGGCGCAAATCCACGGCCAGCAGCAGGGCCACGGCGGCGGCCGTCACGGCCAGCTCGGGCGGATAAGCCAGGAAAAACCGCGCCACCGTGAGCGCCGCCGCGTGCGCGGTCAGCCCCTGCCAGCCCTGAAACAGGTGCGCGCTGATGTAGAAGGCATCGCCGAGCGAATTGGCCCGGAAGAAAATCCAGGCGTAGCTTACCAGCAGCAGGGTGCTGGCCACGCCCAGCGCGTGCAGCAGCCGGGGCCGGGCGGCTAGCCCCAGCCGCTGGGCCAGCGCCGCGCGCGCCGGCTGCGTAAGCGCCTCAGCCACCAGGTACAGCCCGTGCAGGGCGCCCCAGGCCACAAACGTCCAGCTGGCGCCGTGCCACAGGCCGCTTAGTAGAAAGACAATGAATAGGTTAGCGTAGCGCCGCACCGGCCCGCGCCGGTTGCCGCCCAGCGGAATGTACACGTAGTCGCGAAACCAGCTGGAAAGCGACATGTGCCAGCGCCGCCAAAAGTCGCCCACCGAAGCGGCGAAGTACGGCTGCCGAAAATTGAGGGCCAGCTGGTAGCCCAGCACCCGCGCCGCGCCGCGCGCCAGGTCGGTATAGCCCGAAAAGTCGGTGTAAATCTGGAGCGTGAAGCCGCCCACGGCCAGCCACAGCGCCAGGCCCTGGTACTGGTGCGGGTGGTTGAAAACCGGATTGACCAGCAGGGCCAGCCGGTCGGCCAGCACCACTTTCTTAAACATGCCCCACGCCATGAGGCGCAGCCCGCTGGCCACCCGGCCGTAGCTGAAGCCATGCGGCTGCCGAAACTGGGGCAGCATCTGGGCGCCCCGCTCGATGGGCCCCGCCACCAACTGCGGCCAAAAGGCCACGAACAACGCAAAGCGCCCCAAATTTTGCTCGGCCGGCAGCTTGCCTTGATACACGTCCACGATATAAGCCACCGACTGAAACGTGTAGAACGAGATGCCCACCGGCAGCGCCAGCGCCAGCGTAGTGGCGGCAAACGGCACGTGCAGCGCCGCCGCCAGCGCTTCGGCCGACGCGGCGAAAAAATTGAAGTACTTGAAAACGAACAGCGTGCCCAGGTTGCTGGCCAGGCTCAGGTAGAGCCAGGGCCGGCGCTGCGCCGGGCTGGACAGCCGGCTCATGCGCACTCCGCTAAAGTAGTCGAGCAGCGTGGTGCCCGCCAGCAGCAGCCCATATACCGGCTGCCAGCTGAGGTAGAAATAGTAGCTGGCCACCAGCAGCCAGAGCGCCCGCCAGCGCGCCGGCAGCCCAAAATACACCCCGATGACAACCGGAAAAAAGGCGAGAAAATGAAGCGAGTTGAAGAGCATCGGCGGGAATTGCGCCGGCAAAGTTCGGCACTGGGCGCGGGTTTGGGGCGTGCCACCAGCGCGCCCATTTCCCCTACCCAGGGGTTTTTAACCTTGCGGCGGGCCCGCAACTAGCGCTACGCTAGGCATTTTTAGCGGCTTGCCCACAACGTGCTAGCGGCTGCGTACCTTTGTGGGTAGCAAACCCAAGGGCTTATCGGGGGGTTTGACAGCCACTATGCAGGTAACCATCGATAAAAACTCGGGGTATTGTTTTGGGGTCGAGTTCGCCATTCAGATGGCGGAAGACGAGCTGCGCCACAGCGAGAGCCACACGCTGTATTGCCTCGGCGACATCGTGCACAACCGCATGGAGGTGGAGCGCCTGCACCAGCAGGGCCTGCGCGTGATTGACCGCGAGCAGCTCGGTACCCTGCACGACTGCAAGGTGCTCATCCGGGCCCACGGCGAGCCGCCCGAAACCTACCAGCTAGCCCTGCAAAACAACCTGGAGCTGATTGACGCCAGCTGCCCGGTGGTGCTCAAGCTCCAAAACCGGGTGAAGCACGCCTACGACGCCACCACCCGCGACAACGGCCAGATTGTGATTTACGGCCAGCCCGGCCACGCTGAGGTTATCGGCCTCACGGGCCAGACGCGCAACCAGGCGCTCATCGTGATGACCGAGGCTGACCTCGACCAGATTGACTTCACGCGGCCCGTCACGCTCTTCAGCCAAACCACCAAAAGCACGGCCGGCTTCTACAAGATGAAGGCCCTGATAGAGGCGCGCATTGCCGCCGCTGGCGGTGTGCTCGAAAGCTTTGATGCCAACGATAGTATCTGCCGCCAGGTGAGCAACCGTGAGCCCCAGCTGGCCCGCTTTGCCCAGGAGCACGACGTGGTCCTCTTCGTGAGCGGCCGCAAAAGCTCGAACGGCAAGGCCCTATTCTCGGTGGTAAACGCGGTGAACCCGCGCAGCTACTTCATTGAGAATGAGCAGGAAATTCAGGATGAGTGGCTAGCCGGCGCTACCTCAGTCGGCATTTGCGGAGCCACCAGCACCCCGCTGTGGCTGATGCGCCAGGTAGCCGAGCGGGTGGAGGGCACCGAGGTAGCCGCGTAAGCGCTGCTCGCTGCCAGGCCGGCTAGCCGCGCTTGCGTAGCAGCGTCCTATACACGTTGGCAATGGTGGGCTGCGGCGCGCCCAGCACGTACAGCGTATGCACCACCAAGTGCGTGAGCTCGGTGCGCACAATGCCGTGGGTTAGGTACTTACGGGCCGAAGTGACGGTGTTGAAGGGCATCAGCGCAAACCGCACGTGGCGCTTGAGGCGCGTGACCAGCTCCACGTCTTCCATCAGCAGCAAGCTTTCATCGTACGGCCCAAATTGCTGAAAAACAGTGCGCTGCACGTACAGGCTTTGGTCGCCAAACTGGAAGTTGGGCGCGTTGAAGCGCGAGGCCCAGCTGCTGGTGCGCAAAATCCAGTGCCGCACCGGAAACGTGAGCCGGAAGCAGCCGGCCCCGTAGCCCCGCTGGTAATAATCAAGAATAAGCTGGCCGAAGCCGGCCGGCGGCAGTGTATCGGCGTGCAGGAAATACAAAATTTCGCCGCGCGCGTGCTGCGCGCCGAGGTTGAGCTGGGCGGCGCGCCCGCGCACGGTGGCGCGCAGCACGCGCGCCTGCTGCGCCTCGGCCACGGCGGCGGTGCCGTCGGTGCTGCCGCCGTCGATGACCAGCACTTCGTAGGCAATGCCGGGGCCGAGGTGGCTAGCCACGTGCGCCAGCGTGCGCGCCAGCACCTCGGCCTCGTTCAGCGTGGGGATGATGACGGACAGCCGCGGGGTGGGGGAGGGCGCTACTTCACCCACACGTCGGAGAGCACCACGATGGCGATGAAAAAGGCAAAGACGCACTTGAAGCCCAGCGACAGGCGCGGGCTGAGCGGCGCGGCTTCGGCCGTAGGCTTGGCCCAGGCCATGCCCCCAAACCCGAGGAACGCCCCGAACGAGAGCAGGTAGAACAGCACGTCGAGGGCATCGAAAGTGCCGTCGGTGATATGCAGCAGCTGCACGGTTTCGATGCCCAGCGCCAGGGCCAGCGGCAACAGCGTCAGGAACTTACTGCGCGAAAGCGAGGTAAACCACAGAAACGAGTAGAGCCACAGCGCGCCCGGCAGGTTATAGACCACCCAGGGCGCCTGCGGCAGGTGCAGCACCGGCGGCCGAAAGCCCAGCAGGTGAATAAACACTTGGTTGACAATGGTATCGCGGGTGCGAAACAGGGTGTAGAGCAGCAGGCTCAGCACCAGCGGCAGCAGGCAGTTGAGCAGGATTTTGCGGTGGCCTTTCATGCGGGGTCGGCGGCTTTGCTGATTTCAACGATGCGCCAGTAGCCACCCCGCAACGTGCTGACGCGCGGCGTGGTTTGGGCGCTGAGAAGATTGGGAAGCGGAAAGAAATTCTTGAACCCCAGCACGGCCCCCACCGGTGCGAGGGCCTTGTCGAGCTGCCGCAGCAGCCCGCGCTCGGGCGTGAAGTGATTGAGCACGTAGATGCGGCCGCCCGCGGGCAGCAGGTTGTAGTAGGCTTCGAGCACCTGGGCCGGCTGCTTCATCACCGAGAGGCAGTTGCAAAACACAATCTGGTCGAACTGCCCCGGCTGGCCTGGGTAGTCCTCGGCGGCCGCGTGCTGCAAGTCGAGTTGCAGGCCCGGCGCGCTGGCCGCCCGGCGGCGCGCCGTGGCCAGCATCGGCAGCGAGCAGTCGATGGCCGTCACGTGCTTGCGCTGCGCGTCATAAAAGGGCAGCGAAATGCCGGTGCCCACCCCCACTTCCAGCACCCGCTGGCCGGGCTGGGCATTCACGGCCGTAATGAGGCGCTTCACCAGCGGCCCATAAAACCAGTGCAGCGCCAGGTCGTAGATGGGCGACAGCAGGAAATACCGAAAATTATTCAGCCGGGTGCTCATGCTTCGGGCGGGCAAAAGCGCAACCGCCGGGGCAAGATAGGCAGGCGGCCGGCTTCCCGGTTTTGCCGTACTTTTAAGCGGGCTCTACAGCTTTACTTTTATGGAACAATCCTCGCACGCGGCGGGGCTGGCCAACCGGCCCGCCCGCCCAAAAAACCGCTGGCACCAAGCGCTTTACAATGCCCGGGGCTTTGTGAGCATCGTGCGGGGCGATATTATTCACAATACCATCGGGGCCTTTCACGTGCTGCGGCTGTGGCACGTGCAAAAGCTAGCCAGCGGCCTCATCGCCAAAGACCACCCCTGGGCCACCGGCCTCAACCCCGCCACCGGCGCGCCGGTGTGGCCGCTCAACATCGTGTTTCGCACGCCGCCCACGCCGGGCGCGGGCTACGAGCCCGACGAGCAAGTGATGCAGAAAGTGGGCAGCTTCCTGGCCGACATGGTAAAGAAATCGACGCCCGTGCCGGAGATTCCGCACGGGCCCGAGCGCCGAATGCCCCACGTGGTGAATTACCTGCACGGCTCGGTACACTACAATGGCATGTGGCTGCTGTTCAACAACTTTGCCGAGGCCAAGGAGTATTTTTCCGACCCCAGCTTTCGGCAGGAGTTTAAGCGGCTGGTGCAGCGCGAAAAGCGCGAGGTGACGCTCGTGTTTCGCGAGCGCAAGTACGACCCCGTGGAGTACGCCTACTTTTCGGGCTTCATCATGGCCAATTTTCCGTGGTTTGCCAACGTGAACGGACCGGGTAAAAAGGTGATGTGGGGCAACCCCGCCCCGTACCCCTCCATGAACATCATCAACGGCAGCTGGGTGCGCGACGTGGACCAGCTGCGCCGGGGCCGGGGCAAGGTGGCCCGGCCGCCGGTGCCGGCCGGCACCTACTTTCGGGGGCGCTACGGCGCGGCCGCCCAGCCGCCCTACTTCGTGGAGCGCCTCGTGGCCTTCGTGGAGAATGAGTGGGTGCGCCGCCGGGGCTTCAACGCCGGCCTGTTTTTCATCGACCGCAAAACTATTGACCCGCGCATCTACGAAAAGTACCTGGCCGACCAGGCCATTCTGGCCGCCAAGCAAACCGTAGTGCCCAGCCCGCGCACGCCGCTGCCTAGCCCCGCCCCACCGCAGGGGCACGCGTAGCTTGCGTGATGGTTGAGCCTAAAAACTAGCAGAACGTCATGCTCATCTGGCGTCCGCTTGTCGAAGCATCTCTACCGCGCCATTAGGATTACTAACACTAGCGGCGCGGTAGAGATGCTTCGACAGGCTCAGCATGACGTTCTGCTTGGTTTCCTGTAATGAGCTTAAATCTATGTCGCTAAAACTACTCCTGGCGGGCCTGGGCCTGCTGGCCGGGGCGCGGCCAGCCGTTGCCCAAGTAGCGCCCGCCGCCAGTTCGGCCGAGCGCCGTGTATGGCTTTGGCCCGGCTACCGTGCTGGCCGTGACGGGCAAAACGTACCAGGTATTCGTGCCGCTCAACCGCTACGGCTTCAGCCACGAGCTGCCGGTGTTTCAGCAGGAAAGCGCCATGCGCCGGCTCGACGCCCAGCCCCAGGCGATGGCCGTGGACAGGGTGCATTCGGTGCAAACCAGCGTGTCGTATCTCGAGCACATGGTGGTGGGCGGCAAGCGCCTGCACGTGCTAGCCCTGCGCACCGCCAACGGCCCCGTCGAGCTGTTCAGCTACACCGAAACCAAGCGCATTCACATGGCCGCCAGGGGCGTGGCTTTCGAGCAAAACACCGGCTACGTGCCCTACCCGCAGAAGCAGCACTGGTACCTGCGCCGCCAGGGTGTGCTGACGGAAGTGCGGCGCGTAAACTTTGCCCAGCAGTTGGCCGCCTATTTTCAAGACGACCCCGCCACGGTGGCCAGCCTCACGGATGGCACCACCGTGTACCAAAGCCTGACGCCGCTGGTGGAAGCCTACAACCAGCGCCACCCCGCGCCCTAGCCGGCCAGCGCCTGCTCGTAGAGGCGCTGGCTTTCGGCGTCGAATGCTACTAGGATGACTTCCTGCGGCCAGTCGTGGGTGGCTAGCCACTGCTGCACCTCGCGCACGGCGATGGCGGCGGCCTCCGGCTTGGGGTAGCCATAAATGCCGGTGCTGATGCCGGGGAAGGCCAGCGACGCGAGCTGGTGCTCGGCGGCCAGGCGCAGGCTGTTGCGGTAGCAACTGGCCAGCAGCGCCGGCTCGCCCTTGTGGCCGCCGTTCCAGACGGGCCCCACGGTGTGGATGACGTGGGCCGCCAGCAGCCGCCCGCCGCCGGTGATAACGGCCTCGCCCGTTTTGCAGCCGCCCTGCCGCGCCCGAATGTGCTGGCACTCGGCCAGCAGCTGCGGCCCCGCCGCCCGGTGAATGGCCCCATCGACGCCCCCGCCGCCGAGCAGCGATGAGTTGGCCGCGTTCACGATGGCCGTGGTGGCTAGCTTGGTAATGTCGGCCTGCACTACGCGCAAGCGGGAAGGGGAGGGGTGGTCGGACATAGAATCGGCGGCTATTGGGCACCGGATACGCAACGCCCGGGGCCGGGTTTTTGCCGTTTGGGGCCGGAAAACTACCGCTTGGGCAAGCGCCGTTTGGGCCGGCTAGGGGCGCAATCTACATTTGACCATCACTTCCAATCACCCCTTAGCCCCCGCGCCATGCAGCCCCTGAGCCCCGCCTTCGCCCCCGCCGATGCCCTCCGCGACCAGCGCCTGTGGCAGATTGCCAAGGCCCGCACCAAGTTCCAGAGCCACCTGCTCACCTACTTGGTGGTGAATGCCGGGCTGTGGCTGCTGTGGGCGTTCACTACCCAGCCCTTCGAGTCGCGCCACCACCACGATTTTCTGCCTTGGCCCATCTGGTCGACCGTGTTTTGGGGGGTAGGCGTGGTGGCCCAGGGGCTGACCGCCTACGGCAGCCTCAACCGCGGCGAGCGCACCCAGCGCGAATATGAGCGCCTGCGGACGCAGGCGCAGCGCTAGCCCTTGGTTTGTAGTTGGCTGACTCTGCGTTGGTCATTGCGAGCGTAGCGTGGCAACTGCCTCAGCGCGCCAACCGCTAGGCCGCGCTGGAGCGATGGCCGCGCTACGCTCGCAATGACAATTACTGCCTTTCTTTACGGGCGATACCTATGAAAAAGCGCCCCCCCAAACGCCTGCTCGGCCGCCGCGAGCGCATCGACCTGCCCGCGCTGGGCCTGCGGGGCGTGGTGGCTAAGGTGGATACCGGGGCCTACACCAGCGCCATTCACTGCGCCGACCTGCACCTGGCGCCCGACCCCGCCACTGGCCAGCCGGTGCTGCACGTGCGCCTGCTCGACCCCGAGCACCCCGCCACCGACGGCCGGCCGCTGGCCTTTGCCGACTTTGCGCAGCGCAACATCCGCTCTTCCAACGGCGAGGTGCAGGCGCGCTACGTCATTCGCACGGTGGTGCGGCTCTACGGCGAAGACTTCGCCACCGAGTTCTCGCTGGCCGACCGCTCCGACCTCAAGCATCCCGTGCTACTGGGGCGCTCGCTGCTGCGCCAGGGCCGCTTTGTGGTCGATGTAGCCCGGCGCGATGTATCGTATCAGGCTGAGCGCCTAGCGGCTGCGCAAAGTGCCCGGCCCGACGCCGCGCCCGGTGGCCCGGTTCGGGCGTAGTTTGGTGCCAGAATTCACACAGAAAACAGTTGGCTGAACGGGCTGTTGCCCGCTAGCGCCAGGCTTTTCTGGCTGCTTTTCCTACCTCTACGCTCCCCCAGGCCCCGCCTATTCCACTTGTTATGAAACTGGCCATTCTCTCGCGCGAGCCCCAGTCGTACTCCACCAAGCGGCTGCTGGCCGCCGCCACGGAGCGCGGCCACGAGGCCCGCGTGCTCGACCACCTGCGCTGCAACCTAGTGCTGGAAAAAGGCCAGCCCAGCATCCTCTACCAGGGCCAGCCGCTGGAGCGGCCCGACGCCATTATTCCGCGCATCGGGGCCTCGGTCACGTTCTACGGCACGGCCGTGGTGCGGCAGTTTGAGATGATGAAGGTGCGCACCGCCGTCGACAGCCAGTCCATCGTGCGCTCGCGCGACAAGCTGCGCTCGATGCAAATCCTGAGCCGCGCCGGCGTGGGCATGCCCAAAACGGCCTTCACCAACGATACCGATGAGCTGCCCGCCCTCATCGAGCATGTGGGCGGCGCCCCGGTCATCATCAAGCTCTTGGAAGGCACACAGGGCCTGGGCGTGGTGCTGGCCGAAAGCGCCAAGGCCGCCCAGTCGGTTATCGAGGCGTTTCACAACCTCAAGGCCCGCATTTTGGTGCAGGAGTTTATTGGCGAAGCCAAGGGCGCCGACGTGCGCGCCTTCGTGGTGAACGGCGAAGTGGTGGGCGCCATGCGCCGGCAGGGCAAGGAGGGCGAGTTTCGCTCGAACCTGCACCGCGGCGGCACCGGCACGCTCGTCAAGCTGAGCCGGGCCGAAAAAGCGGCTGCCCTGCTCGCCACTAAGGCCCTGGGGCTAGGAGTGGCTGGCGTGGATATGCTGCAAAGCAAGCGCGGCCCGCTGGTGCTGGAAGTCAACTCGTCGCCGGGCCTCGAAGGCATCGAGAAGGCTACCGGCCTCGACATTGCCGGCCGCATCATCGACTACACCGCCGAGCTGGCCCTGCGCAAGCGCGGCGGCAAAACCAAGCCCAAGCATAAGAAGGCCGCGCCGGCCCCCGCCGCGCCTGGCCCAGCCGCCGAGGGATAAAGCGCCGCCGTAGCTCGGCGCAACGACTTGGCCGGATTCTTGACCAAGGCCGAGCTTTCTGGTACCTATTGGCTGGCTGGCCCCGTGCGGGGCTAGCCGGCCGCTGGCAATGGCAACTGACAACTCTCTGGCCCTGAACGGGCTTCGTATTCAGCCCGGCGAGCGGGTGCTCACGCGGCTGGTTATTTCGCGCCTGCCCTCGGGCACGGTCATCGACGTGCCGGTGCACGTTATCCGCTCTACCAAGCCCGGCCCGGTGCTGCTGCTGATGGCCGGCATGCACGGCGACGAGGTGAACGGCATCGAAACCATTCGGCGCATGGTGCGGCGCGACCTGCTGCAGCCCACGCACGGCACGGTCATCGCCATCCCGATTCTCAACATCTACGGCTTTCTCAACTTCAGCCGCGAGGTGCCCGATGGCAAGGACGTGAACCGCTCGTTTCCGGGCCACCCGCGCGGCTCGCTGGCTAGCCGGGTGGCCCACCGCTTCATGCGCGAAATCATGCCGCTCGTCGACTACGGCATCGATTTTCATACCGGTGGCAAGGCCCGCGCCAACCACTCGCAGCTGCGCTGCGTGCTGGGCGAAGACGCGGCCACCGATGCGCTGGCCGCCGCCTTTGCCGCGCCCTTCACGCTGCACGCGCGGCTGCGCACCGGCTCGCTACGGGCCACGGCCCACGCCCTGGGCAAGCCCATTATCGTGTACGAAACTGGTGAGAGCCTGCGCTTTGACGAGCCGGGAATCGAGGAAGCCATTGCGGGCACGCTACGGGTGCTGCACCACCTGGGCATGGGCCCCGCGGGCCCGGTGCCCGCCCGGCCCAACATTGTGTGCCACCGCCACCGCTGGCTGCGGGCGCGCTACGCGGGCTTGTTTCGGGCGCACGTAGCGCTGGGTGATTACGTGACGGAAGGCCAGATTTTTGGCTCCATCGCCGACCCCTACGGCGAGCAGGCCGTGCGGCTGGAGTCGCCGGCCAGCGGCTACGTTATCGGCCTCAACCACATGCCCGTAGTTAACCAGGGCGATGCGCTATTGCACCTGGCCATGCCGGTAGTAGCGTAGCGCGAAGCTGAAGCTGCGCGCAAAAGCGTAGCGAGTATTGGCGGCCGGCTAGCGCAACTACTCGCCGCACTCGTGCGCGAAGCTTCCGCTTCGCGCTACATTTGCTAGTATGAAAAACCCTGCCCAACTAGCTTTTAATGCCGTGCTGCTGATTGCGGTGGCCGTGCTCTACTTTCTGCATTTCAGCCAGCGCCCCGCTGCCGTGGCCAGCGCCACGCCCGTAGCCCCCACCGAGGAAGCAGCCCCGGCCGCCGATACCACGGCCAGCGAGCCCGTGGCCGATGCCACGCCCGCCGCCACCGAAACCCCCGCTGAGGCGGCGGCCCCCGCTGGCCCGGCCCCGGCGGCCGGCGCCATTGTATACGTCGAGTCGGCCAAGCTGCTCGATGGCTACCAGGGCATGAAGGACGCCCGCCGCTCGTTTGAGGCCAAGGCCAAGGGCTGGGAACGCCAGAACCAGGCGCTCGTGAGCAGCTTCCGCACCGCCGTGGAGCAATATCAGAAAACCGCCGCCAGCCTCACGCCCGAGCAGCGCGCCGCCGCCGAGCAGCAGCTGCAACAAAAGCAGCAGCAAGGCGCCGTAGAGCAGCAAAAGATTCAGCAGCAGGCCCAGGAGGCCGAGGGCAAGCTCACCCAGACCGTGCTCGGCAGCGTCAACAAAAAAGTGGAGGCCTACGGCAAGGCGCACGGCTACAAGATGATACTCATCGCCGCGCCCAGCGGCACCATCGCCTACGGCGAGAAGGCGCTGGACGTTACCACGCCCGTGCTGGCTTACCTGAACAGCGAGTACCGCAAGAAATAGTCTGGTTTCACCCAGTACCAAAAAAGGCTTGCCGCACTGGCAAGCCTTTTTTGCGTCATAGAAACGCGCTGCGGTACGTTTGGCTGGCTAGCCGGCCAGCACCACTTTGCCTAGCTGCTGCCCGCCTTCGAGGTAGCGCAGGGCGGCTTCGCCCTCGGCCAGCGGAAATACTTTATCCACGACGGGCACCAGCTGCTTTTCATTGACCAAAGCCAGCATGTCGTCGAAGTCTTGCTCCGAACCCATCGACGAGCCCAGGATGCTGAGCTGCTTCCAGAACACCTTGGCCGGCGGCACGTCGGGGATGTTGCCCAGCGTGGCCCCGTAGAACACGATGCGCCCGCCCGGCGCGGCCACATCGAGCAGCGCGCCAAAGGCCGCGCCGCCCGCGCTGTCGATGATAACGTCGAAGGGGCCGCCCGCGCCCTGCGTGAGCGTGCGGCCCCAGTTGGCCTGCTGGTAGTTGAGGCCGCCGCGCAGGCCCAGGGGCAGCTCGATGGCGCGGGCCAGCTTGTCGTCATCGCCCGACGTAACCCACACCTGGGCCCCGCGCGCGGCGCAAAACTGCGCCGCCACCTGCGCTACGCCGCCGCCCACGCCCGTCACCAGCACGCGCTCGCCGGGCTGCACCCGTGCCCGCACAAAGGCGGCGCGGTAGGCCGTGAGGCCCGCCAGCGGCAGCGCGGCCGCCTGCTCCCAGCTGAGGTGGGGCGGAAGCGGGCGCACGTAGTGGGCCGGCAGGGCAATATACTCGGCAAAGGTACCGGGGTCGGGCATGCCCAGCACCCGAAAGCTGCGGCCCTGCGCGTGCTGCTCGGTGCCCCACTCCACGCCGGGGTAAATGATGACGGGCGCGCCCACGGCCCAGCCCTCCACGCCCGCGCCCAGGGCGGCTATCTCGCCCGCGCCATCGGCGCCCAGCGTGCAGGGCAGCTTAATGCCGGCGTACTGGCCTTTCTGAATCCAGACGTCGCGGTGGTTGAGGGCGGCGGCGCGCAGCCGCACCAGCACCTCGCCGGCGGCGGGCTCGGGCGTGGGTATTTCGCGCAGCAGGGCGGGTTGGTGGGGGGCATCTAGCTGGAGAGCAAGCATAAGGCAACTGTGAGAGTGGAAGAGGAGGTGGAGTGAGTGGGTGGCGGGGCTAGCCTGCACAAGCCGCTAGTCCCGCCTTACTAACCGGCTAAGCCCCAAAATGCTTAGCGGGCATTGGGCAGGCTGGCCTGAATAGGCACGGCCACCAGCAGGCCCATCAGCAAGCCGCCGACGTGGGCAGCATTGTCGATATTGCCGCTCAGGCCCGAAATCAAATTGCTGAGGACCAGGTATAAAACTAAACCCAGCATGCCGCGCCGGTCCCATTTGTCGAGCACCAGCTTTTTGCGCACCAGCAGCACCAGCAGCAGGCCGTAGAGCCCAAAAATAGCCCCGCTGGCCCCCGTAGAATTGATGCCGCCGCTGTGGTACCAGAGCGTAGCCACCGAGGCCGCGAGGCCACTGGCCAGGTAGGCGGCCAGCAGGCGGCGCCCGCCGGTGCGGGGCTCCAGCAGCACGCCCAGCAGCCACAGGCTGGCCATATTGAGCAGCAAGTGCGCAATGCCGCCGTGCACAAACAGGCTCGTGAGCAGCCGCCAGGGCTGGCTTGGCCACGTGAGGTCGCTCACGTTGGAGCCCCAGCGCACCAGCGCGTGGCCGCTGGGCGCCGTGCCCGACACGCCGCTCAGCGTCATGGCCAGCCACACCAGCAGGTTGAGGTCGATGAGCAGCGGCACGGCCCAGCACTGCCGCGTGGGCCAAAACAAGCCCCGCAGTACGGGCAGCAGCACCTGGGCCCAGGTTTCTTCGGGCTCGGGCTCGGGCTCGGCCGGGGCGGGTGGGGGAGGAGGGAGCGGGGCATCGGGCAGCAGGCCCCGGCGTTGCAGCTCGGCCACGGCCGCCGCGCCCACGGCGGTCGGGTAGCGGCTGGCGTGCTGGGCTAGGTAAAGCAGCTCGGCATCGGGGCGCTGGGCAAAGTGCGCGGCGGCGGCCTCGGGGGTGGAGACGTCCATGATGCCTACGTAACCACCGGGCGGGGCGCTTGGGTTTCGGGCGGCGCTAGCCAACCCCGGCGCCGGTGGGCCGGGCTAGCCTCAGGACTTGAACTGCAGCACGGTGGCCCGGTAGGCCTTGCCCGTAACCGGCGATAGCCGCCGCACGCCGGTCATCCAGTCCTGCACCTCGGCCTCGCGCGCCGTTATTTCTTTATCGGTCAGAAACTTGCGCTCGGGCAGCAGGCCGGGCAGCCGGTCGAGAATGTGCTGCTGGCTGCTGGCCACCAGGGCCATGTTTTTAAACTGCGCCTGCATGGTAGGCCCGAAGCGGTAGCCGTACACGGCGCCCTTGTTCCAGGCGCTCCAGGTGCCGCGGGCCATCAGTGCCTGCTCGGCAAATACCGGGCTGGCCTTGCCGGTGTGGGCCTGCGCCGTGAGAAACTCGCTCTGGGTTTCGGCCGCCCAAAAGCGCCGGCTCAGCCCCTTAAACTGGCGGAGTGCCTGCGCTTCCTGCTTTTCGCTGGCTGGAATGCTCGCCACCTGGCTTTCTACCAATTTGTCGATGTCGAAGCTGGGCATCGCGTGCGACTCCACCGTTTCGAGCGTGAGCGAGTGCGCCGCGCGTGGCTTGGGCACATCAGCATCGGCCAGCGCCTCGGCACTTGGCCGGCTAGCCCAGTACAGCGCCCCGCCAGCCCCGGCCAGTCCCAGCACCACCGCCGCAATAAGCAGCGGCTGCCGCCGCGATACTGGCTCGTCCTCGTAGGCTAGCTGCGCGACTTCGTAGGTGCTGGCTTGCGCGTAGGCGGCTGGTGCGGCCTCGGGGCGGCTGGCCTGGGCTAGCCCGCGCCAGTCAAGTTCGCGCCGGGCGGCGGCTACCAGGTCGGCGTGGTAATAGCCGGGGTTATCGACGAAGAAGCGCAGTTCGGCGTCGGTTTTGGTACGCAGCACATCGGTGGGGGCAGCAGTAGACATAGCAGCAAGGGGCAGAAAACGAGGGGGCGCACAATGGCGATGGAAAGATGGGGGGAAATCTTCAGATAACCATACCTAACCAGCCGCGCCGGGCTGCGTACAGTAGGCACATCCTTTTCCAGTTTCGCCATGCCCACCACCCGCCCCGAACAAGACCAGGCTACCCAGCCCATCCAGTCGGATGACTACCAGCCCATCGGCCGCCAGGAAGCCCCCACCAACCCCGATGCCCTCTACGGCGGCAATGCCGACGACAACTCGGGTAGCGGCGGCAACGCCCGCCCCAGCAGCAATGCCCAGGACCAGAAAGCCGCCGCGCTCGAAACCGAAACCGACGCCGACGGCAATGCCCAAACCGACGAGGAAAACGACGGCGGCATCAGCGGTCCCGGCGTGAGCAGCGGCAGGGGCGTCAGCGGCGGCAGCATCGGCCAGGTAACCCTTTAATTTTTGAATAAAGAATTAGAAACGAGGAACGAGGAATTGCGCATAGTTTGCCGTATTCCTCCAAAAGCCCGAAGCAGCGCACTCTTTCCTAATTCGTCATTCCTCATTACAAATTAGCAACATGGTAACTCCCAACCCCGCCCCCGACTCGGGCCGCCCTTCCGAAATTGAGGAAGGCAAAACGCCCAGCACCGCTGGCGCCATCACCAACCCCGATGCCGACGGCGACCAGTACGCCAGCGGCAACCCCGAAACTGTGACCCAGGAAGACCTGTCGAAAAGCGACGGTGCGGGCATCCGGGGCGACTACGGCGACGCTGAGCAAACCAACGGCCTCGAAGGCGGCGACCAGGCTGCCACAGATGCCGGCCCCGACCGCGCCGACCAAAACCCCACCAACGCCCCGCAGGAAGCTGTATAAGCGCCGCGCCGCTAGCCCCGGAGGCTACGTCACTAAAGCCCGTTTTGCCCCGCAAAACGGGCTTTTTGCGTCTGGGCTGCCCGCTAAGCGCGCCGCCCGCCCGTTCTTTGTACTTGTGTTGAGTCTTTGGTTTTCCTGCCCCCGCCGCGTTTTCTGCTTTCTTCTTTGCCTGCTGCCGCTGGCCCTGCGCGCGCAGGTGCCGCCCTCGCTAGGTGCCATTGCCGGCGAGGAGGACCTGCGCCCCATCCCGCCCAAGCGCGAGCTGCGCGGCTTTTGGGTGGCCACGGTGGCCAACATCGACTGGCCCAACCAGCGCGGGGAGGCCCCCGAGCACTACCGCCGCGAGTACCGCCGCCTGCTCGATGCCGGCCAGCGCGCCGGACTCAACGCCGTATTTGTGCAAATCCGGCCCGCTTCCGATGCCTTCTATAAGTCGGACCTGGAGCCCTGGAGCAAGTACCTGACCGGCCGCCAGGGCAAAGCCCCCGGCGAGGGCGACGACCCGCTGCCCTTCCTCATTGCCGAGGCGCACCGCCACAATATGGAGTTCCACGCCTGGTTCAACCCCTACCGGGCCACCATGGACACCGTCACGCGCTCGCTGGCCCCCCTGCACCCCTACAAGCGCCACCCCGACTGGTTTATCAAGTACGCCAGCCAGTACCTCTACAACCCCGGCCTGCCCGATGTGCGTAACCACATTAAGCGCGTCATCATGGACGTGGTGCGGCGCTATGATATTGATGGCGTTCACTTTGATGACTACTTCTACCCGTATCCCGAGCCGGGGCAGGTGTTTCACGACGAGCAGGCCTTTCAGCGCCAAAACCCCGACAACCTGGGGCTGGCCGACTGGCGCCGCCAGAACGTGAACATCCTCATTCACGACCTCAACGACAGCATTCGTACCGCCAAGCGCTGGGTGAAATTTGGCATCTCGCCCTTCGGTGTGTGGATGAACAAGAGCGCCGACCCCAACGGCTCCGACACCCGCGCCGGCCAGCCCAGCTACTCCAACCTGTATGCCGACTCGCGCCTCTGGCTGCAAAAGGGCTGGGTCGATTACATCCTGCCGCAGCTCTACTGGAGCACCAAGTTTCGGCTCGTGCCCTACGCCACGCTGCTTGAATGGTGGACGCGCAACCACTTTCAGCGCCACCTCTACATCGGCCACGGCACCTACCGCATGCTCGAAAGCACGCGCTCGGACACCGCCTGGCGCAACCCCAGCGAGCTGCCCCGCCAGCTGCGCCTCAACCGCGACTACCCCGACGACGTGCAGGGCAGCGTGTTCTTCTCGGCCAAGTCGGTAGCTACCAACCCGCTGCACACCACCGACTCGCTGCGCCTCGATGCCTACCGCGCCCCGGCGCTGGTGCCCGTCATGCCCTGGCTCGATAGCCTGGCCCCGCGCCCGGTGCGCACGCTGTCCCTCGTGCGCCAGGGCCACACCGCTGCCCTCACCTGGCAGCCCGACCCCGTGCCCGCCGCCGATGGCGACCTGGCCACCTACTACGTGCTCTACCGCTTCGAGCGCGGCCAGGTGATGGGGCCCAACGACCCGCGCCGCATCCTCACCATCATCCGGCCCGGCGGGCTAGCCCAGCCGGCCGCCTTTGTTGACACCGCCGCCACGCCCGGCGTGGCCTACGCCTACTACCTCACCGCCGTCGACCGCCTGCACAACGAGAGCCTGCCCGTGCGCATCTTCACTGAAGGCAAGCAGCCCGTCGAAACCCTGGCGGCCGCGCCGCCCGCCCAGCCCGCGCCCCCGGTAGCCGCCGCCCGCCCGGTGCCCCGCCCGCAGCCGCCCGTAGCCACCGTGCCCCGCCCGCAGGCCCAGCCGCGCCCCACCCCGCCGAGCCCCGCCGAAGCCACCAAGGTTAAAGCCAAGGAGAAGCCCCGGCGGCGCGGCTTCTTCGCCCGGCTCTTTGGGTTGAAGTAGAGGAGGAATGACGAATAAAAAAGAACGTCATGCTGAGCCTGCCGAAGCATCTTGCCCGCGCCGCTAGGGTTCCTCACCTAATGGTACCAGCGAGATGCCTCGCTGCCGCTCTGCATGACGTTCTTTAGCGCACTTTTATGCGCCATGCAACAATCCGCTAGCTCCCCACACGCCCGTCTGGTATCGCTCGACGTTTTTCGCGGCCTCACCGTCATGCTGATGACGCTGGTGAACAACCCTGGCGACTGGGGCCACATCTACCCGCCCCTCGAACATGCCGAGTGGCACGGCTGCACGCCCACCGACCTGGTTTTCCCGTTTTTCCTCTTCATCGTGGGCGTGAGCCTGGCCTACGCCCTGGCCGGCGCCCGGCGCGACCACGCCCCATTGGGGCCCGTGCTGGCCCGGGTGGCCCGGCGGGCGGCCATTTTGTTTGGGCTGGGGGTGCTCACGTCGCTCTACCCGCACTTCGATTTCGGCACGGTGCGCATCATGGGCGTGTTGCAGCGCATCGCGCTGGTGTATTTCGGGTGCAGCATCATCTACCTGGTAAGCGGCTGGCGCACGCACTGCCTGCTGCTCTTGCTGTTCCTGGCCGGCTATGCTGTGCTGATGCAACTCGTGCCCGTGCCCGGTGGCCTGCCGGCCAACCTGGAGCCCACTACCAACCTCGGCGCCTGGCTCGACCGCACCCTGCTCACTGAGCCCCACCTCTGGAAAACCTCCCGCACCTGGGACCCCGAAGGCCTGCTCGGCACCCTGCCCGCGCTGGGCACCGGGCTGCTGGGGCTGCTGGCCGGGCAGTGGCTGCGCTGGCCCGGCCGGGCCGCCGTGGGCAAGGCCGCTGGGCTAGCCCTGGCCGGCGCGCTGGCCGCCGGGCTGGGCCTGCTCTGGAATGCCTGGTTTCCCATCAACAAAGCCTTGTGGACGAGCTCCTACGTGCTCTTCACCGGTGGGCTGGCGTTGGGGCTGCTAGCCGTGCTCTACTGGCTGTGCGATGTGCGCGGCTACCGGCGGGGCCTGGAACCGGTGCTGGCCTTCGGGGTCAATGCCATTGCAGTGTTTTTTGGTTCGGCTATTCTCTCGCGTACGCTGGGGCTGTTGCGGCTGACGGGTCCGGCTGGCCAGCCCGTGGGCGGCAAAGAATGGCTCTACGAATGGGGCATCGCGCCCTTTTTTAATGACCCACGCAATGCGTCGCTGGCTGGCGCGGTAGTATGTTTGCTCATCTGGCTAGCCTTGCTCAGCTGGCTGCGCCGCCATAACTGGGTCTGGAAAGTATAAAAAATTCAAATCGCAGCGTTGTTGCATTAATGTTTTATCATAATTTGCATCTTTGTTGCATATGCGATAAACGTTTGAAAGTCAACTAAAAAAGCGGCTGTTAGCAATTGCCTTCCAGTACAAAACCTCGGTGACTAAGCATCTATTATGAAAATCCTTATCATCGGCGGGGGCAATATGGGCCTGACTTATGCACGCAGCTTTGTGCGCGCCCACGTCACGTCGCGCCTCGACCTGCGCCTGCTGGCCCGCTCGCCCGAGCGCGTGGCCGCGCTGGCCGCCCACGAAATCGGCACCGTGTGGGCTAGCCCCGAGGAGTGCGTGCCGGGCGCCGACATCATCATTCTGGCCGTGAAGCCGCAGGATTCGGCCGCGCTGTTTGCTCGCATCCGGGGTTTGGTGCAGCCGCAGCAGCTCGTGCTCAGCATTATGGCGGGCGTGCGTATCAGTACGCTGCGCGAGGCGCTGGGCACGCCCAAAGTCATTCGGGCCATGCCCAACCTGCCCGCCCAGATTGGCATGGGCATGACCGCCTTCACGAGTACCGACGAGGTGACGCGCGCCGAACTGGTGCAAGTCCAGAACTTGCTCTCGACAACCGGCAAAACCGTGTACGTGGAGCAGGAAAGCGCCATCGACGCCAGCACCGCCATCTCGGGCAGCGGCCCGGCCTACGTGTACTACTGCATGGAAGCCCTGATGGCGGCGGCCGCCCAAATGGGCTTCGCCCCCGCCGAGGCCGAACTGCTGGTGAGCCAAACCTTCCGCGGCGCCGTGGAGCTCTACAGCCAGGCGGGCCTCAGCTGCCAGGACTGGATAGCCCGCGTGGCCTCCAAGGGCGGCACCACCGAGGCCGCCCTGCTGGCCTTCGGCCACGGCACCGTGCGCGAAGGCCTGATGGCGGGCGCCGAAGCCGCCCGCGCCCGCGCCGAGGAGCTAGGCAAGTAGCCCTCGCCCAACGCCGGTGCCGCCGCTGCGTAAGCAGCCCTTGGGCGGCATCGGCGTTGGCCCACTCAGTCCCAGGTATGAAAAAAACAGCTTTACTCGCCGGCGCTACCGGGCTGGTTGGCAGTGCCTTATTACCCTTGCTGCTAGCCTCCGAGCGCTATGCTAAAGTAATAGTAGTGGGCCGCCGCCCGGTGCCCGTGCAGCACCCCAAGCTGGTGCAGGTAGTGGTAGCGCTCGACCAGCTGGAGCAGGAGCGCCTGCGCCTCATTGCCGATGATGTGTATTGCTGCCTGGGCACTACCATCCGGCAGGCGGGCTCGCAAGAGGCATTCTTCAAAGTCGATTTTCTGTACGTAGTGCAGCTGGCGGCCCTCACGGCGGCCAATTTTGCGGCCCAGTTTCTGGTGGTATCATCGCTGGGGGCCGACCCCGATGCCCGGGTATACTACAGCCGCGTGAAGGGCGAGATGGAGGCCGCCGTGCGTCAGACGCCCTTCCGGGCCATTCATATTTTCCGGCCCTCGCTGCTGCTGGGCCAGCGGGAGGCGCCCCGCTTGGGCGAGCGCCTCGGGGCGGCAATGCTGGCCCTGATGCGCCCCCTGCTGCGGGGGAACTGGCGCAAGTACCGCGCCGTGCCGGCTGCCACCGTGGCCCAGGCCATGCTGCGCGCCGCCCAGGATGATGGCGGCGGCGTACGCATTTACAGTTCCGAAACACTGTAGAGCCCTAGCCTGAATAGGTAGTTTATAAGACGTGCCTAGAGCACGTAGACAGTAAACAAAAAGCCCCGGCGCTACTGGCTGCCGGGGCTTTTTGCTTAATCTAAACTGAGCTAACACCGCCTACCAGCGGCGGCCGTGGCCCCACCCGCGGCCGCGGCCACCGTAATACGGGCGCGGGGCATAGTACACAGGACGCGGAGCGTAATAAACCGGGCGCGGGGCATAGTAAACCGGGGCCGGAGCGTAATACACGGGGGGCGGCGGGGCCACTACCACCGGTGCTACGGGTGGGTAATACCCCCGGCCATAATACGGCCGGCCCACCTGCGCGCTAATAACTACCTGGGCCGAAGCCGTGCCCGCGCCCCACAGCGCAAGCAGCAATACGAAGAAAAATGAGCGGGTATGCATGGCGAAAGCGTGCCAGAGCACGTGGAAAAGGTGAGGGATGGGTAAACGAAAAACGCGGAACAAATTATACGCAAAAGGCTAGCTGGTGGGCGGCTTAGCGGCCCCGCCGGCCGCCGTAGTTGCCACCGTGCCCGCCATAGCCGCCCCGGCCCCCACCACCGTGCCAGCCCCGGTCGCCATGCCAGCCACCGCCGCCGTAGGGGCGAGCGGGCACTACGATGACCGGCCGTGGGGCGTAGTAGCGTGGCCCGTAGTAGCTGGGTCCATAGTAGGGGTAGGGGGCGCCCACGCTAGCGCCGGCATACACGCCGGGTGCGCAGCTGCTGAGGCCAAGGCCGAGCCCAAGAATCAAGAAGAGCGAAAAAAACAAGTTGCGACGCATGATAAATCGGGGCCGAAGCTCCCGCGTTAAGTTGTGAAAAACAACCGATGATTAGATAACAACTGCGGCCAGCGGTTTAATTTCCTGAGCCGGAGCTAGCGAAAACAACCATAGTCTGCGCAGTGACCTACGGAGTGAGTATTACCAAAACCTTGCCAAAAAAGAAAGTCGTTGGCAGCTGTGTAAATGATAGAATTAGCTTTGATTATCAGTTGTTTAAAATGAAGATGCAAGGAATTTATACCCCTGCTTGCCTGTTTACTAAGCAGACCACAAACTGCTCTAGCTCGCATATGAAAAACCCTGCTGATTACCTCGCCGCCCGCGTTTTTGAAGCCCGCCGCCCCCGCCGTGAGTTGCAGCCCGTAGTGGCCTACGCCGACGCGGTGCAGGCCATTGAGCAGGCCCTGGCCGATGCCGAGAAGTACAAATACTTGCTCATGCGCGCCCTGTGCCGCCGCCACGACGAGGTGGCCCCCGCCGCTGCTGTAGCCGCCCCCACCGAGCCGCGCGTGTTGCCACTTTACCCGGCCGAGCTGCCGCTGGCCGCGTAGGCCCGCCGCCCGCCCTGGGGCCTCCTTAACGGGTACTTACCAGCGCCGCTACGGTTTCGACCGGGCGGCGCTGGCGTTTTAAGTAGGTAGGTGAATGGCCGGCGCGTGGTGCGGGCGCAGGCCGTGGCTAGCCAGTGAGCCGCGGCGGCCGGTTTGCAAATACCTGCCATTCGGCCGGAACTTGCCCCCTACTTATGTCCACGCTCCTGCTTTCGCTCGAAACCTCGTCGCCCATCTGCGCCGTGGCCCTGCACCACCTCACCGATGGCCGCCTGCTCGGCCAGGCCGAACTGCGCCTCGAAAAGTCGCACTCCACCCACCTCACCGTGCTCATCGAGCAGCTCATCGCCAACGCTGGTTATACCTTGGCCGCCCTCGGTGCGGTGGCCGTGAGCGATGGCCCCGGCTCCTACACCGGCCTGCGCATCGGGGCGGCCGCGGCCAAGGGCCTGTGCTTTGCCCTCGATGTGCCGCTGCTGGCCGTGGGCACGCTGCCCGCGCTGGCCCACCAGGTGGCCAGCCGCGTGCCCCGCGCCGCGGCCTACTTATTTGCCCCCATGCTCGACGCCCGCCGCCAGGAAGTGTACACGGCCCTCTACCAGGCCGATGGCGCCGAAGTGCTGGCTCCCAGCAACCTAGTGCTCGACGCCGCTAGCCTGGCCGAACAGTTGGCCGCCCAGCCGGTGTTATGCTTCGGGTCGGGCGCCGCCAAGTTTCAGGCCTTAGTAGCCGGCCAGCCCCACGCCGTGTTCCTGGCCGATGTGCAGCCCTCGGCCGTGGCCATCGGCGAACTGGCCTACGCCGCCTACCAGCGGCAGGAGTTTCAGGACGTGGCGTACTACGAGCCGTTTTACCTGAAGGAAGTTTATACCACCACGCCCAAAAATCAGCCGATGTGAGCCATGTGAATCAGTGCCGGTAGCCCTGCCAGGTGCCACCGTACCGATAGCCCGGCTGGGGTTTGGCTTTGATGCAGCAGCTCTCGCAGACAAAAATCCAACTCTTGCCCTCGGCCACTGTTTGAATGCGGTAGAGCGTGGTAGCCTCCCGCTGGCAGTGGGCGCAAATCTTGGTTTTCATAGTTGCTGGCCTGTTTTACTGCTGCTGTAACTGTTGCGTGCGCAGTACTGTTCTATCTTCATTCTGCTACTAATTTTTAGGAACATGGAGCCTCTCTTCGTCAACCGCGTCGCCGCCTCGGGCCTCGTTACGCTCAACCTGGAAGAATATATTCACCCCGGCGACCGCGTGGTGTACGACATCAAGGACAACCTCTTCCACGGCCTCATGCTGCGCGAAAAGGACTTTCGCGAGTTCGTAAAAACCCACGACTGGACGCAGTACGACGGCCAGAATGTGGCCATCATCTGCTCGGCCGATGCCATTGTGCCCACTTGGGCCTACATGCTGCTGGCCAGCAAGCTGCAAGGCCACGCCCACCGCTACGTCTTCGGAAGCCTCGAGGCGCTGGAGCAGTCGCTCTTCGAGGAAGCCATCGCCGGCATCAACCCTGAAGACTACCGCGACGCCAAGCTGGTCATCAAAGGCTGCGGCGATAAGCCGGTACCCACCTTCGCCTACGTCGCTATTATGCAGCGCCTGCTACCGGTGGCCGCCAGCATCATGTATGGCGAGCCGTGCAGCACCGTGCCGCTCTACAAAAAGCCCAAAGCAGCCGTGGCCGCCGAAGCCTAGCGCCACTCACAGGTTATTGTCCTGCTCATCTGGCGTCCGCTTGTCGAAGCATCTCTATCGCTTCATCCGAACCGTTCAACGAAGCGAGCAAAATGCTTCGATATGCTCAGCGTGATACTGAAAAGCCCTTACCACCGCCCGGCAAGGGCTTTTTCGTGCCTTATCGGGAAGAAACCCCTGCTAGCCCGACCTTTGCCGGCGTGCAAGCTCAACCCCACCAGATAAATTTTCGCACCGGCGCGGCAATCGTGATTGCCAACATGGTCGGCACCGGCGTCTTCACCAGCCTCGGCTTTCAGATTGTGGGCATCCAAAGCGGCTTTGCGCTGCTCATGCTGTGGGTGGTGGGCGGCCTCATTGCGCTGTGCGGGGCCGTGTGCTACGGCGAGCTGGCCGCCGCCATGCCGCGCTCGGGCGGCGAGTACCACTACCTAAGCCAGATTTATCACCCGGCGTTGGGCTTCTTGTCAGGCTGGGTGTCGGCTACGGTGGGATTTGCGGCGCCGTCGGCCCTGGCCGCGCTGGCCCTGGCTCAGTACGCCCAAAGCGTGTGGCCGGTTCTGAATGCGCCCCTGGCCGCAGCTACCACCTACACCTGGGGCACCGGGCTAGCAGTGGCGGTAGTGCTGGGGCTGGCGCTGGTACATGGTCGCAGCACTCAGGCTGGCAGTCGGCTACAAGTCGTTATTACGGCCATCAAAGTGGGGGTGCTGGTTGCTTTTATTGGCGTTGGCTTAGTACTTGGCGAAAGCCAGCCCATCCGGTTTGCGCCCGATGCGGCGGGCTGGCGGGCGCTGCTCAGCCCCACGTTTGCCGTGTCGCTGGTCTACGTCAGCTACGCCTACTCGGGCTGGAACGCCGCCGCCTACCTCACCGGCGAAATCGACAACCCGCGCCGCAACCTCTCGCGCATCCTGCTCACCGGCACCGCCGTGGTACTCCTCTTATATGTGGGGCTAAACTACGTCTTCCTGCGCGCCACGCCGCTGGGCGTGCTCAAGGGACAGGTAGAAGTTGGCTACCTGGCGGCTAGTTGGCTCTTCGGGCCCGTGGCGGGCCGATTCACGGGCGGCGTCATTGCGGCGCTGCTCGTCTCCACCATCAGCGCCATGATTTTCGCCGGCCCCCGCATTGTGCAAACGATGGGGGAAGACCTGCCCGCCCTGCGCTGGCTAGCCGGGCGCAGCCCGGCCGGCGTGCCGGTGCGCGCGCTGCTGCTCCAAGTAGCTGTTACGCTGGTCTTTATCCTGAAGCCCGATTTCAAAGCTGTGCTCGTCTACGCGGGTTTCGTGCTCAACCTGTTCACGTTTCTCACCGTGCTGGGGGTGTTTATCCTCCGCTGGCGGCAGCCCGAACTGCCGCGCCCCTACCGCGCCTGGGGCTACCCGCTCACGCCGCTGCTGTTCCTGGCTCTCAGCGGCTGGACGCTCATTTTCATCGTCAAAGACAAGCCCACCGAATCGCTCTACGGCCTCTACACCGTAGTGGCGGGTCTGCTGGTTTACTTTGTGGCCCAGAAGCTGCGCCCCGCGCCCCGGCCGGCGTAGCTACTGGTTTACTGTTCTTTCCGCCATTTTTTGTCCGGCTAGCCTCCCCATAAGCGGCCGGGTGCCTTAGCTCTGCTTTCACATAATGCGCTTTTCTCTACTGCCGCTGCTGTCGGTCGTTGCCCTACTAGCCGCCTGCTCAGGCTCTACTACCGAGCAGCAAACCGCCACCACCGAAACCATGGCCGACACGGCTAATAAGGTGGCCGGCGTTCGCCCTACTCCCCGGCCCGTAGCGGCTGACAATGCGGCGCCCGCTGCCGCTAGCCCCCCCGCCACGGCCCTGGCCCCCGACACCGCCAACGTCCAGAACGTGGCCGCCTACCTCGCCGGCCTCCCGCCCAAAGCCGAAACCCCGCTGGCCATGCTAGCCGCCCAGCCTACCTGGCAGGCCTTCGCCAAAGACCAGGATAAAAGCTGGGCCAAGTACCGCGCCACCCACACCGACCCCATGAACAAGTGGGCCGCCACTGAGCTCGATTCGGTACGCCAGGTCACTACCACGTTATTCTACCCCTTCAGCGGCCCCGATTTCCTGAACGCCTACACGCTCTTCCCCACCGCCAGCACCTACGTTATGTTTGGCCTGGAGCCCGTAGGCAGCGTGCCCAGCCGCGAAAACCTGGCCAACCCTGCCATCCTGCCCGCCGTCAAAAAATCGCTCTGGTCAATACTGAATTTCAGCTTCTTCCGTACCAACGACATGGCCATCGACCTCAAATCGGTGAACCTCGACGGGGCCGTGCCGCTCATCATGCTCTTCGCCGCCCGCACCGGCAACCACGTGCAGGCTGTGCGCCCCGTGCAACTCGACGCCCAGGGCCATCTCCACGAAATCACCGATACCACCCGCGCCGCTGGTTCCAAAGCCATCCCCGGCGCCGAGCTAAAGCTGCAAGCCCCCGACGGCGCCGAGAAAACCATCTACTACTTCTCCGCCGACCTCAGCGACTGGAAACTCACCACCAAAAATGCCCCGCTAGCTTATGTGCGCAGCCTTGGCCCCCTCACTACCTACGTGAAATCGGCTACCTACCTCATGCACAAGAGTTACTTCTCCAAAATCCGCAACCTGGTTTTGGAGCGCAGTAATTACCTGCTGCAAGATGATAGCGGCGTGGCCATGAAATACTTCCCAAAGAGCAACTGGCAGTTCACCTACTACGGCACCTACCGCCGTCCCATCAACCTGTTCGCCAAGCAGTACCAGCCCGAGCTTACCACCGCCTACCACGACACCCTGCGCCGCGCCCGCCCGCTCCCCTTCGGCACTGGCTACAACTGGCGTCAAACCGATAGCAACCTATTATTAGCAAAGCGTAAAACGCCCATCAGCAAGTAGTAGCTTGGACTCTGCAAGTCCGAGCGCGAGCGCAGCTCGCATCTACGTCAGGATACATCTGCTATCAACTCAGGCAAACTCGATAGGGTAGGGGGAGAAGTAAAACCATTAAACGCTCCACGCCACCGTGGCTCCCCCTCTTCGTCGAGAAGAGGGAACCGGAGGGAGAGGCGCCCATATCAAAAGGCCGTGATAAAAACTATCACGGCCTTCCTTATTATATACTGTATGAAAATGCCCGCATCCATGAAGCCTATCCTAGTCCTCCTAGCCTTACTATTAACCACCCGCACCCAGGCTCAAACTACCCAATACCCCGATTCCCCTCTCCTCGACAGCCTCCTGCACACTAACCCCGCCCTAGCCAAAGTCCTCAGCTACCCCGCCACCTACCAGCTACAAATCATCTACACCCAAATAAACCGCGACGCCCAAAACGTGCCGCACTTCACTCAGCACACCTACCACCTCAATCCCCGCCAGTACTTCAACCCTGCCAGCCTAGTCAAGCTACCCGTAGCCCTGCTAGCTCTCGAAAAGCTGCACACCCTGCCCGCACCTATTACCAGGAGTACCATCATGTCCACCGGCGCCGCTGGCCGCTGCCAAACGCCCATCCCTTTCGCCGCCTCCGCCGACTCCAACCGCCAAGCCACCGTCGGCAACTACATCAAGCGGATGCTGCTCGTCAGCGACAACCTCGCCTACAATCGCCTCTACGAGTTCCTAGGCCAAAAACCTCTCAACGACCGCCTCCAGCAGCTCGGATACCCCGGCAGCCGCATCGTGCGCCGCTTCGCCCCCTGCGATACCGCTGCCAACCGCCACACCAACCCCATCGCCTTCCACACCCCCGCCGGCGACACCCTCTGCAAGCAGCCCGCCCAAACCAATCCCCGCACGCCCGCCCCGCCCCTGGGCCCCGTTTTCGCCGGCCGCGCCTATAAAGCCGGCAATAAAATTATCTACCGCCCCTACGACTTCACCACCGCCAACAACCTCCCGCTGCCCGACATCACCGCCCTGCTCCAAACCGCCCTCTTCCCCGAGGCCATTCCCGCCGCCCAGCGCCCCCACCTCACGCCCGCCGACCACGCCTTCCTGCGCCAGTACCTCCACCTCACGCCCCACGCCGCCCATTTCACCCCCTACGCCGCCCCCAAGTACTTCGACGCCTACAAAAAATACCTCTACTACGGTCGCCGTCCCGATGCCCAGCCCCAGCCCGGCCTTCGCATCTTCAACATCGTGGGCATGTCGCACGGCTACCTGGCCGATGTCGCCTACTTCGCCGACTCCCTCCACCAGTCCGAATTCCTGCTCAGCGCCGTCCTCTACGTCAACCAGGATGGCATTATCAACGACGCCACCTACGAATACGACACCATCGGCGAGCCCTTCCTCGCCCAGCTAGGCCAGTTTTTCTACCAATACGAAGCCCGCCGCCCCCGCCGTTACCGCCCCAACCTCATCCTCTTCTTCGAAAAAGACTCTCAACCCTGAATTTTTTCAAAATCAGCCGGTTGGCTAACCGGCTGACTGCTAACCAACCCCCGAGCACCCACCCCGCCAAGCGAAGCAAAGGATTACGGCAAAAGCAAACCGCCGGTTGTCAGCGCACCGCCCGCACCGTACTTTTGCACTCCCAACTCAACCGGACGAGGGCGACGAAAAGAACTAAGAGCCACATACTCGAAAAATTCTTTTGCCAATTTAGAATTCCTCAGCGTACCTTTGCACCCCGTTCCAGAAACGGCCCATCGGAAACGCCGAAGCAGAGGTTGAAAAACTAAATTTTTTTCGCCTCAAATTTGGAAATTCAAAAAATAACCCTACCTTTGCACTCCCAAACAGAATAAGCGTTTGGAAACACAGCAAAATAGCTCGTTATCTAACAACTAGTTAGCTCACAGAATCAGCTTAATCGAAGTTGATTTGATTGACAAAACGAAAAGAAAAACTCTAAAAATTTCTCCTTTAAGTTTTGAAAATCAAAAAAAACTCTTACCTTTGCAGCACGCTTCAACTGGAAGCCGCTGCAGCAAGCCACAGACAAAAACACTAAAAAGTTTTTTGCTCTGAGACTTGTTAAAGTAAAAAGTTTCTCGTACCTTTGCACTCCCAATCAAAACAGGGCGCTGCAAATAGCGAAAAGGGTTAATAATACAACCCACCATGTTGCCTCAATTGGAAGCAACAAACGTTCTTTGAATGACTGGAAAAGACAAATGGTAAGTATGCTTACGTAAGTAAGCAGAAACGTAACATTGAAATTGAACTCGTTAATACGAGTCGGATTAGCACTCGACATCAGCCCACATTCGTGTGGGTGTAGGAAATTTTACAATGGAGAGTTTGATCCTGGCTCAGGATGAACGCTAGCGGCAGGCTTAATACATGCAAGTCGAGGGGTAACATGGTAGCAATACTGATGACGACCGGCAAACGGGTGCGGAACACGTACAGAACTTTCCTTTAAGCGGGAGATAGCCCGGAGAAATCCGGATTAATATCCCATAGTATTATTTGGTGGCATCATTAAATAATTAAAGATTTATCACTTAGAGATGGCTGTGC
>Ga0160428_1000382_pt1 | contig 51897 bp, 36 predicted proteins | sample SolpanmetagenomM_FD_108198 | JGI IMG/M metagenome (GOLD analysis project Ga0160428, IMG submission 108198) | Solar panel surface microbial communities from Lawrence Berkeley National Laboratory, California, USA - M | ecosystem: Engineered > Built environment > Solar panel > Unclassified ... | reverse complement strand
GTCACCACTACGGGCCGAGACGTAACTGGCACCAACTGGACAATACCAAACAGAGACTGCAGCAGCACCGCAATCATTCGGGTCGTAATGTTACCATGCATAAAGCTTGCATCATTAGGGCGAGTGCCCACCGCGTACTGCACGCGCGGGTCTCAAGGTAGCTTATAATACGCGGCTATCTCTCCAATTATCTCTTAATTATTTACGGCAAGTACTAGCTCTCGAGGCTCAACTGGCGAGAAAGCAGTTGATAAGCTGCATCCGCTAGCTGCTCTGCTGTGCCTTTTAACAGCATCAGCCAAGAAACTGCCACGCAAACTTCACTGTCGGCAAACCTCGCAAGTGCGTAACCTGCCTACTCGTAGCTTCACAGAATCCATTCCCTCTAATTTTTTGCATATGAGCGCACAACATGACCTGATTCGTAAAATATACGCCGCTTTTAACGCGCGCGACATTCCTACTATCCTAACTACGTTTGACCCGCAGGTACGCTGGTCGCGGGCGTGGGAAGGCGATTATGCTATGGGCCACGAGCAGGTACGCGAATACTGGCTGCGCCAGTGGCAGGAACTGAATCCGCACGTGGAGCCGACTGGCTTCATACAGCGCGAAGGTGGTCAGCTGGAAGTAGCTGTTCACCAGTTAGTCAAGGACCAGCAAGGGCAAGTGCTATTTGATGGCCAGGTGAAGCATCTCTATACTATAGAGAATGGTTTAATCAAGCAGATGGATATTGAGCAGGCGTAGCCTAGCGCTAGCAAACTCCTTGCGTAGGGAAAAAGCCAGGGGCTTTCCGTATGCCTGTCCACTTTGCTTGCCTGCAACCCTCTGCTAACTCAGCTCCCTACCCCCATATCCTGACGTCTATAAACTTGGTCTTAGCTGATGCCTTGCCTATCGGCATCCGAGCATGTTTTATGGTCAACAAAGGACACTTTGTGACTCAGTAGCTGCATCTGAAGTACTTTGCTTTGCCGGGTTCATCCCGCCGGTGGCGCTATTGCTGGTGTTATGAAATCGTAATTCGTCACATCAGCAAACTAAGTAGGCAAGCACCTTTACACTTCTACTCAAGTAGGGCAGGGGAGCCCCGCTGACACGAGACTTCTCCTGATATTGCCGCATAAAATACCGCCTACTTGTAGCTCGACTGCTGACCTTTTCATAGCAGCAATTTTGAGTTGTTACCGGTTGCCTTTATAGTAGTAAGTTTGTTCAAGCTTGGGCGACAGCAGAATAGGTTCCGCGGGTAAAAGACCACCTACGCGCGCCTTGTCTGCACTCTTTTTTAGTTGCTACCCGTCGGTTTTCGACCCGAACCATAGACAGTATTTAAGCAAGGAAGTACCTGCTTGCCATTATGAAAACCTAGCATAATGGCTCCGCTTCCTACCGTGCTTTTGGGTGTGAGAAGGCTTTGTTAGGCTTAGTTATTTTGCTGATTGTTAATCAGTTTATGTGCTGGGTGCGTACAAGTAAGTCTGCCTTACTACCCGTAGTCATGCAACCGCACTCCCCTCAGCTGCCTACGGACAGCTCGTCTACCCCCGCTGCCAAGCACTGGAAAAAACCGACGCTTTACGTCTTGCTAGTTGCCGCAGTCCTCGTCGCTCTCGTTGCACTCTTAATGCCCAAAAAGCAGGTGGAGGGGCAGAGCGCCTCGCCTACTACCGAGCATCCCGCCACGTCTGCCGGCTACAAGTCACCGGCAAGCAAGTAGCAGAATAGAAAAAGCCCCGCCCACCAGTGGGTTTTTCATGGATAGCCATTGTTCAGCGTAAGTTATACGGAGCACGTTTGCCCCTAGCTTTTAAGTAGATTTTGGTGGCTAAACGAGTATATCCACGCTATGCTCCTTGGGCTTTGTAGTGCAACTTTGTATCGGTAAAATATAATATTTTGCTCGCAAAATGCCGCTATCCATTAGTATATGCCCCTTTCTACCCTATACTTTGAAAATGATTTGGCCAGTATCAGCGCCCATCTTTCTGGCTATGTGCAGCTTACTTACCATCCTAATAAATACACCTTAGAAGACTTGCGCACGGTACTTAGGCATACGGGCGATTTATTATTGCAACACCAGTGGCATATGCTCTTAGAAGACCATCGGCAATTAGTGTTGCTAACGGCCGAGCAGCAAGGGATGATGGTTCGGTACTGGCAGCAGCAAACGCGATTACTAAATCGCCCGCTGTGCGTAGCCACGGTGTTAGCGCAGAACGTGTTCGCACGGTTATCAATAGCTGCCCTCCAGCATGAGCTCCGAGCCACCGGCATCAACTACCGGTCATTTGGCGACCCAGCGGCTGCCAGTTCCTGGATTCTAATGCAAATTGGGCGCTCACAACTGATGTAGTGAAGTGCATTTGGGGCAGACTTGTGCGTGTGCGCTGCATGCTAGGGCAGTGACGGAAACAGTTGTTGTGACCATAACTCGGCCTGCTATACTGGCGCCGGCATGGTGAAGCTTGGTTCGAGAAGCGCCTCGAACTTCAAGAAAACTGCTTTGTTGGCAAATAAGCCTAAGAAACGTGGAAAGTCAGCAAGACAGCGTGTGACCGAAGCAATAGAAAGTCAAGCGTTCTTCCCACCGAGCATTTAGTTTTGGGGCACCTCCATTGCTTACCACTTGTTAGGGGGGTAGGGTGCGCTGGCAGCTGCCGAGAAGGCGTATCTATTCTCCCGCTCATGGCTCCACCCCTTCACTTCCTGCTTCAGCATGGCATTCTCAGTCCGACCCAGTACTGGAAGCTGCGCCTGCTCAGTGCCATTGCGCTTGGGCCCTTGTTGGGGGTACTGTACTTGGTATTTTTAAGTTGGCGCCGGCCGCGAGCGCCTCGCGCGGTGGCTGGTCCTCCGCCCACGATGTGGGTAGACAAGCATGGCCGTCTGCTCATCCGGCGTGCGCCCCCTAAGACCTCGGCGTAGGTGGCACTAGTAGGAGCGGGACTGCATTTATTAGAGAGCTACGTGACTTTTACTTACTCATACTGGCTAGCTAAACTTAGTGATTAGCTATCGCTACTGAACTACGACTCGGCCTTTTAACAAGCGTAATAAAAAGCTTGAGCTAGCCAGTGTTGCTATGCCAGCGCGGCGCCGGCGGCAGCCAGGCTGCCGTGCTTTAGCAGCTGGTGCGGTTGCTGCCAGGTGGGCAGCGCCTGGCCAAGCAGGTGCCAAAAGCGAGCATTGTGCAGCCGCTCGTGCAAGTGCGTTAGCTCGTGCACCACCACATATTCGAGGCAGGCTAGTGGCCACTGGCTGAGCTCGAGGCTAAGCCAGATACGCCGGGGGCGAAGGCTGCAGGTGCCCCAGCGGGTTTTCATTTGCTTGATGCCCCAGCTTTGCGCGCGGGCTCCTACTATGGGTTCCCACTTGGCGAGCAAAGCCGGCAGCTGGGCTTGCAGCTGCGCCCGGCGCCAGCCCGCAAGAGCTAGCTGCCGCTGCGCGGGTGTGCTGCCCGCTGGTATACCCAGGCACAAGCGGCCGTCGGCCAGCACTACCTGCGTGCGGCCCGGCCGTTCTATTACTTCAAGGGGGTAGGCAATGCCTTGGTAGTAATGCATTTCGCCTGCCACATACTGCAACGTAGGAAGCGGCGCCTGCGCCAAGAAAGCCGCTTGGTGCTTCTGAATCCAGGGCAGTTTTTGGGCCACTAGCTCCCGAATGGTGGCCTCCGGCGTGTGCCAGGGGGCGGACACGCGCAGGCGGCCATCGGCCCGCCGCACCGATAGGCGCAGGCCGCGCACCTGCTTGCGCACCACTTCGATGTGCAACCCTTCGACCTGGAGCATGTGGAGCATAGTGGGCTATTGGCTGGGCCAGCCAATAGCCACGGGGTAGGCTAGCACGGCGGCTCCGCAAAGATATCGGCGCCGGTGCGCCAGACAAATTCAGAATTAAGCCCTACCCTTGCCTCGCGGCCAGACTTTGCTGGCCCTACACCTGCTCCCTTTTTCGCTCTGCTTATGTGGTGGCTCTACGCATTGCTATCCGCTGTTTTTGCAGCTCTCACGGCCATTCTGGCCAAAATCGGCATCAAAGGCGTCGATTCTAACTTGGCCACGGCTATTCGCACGGTGGTTATCCTGGTGCTGGCCTGGGGCATCGTGTATTTCCGAGGCGGACTCGAGCAAGTACACTTGCTTACACGCACCAACCTGATTTTTCTGGGCCTTTTGGGCGTAGCTACGGGCTTGTCGTGGATATTCTACTTCCGGGCTTTGCAGCTGGGCAAAGTTTCGCAAGTAGCCCCAGTCGATAAGCTCAGCGTGGCTATCGCTATCGTGCTCTCAATTGTGTTTTTGGGTGAGAAACTGACTTGGCACACGGGGCTGGGCGCGGCCCTAATTATTGGGGGCACGCTGGTCTTGATTTTCTGATGGCTGCTACAGTTAAAAAAGACACTTATGCGCTCAACATTCGTGGCGGTGCTTCGGGCAAGCTCCTTTGTTAGGCCTGCGGCGCGTAGCAGGCTTTAGCGCAAAGTGCTAGCCGGTCAATTTTGCGGCTGAAGAGTCGTAATAAGCTCTTTTAGCGGCGTGGGGGTGGCTGCTAAGTCCGGTCGGACTGCCAGCACGTATACTGTTTTTGACCCGACTACGGGGGGTAGGCGCAGTAGCCTTGGCAACACCAAGATAAGCTCAACGGTTATTTGTGGGCGTATTTTGCAGCCCTAATTTTTGCGTATTTAGTCTAAGTTTTGTTCAGTGGCTGCCGTCGACAACCCATTTGAGGTATTTTTTGACTCAGTGCCTACTGGGGCCGTGTTGTATGCTCCGGTGCTGGATGCTGCCGGCAACGTAGTTGACTTCACTTTTGCGCGCCTCAATGCCGCTGCCCAGCGCCTGCTGTGCCTCCCCCCCCAACCCGCCACCACGTACCGGCAGCACTTTTTAGCTGGGCAGCCTGGTGAGGCGTTTGCCTTTTTGCGCGCCGCGTGGCAGGCGGGGGGCGCCGTGCAGCAGTGCGACTTGCCCTACCCGGCTGCGGCCCCAGGCCCACTCCTGTATTTAGAAGCCCGCCGCGTAGGCGAAACGCTGCTGGTGAGCTTGGCCGCCCCGGCTAGCGCAACCAGCCCGGCTGAGGAGCTACCTAACCACAGTGAGCAGCAGCGCCAGCAGTTGCACCAGCTACTGATGCTACTGCCCGCCAATGTGGTGCTGTTTAAGGGTCCCGACCACATATTTGAGGTGATCAACCCGCCTTACCAGCGGCTATTTCCGGGCCGGGAGCTGCTGGGCCGGTCTGTGCGGGATGCGCTGCCAGAACTAGCTGAGCAGGGCTTCTATGAGACTATGGACCGCGTCTATCAAACCGGTGAGCCTTTTCATATGCAGGAGGCCGAAGCCTGGATTGACTATGCGGGTACTGGGCAACCGACGCTTTACTACTACAGCACGTCGTTCTTTCCGTTTCGGGAGGCGCAAGAGCAGATAACCGGAATTATTAGCGTTGCTTTTGACGTGACAGCCTTGGTAGCGGCCCGCCAGCAGGTGCAGCAGTTCAACCAAAAGCTGGAGGCGCGCGTGAGCGAGCGCACTCACCAGCTTACCGAACAGCAAAACTTGCTGAGCCACATTCTGGCGCAGGCGCCGGCGGCTATTGCTACCCTCAGTGGCCCCGAGCATCGCTACACGTTTTTCAATGCGCCGTATCAGGCAATGGTGGCTGGCCGCGCGCGCGTGGGCTTGCAGGTGGCCGAGGTAGTGCCCGAGGTGGTGGAGCAAGGTTTTGTCGGCCTGCTCGACCGGGCGTATGCTACGGGCAAGCCCTTTACTGGCACTGCCACGCTACTAATGCTGCAAGACGAGGCTACCGGCCGCGCTGAGCAGCGCTACATAGACTTTACTTACCAGCCGCTATTTGACGGCCAGCAGCGCCCGCAGGGTATCCTGGTGTTTATCCTGGACGTGACGGACCGGGTGCGGGCCCGCAAGCAGGCCGAAACCCTGCAAGCAGCCATGCTGGCCGTGGTGAAGCGCCAGGGGCAGGAGCGCGAAGACGTTTTTCGGCTGTTTGAGCAGGCCCCAGCGGTCATTTGCCTGCTGCGCGAGCCCGACCACCGCATCGAGTACCTCAACCCCGCCTACCAGGCGCTGTTTCCGGACCAGGTGCTGCGGGGCCGCACGCTGGCCCAGGTGCAGCCCGAGGCCAAAGCCCTAGTGGTGTTGTTCGACGCCATCTACGACCAAGGTCAAACCCATTTTCAGAACGAGGTGCCCGTGACTGTTGCGCCGCCCGATGGTGGCCCGGCTACGCTGCACTATTTCGACTTTACGTACCAAGCCTACCGCGAAAACGACCGCATTGCGGGCGTGTTTCTCTTTGGCTTTGAGGTGACGGAGCAGGTGCTGGCCCGCCAGCAGCGCGCAGCCCAGCAAGCCGAGTTGCAGCGCATTTTTGAGCAAGCACCGGTGGCCATTGCCATCATGCGCGGCCCCAACTTGGTGATAGAGCTGGCCAATGCGGCGATGGGCAGCATCTGGGGGCGCTCGCCGGCTCAGGTATTAGGCAAGCCCTACTTCGAGGCCCTACCCGACACAGCTGGCCAAGGTTTTGAACCGCTGCTGGCGCAGGTGCTGCGCACCGGGGAGCCCCTCGCTATTACCGAAGCGCCGGTGCAGCTCGACCGGGCGCATACCGGGCAGCCTACCCTGGCCTACGTCAACTTTGTGTTTCAGCCGCTGCTAGATGCCCAGCAGCAGGCAGTAGGCCTGATTGCCATTGGCCTGGAGGTGACCGCGCAGGTGGTGGCCCGCGAGCAGGTGCACCACCTTAACCGGGAGCTGGCCGCTACCAACGGCCGCCTCACGTACACCAACACGGACCTGGACACGTTTGTGTACACGGCCTCGCACGACCTAATGGCGCCCATTACCAACATCGAGGGCCTGCTAATCGCCCTGCGCGAGCACTTGCCTGCCGAGGTGCAGCAGTCGGAGTTGGTGGCTCAAATACTGGACTTGATTCAGGATTCGGTGGCTCGCTTTCAGCAAACCATTGCCCACCTAGCCAATATTGCCCAGCTGCAGCAAGCCGAAGCGGCCGAGCCTATAGAGCTTGCTACCCTAGTAGAAGACGTACGCCTCGACTTGGCCCCGCTGCTAGCGGCCACCCACGCCAACCTGGCTGTGGACCTGGACGCGTGTGCCTCCACCGTGTGGGTAGCGCCCAAAACCCTCCGCTCGGTGGTCTATAACCTGCTCAGCAATGCCATCAAGTACCACCACCCTACCCGGCTGCCGCTGGTGAGGCTGCATACGTACTGCGCCGAAGGCCACGTGGGGCTGGTGGTGCGTGACAATGGCCTGGGCCTAACGGAGCGGCAGCAGGGACAGCTATTCGGTATGTTTCGGCGCTTGCATACCCACGTTGAGGGCTCGGGGGTAGGCCTATTTATGGTCAAGCGCCTCGTCGAAAATGCCGGCGGTACCATCACCGTAGAAAGCACCTTTGATGAGGGCTCTGCCTTCACCGTCACGTTTCCCAACCTGAGCCCGGTGCCGAGCGCGGTTGGCGCTGAGCTATTTGGCTAGGTTATTTAGTGCCTGGCGAGGGGGTAGGGAACGCTTAAAGCGCGTCCTAGTTAGTAACCGTCTTCTAGGGCGAGCAGCTCGGGAGGAAGCTGGCGCTGGAAGTGCTGCTGCAAGATATCGTTGATTTTTTCGCGCGTCAGTGGCTTGCTTACCCAGTTATCGATGGGTAGGCCCGTGAGCCGCGACCGATCGCGCGGGTGCGTCGAGCTCGACAAAATGATGATGACCGGCACCGGGGTCAGGGGCCGCACGTAAGCTTCGAGAAACTCGATGCCGTCCATCACGGGCATGTGCACATCGAGCAAAACCAGGGAGGGCACTGGCTCAGGCTGTGCCTCGGCCAGCATAGTTAGCGCCTCCACGCCATTTTCGGCCACAATGCAGCGCTCGGCCACGCCCAGGCTGAGTAGTAGGTGCTCGTGCAAGAAGTTGGTTGTCGGGTCGTCATCGACCAAAAGCACACAGGGAAGTTTTTGCATAGCAGAAAAGAAAGAAGCGTGATGCTGCCGGGCGATTCACCCGCCAGCTAGTTGGGCAATGACACAGTGAAAGTAGCGCCTACCCCCGGCTCGCTTTGCACAGCGACGGTGCCCCCAGCGTTTTCCACAATGCGCTTGACCATGTAAAGGCCCACGCCCGTGCCCTCGACGTGGGCGTGCAGGCGCCGAAACAAGCCAAATACCTTCTGCTGCTGGGCCGCGGTTAGGCCCAGGCCATTGTCTTGCACCGCCAAGACCGTGTGGCCGTCTTGCGTAGCACAGCGCAGGTGCACTTGGGGCACCCGGTCGGGGTGGCGATACTTGAGCGCGTTGCTCACCAGGTTGTACACCACCGAGCGCAGGTGCTGGGGCGCCAGCGAGAGGGTAGGGCAGTCCGTTAGCTCCACCAATAGCTGGGCGCCGGTGGCCTCAAACTCAGGCGCTAGGTCTAGGCGCACCGCCTCGATGGTGGCGGCCACATCTACAGCCTCGGGCCGCTCGGTGTAGGCCTGCTGCAGGTGCAAGAGGTCGGTGAGCTGGGCAATGGTGAGCTGAAAGCGCCCGATAGCGTTCTGCATCATGTTCAGCACCTTGGGCACTAGGCCAGCCTGCCGAGCCTCGGCGGGCAGCTGCTGGCGTAGTAGCAGCAGCAGGCTCTCGATGTTGCCAATCGGGGCCTTCAGGTCGTGCGAAGCCGTGTAAATAAAATTGTCCAGATCGGTATTGGTGCGCGTGAGCTGGGCGTTGGTGGCCCGCAGCGCATCGTTCATTTCGCCCAGCTGCTGGCGGGCCCGCACCTGCTCGGTTACCTCGTAGGCAAATACTGAAATGCCCACCACCATGCCCCGCTCGCGGTAGGCTTGGTAAGTGAAATTCACATACTTCGTGAGGGGTAGGCCCGCGTCCGACATTGTGGTCAGCTCCACCTCGTTGCCCACGTAGGGCACGCCGGTGCGGTACACCTGGTTCAGAAATGCAATAAATTTCTGCGCCTCTGGCAACACCTCGGCCAGGCTGCGGTGCTGCAGTGCCCGGCCCGGAAAGAGCTGCTCGAAGGCTTGGTTGAGGTATTCAAACTCGTACTGCGGCCCGCGCATAAATGCCACGGCGGCCGGCGTTTGCGCAAATACCTGGTAAAAGGCGTCGCGCTCCTGCACCTGGCGCCGAGCAGCCTGTAGCACTTGGGTTTGTAGCTCCTGAGCGTGCTGCTGCGCCTGGCGCTGAGCCGTCACGTCGAGGGCAAACAGCAGCACCCCGTCGATGTCGCCCTGCTCATTAAAGCGCGCCTGGTACACGCAGTTGAAATACGCATCTTCTAGTTGCCCGGTGTCGGGTCGTGCCACGCGCATCATCACCTCGTGGCCCGCGTGGGTGCGGCCTGTTTCGTACACACGCCGTAGGTGCATGGCCAACGGGTGAGCTGCTAGTTCGGGCAGTGCCTGTAGCAGCGGCCGGCCCAGCAACTGGCGCCCCGGAAACCGCTGCTGATAAGCAGGGTTCACTAGCTCATAAACCAGGTCGGGCCCTTCGAGTAAGCAAATGGCCAGCGGGGCTTGCTGAAAAGACCGTTCGAGGCGCTGGCGCTGGTACTCGGCTTCGGCGCGGGCCTGCTGGGCCACCGCTACCCCAGCTGCCACCCGCGCCTCTAGCTCCTGGTTGAGCTCCTGCACCTGCTGCTGGGTGTAGGCTAGGCGCTGGTTGTTGGCCCACAGCTCCTCGTTGGTAGCGCGTAGGTGCTTGTGCAGCTTGCGTTGGTGCAGCTGCCGGCGCGTTAGCACGTGCTGGGTCACGTCGTGGCCCAGCACAGTCAGGCCCACCGTTTGGCCACCCTCCTGGTAGGGCTGAATGGTCAGGTTGAGGTACGTGGTGGCGGCGGGGCCACCGGGCGGGCCGATGGCCAGGGGCCGCTCGAAGCCCGCGTACGTTTCGCCCGTGGTATACACGCGGTCGAGCAGCCGGCGCAAGCCCTGCGCCATGGGCTGGGGTAGCTGCTCGGCTACGGGCCGCCCGGCCACCACGCGGCCCGGCAGCAGCCGCTCGTAGGCCGGGTTAAATGCGTGCAGCACATGCGTGGGCCCATGCAGCACGCAGGCAATTAAGGTAGTTTGCAAGAACACCCGGCTTAGCGTAGGGCCACCAAGCGGGCAGCTAGCGGGAGCCCCCGGCCGCGCCGGCCATTCGGTGGGGGGCAACTGGGTTAGCACCGCTACCAGCTGCTCACCTTGGCGCTGGGCCACCACGCGCCAACCTGCCCGGTCGCAGCGCAGGTCGTAGTTTCCTACCCCCTCCGCAAAGAAGCTAATGCGGCAAAAGTCGAAGAAAGCCGTTTGGCGGGGTAGCAGCGTGCATACAGTGCCCATTCCAAACTCGGGTAGCCCCAGCCACTGCTGGGCCATAGGGTTGAGGTGTCTCAGCGCAAAGTCAACTACTTCTGCTTCTTCCGGGTCGGCCCCGGTGTACACGGGGCTCAGGTGCACAATGCCGACGGCCAGGGTACTTAGTAGGGCGCTAGGAACGGCAAGCTCGGCAGAATGGGTGGGAACGGGACGAGGCATGAGCCAGCATAAGCTAAGCTACTGGGGTGCTACCAAGCTATCGATAAAAATTAAGCCAGGTAGCAGCTTGCGTAACGTGGGTGGGCAATCGGAGGGGGTAGGCTAGCGGCCCGCTGCCTAGCATGAGCGAAAGATGAATAGCCCCAACTAATCAGGGTTATCAATCAGTTGAGGTTCTGTTATAAAATAAAAATACACCAATACTGCTTCATTACCAGCGGGTATCACTACCATTTGCTCAGCTGAGGCTAGGTAAAAACGAATACTTTCCTCAACAGATAACGCTGTTTAAATTACTAGAAAACAGCCTAAAAGTTGCTGTTACTCTGCCATGGCTCGCGGCTGCTACGCAAGGGTAGCTAGCCAAGGTTTGCCGCAAACCACGCGGTATTTCTTGTGCTATGGCTAGTATGTTTTCATACTTGTTTTTGACAGTCAGTTAGTTGTCCACCGACATCAATGAGGCCAGTGGTCCAGGTTATTAAGTGCATAATGGAGAGCCTCACTGCACTTCAGAAAACACTTACTATTTTCAGATGTGGTGGACCCCGCGACTTACCTTGTCCCGAAAGGAGATTTAGGGTGGTCTATTTCCCATTATGAGAATGCCCAGCAGCTGTTACCGAGCCCAAATCGCCTGGTAAGGCGGTACGCTATACTGCTAATTGTCGGCGCAGTTAGTAGGGGTATTTTGGCCTCCTACAGGGGGTAGGGCCGCTCGTAGCGCGGGCATCTAGGTAGTGCCGCCAACCAGATAAGTCGATTGACTTTGTCCGCTAGGCGAGTTTGGTAAACTTCCGAGCGACCCGCGCCGTTAGTATAGGCATCAGCGCCCAGCTATTCGGGCCAACCCCTACGCAGCGGCGCTGTATATTTACTTGCTCCCCATACCTTTGCCTTATGGAAGTTGCTAGCTACACCTTGGCCGAAGCCACTACGGCGGCCCCTTACCTCGATTATGGCCGCTGCGTCGATGCGGCCAACCGGCCTGCCAACCACAGCGGCGACTGGCCCACCGAGGGCGAAGTATACCCCGTGCGCGTAGTCGAAAGCCGCCTCGAAGGCATTCCGCTGGTGCACGTGCTCACGTTCGATGGCCCGGCGCCCTACTACAATGCCTTCGCGCCGCACCGCTTCGAGCTCACGCACCGCATCTATTTGAATTAACTACCACCGATTTTTTGCCCACAAAAAGCCCCGGCCAACTAGTTGACCGGGGCTTTTTGGTGCAATTAACTTGGCGTGTGCTGGTGCCTGGCTAAGGCTACTGCGCGCTGGCCACGGCCGAGTCGCCAGCGAGCGCATCGTGGTAGCCCAGGCCGTTTAGAGTCATGGTAGTGGCCGTGATGCGGTGAATATCACGCACTTCGCAGGTCAGCTTGAGGTAGGCGGCGCCGGTATAGCCCGTCACGTTGCCGGCTGGCTGCGGGCCGGGCTTGCACACGGCATCGCGCACGGCTTGCACCGACAAGCGGGTGCGACGATCGCTGGCATTGAGCTGGTACACCTTCACGGCGGCCACCTGCGGGCAGCCGGCTTGGCCCGTGGTGGTCCAGTCAATCTGAACCGGCACGGCCACTTGCTTGGTAGTGCCCACCAGCAGGTTGCCGGTGTAAGTGTGGGGGTAGGTGCGGGCGCCTACGCTCGCTTTCACAAACGTGGTATCGAAGCGCAAGACCTTGGCCGTGCTGGGTGCGGCAGTCGAGGGACTGCTCTGCACGCTAGAGTTGGTTTCGCGGCACGAGGCCAGCGCAGTAGAAACGAGTGCTAGTAAAAGTAATTTTTTCATAATCATACATGGAAATGGCTGATAGAAGCCGCCTTCGAAGATAACGGAATTCCGCTGCGTGAAAAGCTGCTGCGCAACAGCTGCTTGCAACGGGCGCAGCCCTGACCGCGAACTTCGTGCCTATGTCTGGCTTTTAACTGGGTAGGAACAACTATAAAATTGCAATGGCAAGATAATGAATTGATTAAGATAAGGAACTGGTGCAATGGAATGCCCCACCCGGTGGTAGCCAACTGGTTTCCCAACCCATGTCTTATACTGCTTGGCCTGCAATTAGTCTTGCTTCCATAACCTGAGGTTATCCTAAATAACTATTCACAATTACCTTTTAAATAAGTGGTTGCGTAGTTTTGTGGTGTTCTATTAACCCGCCTCATGGTTGCCACTACCCACACCCTACCCCCCACCCACGCGCCCAATTCGGCTAAGTTTGCGCGGCACATGCAGGCGCCGCACCACATGTTAGGAGTTACCCTCACGGGGCAGCAAGGGGTGTTTGGGCTACTGTTAGTGTATTGCCTCACGCCGTGGGCCTCGCCGCCCCTAGCCCTGGCGCTGGGCCTAGCTTTGGCCCAAACCGTTGGCAACCCATTTGCTGCACGCACCAAGGCCGCGACGCACTGGCTGCTTCAGTTTTCGGTGGTGGGCCTGGGTTTCGGTATGAACGCCCACGCTGCCATGCAGGCCGGCAAAGAAGGGTTATTGTTCACAGTAGGGTCGATTTTGGGTACGTTGGTCTTGGGGTATTTTTTGGGCAAATGGCTGGGATTGAGCCGCCACGTGGTGCACCTTATTTCGTGCGGTACTGCCATTTGCGGGGGGAGTGCTATTGCAGCAGTGGGGCCGGTGCTACGCGCCAAAGACGAAGAGATGTCGGTGGCCCTGGGTACGGTGTTCGTGCTCAATGCGGTGGCGCTGTTTGCTTTCCCGGCCATCGGCCACGCCCTGGCCATGACCCAAAACCAGTTTGGCCTGTGGTGCGCCATTGCTATCCACGACACCTCGTCGGTGGTAGGGGCAGCTAAGGGCTACGGCGACGAGGCCCTACAGGTAGCCACCACCGTAAAGCTGGCCCGTGCCCTCTGGATTGTTCCGGTGTCGGTGGGTACGGCCTTGTTTTTCAGGCAGAAGGGCATCAAAATCACCGTGCCCTACTTCATTTTTGGCTTTATCGGGGCCATGCTGCTCCACACGTTTGTGCCCGCTGCGCGGCCGCTTGGCCCGGTGCTCACGGGCCTGGCCAAGGTGAGCCTCACGGTCACGTTGTTTTTCATTGGCGCTGGGCTGTCGGCCGAGGTGGTGCGGGCAGTGGGCGCGCGGCCCTACGTGCTGGGCCTGCTGCTATGGCTGGTTATTTCGAGCGCCTCGCTATACGCAATTTTGCACGCAGTGTAGGGGGTAGGGCTGGCCCGGTTGCCTACGGAACGAGGAGTGGCGGCAGCCGGCAGTCCTCAATCTGCCGGGCGCGGTGGCGGTAGCGTAGCCAGCCAATCAGCAGCACCAGCCCACCCGTACCAATGGCCCCAAACCCTACCCCTTGCCCACGCCCCGGATGCAACTGCCAAAGCGTGAGCCCGAACGCCAGCAGTGCCAGGCTCGTGCGCACGTAGGTGAGCAGCGTGCGCTCGTTGGCCATGCGGGTGCGGGCGGCCGCCAGGCGCTGCTGGTCATAATTGGGTAGGGTAGGGGGCAAGGGAGGATTCACGTAATCAATAAGTTAGTTCACCGGGCCGGTATTGCTAATGAAGGCCACGTACTTGCCATCGGGCGACCACGAGGGCGTGTTGATAGTGCCCTGCCCACCATATACGTAGGCAATAACCTGCGGCGTGCCACCCACGATGGGCAGCCGCCGCAGGTACACATGCTTGTAAAAGGGGTGGTCGTTGGCGGGCACTTCTTCTTTTAAAAACGACACGAACACCAGCCACTTGCCATCGGGCGACACGTGCGGAAACCAGTCTTGAAACTCGCCGTGGGTCACGGCCTCCGGCTGGCTGCCGTCGGCGCGCATCCGCCAGATTTGCATAGTACCGGTGCGGGCCGAATTGAAGTAGATATACTGGCCGTCGGGCGTGTACTCGGGGCCATCGTCGAGGCCGGGCGAGGCAGTCAGGCGCACTTCCTTGCCGCCGTTGGCGGGCACGCGGTAGATGTCGAAGTCATTGTTGCGCTGCCCCGTGAATAGCAGTGTGCGGCCATCGGGCGACCAGCTGTGCAGGTACGACGGCCCCCGGGGCGTAATTTGGCGCGGGGTGCCGCCTACCGCTGGCACCGTGTATACGATAGAGCCGCCGAGCTTATCGACGCCGCTACTCAGCCCCAGCTGGCGCCCGTCGAAAGACAGGACGTGGTCGTTATTGTTATTTTTAACAGTACCAGTGGGTAGCACCGTGGGCTGCCGCGTGGCCAGGTCAAAGCTATACATTAGCCCATCGCTGTTGTAAATCAAGCTTTTACCATCGCGCTGCCAGTTGGGCGCCTGCAGCGAGTTGGGCGCATTATAGATAACCTCGCGGTCGCCGGTGGCCACATTCAGCAGCTCCAGGCGGCTGCCCAGGTACTGGCGGTAGGGCACCAGGTTATCGGGGGCGGGCTGGGTCAGGCGTACGTCCCGAAATACGCCCGTTTCGAGCGCGTCAGCGTTGTGCGCCGTCACAAACAAGCCCACATACACCGTTTCGCCCAGCCCCGCCACCGTGGCCTGCACCACCTCATAGGGCTGCCCAAATTGCGCCACGCGCAGCGTGTACACGTCGCCTTTGCGCTCCAGCTGCACCACGTCGGCGTGGGTGATTTTGGCGCGGGTTTCTTCGGTGGTGGCCCCGCTCGTGCGGCGGTATTGCAAGGAAGTGAGGCCATCGCCGTGCACGGCGGCGCTCACGTGGGCCGAGGGGCCAGTGAGGCTTTGGCGTACCATCCAGCCCAGCTTGCGGTGCGGGTCGGGGCCCGCACTACCGGCAAAGCTGACCCGCGCATACAAGATAAAATCGCCCTTCAACTGCCGGTAGGCATAGTGAAACTCGTCGTGGTCGGCCCACACGTTGGTGCCCCCGCCCGTGACGATGTACTGCCGCGTGGCCGGCAAGTAGGCCGCCGCACCCGGCCGCGCTACCGCACCCACATCCTGGCTGCCGGCAAACACGCCCAGCGGTTGCTGCGCCAGCGCGGGCTGGCCCAGGAGCAGGGCCAAAAAAAGAAGAAATGCCGAGGAAATTTTGGGCTGCATGGGAATTCAGGAAAGGTAGAACGGGAGAAGGATTTTGCTGACGCGAAGCGCCCGGCTGGCCGCGCCGGGCCAGTTGGTTGAGCTGCTGATTAAACGAGACGTGAGGGAATTGGGATGAAGTAGTACTACACGTTTGTCAGCATTTTATGGGCATAAAAGCCGGAATTGGTTTATTTTTTAATACCTTGACAGTCAAAATTTATCGTCTCATAATCCCAAATTCAAATGGCGGTCCCTACCCCTCCCAAGCCAGTGAGAGTTGCTGTGCTGGGCGGCGTGGGCAGCCGCTCGTACACGTCCACCTACGATGGCGGCAACGCCCACGCGGCCGCCATCGGAAAGGAAATGCCGCAGCGCAACCGTAGCAGCGTCGGCGCACGCGCCCACCATCCTCACCGCTCTGGCCGAACAATAGCTGCGCTTGGCCGGCCACGGCCTGCGCGCCAAAAACAAGGTCTTCCATGCGGAGCTGCATACCGACATCGCCCGCAGCCCAACCCGACTTGTCGCTGGCCCACGACATCATGACCCAGGGCCACGGCGGCACTCTTGCCGTAGCGCGCCAGGAGGGCCAGGGTGCTGATTCTCCTGTATTTAATTCTCTTCCTTCCTAACCTTCCTACTGGCTGGCTGTGAAATACGTGCTCCTGCTGACGCTGCTCGCTACCTCAGTCTGCCTGGCCCAAGCGCCTGATAGGGCCGCGCAGCTTGTCCGGCGCCTACCCCCCTCAGGCGGCCTACTTCTCACCAAAGGCTGGCGCTACCACGCCGGTGACGACCCCGCCTGGGCCCGGCCCGGCTTCGACGACAGCCGCTGGGACACACTCAATCCGGCGCGGCCCCGCCAAGACTTGCCCTCGCGCTTGCAAACGGGCGTTAGCTGGCTGCGGCTGCGGCTGCATCTTAGCGACAGCCTGCGCCTGCAAACGCTGGTGCTTCAGGCCTGGGAGTTGGGAGCCTCCGAGCTTTACCTGAATGGTCGGCTGGTGTTGCGCCAGGGAGCGCTCGCGGCCAACCCGACGCATGTGCGCCCACGCGGGGTCAATATGCCGCCGGGCGAGGTGCCGGCAGGAGGCCCAGCCGAGCAGGTGCTGGCTGTACGCTACGCTCCCTGGCAGCCGCGCCTGCTATTCGGCTTGGGCCAACGGTCGCAGTTGAAGGTGCGCTTATTTACCCCCCAGCAGTACTGGCAATTTGTGGCCAAAGGGCGGGCAAGCGTGGACGTTTTTTTGGTGGCCGTGGGCATTTTTGGGTTGCTAACGCTTTTGCATGGGGCCTTTTTCTACTACAACCCTACGCAGCAGGCCAACCGCTACTTTGCGCGTTTCGCGCTAGCCCTGGCCCTGGCTTTCTTGGGGGGGTATTGTAGCCAGGTGCTGACCTACCCCACTCAGGCGCCTTTTCTGGTAGTGGCCATGTTGAACAATGGGCTGGGGCCCATCGGCAGCATCTGGGCAGTGCGGGCCTTGTATGCCCTATGCCATGTGCGACCTGGCCGCGTCTACGTAGGCTTATGGGCAAGCTGCGGGGTGATGCTGCTCCTGCTGGTGCTGGCCCCTTACCACCAGGCCCACGTTATCGCCCAAACGCTGGTTACGTTGCTGGCGGCGGCCGAGCAGTTGCGCCTTACCGTTGGCGCCCTGCGCCGGGGCCACCGCGGAGCCTGGATTATCGCAGGCGGCTTTGCTGGCGCGTTGTTGGCCTCATTGGTGATACTGCTGCTGCTGCGTTTGGCCACAACCCTGCACCTGGAAGCAACTACAGGGACCCTGCTAATCGAGTTGTCGGCGTTACTCATGTACTTGCTGCCGGCGCTGGGCATCTCGCTGTTTCTGGCCCGCGAGTTTGCCCTCGATGCCGAGCTGCTGCAAGTCAAGCTGGGCGAGGTCGAGCGCCTTTCGGCCCAGACCCTGGCCCAGGAGCAAGACAAGCAAGCCCTGCTGGCCATTCAGAATGAAACCTTGGAAGTGCAGGTGGCGCAGCGCACCGGCCAGCTGCAACGCTCGCTCACCGAGTTGCGCGCCACTCAGGCCCAGCTCATTCAGCGGGAGAAGATGGCCAGCCTGGGCGAGCTCACGGCCGGCATCGCCCACGAGATTCAGAACCCGCTCAACTTCGTCACCAATTTTGCCGAAGTAAGCACCGAGCTGGTAGCCGAACTAAAGGAAGCCCAGGCAGCTGGCGACACGGCCGAAGCCACGGCCCTAGCCGACGGCTTGGCGCAGAACCTGAGTAAAATCAGTGAGCACGGCAAGCGGGCCAGCGGCATCGTGCGTGGCATGCTAGCGCACAGCCGCGCCAGTACGGGCGTGCGCGCCCCAACTGATATAAATGCCCTCTGCGACGAATACCTGCGCCTGGCTTACCAGGGCCTGCGCGCCAAGGATAAAACCTTCAACGCCACGCTCGAAACCGACTTTGCGCCGGCATTGCCTCTGGCAGAGGGGGTAGGAGCCGACCTGGGCCGGGTGCTGCTTAATTTGTTCAATAACGCCTTTTATGCCGTGCAGCAGCGCCAGCTGGCCAGCGAGCTGGGCTACCAGCCCACGGTGGGGGTAGCGACCCGCCGCGTGGGCAACGCCGTGGAAGTGCGCGTGCGCGACAACGGTACGGGTATGAGCGAGGCCGTGCAGGCCAAGATATTTCAGCCCTTTTTCACCACCAAGCCCACGGGAGAAGGCACCGGCCTGGGCCTGTCACTGAGCTTCGACATCGTGACCAAAGGCCACGGCGGTGCGCTGAGCGTGCAAAGCCAGGCCGGCCAAGGCACCGAGTTTACGTTGCTGCTGCCGGCCTAGCGGGGTGTTGTGCTGCAGCGCTTCCTACTTAAAATACTGGGCGTACTGCGCCGGCATTTTGGCTAGCGGCCGCAGCAGGATATCCTTGTAAAAGACCTCGGCGGCTTCGCTTTGCAGCTGCACCTTGCCGTGGGTGAGGGGCTGGCGCTGGCCCTTCGTTACGAAGCTGGAATTAGCGACCGCCATTACTACGTGGCCATTCACGAGGTGCACGCTCTGGCCGTTCACGTTGAGCAGCTCCAGCTCGGTCCACTCGTCGGCGGGCGGCGGGGTAATAGTAGCGGCGTAGCAAAAGTTGCGGCCGCCGTTGCCCATCGCCACGGGCGGCGCGGCCGGGTCATAGTGCAGCGTGTCCTGCACGGGCCGGGCCCGAATGTCACTCGCCGAGTTGGCAATGCACCAGTAGTCGCCCATCGCGTTACCCTTCTGGTATTCTGATACTTGAAACTCCTGGCTCAGCATCCAGCTGTGCCAGTAGTCCACGCCGGGCTCGCCCTGGCTGTTGTAGAGCACGCCGCTGTCGCGGGGCTCCTGCAGGCGGGGCTGCCACTTTTTCTGGCCCCATTTCACCTTCAGCTTGAGGTGGTAGTTGGCGTAGTCTTGGCGCGTCACGAGGCAGCCATAAATCTCGCCGCTAATGCGCAGCACCGGCTCGCCATTCTGCATGACCACCGAAAACACATTCGCCTCGTTTTTGTCGTAGCCAATGGGGGGTAGGGGCTGGCCCTGGGCGTTGGTGGGCGGCAGGCCGCGGTCGCCGGGCACGTGGCGGTGGCTTTGGTAAGTGCGCCACTTGCTCAAGTTTTTGTCGAGTAGGCGCTCCCAGCCGTTTGGCGTAGGCGGGGGGGTAGGGGGCGTAGCGGCAGTGCAAAGCAGTGTGGCGCCCAGCAGCAGCGGAAGAATTTTTTGCATGGTAAAAGAGTGGGAAAGAAGGGGGATAGAAAGTAGCCCAGACCAAAGCAGGGGCCGCGTTACGTAGTCTATTGAGGTGCGCACTTGCACACAAGACGGCAATAGTTACTTGATTACTAATGAATTATTGCTGAAGGAAAGGGGGGTAGGCCACTAACTCTGGCCCAGCAACGGCAGCGCCCAGTCGAGGGCCAGGACGCCCAGCAGGCCCACCACCGACACGATGGTTTCCATCGCCGACCACGAGCGAAACGTGTCTTTCACCGACAGCTCAAAATATTCTTTGAACAGCCAAAAACCGCCGTCGTTGACGTGCGAAAACAGCAGGCTGCCCGCCCCGATGGCCAGCACCAGCAGATTGGGATTGACATGCGAGTGTGCCGGCATGGGCAGCATCACGCCGGCCGCCGTGAGGCCCGCCACCGTAGCCGAGCCCAGGCACACCCGAATGAAGCCCGCCAGCAGCCAGCCCAGCACCAGCGGCGGCAGCCCGGTGCCGCGCAGGCTGGTGGCCAGCTCCTGGCTCACACCGCTGGCTACCAGCACTTCCTTCAGCGCGCCCGCTCCGCCGATGATGAGCAAAATGGGCGCGATGTCGGCCACGGCCGCCGCGTAGGTACCCATTACGGCGGGCATCGTCCGGCCCTGCCGCAGCCCCAGGCTAAACGTGGCTGCTACCAACGACAGCAGCATCACTACCCCCGGGTCGGACAGAAAGGTGAGGCTCGCTGCGAGATTCCCACCAGCCGGCACCAGCGCCCGCACGCCCAGCACCACCGCCAACACCAGCACCGGCAGCAGCGACGACAAGAAGCTATTGAGCCGCCCCGGCAGCGCGCCTGCCTTTTCGGGCTCGGCTACCAGCCCCAGCGGCGGCCGCGACACGATGCCCTTGAGGGTGCGCGCATACAGCGGCCCCGCCAGCACCACGGCCGGCAGCGCCACCACCAGCCCGTACACAAACGTGCGGCCTAAGTCGGCGTGAAACTGCGCTACTAGCGCCGTGGGCGCCGGGTGAGGGGGTAGGAAACCGTGCAGCACCGACAGCGCCGCCAGCATGGGCAGCCCCACGTACAGGGCCGGCAGCCGGTACTGGTACACCACCGAAAATATCAGTGGCATCATCAGCAAAAAGCCCACGTTGTAGAACAGCGGAATGCCGATGACAAAGCCCGCGCCCAGCATCGTCCACTGCACATTAGTAGGGCCGAAGGCACCCACCATCACGCCCGCAATCTGGCGGGCCGCGCCGCTCTCGGCCACCAGCTTGCCCAGCATGGCGCCCAGCACCACCACCAGCGCCACCGAGGCCAGCGTATCGCCGAGGCCCTGCTGCACGGCGGCCAGCAGCCGGGCCGACGGTAGGCCCAGCGCCAGCCCCGTGGGCAGCGTTACCAGCAAAAAAGCCAGAAACGCATTCACCTTGCCCCAACTGATGAGGGCGATGAGAGCAAGCACGGCCAGCAGGATAATGAGGATGGTCATGGGGACAGTAGCGCGGACTTTGTAGTCCGCGTTAGGGTTATGGCAGAGCAGGCGTGGACTACAAAATCCGGAGCTACTTCATCTCCACCGTCAGCGCCTGACCCGCGTAGGTCACGGTTTGCGCCGGAGTTTTGCCAAAATCGACGGGGGTAGGGCGGTCGGGGCTCACCCACACAATGTGGAAGGTACGGCTGGCCGCCATGCCCGGAAACGAGCCCTGGCGTGCCCCAATGGTCAGCGTGTGGCGGCGCTCGTCGTAGCTCAGCGGGATGGTGGCGGAGGCGCCCTTCTCGTAGTTATAAGTTACGTTCTCATCCTCATAGAGCGAGAATTTGCCGTCCTGGCCGGTGTACACGTAGAGCGTGAGCGGGTCAGCCGGCTTCTCGGCGGCGTACTGCAACTCGGGGCCGAAGGGCATGATGGCGCCCGCCCGCACGTAGAGCGGCATGCGTTCTAGGGGCGCGTCGGCGGTCAGGGTTTGGCCGCCGGGGTAGTGGCGCCCACTGTAGAAATCGTACCAGCCAGTGCCGGCCGGCAGGTACACCTTGCGGCTGCGCGCCTGGTAGTCGGTCACCGGGTTCACCAGCAGGCTGGGGCCAAATAAATACTGGTCGGCGATGCTGCGCACGGCCGGGTCGGCCCCGAAGTCCATCACCAGCCCGCGCATCATGGTGGCATTCTGAAAATGCACCTGCCCGGCCAGCGAGTAGAGGTAAGGCATCAAGCGGTAGCGCAGCTTGTCGTAGTACAGCATGCTCTCGTAGGCCGGGTGGCCAGCCGGCGCGATGTTGTAAATCTCGCGGAACGGAAACTGCCCGTGCACCCGGAACAGCGGGCAAAACGCGCCAAACTGGTACCAGCGCGCTTGCAATTCGCGCCACTCGGCCTGGTCCGTAGCGTTGGGATGTTCGTAGCGGCGCTCCACTGCAAAGCCGCCAATGTCGCTGGTCCAGTACGGAATGCCCGACATCGAAAAGTTGAGCCCCGCCGGAATCTGATTCTTAAAATCCTCCCAGCGCGAGCCAATGTCGCCGCTCCAAATGGCCGCCGCGTAGCGCTGCGAGCCCGCGTAGCCCGAGCGTGTCAGCAAAAACACCCGCTGGTCGGGCGCGGTGCCGCGCTGCCCTTCGTAAATCCCCTTGGCATTTTGCAGCGGAAACGCGTTGAAATACTGCGTACTAGAGCCAATGGCCGGCGCCATCAGGCCTTTGCGCGTAGCTACATTGGTGTTCGAGTAGATGTCGGGCTCCGAGGCGTCCATCCACCAGGCGTCCACGCCCTTCGTGAATAGCTTGGTGTTCATCAGGTTCCAGAAAGCCTGGCGTGCCTGCGGGTTGAAAGGGTCGTAGAATGTGGAGGTGTAGCCCGGCGCAATCCAGTCTTTGGTGCGGTCGGCGATGTTGCGGGGGTAGAGATATCCCTTGGCCTTGAAGTCGTTGTAGACCGAAATGCCCTCGTAAATCTTCGCCCACACCGAAATCATGAAGTGCAGGTGGTCCTGCTCGTGCAGGGTCTTTATCATGGCGTCGGGGTTGGGGAAGCGGCTGGGGTCAAACTCCTGGCTGCCCCACTCGGCAGGCTTCCAGTACGACCAGTCCATCACGATATTATCGAGCGGAATCTGGCGCTTCCGAAACTCGGCGGCCACATCCAGAAGTTCGGCCTGGGTCTTGTAGCGCTCGCGGCTCTGCCACAAGCCCAAGGACCAGCGCGGCGTGACTGGGGCCGCGCCCGTCAGCTGCCGGTAGCCGCCAATCACCTCGTCGGCCGAGGCGCCCTGCACAAAGTAGTAGTTCAAGTCGGCCCCCGCCTCCGAGCGAAAACCGTATTCCTGCGCGGCCTGGCCCACCAGCGGGCTCAGCCACTTCAGGCCCAGGTACGACTCGCCGCCGTCGGGGTCCCACTCTAGCTTTAGCGTGTATTTGCGGCCCTTTTCCATCTGCACTGGCACCACTGCGGTGCCGGGGTTCCAGGCTTGCCGCCACTTATTCACCACTTCCTTGCCATCGATATACAGCTTGGCATAGCCCGCGTTCTTCAGCAAAAAGTGGTGCACGCCGGTCGTGCCCGACGCCACGCTACCCTCCCAAGTCGCCCGAATGTCGCCGAGCTTGATGGTGGCCGGAAAGTTCTTCTGGTCCTCCAGGTACTCGAAGTTTATCACCGACTCGGGTCGCTGCGCCAGCACCTGCTGCGGGTTGTTTTTGCTCACGTACGTAGCCGTGAGCCAGCCCGGCGTGCCTTCTTTCGAGTATAGCTGTAGGGTCGAAAGCGCCTCGTAGTCGCGCGGGTCGCTGGCGTGCGTAATGGAGTAGTTGTCCCACAAAATGCCGTAGTTCCGGCTCGATAGCAAGAAGGGCACGGCCACGTCGGTGTTGTTCTGGGCTAGCTCCACGGGCTGGCCGCGGTAGTTCATCACGCCATTTTGGTGCTGGCCCAGGCCATACAGGCCCTCGTCGAGGGGCGAGGCAAATACCTGCGTCACCTCATACAGCGGCTGCCCGTCGGCCACGGTGGGCCGGAAGACCTTGCCGCCGCCCGCCCGCTCCTGTAGCAGGGGCCGGCCCTGCGCATCGGCAAAGCCCACGGCGCCCGTAGCCAGCGCCACGGTAGCGGTGAGGGCGGGCGTGGTGAGCGTCCCTACCCCCTTCTTTTCGCGGTAAGTCCAGCGGGCGGCGGGCCCGTTTTGGGGCACTACCATCAGGCTCTTGGTGGTCGAAAGCGTGTCGAGCGGGCTGGCCTGCACATGGATAATATGGTCGGATACCACCGTGAGGCGCACCGTGCGCGTATCCTGGTCAGAGAGCGGCGCCAGGTGCAGCACCACACCATCGGCGGTTTTTTCGATGCGCGGCGCCTGCTGGGCAGCGGCGGGCACCGCCGTGAGACCACCGGCCAAACTTAACGCGACAAGGGGGGGTAGGCGAAATCGTTTTGGCATAAAAATGCTGAGAGTCAACGGGTAGGAAAGAGAGGAAGCCGGGCGGCGCCCGGCGTATTAGTTTTCGGCCACTATCTGCACGCCCCAGGGGGGTAGGGCCAGCGGCTGCTGAGTGGCTACAGCCGCGCCGCTTAGCAGCTCGCGGCCCGCGCGGTGCGGGTAGGGCAGGGTGGCGGCGGCGGCCGAGTAGTTAAAGTAATAGTGCACCAGCTTGCCGCGCTGGTTACGGCTAGCACGCGTGATGAGTGGGAACTGCTGGGCCTGGTCGGGGCCCCACAGGCCGGCTTTGCGCACGGCCTCGGTCACGATTTTTTCGGTCAGCGCGTCGGTGGTGTGGCAGCCCACATAGGTGGCCAGGCCTTTGCCGTAGTGGTTTTCGGTGATGGCCGCGTATTGGCCCCACACCGGGTGCTCGTAGCGGGCCAGCACCTGGGCCGTGGTGGGCGTGAGCAGCTCCATCCAGGCCGTTACCTGGTTGTCTTTGCCCACCTGGTAGGGGTCGCCTTTCAAACGCACCTTTTCGGGCGCCGTAAACTGGCTGTACGTCACGCCGCAGGAGGCGCTCAGCCCACCCGGCTGCACAGTGCTGCGCACCTGCACGTTGTCGCCCGAAAAGCCACTGCGGTAGGTCACGAGCAGGTGGCCGCCGTTTTGCACGTACTTATCCAGGCGTTCGAGCAGGCTGGTGGGTGCGGCGTAGAGCATGGGCACAATGATGAGCTCATACTTAGCCAGGTCGGGGCTGCTGGGGTCCAGTAGGTCGCAGCCCACGTTGTGACGGTAGAGTGGGTCGTAGAACGAGCGCAGCACCTCGTTGTAGCCGAGCCCGTTCTTAAACCAGCCTTCGGCCGTGAGGGCTTGGTTGCTGAACAGCAGCGCTACTTTGTTGGTGTGCTGGCCATTGAGGAGCTGCGGGCTCAGGCGCTGAAAATCGCGTCCGATGGTTTTGGCCTCGTCGTAGGTAGGGTTGGGGGCAAAGTCGTGGCTGAGCAAGCCCTTCCAGTACGTTTCGGCCGAGTTATGAATGCTGCTCCAATGCCAGTACTCTACCATGTTGGCCCCCGATGCCAGGTGGCTGAATGCTTGCAGGCGCAGTTGGCCGGGGTAGGGCACCCACTGCGGAAAGCCCTGGGCCTCGGTTTCGAGCACCAGGTAGTTCTGGCCGCCCTTCATCGAGCGCGTCACGTCGCCGCCAAACGCGATTTCGGTGCCCGTGAGCTGGTCCTGGCTGGGGTGGTAAATATCGATGCCTGCCACGTCGAGCGCCTTGGCAGCGGCAAAGTGGTCTACATCGGTCTGAATGCCAAACGAGTAGCCGCGCCAGTCGAGGTCAAAATTGTGCGTAATGAACTGCCCGGGCTTCTTGTACTCGCGCACCAGGCTAGCCTGCCAGGCTAGGTAATCAGTCACTAGCTGCCGTTGAAACCGGCTGAACTCGCTGCCCAAACTGGCGTTGATGGTGCCCACCATCGACGGAAAATCATCCCAGCTATTGATGCGGTTGCTCCAATAGTCCAGCCCATACGCTTTGTTGAGCGCGTCGAGCGACGGAAACTTGCGCTTCATGTACTCCACGAACTGCGCCTGCACCGCCGGCCCGGCCGTGCCGTAAGATTTCGTCTCGTTATCAACCTGGTAGCCAATAATGGCCGGGTGGTTTTTCACGTGTCCCAGCATGGCCCGAATGGCTAGCTCGGCGTGGCGCCGAAAGTCGGGGTTCGTAATATCCATGTTTTGGCGCACGCCGTACTGGTTGGGCCCGCGCGCCGTGGTGGCCAGCACCGCCGGGTACTTGCGTACCAGCCAGGTGGGCACGGCGTAGGTCGGCGTGCCAATAATGACCTGAATGCCGGCCTTGTGCATGGCATCGAGCACACGGTCGAGGTGCGAAAAATCGAACACGCCCTCGTGCGGCTCCATGGTGCTCCAGGTCGATTCGCCGATGCGCACCACATTAATGCCCGCCGCCTGCATCATCCGCACATCCTGCGCCAGCCGTTCGTAGGGCATGTACTCGTCGTAATACGCCACGCCGTAGAGCAGCTTGTCCTGCTTTATGGGCTGGGATGAAGCAAAAAAAGGGGGTAGGGCGAGGAGGGAAGCGAGGAGAAGTTTTTGCAACGGGCTGGGCATGATTAGTTGGTAAAAACGGCATTCAGAAAGTGACTTGGACGCTGCCAGCCCGAGCGAAGCGAGCAGGTGGCGCTGGACGGGCCACGCGCGAGGCTTGTTCTGCTCACGCTCAGACTCGCAGCGTCCAAGTTACTTTTTACAGCGTCAAGCTTCCCGTCTGCCGAATGTCATCCGAGGCACTACCGACGCGCACCTCAAACTGGCCCGGCTCCAGCACCCATTGCTTCTTGGCTTCGTCGTAGTACTGAAAGGACTCGGCGGGTAGCTGCATGGTCACGGTTTTGGTTTCGCCGGGTTGGAGGAAGACTTTCTCGAAGCCTTTGAGCTCCTTGTCGGGGCGCTTCACGCTGGCTTTCACGTCGTGCACGTAGAGCTGCACTATCTCGGCGCCGGCCACCTTGCCGGTGTTACGCACGGTCAGCTTCACGGTAGCGCTTTGCTTGCCAGGCGCAATGGCCAGCTTGCCGTACTCGAAGGTGGTGTAGCTCAGGCCGTGGCCGAAGGCGAATTGCGGCTTCACGCCGTACGTGTCGTAGTAGCGGTAGCCCACCCAGATGTCGTCCTTGTAGGTCTGTTTCAGTGGGTTGCCGGGGGTACTGGGGTACTCGCCCAGCTTCATGGCAGGCGCGTCTTCCAGCTTCACAGGGAAGGTCACGGGCAGCTTGCCCGAGGGGTTCACGTCGCCGTAGAGCAGGTGGGCCAGCGCATTGCCGCCCTCCATGCCAGGGTACCAGGCCTCTACAATGGCCTTGGCCTGGCCGGCCCAGGCAGCCACCTCGATGGGGCCGCCGCCCAGCAGCACCACCACTGTGTTGGGGTTAGCGGCCAGCACAGCCTGCACTAGCTCATCTTGGCCGAAGGGCATTTTGAGATCGGGCTTATCGGTACCCTCGGCGTCGTAGGCGTTGTCGCTCCACTTGCTGTAGTCGTAGCCGTGAATGGAGCCGCCCACGAAAATGACCTCATCGGCCCCTTTGGCGGCGGCCACGGCCTGCGCAATGAGGGCCGGGTCGGCCTTTTGGTCGCGGGCAATGGTGTAGCCCGGCGTGTACGTTACGTTCACGCCGCTGCCTAGCTCATTCTTAATGCCTTGCAAAGCCGAAATCTCATACTTGGCCCTAATCTGGCCGCTACCGCCGCCCATCGAGTTGGCCCGTTCGGCATTGGCCCCAATCACGGCCACAGTCTTGACCGCTTTGCGCAGGGGTAGGAGATTACCTTCGTTTTTGAGCAGCACAATGCCTTCCTCGGCCACCTTAAGGGCGGTGGCCTGGTGCTCCTTAGTGTTGAAGGCGCCAGGCTGGCGCTTGGTGTCGCCGAGCTGGTGGGTGGCATACATCACCCGCAAAATGCGCCGCACCTTATCGTCGAGCAGCGGCAGCAGGGTAGGGTCTTTTTTGAGGGCTGCCAGCGCCGGGTCGGCCAAGAAAAACCGGTCGTATAAGCTGCGGGAGGGGGTAGGGGTAGCGCCGGCGCTGGCCGTGGCCTGGCTCTGGTCTACGCTCTGGTACATCAAGGCCAGGTCGGTGCCCATTTCCAGGTCGGTGCCGTTGCGCAGTGCTTCCTGGGTGTCGTGCACCGAGCCCCAGTCGCTTATCACCAGACCTTTAAAGCCCCACTCGCCCTTCAGGATGGTGTTCATCAGGTAGGCGTTTTCGGTGGCGTAGGTGCCCCGAAATTTGTTGTACGAGCCCATCAGCGAGTACACGCCTCCCTGCTGCACGGCAGCCCGGAAGCCCGGGAGATAGATTTCGCGTAGCGCCCGCTCGCTCATTTCCACGTCGATATCGTTGCGGTGCAGTTCTTGGTTATTGGCCGCGTAGTGCTTCACGCAGGCCGACACGCCCTGGTCCTGCACGCCCCGGATGTAGCCCACCACCAACTGCGACACCAGAAACGGGTCTTCGCTCAGGTACTCAAAATTGCGCCCGTTTAGCGGCGCCCGCATAATGTTGATGCCCGGGCCCAGGATGATGTCCTTGCCGCGCGCGTTGGCCTCGCTGCCCAGCACCGTGCCGTAGGCGTAGCCCAGCTGCCGGTTCCAGGTCGAAGCCAGCGTGTTGTTGGTCGGCAAGTACGTGCTGGCGTCGTCGGCGCCCACTGGCGGCTTCCAGTTGCGGCCCTGCTCGGGGCGCACGCCGTGCGGCCCGTCCGAGGTCATGATTTCGGGAATATTGAGCCGGGATATGCCCCCGGCTGCGAAGGCCGAGTTGGCGTGAATCATGTGCACTTTTTCCTCCAGCGTCATTTTCTGCAAGAGGGCATTCACTTTAGCATCATTCACCGTAAGCGCAGCCTGGCGGTTGGCGCCGGCAGCGGGCTTAGTGGCAGCTGGTTTGGTAGGTTTAGTCTGGGCTAGCGCGGGGCTAGTGGCGGCGCAGCACATGGCTGCGCTCAGTACCGTAGCGAAGCGAGAAAATGGGTAGGGCATGGGAGGGGTAGAGAGGAGATGAAGGGGATGGGGCGTTGAAATTCCAAGTAGCAGGCCATTCGACCGTTATTCCTCGGCAAGCTCGGAGTGACGGTCTTTAAGCTGCTCGAAAGAACCTGTCATTTCAACAGCAACGTATTAAAAGAATGCGCCTTGAACACCGGCGCCACCGTGCGGCCGCCCACGCGGAAGCGCACCGGCTGGTCGGTATCGCGGTCGTTTTGGGCCACCAGCACCACGCTCTTATCCGGGTTTTGGAAGGCTAACAAATTGGTGAAAGCCCCGCTGGTGGCCACGCGCTGGGCGCCGGGCTGCACGTAGTGGCTCAGGTGTTTCAGTAAGTAATATTCGGGGTTGTAGCGGTAGGTGTGGGCGGCCTCGTCCACGGTCACCAGCGAGTTTTGGCTCCAGCCCCAGCGGCTGATGCCGCCCTGCTTAAGGGCGACATTCCAGTACAAGTAGGCGTTGGCGCCGCTGCCAAGGTATTGCTTCAGCAAGCCCCAGGTGTATTCGCAGTACTTCCAGTCGTTTTTGCCGTCGCCGCATTCCTGCTCGCTTTGGTAGAGCGCCAGGGCCGGATAGCGCCGGTGAATGCCCGCAATGGCGCCCTTGCCTGCCCACTGAAACCCTACCCCCTCAATAAATGGCTGGCTGCGCGCATCGTGCAGCACCGTGTCGACGAGCGCCTCGTTGGCCCGCTCCATGGTACCGAAGAAAATGCGCGTCTGGCGCTGTTGCATCTGCGGCCCCAAGTAGCCCACGAAGCGCGCCAGCCCGGTAGCGGTCCAGGGGCAGCTCGGAAACACCTGCGCCGAGTTAAACTCGTTTTGCGGCATCACCATGCCCACCGTAATTCCCTGCTTTTTGTAGGCCTCGATAAACTTAGCGAAGTAAAGAGCGTAGGCCGCGAAGTACTTGTCTTCCTGAATGAACAGGTTGTGGCCTTCCTTGCCCTGGCGGTCCACCGGTAGGCCGTTTTCGGCCAGCGTCGGGAACGCCTTACGGTACTCGGGTAGCACGGCCGCGGCGGCGTAGTGGTGGTTGTACTTCATCCAGGTGGGCGGGCTCCAGGGCGAGGCCCACAGCGCCAGCTTAGGGTTGAACTGCTGGGCCTGCTTGATGAACGGAATCAACGTCTGCTCGTCATTCGCAATGCTGAAATGCGCCATCTCAAAATCGCCTGGCGTCTCATCGTACGAGTACCAGTCGCGCGAAAAGTCGTTGGCTCCAATCGGCATCCGGCAGATGGTGAAATTGCCGCCCACGCCCGGCGCAAATAGCTCGCGCATCACCTTCGCCCGGTCAGCGGGGGGTAGGGCGCTCAGCGACGTCCACCCCAGCTCATTAAAGCACGCCCCAAACCCCGTCATGGTCTGGAGCGGCTGCGTGAGCACGATTTCAGCATCGGCCGCGCCGGTGCTAGCGGCCACTTTGGGCGCCGGCTGCGGCACCCAACCTGCGCTGGCGGTAGTGGCTACCCACTCGGCGCGGGTTTGCGCCTGGGCACTGTTTGGCCCTACCCCCCAGCGTGGCGGCCAGTGCCAGGATGTGAAGACTTTTCATAAGGTGGTTTTGGAATTTCATCAGGTGGTCATGCTGGGCTTGTCGAAGCATCTCTACCTCGCCGTTAGGTTTAGTAACCCCGATGAAAGCGATAGAGATGCTTCGGCAAGCTCAGCATGACCACTTGGTAAAAGTCAGCTAGTCGCTTATTTGCGGGTAATTTTCATTTCGTTAACCGGCGCCTGCGGCGCCAGCAGCGGCCGGCTCTTCTCCACTACCAGCGCGGCCGGCAGCTGAAACGTGGCGCGCTGCTTGATGTTTAGCGACGAGGCGCCCGCCTGCACCGTGTAGGTGCCCGCATCGGCCACCCACGACGACGAGGCGGTGTTAAACGAAGCCAGGTCAGCAGGTTTCAGGGTGAAGGTTAGCGTCTGCGACTCGCCAGGGGCGAGCAGCTTAGTCTTGGCGAAGGCTTTGAGCTCGCTGGCGGGCTTGTCGAGCTGGCCGGCGGGTGCGCTTAGGTACAGCTGCACCACTTCCTTGCCGGCCACCTTGCCGGTATTCGTCACCGCAAGGCTAGCCGTGAGCGAGCCATTGAACGAAGCTGCGCTCAGCTTAAGTGCCCCATAGCCAAACGTGCTGTAGCCCAGGCCGTAGCCAAACTCATAGGCCGGTTGCTTCTTAAAGGTATTGTAATAGCGGTAGCCCACATAAATTCCCTCCGAGTAGGTATTTTCCGAAGGCGCGCCCATAAACGAGTTTCCGCCTTTGGTCCCGGTCAGCAGCTTACCTAGAAAATCGGCCCCGTACGGAATATCGGCGTAGCTCACCGGGAAGGTAGTAGCCAGCTTGCCCGAGGGGTTCGCCTTGCCGCTCAGTACATCGGCTACCGCATAGCCACCCTCCTGGCCCGGCTGCCAGGCCAGCAAAATGGCGTCGGCCTGGCCGCGCCAGCTGGCTACTTCGGTCACGCCACCTACGTTGAGCACCACCACTACTTTCTTGCCCTTCGCGTGGAAGGCAGTTGCCACTTGCTTGAGCAAAGCCTGCTCGGCGGCGGTGAGGGTAAAATCACCGGCCACTTTGCGGTCGCCGCCCTCGCCGGCGCTGCGGCCCAGGGTTACTACGGCTACATCGTTGGCCTGCGCCTGCTGCTGCACCATAGCGGCCGGCGGCGCCATCTCAGGAATGACCGGCGCCGGCGCCAGAATATTCTTAGTCTTGGGAAACTTCGCTTTTTCGGTCTTCAAATACTGCGTGTACGCCTGGTTGAGAGGCGCATTCACGGCGTAGCCCGCGGCGCTCAAGCCTTGGGCAATGGAGATGGTATAAGCGCGGTTCACATCGCCGCTGCCCGTGCCGCCCGCAATCAGGTTGTAGGAAGCTGTGCCAAACAGCGCCACTTTGCGGCCGGCGGGTAGGGGTAGTGCCGCACCTTCGTTGCGCAGCAGCACCATGCCGTCGGCGGCGGCCTGGCGGGCTACGGCGGCGTTGGCTTTCAGCGCGGGCTGGCTGGTGAATTTCACACCTTTAAAGGTGGGCGATTTCAGGATTAGCCGCAGCACCCGGATGGCATTGGTATCGAGTTGCGCAGCCGTGAGCTGGCCGCTTTTCAAGCCGGCCAAGATGGCTTCGGTCTGGGCGTGGGTGCCGGGCTCGAGCAGGTCGTTGCCGGCCTTGAGCTGGGCCACAGCATCGTGGCCGCCATACCAATCGGTCATCACCAGTCCTTTAAAGCCCCACTCTTTGCGCAGTAATTCTGTGAGCAAGTCGGGGCTTTCGGAGGTGTAGGTGCCGTTTACCTTGTTATAAGACGACATTACCGTCCAGGGCTGGGCGCGCTGCACAGCTATCTTGAAGCCCTTTAGGTAAATCTCGCGCAGCGCCCGCTCGCTCACGTGCGAGTTGAGCTGCATGCGGTTGAATTCCTGGTTGTTTACCGCAAAGTGCTTGATACTGGTGCCCACACCGTTGCTTTGCACGCCGCCCACCAGCGCGGCGGCCACGCTGCCGGCTACAAGGGGGTCTTCGGAGTAATATTCGAAGTTGCGACCACCCAGCGGGTTGCGGTGAATGTTCATGCCCGGCGCCAGTAGCACATCAATACCAAAGTCACGTACCTCGCTGCCAAACGCTACTCCTACTTGCCGCACCAGCGTCGTGTCCCAGCTGCTCGCCAGCAGTGTGGCCACCGGAAACGCCGTGGCGTAGTACGTCTTGGTGCTGTCCTTACCCCGAATGGGGTCAATGCGCACGCCCGCCGGGCCATCCGAGAGCGTGAGCGACGGAATGCCCAGCCGCGCAATAGCGTGGGTGCGGCCAGCAGCGCCGGGTACCTTTTCAGGTACCTCGCGGTCGCCGGGGTCACCGGGCGGCAGCATTCCTTCGGGGAAGCCTGACGGGTAAAAGCCCATGCCCACCACCAGCTTCACTTTCTCCTCGGTGGTAAGGGCGGCCAGTACGTCTTTCAAACTAGCCTTGCCCAGCTGGGGTAGGGAAGAATCGGCCTGGCCCTTGCCAGCCTGGCCGGTATCCGTGGTGCCCGATTGCGAGCAGGCGGTAGCACCGAGCAGGCCGAGCGCGGCCACGGCCCACCGGGCCGTTGAGGTAGCAGTTGGTTTAATCATAAAAGTAAAAAGGGTGGGGAACGGAAGCGTTGCGTACTGGCAGGGGGGTAGAGCAGCCCGGCCCTGGGGGCAGTAGCTCGAAAAGCGAACGTCATGCTTACCGAGGGTGAGCATGACGTTCGGTAGCAAGAAGTAATGGGCAGAGGGTGCGGCTAGTAGCCGGGGTTCTGCGTCAGGTTAGGGTTTACGTCGCGTTCGGCCTGCGGAATAGGCAGTAGGTCGTTGAACGGCTTAATGCCCTTGGATAGCAGTCTGGGATTATTAAGTAGGGTTCCCGTACGCTTCAGGTCATACCAGCGGTCCATTTCGAAGGCAAATTCGTAGCGACGCTCCTTGAGGATGGTAGCCTGACTAGTATTGGTAGCGGCAGGCAAGCCCGCGCGGCTGCGCACCGTGTTGAGGGCTGCCAGGGCACCTGTACCACCGGCCTCCGCCTTAATCAGGTACATCTCGGAGAGGCGCAGAATGGGCACGTTCAGGGGCGAGTCCCAGATGGTGGACAAGCCGCCAGCGTAAAATTTGCGAATGTTGTAGCCATTGGGACTACCCTGTAGGCTGGTGGGCTGCACCTGTACTTTTCCCTGCGCATCTAAGGGGCCGTCGGTATAGAGGTCGCCGGGCACGAACACGGTTGAAGCCTTACGCTTGTCACCGGCCTCGTAGCCGTCCACAAATTCCTTTTCGGGAATGTTGTAGCCGTAGCCGCCATTGCTCACTACATAAGGGTTGCCGAAGAAGCGGGCACCCCAGAACTCGTTGATGGCCGAGCCCGGCCCTTCGAGGATGTAGGCGTTCTGGCCACTTTTAAATTGCACCTCAAACAGTGATTCCTGGCCGTTTTCGTTGGTTGGTTTAAAGTTATCGGCGTAGTTGGGCCACAGCTTCTTACCATCGGCCAGGGCCGCTGTAATGGTGGCATCGGCCTGCGTACCCGCACTGGCCATGTTGCCCTGCGTGAGGTACACCTTAGCTAAAAGGCCCATTGCCGAAAGCTTGCTGGCCCGGCCAATATCGTCGCCCGCGTAGGTCGAGGGTAGGGGTAGGTTCTTGATAGCATCGGTTAGGTCAGTAATAATCTGCGCGTACACCATTGCTGCTGGGTCGCGGGTTACGCTGTTGGCGGCGGCCGGGCTCGCGGCCGGAGTCAGCACCAGGGGTACATCGCCGTAGGAGCGCACCAGGTAGAAGTAGTACAAGGCCCGCAGAAACTGCGCCTCGCCCAACGACCGGCTTTTGATGCCCGCGTCTATTGCCGTGATGTTCGGCACGCGCAGTAGTACTTGATTGGCAGCCCCAATGCCTAGGTAAGCCCGCTGGAAGAGGTCGGTAGTATTAACGTTATTGGGTGGAATGGAGAAGTTATCCACCTGCTGAAACTCGATGCCGTCGGTGCCGCCCCCGCCGCCGGTAGTAGAGTTATCAGCCATGATATCCATTATCCACAGCGCGTGGTTTACAAAGCCAGCCTGCTGCAAATGCGAATACACCGCAGTAGTAGCCTGAATGGCACCGTTCTGGGTGGTGTAAAACGTCTCCGTCGAGGCCTGATTACGTGGCTGAAGCTCCAAGTAGTCCTTGGTGCAGCTGGTGCCAAACAGCCCCAGTGTGAGCAGCGTGGTACCCAAGGCTCGTTTTTTTAAAGATAGGGAATTCATTAATGTGGGAAATTAGAAGTCAGAAATAGGAAAGGCTGGCTAAGAAGCAACGGTTAGTGGGCAGCAATCAGCTCGCTTGCCGGTTGACTGTCAGCCACTAACCGTTAGTTCCTGCTTAGAAGCCGATGTTTACCCCAGCCAGATACACGCGCGACTGTGGGTAAATGCCGCGGTCAACACCCAAGCTATTGCCTTGGTTGCCCAACTCTGGGTCAAACCCGGTGTACTTGGTAATGGTGGCTAGGTTCTGGGCCGTTACATAGATGCGGACGCGCTGGCTGTGTAGCGTTGTCAACAGCGACTGGGGTAGGGTGTAGCCCAGCGTGAGCAGCTTAACACGCAGGTAGGAACCGTTCTCGATGAAGTGGCTCGACACGCGGTTGTTCTGGTTCGGGTCCTGCAACACAGCCCGGGGGACGTAGTTGCTCGTGTTGGGGCCGGTCCAGCGGTCTAGGGCGATGGTTCCGCCGTTGGAGGCTGCTGCCAGGCCAAAGCCTTCTAGATAATAGCGGTTTAGGTTGTACACGTCGTTACCCTGCGAGCCTTGTATAAACACACTCAGGTCGAAGCCTTTATAAGCAAGCGTATTGTTGAGGCCGTAGGTAAACTTCGGGTTCGGATTGCCAATAAACGTGCGGTCATCGCCGTTAACCACGCCGTCGCCGTTCAGGTCTTTGAATTTGATGTCGCCGGCCCGGGTGCCCGAAGCCTGGTAGAAGCCAGTTGGCGACTTCGTGTTCAGCGCCGCTAGCTCATCAGCGGTTTGGATGATGCCATCGGCCACATAGCCGTAGAACTGGCCGACGGCCTGGCCTACGTCGAAGCGCGTGAGGCTACCCCCCCCCGCGGATGCCCTGCCCAGGGAAAGGCGCACCACCACCCAACGAGGTAATTTGGCTGCGGTAGGCCGAGATGTTCAAGGTAGTGCTCCAGGTAAAGCCATCGCCGGCACCCACGAAGTTGTTGGTGGTTACGGATAGGTCAATACCCCGGTTTCGAGAGGCGGCGGCGTTGGTAGCCACTGCCTCGCGGGTACCCGAAACGTAGGTCGCGGGCACAAAAAGCAACAGGTTAGGCGAGGTGCGGGTATAGAGGTCAATCGAGGCGCTCACCCGGTTTTGGAACAGGCCCAAGTCCACGCCCACATTATACTGGATGTTGTTTTCCCAGGCAATATTGGGGTTGGGCAAGCGCGTCGGTACGCTGCCCTGCGACAGATTTTGAGCGCCCGTACCGAATACGTAGCCCGTGCCTGGCCCACTATACGAGCTGACCGAAGAATTGATGAGAGCTGTGTAGGCAAAGGTGCCCGCATTCAGAGGGTTACCTACCTTGCCGTAGCCCAGGCGCAGCTTCAGGTTGCTGATGGCGCTCACGTCCTTGAGGAAGTTTTCCTCCGAGATGCGCCAGCCCGCCGATACACCGGGGAAAAAGCCAATACTGTTCTGGCGGCCAAACGCCGACGAGCCGTCGAAGCGGGCAATGGCCTGGAACAGGTACTTGCCGGCAAAATCATAGTTTAGGCGACCAAAGTAGCTAAGTAGCCGACTCTGGCTGTTGCCGCCGTAGTTGCTTATGAAAGCGTTAATCGGGCCCGAGTCCAGAATCTGGAGGGTGTTGGTTTGGTAGCCGGTGCGGCCGCCACCCAGGTAAAAGTTGTCGAACTGCTGCGCCGACTGGCCAAGCAGGAAGGTCAGGCGGTGGTTGGTGCCAATTGTACGGTTGTAAGTAGCCGTGTTCTCAATTAGGTAGCTGGGCTGGTAGTTGGAGCCGCTACTTGCAGAGGCATTCTGGGTCGTGTATTTCGCCGACCCTATTAGGGAAGGATTGAATTGGTCGTTCTGGTTGAATTGCAAGTCGGCCCCGACGCTGCTACGGAAACGCAAGCCGGGTAGGGGCTCCAGCTCGGCGTAGAAGGTAGTAGTGACGCGATTACGGTTGTTGCGGTTGCTGGCCCGCAACGCTTTTGTTACTGGGTTTTCCTCGGCAAAGTTGTCCTCGGCCGTGCTGCCAAACTCATAAAATCCGCCATTAGGTTGGTATACTGGCAGGAAAGGAGGCGCTTGGATGGCTAACTGAATAGGCCCACCAAATTCGTCGTTTTCACCATTCAGCGGGTGCTCTTCCTGGTGGCTGAAGGCCATCGTGTTACCTACTTTGAAGATTTTCGACAAGTTCACCTCGCCATTAGTGCGGAGCGTGAAGCGTTGGAAATCGGAGCCAATGATGGTACCGTTCTGCTGGAAGTAGCCGGCGCTTACGGCGTAACGCGCCTTCTCGCTACCCCCCGTGGCCGAAACAGAGTAATTCTGAATCCGGGCTGGCCGGAAAATCTGGTCCAGGAAGTTGGTGGAGGGTAGGGCCGCTATTTTGGCGGGTGTGTTAAACCGGGAGTTGAACGGCGCGGGCGAGAAAATTGGGTCCCCAGAATTCTGCGCGTTCCAGTTAGTAGTGGCCTCGTTGTTGAGCACGGCGTACTGCTGCGAATTGAGCAGGCCCGGCTGGCGCCACACGTTCTGTACGCCCGCGTAGGCATCAATGTTCACGTTGGAAACGCCAGCCTTGCCGCGCTTGGTCGTAATCAGCACTACGCCGTTGGCGGCGCGCAGGCCGTAGATGGCAGTAGCTGAGGCATCCTTCAGTACATCGATGGTTTCGATGTCATTGGGGTTAATATTATTGATTTCCGTGCCCGATGGATTGCCATTGCCGTCATAAGCCGCGGGTAGCGGAAATCCGTCCACAACGTAGAGAGGCGAGTTATTACCGGCCGAGGTTATACCTCGTACCCGGATAGAGGTACCGCCCTGCCCGCCCGGCGAGCCACCATTGGACACTACCTGTACGCCGGCCGCACGGCCTTGAATAGCCTGCGCGGGGTCAGCTACCGCCTGCGCAGTAATCTCGCGGCTCGATACCGAAGCAATAGCGCTGGTCACATCGGCTTTGGTTTGCGTGCCGTAGCCTACTACCACAATTTCGTTTAGGGCCTGCGCGTTTTCCTGGAGCGTTATCGCTAGGCTAGAGTTGGCCCCCGTAATGGCAACTTCCCTGGCGGTGTAGCCAATCGTGCTGAATACCAGTGTGCTGCCTTCCGGTACGCTCAGTGAGAAATTGCCGTTGGTATCGCTTGAGGTACCGATGCTAGTACCCTTCACCAGCACCGTTACACCGGGTATGCCTTCGCCGTTGCTTTGCGTCACGCGGCCTGATACCGGCACGTTGGCTGCCGTTTTGGATTGGCTAAGCACAATGTGGTTTTTGCGCACCTCGTACTGAATTTTGCGCGGGGCCAGCAGCTCATCGAGCACCTGTGTCAGGGGCTTGTCGGCTAGCTTCAACGTCACCTTGCGGTTCGAGCCAATGAGGGTTGGGCTGTACACAAACCGTATGTGTAACTGCTGCTCCAATTGGTTGAGTACCGACTCAATAGTCTGGTATTCAGCTCTGATGCTTATCTTCTGGTCTAGCGCAATCTGGGTTTTAACCGAAGCGCTCCCAGCCGCCAGCCCACTAAGGGGAGCGGCTAGGCAGAGGTGCAGCGCGAGCACCCCAGTGGGGCGCCAGTAGCTGCGTTGGGGGGGTAGGCTGTTTTTCATACGCCGGAATCGTTTGTTGTGGGAATTTAAAGAAAGTGGAGACTAACACGTGAGGCGGCACGTGGTAGGTAGGAAGCTGAGCCTCGCTAAGTGCGTGGCTCGGTGTGGGAAGCGAGGAGGGGGTAGGCTACTAAGAGCTGGCTTTGCAGCCGCGGCTCTCGAACAGTATTTGGGCGTTCTTGGCCAACTTGTAGCTGGCATCCAGGGCTTTGCAAAGCGTGTCTAACTGCTCAAACAGCGGCTCCTCCCCGAAGCTAATCGTGATAGTGCAGTTGCGCAGCACGGCTGAATCGTACATAATGTGCACGCCGTAAGCGTGCTCCAAGGCCGTAAGCACCTCTGCGACCGGCCGGTTGCGAAAGTCGAGGGGTTCGTTGGTCAGCAGGGCGGGGGCCTTTACTAGCTTTTTAGCCAGTTGTTTTGTTGAGGCCAGGTAGGTAGCCTGCTGGTTGGGCAGCAGCAGCAGGCCAGCGGTGGCCGGGTGGGCCGGGGTGGCGGCTAGCTCTGCCCCGTGGCGAGGTTGCACGGCCACGCGGCCTTCGCGCACGGCCACGGTACTTTCTTGGCTGTCGTAAGCCGTTACCAAAAAGCTGGTGCCTAGCACGGTAGTCAGTAGCTTATCAGTATATACCAAAAACGGCTGGGCTGGATTCTTAGCCACTTTGAAAAAAGCCTGGCCGTGCAAGCACACCTCGCGCCGGGGGCCAGTGAAAGCAGCCGGGTAGCTAAGGCTACTGTGGGCCGACAACGTAACCTGGCTGCCATCGGCTAGGCGCAGGGATTCGGCGTGGGCGCTAATATTGGCGTGCCGCACCCACTGGGTGGCCACCTGCGTGACAGGCGCAGCTTGGTGGCGGGGCAGCCACCAGCCTAGCCCGCCGGCCCCTAGCATGAGCACGGCTGCGGCGGCCCAGCGCAGGGCTGGCCCCGTCCAAAAGCTAGCCGGTTTTTGCAGCCACATCGATGGTGCCGGCGTGGCTGCTGGCTCGGCCGTGAGCGCTACTATCCGGTGCCACATGGCGGTCCGTACTTCTTCGCGCTGGTGGGGGGGTAGGGGGCGGTGCCCAGCGCGCCCCAGCTGCTTGCTCCACTGCTCCACTAGGCGCTGCTCGCCGGGCCGACTTTGGCCGGCGAGGTAGCGCTGGAGCAGGTCGTCAAATTCAGCTTGAGTCATGGCGAAGGAGTGGCGGGGGTGCCTAAAAGAGTAGACGCGCAACTAGCGCCTACCCCTAACCTCACTGCCAACTTTTTTTAAAATCACCCAACTTTCTTTTTAGAAATACGTTGGGCCCGGCGTGGTTGCTCTTATTGATGCAGCAGCATGACGAGGGCTAGCACCACAAAATCGCGCAGGTGGCCGCGCAGCAGCCGCATCGACTTGGTCAGATGGTACTCCACTGCCTTAACAGAAAGATTGAGGCGCAGCGAGATTTCGTGCACAGAAAAGTGCTCTAAACGGCTAAGCTTAAAAACTTCACGCGATTGCTCTGGTAGGCGCAGCAGCGCTTTGGCATAAGCTTCGGAAAGGTCTGCCGCGGCCAAGTCTTGCTCGGTAGCCTGGCTAGCATATGTTTGCGTCCAGCGGCAGTAGTCGGCGTAGGCTACACGCACTTGTGAGCTGCGCAAATAACTGATAATGCGCCGATTGATGGCCGATAGGAGATAGTGTTCTAGGTTTTCAATGGCCTGCTCTTGCCGCATTTGCCAAAGGGCAGCAAACAAGTCTTGCACCAGCTCCTCGGCTGTTTCGCGCGACTTGAGCTTGCGGTAGGCTAAGGCAAACACGCGGTACCAATGCCGCTCGTATAGCTCGGCAAAGGCCGCGCGGTCGTCGGCGCGCAGAGCAAGCAGCAGCGCCTCGTCAGACCAAGAAGCGAACGCTTGTAACGTTGGCGAACTCACGGAGCTAGAAAGATGGGTGGGGATAAGGGACTAGGGCTAAGTAGGGTAAATGTAGCAGCGGACGCCGGCAAAGCAATAGCGACTTGGATAGTAAGGTAATAATAACGTGCAGCTACGATGAAGACCCAGCAACAAGTAAGAAAAGTGTAGCATAACTACCTTTTTTTCTTAAGTTTGGCATTTGAAAGTGTAGCGCAGTAAACGCTGCCTCTTTTTTACTAAACTGCTATTGGCAGCGGTTTGCTTCGCTGTTGCGGCCAACCTAACCGCTGCCTTCGCTACATTGCCGCCCAGTTGAGCCCCTCACTGCCCAATTGGCCCCAGCCGCTGCTCCTCACCTGAGGGCTAGTTGCTACCTCTCCACACGCGCTTACTTTTTATCCCCACCCAGTTCTTAGGAGTAGCTTTATGGACAAAAACACGTATGACGCCATCGTCATTGGCTCGGGTATTTCGGGCGGCTGGGCCGCCAAGGAATTAACCGAGAAAGGCTTAAAGACAATCATGTTGGAGCGCGGGCGCAACATCGAGCACGTCAAAGATTATGTAAATGCCAATGCGGCGCCCTGGGAATTGCCGCACCGCGGTGGCCGCACCCAGCAGATGATTGCCGACTATCCGGTACTGGGGCGCGACTACACCCTCAATGAAACCAACCTTTCATACTGGGTGAATGAGAAAGAAAGCCCCTACGTGGAGAAGAAGCCCTATGACTGGTTTCGAGGTTACCACATAGGCGGCCGCTCGTTGATGTGGGGCCGGCAGAGCTATCGCCTGAGCGACTACGACTTTGAGGCGAACCTTAAAGACGGCATTGCTGTAGACTGGCCCATTCGCTACGCCGACTTGGCGCCTTGGTACAGCCACGTGGAGAAATTTGCTGGTATCAGCGGCAACCGCGATGGCCTACCGCAGTTGCCTGATGGTGACTTTATGCCGCCCATGAACATGAACGTGGTGGAAAAGGACGTGGCGGCGCGCATCAAGAAAAACTACGAGCACCGGCACATGGTTATTGGCCGTACGGCTAACATCACGCTGCCGCACCACAACCGCGTAAACTGCCAGTACCGCAACAAGTGCTGGCTGGGCTGCCCGTTTGGGGCATATTTCAGCACGCAGTCGGCTACACTGCCTGCCGCTGTGGCAACCGGCAACCTCACGGTGCGGCCGTTCTCCATCGTTACTAAAATCCTCTACGATAAGGATACCAAGCGGGCGAAGGGGGTAGAGGTGCTCGACGCCGAAACCAACCAAACCTACGAGTACTACGCTAAGGTTGTCTTCCTGAACGCTTCGGCCCTGAACTCGGCCTGGGTGCTGATGAACTCGGCCACCGACGTGTGGCCCGAGGGCCTGGGTAGCAGCAGCGGTGAGCTAGGCCACAACGTGATGGACCACCACTTCCGGGCAGGCGCGCACGGCGATGCCGAGGGCTACGATGATAAATACGTGTACGGCCGCCGGGCCAACGGCATTTATGTGCCGCGCTACCGCAACCTGTTTGGCGATAAGCGCGACTACATCCGTGGCTTTGGCTACCAGGGCAGCGCCGGCCGCGAGGGCTGGAGCCGGGAAATTCCAGAAATGAGCATTGGCGGCGAGTTTAAAGACGCACTTACTGAGCCCGGCAAGTGGACGATGGGCCTCACGGGCTTTGGCGAAACCCTACCCTACCACGACAACCAGATTACACTCGATAAAACTAAGAAGGATAAGTGGGGCTTGCCAGTGCTGGCCATGGATGTGCACATTCGCGACAACGAGCAAAAAATGCGCATCGACATGATGAACGACGCGCAGGAGATGCTAGAAAAAGCGGGTCTCAAGAACGTAAAGACCTACAACAACGGCTACAACCCTGGAGGCGGCATTCACGAAATGGGCACTGCGCGCATGGGTAGGGACCCCAAAACGTCGGTGCTGAATGCCCACAACCAAGTGTGGGATGCGCCCAACGTGTATGTGACTGACGGCGCCGCCATGACCTCGGCGGCCTGCCAAAACCCATCGCTGACGTACATGGCCCTCACCGCACGAGCTGTGGACCACGCCGTAAGCGAGCTCAAAAAGCAAAATATTTAACCCGTTACTTCCCACCCGTATGAATCGCCGCGATGCCCTCGCCCGCGTGGCCGTCCTGATGGGCGGTACCGTGATTGGCGCCGAATTTTTCCTCACTGGCTGCTCCTCGCCCGCTGGCACCAGCGAAAAGGCTGGGGAAACGGCTGCCACCAAATTTGCCCTTAGCCCAGCCCAGATGAGCTTGCTCGATGAGGTGGGCGAAACCATCTTACCAACTACTAAAACGCCGGGTGCTAAAGCCGCCAAAGTTGGCGCCTTTATGAACGTGATGGTGCGCGACTGCTATAAGCCCGCCGACCAGCAAGTCTTCCTCACGGGCCTCACCAAGCTCGACGAAGCCAGCCAGAAGCAGGTAGGCAAAGCTTTTATGGCTGCCGACCCGGCTCAGCGTATGGCCGTGCTTACCAAGCTCGATACTGAACAGAAGGAATTTACTAAAAATCAGCGTAAAGATGACCCTGGTCACTACTTCCGCATGATGAAGGAGCTAACGCTGCTCGGCTACTTCACCTCCGAGGTGGGTGCTACGCAGGCCCTACGCTACATACCGGTGCCTGGCCGCTACGACGGCAACGTGCCCTACAAAAAAGGCGATCGTGCCTGGGCTACTAGCTGAGTAATAAAACGTTTTACCGAAGAACGTCATGCTGAGCATGTTAAAGTATCATACGCTTGTCGTTAAACGATTTAGTTAATGCTGCCAGGCGTGATGTTTTGATAAGCAGGCGCCCGCTAAGCATGACGTTCTTTTCTCTTCCCAATCCCACCCACTCTACCCATGACGCCTGCCATCCGCTTCAAGTTGTCCCTGATGATGTTCCTAGAATTTTTCATCTGGGGCGCCTGGTTTGTGACCCTCGGCACTTACCTACTGCATAATCTTAAGGCTTCGGGCACGCAGGTAGGGGTAGCGTTTCTAACGCAGTCGATTGGGGCCATCGTGGCACCGTTTATCATTGGGCTGATTGCCGACCGCTTTTTTTCGGCTCAGAAGATTTTGGGAGTATTGCATCTAGCTGGCGCGCTGCTACTGTGGCGCGCCTCCTCGGCGCCGGACTTTGATAGCTTCTATCCCAATATCTTGACCTACATGGTCTTGTATATGCCAACGCTGGCGCTAGTAAATTCCATTGCGTTCCGGCAGATGAAGGACCCACAAAAGGAGTTTGCGCCCATTCGGGTGTTGGGCACGCTGGGCTGGATTATCGCGGGCCTCACCATCGGCTGGCTGAGCTGGGAGCAAAAGAATACGCTGCAAGCTACTTTTCTAATGGCGGCCGGCGCTTCATTGTTGCTAGGCGTGTTCAGCTTCACGCTGCCCGCCACCCCGCCCGTCAAGAGTGGGCAGTCGAGCTCCATCGGCGACCTGCTGGGTCTTGATGCCATCGGGCTGCTTAAGAACCGCTCATACCTGATTTTCTTCTTGGCTTCCATCGCCATTTGCATTCCGTTGGCTTTTTACTACGGTTTTACCAACCCATTCCTCAACGAGGTGGGTATGAAAGCGGCGGCCGGTGTGCAAAGCTTGGGGCAGGTGTCGGAGCTATTGTTTATGCTGGCTATTCCGCTGTTTTTCAGCAAGCTAGGTGTAAAGAAAATGTTGGCTATCGGTATGGCCGCCTGGGTAGTACGCTATGTGTTCTTTGCCTACGGCAATGGTGAAAACAACTATTGGATGCTCATTGCGGGCATCGTGCTGCACGGCGTGTGCTACGATTTCTTCTTCGTAACGGGCCAGATTTATACCGATAACCTGGCCGGCGAGCGGTTCAAAAGCTCGGCTCAGGGCTTCATTACGTTGGCTACCTACGGGGTCGGCATGCTGATTGGTACGCTGCTGTCGGGCCGCATTTTCGACAACTATCAGCTGGCAGGCGGTGCCCATGAATGGCGCATGATTTGGCTGATTCCGGCTGGCATCGCGGTAGCTGTGCTGCTGCTGTTTCTGCTGTTTTTCCGCGACCGTACTGCGTCGGAGCCGGCCGATGAACTCAGCTATGCTGAGACGAAGGCCCGCCTCGAAGTATAATTTATTTTCTCGAACTACCGTATGAAATTACGACTGGCCATGATTGGGGGCGGGCCGGGCGCCTTTATTGGCGCCGTGCACCGCATCGCGGCCGCCCTCGATAGCTTGTATATCCTCACGGCCGGCGCCTTCAGCAGCGACCCCGCCAAATCCAAAGCTGCTGGCGAGTTGCTGAATCTGGCGCCCGACCGCGTGTACGGCTCCTACCAGGACCTTGTGGAGCAAGAAAAGGCGCGCCCCGCCGCCGAGCGTGTGCAGGTAATCGCCATCGTGACGCCCAACCACCTGCACTTTGAGCCCGCCCGCCTGGCTTTGGAAAACGGATTCGACGTTGTCCTGGACAAGCCCATGACGTTCTCGCTGGCTGAGGCTAAGCAACTGCAAACGATAGCCGAAGCTAGTGGCCGCTTGCTGTGCCTCACGCATACTTACACTGGCTACCCCATGGTGAAGCAGGCCCGCGAAATGCTGGCCGCCAATACCTTGGGGCCTATTCGCAAGGCTTACGTGGAGTATCCGCAGGGGTGGCTTAGCCGGCCCGAGGAGGGCAGCGACAACAAGCAGGCTGCCTGGCGTACCGACCCGGCCAAGAGCGGGGTGGCCGGCGCCATGGGCGACATCGGTACCCATGCCTTCAATCTGCTCGAATACGTGACCGGTCTGGAGGTCGTTAAGCTTTGCGCCGATATTAATACCGTAGTGGCCGGGCGCCGGCTCGACGACGACGGCGCGGTGCTGCTCAAGCTCAACAACGGTGCCAGCGGGGTGCTGGTGGCCACGCAAATTGCTGCTGGCGAAGAGAACAACGTCAAAATCCGGGTCTACGGTGACCAGGGCGGCCTAGAGTGGCAGCAAGTCGACGCCAACACCTTGCAGGTGAAGTGGCTCGACAAGCCCGCCGAAATTTGGCGCACGGGTACAGGCTACGTCGGGGCGGCAGCCCAGCACAATGCCCGCACCCCGTCCGGCCACCCCGAAGGCTACCTCGAAGCCTTCGCCAATCTGTACCGCAACTTCGCCTTGTGCGTGCTGGCGCGCAATGCCGGCACCCTACCCCCCCCCGAAGCCCAAGATTATCCGAGTCTGAAAGAAGGCGTGCGCGGCATGGCCTTCATCGAGAACGTCATCGCCTCGGGCCGCTCCACGGAGAAGTGGACCGAGTTTACCGTCTGATTTTTCCTATGACTACCATCCAAGGTCCCGCCGTTTTTCTGGCCCAGTTTATCGGCGACCAGGCGCCGTTTAATAACCTAGAAGACATTTGTGCCTGGGCCAGTGACTTAGGTTTTAAAGGCGTGCAGCTGCCCACCGGCGATAAGCGCTTTATCGACTTGCAGCTGGCCGCTGAAAGCCAGACCTATGCCGATGAGCTGACTGGTAAGGTGCGGGCCGCGGGCCTGGAAATTACCGAGCTCTCGACCCACTTGCAGGGCCAGTTGGTGGCCGTGAACCCAGCCTACGACAAGCTGTTCGACGGTTTCGCGCCTGAGGCAGTGCGCAACAACCCCGTGGCGCGCCAGCAGTGGGCCGTGCAGCAGCTCACGTACGCGGCCAAAGCCTCTCGCCGGCTGGGCCTAAAGGCGCACGCCACGTTCAGTGGTGCGCTGCTCTGGCCCATGGTGTACCCCTGGCCCCAGCGGCCGGCCGGCTTGGTCGAGGAAGGTTTTGCGGAGCTGGGTCGCCGCTGGCGGCCCATTCTAGACGAGTTTGATAACGAAGGTATTGACTTGTGCTACGAAATTCACGCCGGTGAAGACCTGCACGATGGCATTAGCTATGAGCGGTTTTTGACGGAAGTGAACGACCACCCGCGCGCCTGCTTGCTCTACGACCCCTCGCACTTTGTGTTGCAATGCCTTGATTACCTAGAGTATATTGACATCTACCACGAGCGCATTCGGATGTTTCACGTCAAGGATGCCGAGTTTAACCCTACTGGCCGGCAGGGCGTGTATGGTGGCTATGAAAGCTGGGTGAATCGCGCTGGCCGCTTCCGTTCGCTGGGCGATGGTCAGGTCGATTTTAAAGCCATTTTTAGCAAAATGGCGCAGTATGACTTCCCCGGCTGGGCCGTGCTGGAGTGGGAGTGCGCCCTCAAAAACTCGGAGGATGGCGCTCGCGAAGGCGCCCAGTTTATTAAAGACCACATAATCCGCGTCACCGATAAGGCCTTCGATGACTTCGCCAGCACGGCCAACGATACCAATTTCAACCGCACCCTACTGGGCCTGTAACCTCACTTTCTCATGAAAAAAGTCGTTCTTTTCCTTAGCGCCTGTGCGCTGCTTGCCGCCTGCGACTCCGGCTAAAAACCCGATGGCGCCGATACGGCTCGCGCCAACGACACCGCTTTGGAAGGTAAGCTAAACGCCGATAGCGCCTCCGAAACCAATTTGGCAGCCGTAGCGCACCAGCCCCAGGTCGATACCAGCGTGTCGAAAATTGGGAATGAGCACGCGGGCGGCCTGATGCCCAAAGGCGCTAAGCTGATAGCGAGTTCCGACTGCTTGGGCTGCCATAAGGAAGACGTAAAGTTGGTAGGCCCCGCCTACAAAGATGTAGCCGCAAAATACCCAGCTACCGAAGCCAACATCACCATGCTTGCTAACCGGGTAATTACTGGGGGTAAGGGCCACTGGGGCGAAATCCCGATGTCGGCGCATCCTGCGCTCTCGCTGAGCGATGCCAAGGAGATGACCAAGTACGTGCTGAGTCTGCGCTAGTCGGCCCAGTCTTATTGGAAGTCAACTTATAGAAGAACGTCATTCCGAGCTCGCCGGAGAACCTCACTCGCCTCGTTGAAAGAGGCTTAAACAGCTTGCGAACGGCGCAGACGAGATTTCGCGGCGAGCTCGGAATACTATCCTTTTTCCCTACCCCTCCTTATTTGCCTGTATGCCGCCGCTGCCCAATCGCCGAACGATGCTCAAAAACGTGCTGGCTGGCACGGCTGCGGTGGGGGTAGCCAGTGCGCTACCCGCCACCGCGGCCGTACCTGCTATGACCCCCGCAAGCGAGTTGAAAAACAACATCAAACAGTCGGTGTGCCGCTGGTGCTACCAGGATTTGTCACTGGACCAATTGTGCGCGGCGGCTAAGGGCATGGGTCTTAAAGGTATTGAATTGGTGGGCCCCAAAGAGTGGCCGACACTGAAGAAATATGGCCTCGATTCGCCCATGTGCAACGGCGCCGAAATCAACCTCACCGACGGCTTCAACGATCCGCGCTTTCATGCTCAGCTGCACAAGCAATACCGCGAGATGATTCCGCTAGTAGGCCAAGCCGGCTACACCAACCTCATTTGCTTTAGCGGCAGCCGCCGAGGCATGAGCGATGAGACTGGCTGGGCCAACTGCGTGCAGGGCCTGGCTCCTCTAATGGAGTTGGCTGCCAAGCACAAAGTGGTGCTGGTGATGGAGCTGCTCAATAGCAAAATTGACCACCACGATTACCAGTGCGACCGCACCTCGTGGGGCGCCACGCTGGCCAAAAAATTGGGTTCAGAGCACTTTAAGCTGCTGTTTGACATCTACCACATGCAGATTGACGAGGGCGATGTGATTCGTAACCTCACCGACTACCACCCTTACATCGCACACTACCACACGGCCGGCGTGCCGGGCCGCCACGAGCTCGACGACCAGCAGGAACTCAACTACCCAGCCATCATGCGGGCCATCAAGGCCACAGGTTTTACCGGGTTTGTGGCCCAGGAGTTCATTCCGAAGCAGGCCGATAAACTGTCTTCATTGCGGCAGGCCGTGCAGCTTTGCGACGTGTGAGGGGGGAGGGCCCCGCGTCACGACTGGCGGCTGGCGCGGGTATTCGCGTTCCTGCTAGCCGCTGAATTACACTTTTAACTCATTCAACACCATGAAAACCTGGTTGATATTTACGGCCGCATTAGTCGGCAGCGCGGGGGTAGCGCAGGCACAGCAAGGCGGCAAGCCCGAAGACACCGAAGTGTGGGAGCCCGTACCTAAGGTGGTAACGCCCGGCAAAACCAGCGGCGAAGCCCCATCGGACGCGGTGGTCTTGTTCAATGGTAAAAACCTCGACCAGTGGGTGATGACCAAGGACCACACGCCCGCTCAGTGGCTGGTAAAGGACAATATCCTGACCGTGAACAAGACCACCGGCAACATCGAAACCAAGCGCTCCTTCGGCAGCTACCAGCTGCACTTAGAGTGGCGTGTGCCGGCCAATATTTCAGGCACTGGGCAGGCGCGCGGCAACAGCGGCATCTTTCTGGCGTCGCTCGGCGAGGGCGATTTGGGCTACGAATTGCAGATTCTGGACTCTTACAACAATAAGACCTACGTCAATGGCATGGCGGGCAGCATCTACAAGCAGGTAGCGCCGCTGGTGAATCCCGGCCGCCCAGCCGGCGAGTGGCAGACCTACGATGTATTCTGGACGGCTCCTACTTTTGACGCCAGCGGGGCAATGGCTACGCCGGCCCGTGTCACGGTGCTGTTTAACGGTGTGTTGGTGCAAAACAATACGACCCTGCTCGGCCCCACGCAGTACATCGGTAAGGCCGCGTATCGCCGGCCGCACGGCCCGGCGCCCATCAAGCTACAGGCCCACGGCGACAGGAGCGAGCCGCTGAGCTTCCGCAATATCTGGATTCGCGAGCTACCAGCCGCAGGCCAGGCAGCTAAGTAGGGCCAGCGCACGCAAAAGCGCCGCACAGAAACCTGCTACTAGGTTTCTGTGCGGCGCTTTTGCGTGTGCTGAAGTGAGCCGGTTACACCAAGTTTTTCTTGATGTAGCTCATGCTTTTGACCACGCTGTCGAACGGTGAGCCGGGCGTAGCGTCTTGCTCTACAAAGAAATACTTCATACCTGCTTCGTTGGCGTGGGCAAATATCTTCTTGAAGTCAATCGAACCGCTGCCAACCTCCGCAAACATGTGTGGCTCCTCCTTGGCCATGTCCTTGACGTGCCAGAGTGGGAAGCGACCGGGGTGCTGCTTGAACAGCGCGAGGGGGTCTTGGCCGGCTTTCGCAACCCAAAACAGGTCCAGCTCCATCTTCACCAGGTCCTTATCGGTGCTGTTGAGCAAGATGTCGTAGGGCCGCTTGCCGCCATCCTGGGCCGGAAACTCGAAGTCGTGGTTGTGGTAGCAAAGCTGAATACCAGCCTTTTTGCAGCGCTCACCGGCCTTGTTGAGCTGCTCGGCAATCTTTTGGTAGCGGTCGAGGCCACCGCGCTCGGCCTCCGAGAGGTAGGCGCACACCATGTACTTGACGCCCACGGCCGCGGCATCGTCCACGGCGCGGTCCCACTCGTGCAGGATGGTCCCGGCCACCGCAGCGCCGTTCATCTGCTCCTCGCCTAGGCGGTGGTGGCTGCTGGGCATGATGAGGCCGTGCTGCTTGAGCAAGGCAGCAAAGACCGGCGGCGTCATGCCGTAAAATTTCTGGCTACCCGTATAGGTAGCGCCCTCTACCGAGTTGTAGCCGATTTTGGCTAGCCGGGCCAGCGTGCCGGCGGGGTCTTTCTCCATCGCCTCGCGCACGGTGTACAGCTGAATACCGATGTAACGCTTGTTGTAGGCCAGGAGCGAAGGTGCTACCAGCAAGCCCGCCGAAAGCAGGGCCGCCGATGTCAGAAATTCTCTTCTCGAAGTCATAGTAGGTAGGGTGGGAAAAATGGAAAGGTGGGCTGCTGGCAACTGCTGCCAAAAACGTGCTGCAAGATAGCAGCTTACGGCAGTTGGCTGGGCCAGCCACCGCTGCGCTTACCGTTGCTGCCGCCGGGTGTCGCAGCGTTGGGCAAGCAGCTTGCTGGTTGTTGGCCGCCGGTAGGGGGGTAAGGTGCGGTGTACTTTCGCCAAAATTGACGTTTAACTAATGAAAAAAATCGTATTCTTGGGGTGGCTGCTGGCGGCCGGCTCGTCGGCCGCCGCTCAAACGGCTGCTCCGCTTACTGCCCGCCTCGGCAGCGTGAAGCTGACGTTTACGCTTGCTGCCGGCCGGCCTACCTACGCCGTGACGTATGGTCCAAAACCGGTCGTGAATGCCTCGCGGCTGGGCATTGCCTTCGAGGGGGGCCAGGGCTTTGATGGGCCGCTGACGCTGGTGGGCAGCGAGGTCAAAGATGTGGACGAAACCTGGCAGCCGGTGTGGGGTGAGGTCAAAAACATTCGCAACCACTACCAGCAGCTCACGGTGCACCTGCGCCAGCCCGCGGCGCCCGGCCGCCGGCTCGACGTGGTGTTTAGGGTGTTTGCCGATGGGGTAGGGTTTCGCTACGAGTTTCCGCGGCAGCTGGCGCTAGGCAACTTTGTGGTCAGCGACGAACTCACCGAGTTTGCCCTGCCCGCCGACCACCAGGCGTTTTGGATACCCGGCGACTACGATACCAACGAGTACCTCTACACCAAATCGCGCCTGAGCGCCATCGATAACTCGCAGCAAGTCAAGGCTTCCACCGAGATTGCGGTGCGCGAGGCGCCCGATGCGCAAGCCGTGGCCACGCCCCTCATGCTGAAGGCCGATAACGGCCTATACGTCAATATCCACGAGGCGGCACAGGTCGATTACCCGGCCATGCAGCTGCACGTGGATAGGGCCAGCCACCGCCTCACGGCGCGGCTCGTGCCCAACGCGGTGGGTAGCAAGGCGTTTTTGCACGCGCCCAGCCGCACGCCCTGGCGCACGCTTATCGTGAGCGATAAAGCGCCCGATATCCTGGCTTCGAAGCTAATTCTCAACCTGAATGAGCCCAGCAAGCTGACCACCACCGACTGGATTAAGCCGATGAAATTTGTGGGCGTGTGGTGGGAAATGCAGATTGGCCGCTCCGACTGGAAGTACGCCAATAGCCTCGACACGCTCGATGCCCGCGGCCAGCTCATTCCTACCGGTCGCCACGGTGCCAACACGGCCAACGTGAAGCGCTACATTGACTTTGCGGCCGCCCACCACCTCGGCGGCGTGCTGGTAGAGGGCTGGAACGTGGGCTGGGAAGACTGGTTTGGCAACTGGAAGGAGAACGTGTTTGACTTCGTGACGCCCTACCCCGACTTCCACGTGCAAGAACTGCGGGACTATGCCCAGGCCAAAAACGTGCAGCTGCTGATGCACAATGAAACCTCGGGCGCCGCTACCAACTACGAGCAGCACCTCGACACGGCCTACCAGTTTATGAACCGCTACGGCTACCCCGGCGTGAAAACCGGCTACGTGGGCCGCATCATCCCCAGGGGCGAGCACCACGACGGGCAGTGGATGAGCAACCACTTTGTGCGCGTGGCCGAGATGGCCGCCAAGCACCACGTCACGGTCGATATGCACGAAGCGGTGCGGCCCACCGGCCTCTCCCGCACCTACCCCAACTGGCTGGCCGGCGAGGCGGGCCGCGGCAACGAGTATAACGCCTTCAGCATTGGCAGCCCGCCCGAGCACGAAACCATCATGCCCTTCACCCGCCTCATGGGCGGGCCCATGGACTACACGCCCGACATTTTCAAGCTCCAAAACTTTGAGCCCACCGGCCAGCGCAGCGTGCGTACTACGCTGGCCAAGCAGCTGGCCCTGTACGTGACGATGTACTCGCCGCTGCAAATGGCCGCCGACCTGCCCGAAAACTACGCCCCGCACCTCGACGCGTTTCAGTTTATCGAAGACGTGCCCGTGGACTGGGACGACACCCGCATCGTGGCCGCCGAGCCCGGCGACTACCTCACCACCGTGCGCAAGGCCAAAGGCAAAAACGAGTGGTACCTGGGCAGCATTACCGACGAAAATGCCCGCACCCAACCCGTGAAGCTCGATTTCCTGCCTTCCGGCCAGCGCTTCGAGGCCACTATCTACGCCGACGCGCCCGGCGCCGACTGGCAAAAGAACCCCGCTGCCTACCAGATTACCAAGCAGGTAGTGACCAGCAAGTCGGCCCTCACACTACGGCTGGCGCCGGGCGGCGGCGCCGCCGTCAGCTTCAAGCCCGTGGCAGCCAAGTGAGCCACCTTATTCTACAAAACTTGCCCCAGCAAGGAGGGGTAGGACGCACCGTGATGCGCCCTACCCCTCCTTGCTGGGGCAATGTCTTGTGGTAGAAGTAGTAGGTAAAAAATAACGCCAGATGAGCTCGACAGACGTTTTTGACTTTACTAATTCAGAAACAAGTCTACTAAATAACTGCTGTTACGCAGTTGTCTCGTTGAAATGGCTTCGGGCGGGTAGCGCGATTT
>Ga0160428_1000381_pt1 | contig 51909 bp, 39 predicted proteins | sample SolpanmetagenomM_FD_108198 | JGI IMG/M metagenome (GOLD analysis project Ga0160428, IMG submission 108198) | Solar panel surface microbial communities from Lawrence Berkeley National Laboratory, California, USA - M | ecosystem: Engineered > Built environment > Solar panel > Unclassified ... | reverse complement strand
GCCGGCTGGTGGGGTCACGACCCGCAGGAGCGCTTCCAGATGAAGCCGGGCTTCCGGCCATCGGCGGGGGCCTCGGGCTGGCAGCTTTCGTGCGGGCAGGTGCTGCCGATGGCCGTGCACCGCGCCAACCTGGAGATTTTCGACCGGGCCGGCGGCGTGCCCACACTCCGCCAAAAAAGCGAAAAGCTCACCGGCTACCTCGAATTTCTGATTAAGCAGCTCGGCCTGCCCCAGGCTACACTCGAAATTATCACGCCCGCCGACCCCACTCAGCGGGGCTGCCAGCTTTCGCTGCTGGTGCACGAGCGCGGCCGCGAGCTGTTCGACTACCTGGCGGCGCGCGGCATCATCGCCGACTGGCGCGAGCCCAATGTCATTCGCCTAGCACCCGTGCCGCTTTATAATTCGTTTGAGGATGTGCGCCGGGCGGGCGCGGCCCTGCAACAGTTCTACAAGGAGTAGCGCGTAAGGCGCAACGGATTGGCCGGCCTTTGGTAACGGGCTGCGCTGTTATGCCTTCCTCTCTGCTCACTGCTCTTTACCTATGGAAGACTACGCGGCCAAGATGGCCCTCAAGCCCGATGCGGCCCTGCGCGACTACGTGACGGGCCACGCCCAGTACCGCGAGGGCGCCGTGCTGGCTGCCCTCGACGAGCTGCGCCGCCGGGGCCAGCCTGCGCCCGAAGACGCCGCCCTGCGCCCCCAGCTGGAAGTGGCTGTGCAGCAAGCCCAGGCCACGGCCGCCGCCGAAGCCGCCCAGCGCAGCCGGGCCGAAAGCCAGCCCCTGGCCGATGAGGACGAGCAGCCGGCCCTCTACACGCCGGGCGCGATTGTGCTGTTTTCGGTGCTGTTCAACACCATCATCACCGGGGCGGTGCTGCTGGCCCTCAACCTGCGGCGCCTCAAGCAGACGCGGGCTATCTGGGGGCTGGCGGCTTTCGTAGTGGCCTACCTGGTAGCCGAGTCGATAGTGGTCAACCTGTTCATGCAGAAGTACGCCCTCAGCCCGCTGTTTGTGTCGCTGCTCAACCTGCCGGCTATCCTGGCCTACGTGCTGTGGTTTTGGCCGCGCTACGTGGGCAAGGGGCAGTTTCGGCCGCGCGGCTGGCTCATTCCGCTGCTGGTATGCTTCATCATCCTGATGGCGCTGGGCTTGGCGCTGAAATATTGGATACAGCACGTGCCCGGCGCGGCCCAATTGCTCAAGCAGCAAGGTGCCAGCCTGCCGTAGGCGGCCCCCACGCAACAAGACAGAAGCCCGGCCGCATCGTACGATGCGGCCGGGCTTCTGTCTTGTTGTTTAAAATATTGCCCGAACGGCCGGGCTTAGCTACGCCTTCAATTGGCAGATAACGGTTTCGCCGCCCTTCACTTTCTGGCCCAGCGTTACCTTAATCTCGGCGTCGAGGGGTACGAAAATATCGACCCGCGAGCCGAACTTAATGAAGCCAAACTCTTCCCCCTGACTTACTTCGTCACCCTCATTCACGTACCACACGATGCGGCGGGCCATCGCACCGGCAATCTGCCGGAAGAGCACCAGCGGGCCGGCGTCGCTTTCTACTACTACCGTAGTGCGCTCGTTCTGGGTGCTGCTCTTGGGGTGCCAAGCCACCAGGTACTGGCCGGGGTGATACTTGAAATACTTGACGATGCCCGACACCGGATTGCGGGTGATGTGTACGTTGATGGGCGACATAACCACGCTTATCTGGCGCCGTGCATCCTCAAAGTATTCGGTTTCGATGACTTCCTCAATCACGACGACTTTGCCATCAGCGGGGGCCAGTAGCAGGTCTTCGTGCGTGAGCAGGCGCCGGAAGGGCGAGCGGAAGAATTGCAGCAGCATCAAAAACGCCACCACCGAGGCCCCCGCAAAAATGCGGTTGAACACCACGTTGGGGCCATTGTAGCGGCTCAGCAACAGGTTGAGGGCCAGCAGCACCAGCAGCGTCACGAACAGGATGCGGCGACCTTCTTTGTGTATCTTAATCACAGATTACGCGGATTTTAACGGATTTCACGGATTTTGTGGACGGTGCTTGCGCGACTCGCTTCCGTGTCAGAACCAAGAGTAAGGAGTATACGGGGGCAATACTTATTTCCGGTGCCACGGCGCTGGCTCCAGGCCACCGTGTACGATGGATGAGGCGCAAAGTAACGGCGAGGCCAGCCAACAGCCCTACAAGAAGTGGACGGCAACCGGCGCGGCACTAAGCTGCCTCCCGCCGGTCGCCGTCCACAAAATCCGTGAAGTCCGTTAAAATCCGCGTAATCCGTGATTTTAGTAGCCGCCGCGGTACTTATACGTCTGGGCCACTTTATCGATGGCGACCACGTAAGCGGCGATGCGCAGCGAGATATTGTACTTCTGGCTGGTGGCGTACACTTTCTCGAAGGCATCGGTCATGATGCGGTCGGCGCGCTCGGTCACCATTTCGTGGGTCCACTTGAAGCCCTGCTTGTTCTGCACCCACTCGAAGTAGCTCACCGTCACCCCGCCCGAGTTGGCCAGGATGTCGGGCACTACCGAAATGCCTTTGGCATAAATAATCGGGTCAGCCGAGGCCGAGGTCGGGCCATTAGCACCCTCCACGATGAGCTTGGCCTTGATGAAAGGCGCGTTGTGCTCCGTAATTACGTCCTCCACAGCGGCAGGCACAATCACGTCTACCTCCGAAATCAGCAGCTTGCTGGGGTCCATCGGCGTGGCGCCATCGAAGCCTTCGAGACGGCCGCCGTGCACGTTTTTGTAGGCAATGGCTTCGTCGATGTTGATGCCGTTGTCGTTCCAGTAAGCGCCCGAAATATCGGACACTGCTTTGATGGTCAAGCCTTTGTCAAACATCAGCTTGGCCGTCCAGGAGCCCACGTTGCCGAAGCCCTGAATGGCGACTGACGTTTCCTCAACTTTCATGTCGAGCTTGGCCATAGCGGCCAGGCACGAAATCATGACGCCACGGCCGGTGGCCTCGGTGCGGCCCAGCGAGCCACCCATTACCAGCGGCTTGCCCGTCACGACGGCCGAGGCCGTCTGGCCCACCGTTTTCGAAAACTCGTCCATAATCCAGGCCATCTCGCGGGGGCCGGTGCCCATGTCGGGGGCCGGAATGTCGCGGTCAGGGCCAAAAACGTCCTTCATCGACACCGTATAGGCGCGGGTGAGGCGCTCCAACTCGCCCACACTCATGGTGGTGGGGTCGCAGATGATGCCACCTTTGGCACCGCCGTAGGGGATATCTACCACGGCGCACTTCCAGGTCATCCAGGCGGCGAGGGCTTTTACCTCGTCGAGGTTTACGTTCTTGTCGTAGCGAATACCGCCTTTGCTGGGGCCCAGGATGGTGTTGTGCACCACGCGGTAGCCCTCAAAAACGTGCACCTTGCCATCGTCCATCATGACGGGCAAGTGCACAATCACCTGCTTGTCGGGTGCCTTAAGCACTTCGTAAGAGGTGTCGTCGAGTCCCAGGATTTCGGCCGCGATATTGAAGCGCGACATCATGGATTCAAGCGGATTTTCGGTGTCGACGCGGGGGGCCGGCTCTTTGTACACAGTGGTGGCTGCCATGTGAGGGGGTAATTGGTGAGGGAGTTGGGTGGGATAAGAGAAGGTGCAGTTGCTTACGAAAAAGCGCCGCAAAGGTACGTCAGCCCCCGGCGCCGGAGCCAGCCACCAGTTGCGCACTGCCCAGGGCCGGGCAGCCCTAGCGGTCGGGGGCCGGCTACTCGGGCACCGTCAAGGCTTTGGGCAGGCGCTTGCGGCCAGCCAGCTTTTTCAGGTATTGCCGCTGGGCCTCCTGGGCGCGTAGCGCGGGCTCGCCTTCAGCAGGCAGCAGGTACTGATTGTCGAAGTCGCGGGCCTTCACGTTGTCGTGGCGCTCCAGGTCGAGCAGATGGCGCACTTCGGCGCGCAGCGTGTCATCTAGGATGGGGAAGGCCACTTCCACGCGGCGGTCGAGGTTGCGGCCCATCCAGTCGGCCGACGACACGAATACCTTTTCGTCCCCGCCATTACCAAACACGTAGATGCGGGCGTGCTCCAGATAGCGGTCGAGCAGGCCGCGCTGGCTGATGGTGGCGCTCAGGCCCGCCTCGCCGGGCACCAGGCAGCCAATACCCCGGATGAGCAGCTCGATGCGCACCCCGGCCTGGCTGGCCGCGTAGAGCGCGGCAATCATGCCAGCATCTTCCAGCGAGTTCACTTTCAAGAGGATGTAAGCTTCTTCGCCTTTCTTGGCGCGGGCGGCCTCGGCGGCAATGAGCCTGAGCAGCTGCTTACGTAGCGTGAAGGGCGCCACGAGCAAGTGTTGCAAGTGGCTGGGCTCCTCGCCCGTGATAAAGTAGCGGAACACCTGGTCTACTTCGGCCGCAATTTCGGCATTGGCCGTGAGCAGGGCATGGTCGGCGTAGAGGTGGGCGGTAGCCTCGTTGAAGTTGCCCGAGCTGAGGTAGGCAAAGCGGCGCGGCTGGTCGGTGGCCTCGTCGCGCCGCGTGATGAGCAGCAGTTTGGCGTGGCACTTCAGCTCGGCGGGCGTGAAGATGACGTTGGCGCCCGCCCGGCGCAGCTTTTCGGCCCAGTGCAGATTACTTTCCTCATCGAAGCGCGCCTTCAGCTCGACCACGGCGGTTACTTGCTTGCCGTTTTTGAGCGCTTTGAGCAGGGCCTTGGCCACGGCGCTTTTGGGGGCCACGCGGTAGAGCGTAATGCTGATGGCGCTCACGCGGGGGTCCTGGGCGGCTTCGCGTAGCAGGCGTGGCACCACGTCGAAGCTCTGGAAGGGCGGGTGCAGCAGGTGGTCGCGGCGGGCCAGGGCGGGCAGCAGTGGGCCGGTGCGGGGCAGCGTGGGGTGCGGCAGTTCGGGCCAGGCGGGGTTGAGCAGGTCAGCCCGGCCAAAGCTGGGGAAGCCAAAAAAGTCGCGGAAATTGTGGTAGCGACTGCCCTCCACCAGCTCCTCGTCGGCAATGCCGGTCTTGTGCTTGAGGGCCTTGAGCACGCTCTGGGGCGTGGCGGGGTCAAACAGCAGGCGGGCCGGGTAGCCGGTGGCGCGCTTGGCCAGGCTGCTTTTTATCTTGGCCATCAGGTCGTCCGATACTTCTTCGGCAATGTCCAGCTCGGCGTCGCGGCTCAGCTTTACGGCATTCACCTGCACCTGCCCATAGGCCGGAAACAAGCCGGGCGCGCCGGCCCGCACCACATCGTCCAGAAACAGCACCAGGTGCGGGTCGGCGGCGGTGCCCGCGCCGCCGGGCAGCGCCACAAAGCGCCCGCCGTGCCGCTTGGTGGGCAGCTCCATGATGACGACGCGCTCGGCATCGGCCTTCTTGGTTTTGGCCAGCGGCTGGGTCAGGTCGAAGGTGAGGTACACGGCCTGGTCTTTCAAAAAGAGCTGGTGCAAGGTATCATCGAGCACCACGGGCGAGAGCAGGTCGCGCACATGCTCCTCAAAATACTGCTTTACCCACGCGCACTGCGCATCGGTCAGCTCCTCGGACGTGAGCAGCCGGATGCCGGCGGCCCGCAGCTCGGGCAGCAGTACCTGCCGAAAAGTGTGGCCAAACTCTTCTTGCTGGCGGTGCACCTCGGCCAGCACATCGGCCAGCAGGCGCTTGGGGCGCTCGTGGGGCAGCTGGGCGCGGGTTTTTTTCTTGAGCTTTACCAGCCGCCGCAGCGTGGCCACCCGCACCTTAAAAAACTCGTCCAGGTTGGCCGAGAAGATGGCCAGGAACTTGAGCCGCTCCAGCAGCGGCACGGTGGGGCACTGGGCCTCTTGCAGCACGCGGGCGTTAAAGCGCAGCCAGCTCAGGTCGCGGGGCAGGGTTTTCATCGAATAGGGAGGGGTAGAGAAGCGGAGGAAAGCGCCCACGCGGCCGCAGCCAGCCGGGGAAGCAGCGAGTAAAAAAGCACGTCCTGCCGAGCTGGCCAAAGCATCTTTACCGCTGGCGGTGGGCTATCCACCCTAGCAGCACGGTAAAGACGATTCGACGGGCTCAGCAGGACGTACCTACTTTCTTTTTGGAGGGCAGCTGGCAAATGTGGCCTTCTACGCAAGCGCCGGGCCAACCCGTTGGGCGCATCACAAAATGATAACGGCTAGCCACCATTTTTGGGGTAGTCGTAGAAGTAAAACTCGGCGTTGGCCTGGCGCACCTCGGCCCAGGCATCGGTGGCGAAGTGCAGGCACAGCAGGGCAGCGGTGGGCATTTCGCCGCTCAAGGGCGAGGGCGAGAGGTAGTTGGCCACGTCGGTAATGGTGGGGTTGTGACCCGTGAGCAGCACCGATTGCGCCGTATCGGGCAGGTCGCGGATGATGGCGAGCAGCGTGTCGAGGTCGGCCTGGTAAATGCCGGGCTCCACCACAATGCTGGCGGGCGGGTATTTCACCTCACGGGCCACGAGCACGGCGGTGCTCATAGCTCGCACAGCCGGCGAGCTCACGATGAGGTCGGGCGTAATCTGGCGCTTGGCCAGGGCCTGGCCCATGGCGGGCGCGTCGTCGCGGCCCCGGTCGTTGAGCGGGCGCTCGTGGTCGCTCAGCTCGTCGAAGCTCCAGCTCGACTTGGCGTGGCGCAGTAGATACAGCGTTTTCATGGTAGCAGGGTTTTAACGAGCGCTAAACTAGGGCCGCGCCGCGAACGGCCAGTATATTGCCAGCGCCGAGGCCCAACTAATGTCTTGTTGGTAAGCATACTACTGCTCGCTATTATGAAACTATTGCGCACGCGCCACGCCCTGCCGGCCGTCCTGGCCCTGCTGGCTCCCACCCTCGCCCTGGCCCAAAGCGGCGCCTACACGGTGCAGGGGCAGCTTGGCCCCAGGCTGCTGCCCACCAAGGCCTACCTGCTCACACCGGGCAAGGAGGGCTTCGACCTCGATTCGGCCACCGTGCAAAAAGGGCGTTTCACATTCAAAGGGACCGTGGCCGCGCCCGTGCTGGCCACGCTGCTGCTGGCCAAGCCTGGCCGCCCCTACACCCTACACCGCCCCGCGCCTAGCCAGCGCCTGCAAGTGTACCTGGAGCCCGGCACCGTGCGGGTGCTCAGCCCCGACTCACTGCCGCACGCCCTGCTGGCCGGCACGCCGCTCAACCTCGACTACGAGCGCCTACGCAAAACCACCCAGGCCGCGAGTGCCCACATGGACGCGGTACTGGCCGAGTGGCGCGCCGCCCCCGCCGAGAAGCGGCAGGACAAAGCCTACGAGGCCAGCATCGACCAGCGCTACGACGCCGCCACGGCCGCCCGCAACGTCCTGCTTAAGCAGTTCATCCAGAGCACGCCCAACAGCCTGGCCAGCCTGTATGCGCTGGAAGATTTGGGAGGCTACAGCATCGACCCCGCCGTAGTAGCGCCGCTGTTTGAGAAGCTGGCGCCGGCCGTGCGCCAGAGCCCCCGGGGCCAGCAGTACGCCGCCCGGCTGGCAACCGCCCAAACGACGGCCGTGGGCGCGCTGGCCCCCGAGTTTACCCAAAACGACGCCACCGGCAAGCCCGTGTCGCTGCGCGATTTCCGGGGAAAGTACGTGCTCGTCGATTTCTGGGCGAGCTGGTGCGGCCCCTGCCGGGGCGAAAACCCCAACGTGGTGGCCAATTTTAAGCAGTACAAGAGCCGCAACTTCACGGTGCTCGGCGTATCGCTCGACCGGGCCAACGGCCGCGACGCCTGGCTCAAAGCCATCGACACCGATGGCCTGGCCTGGACGCAGGTATCGGACCTCAAATTCTGGAAAAACGAGGTGGCGCAGCTCTACGGCATTCAGTCTATCCCCCAAAACTTCCTTATCGGCCCCGATGGCCGCATTGTGGCCAAAAACGTGCGCGGCGAAGAACTGGGTAAGAAGCTGGCCGCCGTGCTGCCCACCGCTACTCCCTAGCCTACCCCGGCCGCCCCACCCTGGCGGCGCCAGCTTCTGCCAATAAATCGCCGGTGCGGGTGCCTGCACTTGGGCGGGTAATGTATATAAAAAGGGCCTGCCGTTGCCGGCAGGCCCTTTTTGCGTAACAATAAGAATAGCAGAAGCGGAAGGAAGAGGCTACTAAAAGCTCACTCCTTATTGCTTCACAAAGCGCTGGTGCGCCGTGGTGGTGCCGTCGCCGATGGTGAGCTGGTACACGCCCTGGCTGAGCGTGCCGATGTGCAGCTGGTCGTCGGCCAGGGTCAGGCCGCGCACCTCGGCCCCGCGCAGGTCATACACGTGCACGTCGAGCGGCGTGCCGGCATCTACCGAAGCCGGGCGCTGGATGGTGAGCACGTCGGTAGCCGGGTTGGGGTAAATGCTGTAGGCAGCGGCCCCGGCCGCGAGGCGGGCGCCGCCCGTCACGCTGATGGTATAGTCTTCGGTTTCGCCGTAGCTGTAGCTGCCGCAGCTGCTGGTGGCACTGGCATCGCTCATCACTACGCGCAGGCGGGTAGGGCCGCTTTTGGCGGTCGTGGGCACCGTGAAGGTGCCGGTGCGGGTAGTAGCAGCGGTGCTGGCGGCGGCGCTCACGATAGTTTCGCCGCTGTCGAGGAAGTCGCCGTCCTGGTTCCAGTCAGCGTAGATTTTGAAATACTCGCTGTAAGCCGTGCCCGTAAAGCCGGCTGAGAAGCTGATGGTCTGGCTGCTGCCGGCGGCCACGCTGGCCGTGCTGGCCGTGCCGTCGTAGTAGCCGCCATCGGCGCCGCTGGTGCGGGCAATGCCGGTGCCGAGCTTCACGTAGTCGATGTACTCACAGGCCACGCTGCTGCCCTGGCTGGTGCAGTACGTAACCGTGGTGGGCGGGGTCGTGGTGCCGCCACCGGTGCCGCTGGGGGCTACGCCACCCTGCGAGGTGAGCAGCGCCACTCGCGAGCCGCCGCTGGCAAACAAGGCATCCATGCGGTCGCCCTGGCCGCTCGAAAACATCTGCATGCAGGCGTCATCCACGTAGTCCATGTAGTTCATGAACATGTCGCCGTTGGCGCCGTTCGAGCACGTCTGGTGCGGGAAGGTGGGGCAGCCGTAGTTGCTGGTTTGCTGGGTGGGCGTGTCGCTCACCTGGTCGTTGCCGCAGTTGGCATCACCCCAGATGTGGCGCAGGTTCAGCCAGTGGCCCACCTCGTGGGTGGCGGTGCGGCCCAGGTTGTAGGGGCTGGCCGCCGAGCCGCCGCTGCCGAAGGCCGAGTACAGGATGGCCACGCCGTCGGTAGCCGCTGCGCCGCCCGGAAACTGCGCGTAGCCCAGCAGGCCGCCGCCCAGGTTGCAGCTCCACAGGTTGAGATACGAGCCGGCGGGCCAGGCATCGTCGCCGCCGCTGCTGCTGTATTTCATCTTATCGGTGTCGTCGAAGCTGGTGGCCGTGGTGCTTTTGTGGATAATGCCCGTGGTGGCCGCCCCGGTGGGGCTGCGCTTGGCCAGCACAAACTGCACGCCCGCATCGCCAATCAGCGCGCTAAAGGCCGAGGGCACCTTGCTGCGGTCGGCGTTCAGCTTGTGGTAGTCGGCGTTGAGTACGTCAATCTGCGACTGCACCTGCGCGTCGCTGATGTTCTGGGCCGCCGTGTTGTAGAGCACGTGCACCACCACCGGGATGGTGACGATGATGGCCGACGACGTTTTCTGGTTCGGGTTGCTGGCCTTTTGCGCGATGTAGGCTTCGGCCTGCTGGTCGATGTTGCGCAGGCGGGCGGCGTAAGCCGGGTCGGCGGCTATTTGGCGCTCAAGCACTTCCATGGTCGAGCATTGGCGGTGGGCCGGCACGAGTTGCGCCTGGGCCAAGGCCGGGGCGGCAAAGCCCAGGCTACCCACGCCCAACAAAATGGGGTAGAGGTATTTTTTCATCAAAAAAGGATTGGTTTTAGGAAAAGGAGAACGTGGGCCAAACCTATTGAAAAAAATTCAATTTTCGCGGTGCTGCCCCGGCTCCTAACTGCCTGACTGCCGGCAAACCAGCCTCTATTTCATTTAAACCAGCTTTTTGGGTGATAATTATTTTTCAAAAAATGCGCTTACCCCCGGTTGCACTTTACCAATGTTGCTACATAGAAAAGCCTACCCGCTGAGGTAGGCTTTTCGAACCATCGCTTTCTGATAGAAAGCCGCCCGTTTATTCCGGCGCGTACTGCTGCCCGTCGTAGCCAGCCTGGAAGTGCGGGAAGCGTTTGGCGGCCAGCTCGCCCACGCGGCGAGCCAGCAGCTCGCGCAGGGCCTCAATATTTTCCTTGTTTTGGGCCGAGATGAACACTACCGGGTCGTGCATCCGGGCCATGTAGGTTTCCTGAAGCTGCTCCAGAGGCGGGCGCGGGGCGGGCTCGTTTTGGTCGGTGGGCCACTCGGCATCTTCCTCGGCGCCGGGCTCGGGGGCGAATACGGGGGCGGGGTCCACGTCGTGCTGGTACTGGTCTATCTTGTTGAAGACGAGTAGCGCCGGCTTGTCGGCGGCGCCGATTTCGCGCAGCGTGTCGTTCACCACCGCAATGTGCTCCTCGAAGGCGGGGTGCGAAATGTCCACGACGTGAATCAGCAGGTCGGCTTCGCGAATCTCATCGAGCGTGCTCTTAAAGCTCTCGATGAGCTTGGTGGGCAGCTTGCGGATAAACCCAACCGTGTCGGAGAGCAGGAAGGGTACGTGGTTGTCGAGCACCACCTTGCGGGTGGTGGCATCGACGGTGGCGAAAAGCTTGTTTTCGGCAAAGACCTCGGCCTTGCCCAGCAGGTTCATGATGGTCGATTTGCCCACGTTGGTGTAGCCCACCAGCGCCACCCGGATGGAGTTGGTGCGGGTCTTGCGCTGGGTGTGGGCCTGCTTGTCAAGGTCTTCGAGCTTTTCTTTCAGAAACGCGATGCGGTCGCGCACAATGCGGCGGTCGGTTTCAATCTCGGTTTCGCCGGGGCCCTTCATGCCCACGCCGCCGCGCTGCTTGTCCAGGTGAGTCCAGAGGCCGGTGAGGCGGGGCAGCAGGTACTGGTACTGCGCCAGCTCGACCTGCGTGCGCGAGGTGGCCGACTTGGCCCGCAGCGCAAAGATGTCGAGAATGAGCAGCGACCGGTCCACGATTTTGACCAGCAGCTCGGCCTCCAGGTTGCGGAGCTGCGAGGGCGAGAGGTCGTCGTCGAAGACTACCATGCTCATGTTTTCGTGCTTCACCCAGGCTTTGATTTCGGCCAGCTTACCCTCGCCCACATACGTGCGGATGTCGGGCTTGTCGAGCTTTTGCACGAAGCGCTTGGTGGCCTCGGCGCCGGCCGTTTCGATGAGGAAGGCCAGTTCGTCGAGGTATTCGGTGGTCTGGGCATCGGTTTGGCGGCGCGGGGGCACGCTCACGAGCACGGCCGTTTCAACCTCCTTGGCGGTAGCATAGGTTTTACCGGCGTTTTTGAGCAGGTGCTTGGGCAGCTTGGTGTCGCGGCGGGCGGGGGTGCTGTCAGTAGCCCCGATGTGGCGGGTGCTGCTGTGCGAGTTTTCGGATTGTTTGGCCATGCGAGTGGGGCGCCGGCGGCGGAAGGCGCGGCAGCGATAAAGGTACTAGCTGCCTAAACGCAGCCCTGCCCCAGGCGGGTGCCCGGCGGCGCAGAAAAGCACGGAAACTACGTACCCGTTTTTTTGAAACGCCCAGCGCGGCCGGCTGGCCGGCGCCGCGCCGGCCGCGGCAGCCGGGTGCTACGCGGTGAAAGTCATTTTTTTACCGCTATTTTGTCCTCACGCTTACTTCACTTTCTCCTTTCTTGCCCACGTCGCTTACGCAACTACATATGAAACAATTTTACGCCGTGTGCGCCGTGGCGCCGCTGGCTTTTGCACTCCCCTTAGTAGTAGCCGCGCAGGGCACGCCGGCGGCTACGGTAATAGCCGGCACGTTTTACCCCACGGCGGCGGTGCCTACGCTGGCGGCCCCGGCGCCGCAGGCGGTGCCCAAGCTCCCCTCGACCGCCCGCACCAACGCCACCTGGAACGCCCTGGCCAGCATGACGACCGCGCGGGGCCAGCACGCCACCGTGGCCGTCAACGACCGCCTCTATGCCTGGGGCGGCTACGTGAGCATTGGCAACACTGCCAGCGAAGTCAAAAACCTGGAGATTTATAACATTGCGACCAATGCCTGGAGCGCTGGGGCCAGCTATCCTATTGCCTGCCGGGGCCACGCGGCGGCGGCAGGCGCCAACGGGCTGCTGTACAGCTTTAGCGGCGTGAGTGGCAGCAGCGTCCCCAACTGCTACCAGTATAACCCGGCTACCAACGCGTGGACAGCTATCGCGAATATTCCAACCAAGGTGTGGGAGGCCACGGCCACCACGGCCGCCAACGGCAAAATCTACGTGATAGGTGGGGAGGCCAATGATAACGCGTTCATCAGCCAGGCCGTCCAGATTTACGACCCGGCCCTCAATACCTGGACCACCGGCGCTAATATGCCCACCAGTCGCCGGGGCGCCACCGCCATTTTGGATGCGAACGGCAACATTCACATCATCGGCGGTAGTGACGTGGGCGTCGTGGCTACGCACGAAGTGTATAACCCCACCACCAATACCTGGACTACAGCGGCGGCCCTGCCCTTTGCCCTCAACCAGAGCAGCGGCGCGCTGGGCAGCGATGGCAAGCTCTACGTGGTGGGCGGCAAGGTGAACCTGACCAACAACCAAGGGCCGTTTTACAACACGGTGTACGTCTATGACACCGGCACTAATACCTGGAGCACGGGCCCGAGCCTGCCCATCCCTATCAGCGAAAACAAGGTGGTGGCCAGCGGCGGTCAGCTTTATCAGCTGGGTGGCTCCAACGGCACGCAGCAGGCGGGGCTCTATGCCCTGGCGCCGGGTAACGTTTACACCTGGACCGGCGCTACCTCGACCGACTGGCTGGTGGGCACCAACTGGTCGGGGGGCGTGGTGCCCACGGCTACCGACAACGTGAGTATTCCGGCGGGCCTCACGCGCTACCCGGTGGTAAGCACCACGGCCACCGCCCAGGATGCCACCCTCAATAGCGGCGCGCAGTTGACCTTGGCCAACGGTGGAACCCTGACGCTCACCGGCAACTTTGCCAACAACGGCACCTTCACGGCCACCGGCGATGCTACCCTGGCCCTGGGCGGCAGCACCTCCCAAACGCTGGGCGGCAGCGCCACCACGCGCCTGCGCAACCTGATGGTGGGCACCGCCGGCGCCACGCTGGTGGGCACCACCGAGCTGACGCGCCTACTCACACTCGTTGGCAACCTGGCTACCAACAACCAGCGCTTCGTGGTCGCGTCTACCGACGCGGGCTCGGGCATGGTGTACAACAAAGGCGGCGTGGTAACCGGCCGCACGGCGGTGCAGCGCTACATCGACCCGGCCACCAACGCGGGGTTTGGCTACCGGCACTTTGCGCCCAGCGTGAGCGGGGCCACGCTCGACGCACTGCGCATGGTACCGGTGCTAGCGGGGGCCACCAGCCCCGGCCCGCTGCAAATCAACCCGGCCTACAACACGGCCGCCCAGCCCAGCACCGTGACGCCCTTCCCCACCGTGTTTGCCTACGACGAAACGCGGATTACCACGGCCAGCTTCGACCAGGGCCTGCTCTCGCCCACCGTGGCCATCCAGCCCCTGACCGCCGGCCAGGGCCTCATTATCAACGAGCCGGGCGGCAACGCGTTTGAGGTGAGCGGCCTCACGCTTATCACCGGCGCCCTCACGCGCGGCGGCCTCACGCGCACCAACGCCGCCAATGGTGGCTGGCAGCTGCTGGGCAACCCTTACCCCGCGCCCATCGACTGGGGCCGGGTGGCCCGCACCAACGTGGATGCGGCGGCCTACGTGTACCGCTCTACGGGCCAGTACACGGGCGGCTACCTGCCCTACGTCAACGGCGTGGGCACGAGCCTGCTGCCGATGGGCCAGGCATTTTTTGTGCGCGTAAGCAGCGTGGGCAGCGCGGGCGCGGTAGCCTTTACTGATGCGGCGCGCGAAACCACGTACACCTCCCCCACCTACAGCCGCACCACCGCCGAAACGCGCCCGCTGCTCCAGCTTTCACTGCAACGCCAAGGCACAACCGGCGCGGCCAACCAGGGCAACCTGTACGTGTACGAGCAGGCCGGCGCCACCGTGGGCTTCGACGCCGAGTTTGACGCGTACCAGGTGCAGCTCAACAGCGGCAGCCAGCCCAGCATTTACCAGCAGGCGGGCACCGAGGCGCTGGCCATCCAGGGGCTGCCGGCGGGCACCACCCCCCGCGACCTGCCCCTGGGCGTCAATGCCCCCGTGGCCGGCACCTACGCGTTTACACCCACGCAGCTGCTCAACTTCCCGGCCACCGAGCCGGTGTGGCTGGAGGATAAGCTCATCGGCGGCCCCTGGTACAACCTGCGCCTGGGTGCCTATACCGCTACTCTCACGCAGGGCCTGAGCACCACGCGCTTTGTGCTGCACCTGCACACCACGCAGCCGCTGGCCACCACGGCGCCCGGCGCCTGGGCCGGCGAATTGCAGCTCTACCCCAACCCCGCCACCGACGCCCCGGTGCTGGTAGTGGCCAGCGGCGTGCCCGCCGCCTCGGCCGAGCTGGTGCTGCTCAACAGCGTGGGCCAGCGCGTGTGGCAGCGCACGGCCGCCGTGGCCGGGCAGGAGCTGCGCACCACCGTGCCCGTGGCGGGCCTGGCGCGCGGCATCTACACGCTGCAAGTGCGCAGTGCCGGCGGCGTGCTCACCCGCAAGCTGGTGCTACGCTAGCCCCCGTTTTTTAACGCAAAAAGCCTCTCCCGCGCGTCGGGAGAGGCTTTTTTTTGCGCCGCGCCGGGGCTACTTCAGCGTGAGCGAGTAGGCCACCACCTGCGCAATCTGGGCGGGCGTGAGGGTTTTGGCAAAGGCGGGCATCTTGCGCATTCCGTTTGTGACGAGGTAGGTGCGCCCGAAGGCGTTGAGGTTGCTCTTGGTGAGGTCGTGGGCACCGTTGAGGCCCAGGCGGCCATCGGGGCCGTGGCAGCGCTGGCAGTTTTTTTGAAATAAGAGCTGGCCGGGCGTGGGCGGGGCGGCCTGGGCGGCGGGGGCCAACCCCAGCAGCAGGGCGGTGGGTAAAAAAAGCTTCATCACGGGGGCCTAACGCAAAAACTAACCCGAAAGTAACCGCCGCCGCCGGGCATAGTGGCGGGCGCGCAATTTTCGTACCCGACCTTTGCCAAACTTATCCGCTCTCTTCTTTCGCTTTTTGCCTTCTTGCCGTGCGCGTTGCCCTCGTCATCAATACTTCCTGGAACATCTGGAATTTCCGGCGCGGGCTGGTAAAAGCCCTGCAAGCCGCCGGCCACGAAGTGCTGGCCATTGCCCCGCCCGATGCGTATTCGGACCGCCTGGAAAGTGAGCTGGGCTGCCGCTACGTGCCCATCGTGATGGAAAACAAGGGCACCAACCCCCTCAAGGACGCCCAGCTGACGCGCCGCTTCCTGGCCGTGTACAAGCGCGAGCGGCCCGATGTGGTGCTGCACTTCACCATTAAGCCCAACATTTACGGCACGCTGGCGGCCCGCATGGCGGGCGTGCCCAGCATCAACAACGTGAGCGGCCTGGGCACGGTCTTCATCGTCGAAAACTTGGTGAGCAAGGTGGCGCGCGGCCTCTACCGGCTGGCGTTTCGCTACCCGCACAAGGTATTTTTTCAAAACAACGACGACCGGGAGCTTTTCATCCGCTACGGCCTCATCAAGCCCGCGCTCACCGGCCTGGTGCCCGGCTCGGGCGTCGATTTGGCGCGCTTCCGGCCCCAGGCGGACGCCCCGGCCAAGGCGCCGGGCGAGCCGTTTACCTTCCTCATGGTGGCGCGGGTGCTGTATGAGAAGGGCATCGTGGAGTATTTCGAGGCCGCCAAGCAGGTGCGCGCCGCCCTGCCCGCCGGCACGGTGCGCCTCCAGCTGCTGGGCAGCCTCGACGAGGCGGGTGGCGTGGGCGTGCCCCGCGCCACCTTCGAGCAGTGGCTCACGGAAGGACACGTGGAGTATCTGGGCACTTCCGATAACGTGGCCGCCCACCTGCACCGCGCCGACTGCGTGGTGCTGCCCAGCTACCGCGAAGGCACCCCCAAAACGCTGCTCGAAGCGGCCGCCTGCGGCAAGCCCCTGGTGACTACCGACGTGCCCGGCTGCCGCGAAACCGTGCAAAACGGCCGCAACGGCTACCTCTGCCAGGTGCGCTCGGCCCCCGACCTGGCCGATAAGCTCCTGGCCGTGGCCCAGCTGCCGCCCGCCCGCCTGGCCGCCCTGGGCGCCGCCAGCCGCGAGCTGGCCGAAGAAAAATTTGACGAGCAGCTCGTGCTGCGCCAGTACCTGGCCGCCGTGGCCGAGGCCGGCGCCCGCCGCCCGGCCTAGCCCGGGCGCCCTCTCCTACCCCATCTGCGGCGGCTTGCCGCGTTACCCCTTACTGCTGTTTTTCTAATGGAAGTCATCACCCACCCCCTACCGGGTCTGCTCGAGTTCCGGCCCCGCATTTTTGGCGACCCGCGCGGCGCCTTTTTCGAATCGTTCAGCGCCCGCACGATGGAGGGCCTCGGCCTGCCGCGCCACCACTGGGTGCAGGATAATCAGAGTAGCTCGAAGGCCGGCACCCTGCGCGGGCTGCACTTCCAGCGCCCACCCCACGCCCAGGCCAAGCTGGTGCGCGTAGCCCAGGGCCGCGCCCTCGACGTGGTGGTGGACCTGCGCCACCGCTCGCCCACCTTCGGCCAGCACGCCAAAGTGCTGCTGACGGCTGAGCTGGGCAACGTGCTCTACGTGCCCGAGGGCTTTGCCCACGGCTTCGTGGCCTTAGAGGATAATACGCTGTTTCTCTACAAGTGCTCGGACTACTACGCGCCCCCCGCCGAGGGCGGCCTGCGCTGGGACGACCCCGCCCTGGGCATCGACTGGGGCTTTGCCGGCGAGGCCCTGGTATCGCCCAAGGATGCCATCCTGCCCACGCTGGCCGAGCTGGACAACCCGTTTTAGGGGGCGGTGGCCGGCTGCGTATTCGCTATTGAAGCCGCTTAGCAAGCCGCTCTCTCGCTAAAAAGAACGTCATGCTGAACGTAGTGAAGCATCTCGCAGGCTTCGTTGGGGCTATTCAACGATTCGAGCGAGGTGCTTCACTGCGTTCGGCATGACGTTCTTTTTAGCGAGAGAGCGGCTTGCTCGGCAGTTCTGTTACTAAAAAGTCGGTTACTAAATTTTTAGTAACCGACTTTTTAGTAACAGCCTCTTTGGTAGCGCCGGCTTGTAAAGGCAAGGAGGAATTACCGCCATTTCGGGGTCGGTGTACAGTAGCGCGAACTTTGTAGTTCGCGTCTCCGCGCCAGTACCATCGTGCTGGGACGCGAACTACAAAGTTCGCGCTACTGTAATGGTGGCAATTCCTCCTCGCCCCTACAGCAGCGGCAGTAGCGTTTCGAGGCCCATGCCGCGCGAGCCCTTTAGTAGCACGAGTTGGCCGGCCAGCGGGTGCTGCGCCAGCCAGGCGGCGGCGGCGGGCTTGTCGGCAAAGTGGTGGGCGGCGGGGTGGGCCTGCGCGGCGGCGTGCAGCAGCGGGCCAATGAGGAGCACGTTGTCCAGGTGCACTTCGGCCAGCAGTTCGCCCAGGGCGCGGTGCTCGGCGGCGGCGCTTTCGCCCAGCTCAAACATATCGCCCAGGATAACCCAGCGCGCCTGGCCAGGGGCCACGGGGCGCTGCGCAAAGCTGCGCAGGGCGGCGGCCATGCTGCTGGGGTTGGCGTTGTAGGCATCCAAAATCAGGTCGTTGCCGTGGGCGGTGCGCACCAGCTGCGAGCGGTTGTTTTGGGGGTTGTAAGCGGCCAGGGCGACGGCCACTTGGGCGGGCGGCACCTCAAAAAACGCCCCCACGGCGGCGGCGGCGGCCATATTGGGGAAGTTGTAGCTGCCCGTGAGCTGGGCCGCCACCTCGGGGCCAGCCCCCAGGCGCAGGCGCAGGGCGGGGTCGGCGGCGAGCAGCGTGGCGGGGTAGGTATCGGCGGGGCCGGGGTAGGTGGCGCGGTGCGGCACGGCGGCGGCCAGGCCGGGCAGCTGGGCATCGAGGGTGTTGACGAAGGCCGTGCCGCCGTGCGCAGCCAGGTAGGCAAACAGCTCGCCCTTGCCCTTGGCAATGCCGGTCTCGCCGCCAAAGCCTTCGAGGTGGGCCTTGCCGATGTTGGTGATGAGGCCGTGGGTGGGGGCGGCCCACTGGCAGTAGGCCGCGATTTCGCCTTGGTGGTTGGCGCCCATCTCAATGATGACCACCTCGTGCTCGGCGGGGCGCAGGCGCAGCAGCGTGAGCGGCACGCCGATGTGGTTGTTGAGGTTGCCGATGGTGGCCAGCACGCGGTATTTTTCGGCCAGCACCACCGTCAGCAGCTCCTTGGTAGTGGTTTTGCCGTTGGAGCCCGTAATGGCCAGCACGGGGCCCCGGAAGTGGCGCCGGTGCTCCTGGGCCAGGGCTTGCAGGGCGGCCAGGGGGTCGGGGGCGTAGGTGTAGCGGGCGGGGTCGTGGGCGGCCAGGGCAGCATCATCCACCACGGCGTGGCGGGCGCCCTGGGCCAGGGCACCGGCGGCAAAGGCGGCCCCGCGAAAGCTGGGGCCGTTAAGGGCGAAGAACAGGGTGCCGGGCTGGGGCTGGCGCGAGTCGGTGCTGACGCGGCCCTGAGCGGCGAGGTAGTGGTCGTAGAGCGTCATTGGCTAAAAAAGCAGGAAAAGCCCGGCCGGCGGTAGTGGGCGACGGCGGCGGGCCGCTGGTCGAGGCGCGGCCGGGGCGTGCAAAGTAACGGCCCATTTTTGCGGGCCGGCGCAACTCTGGGTCCCGCGCTTGGTGTTTGTATCGCTACTTTACGGTGGGCTTAGCCTTTGCTTCTCTATGCTGAAATTTTTATCGCGCGGCGGCTGGCTGCTGGCGCTGCTGGGGGGCCTGCTGGCCCGCCCGGCCCTGGCCCAAACGGCGGGCTCGCAGTTTGGCTTCACCTACGGCAGCGTAGCCAAGCTGGTGCAGGGCACCGATACGCTTACCCAGGCCTGGGCGGGCGGCCTCAACACGCCGCAGTTTAGCAGCATCGACCTCGATGGCGATGGCAAGCTCGACCTCTACGCCTTCGACCGCCAAACGGCGCGCAGCTACACGTTTCTGAACGTGGCGGCGGCCAGCGGCCCCGGCCGGCGCTGGCAGTACGCGCCCGCCTACGAGTGGGCCTTTCCGGCGGACCTCTCGGGCTGGGCGCTGCTGCGCGACTATGATTGCGACGGCCGGCCCGACCTGTTTACGTTTGCGGCGGGCGGCGACATCCGGGTGTTTCGCAACGTGGCCGATGCCGGCGGCCACCCCAGCTTCGTGCTGGCCAATAACCAGCTCACCTACCCCATTTACAACGGCTACGTGAGCAACCTCAACATCGGGGCCTACAACACGCCCTCCATCCAGGACGTGAACGGCGACGGGCGGCTCGACATCCTGACCTACGACTTTGTGGGCTCGACCACCCTGGAGCTGTACCTCAACGCCAGCACGGGCGGCTGCGGCGGCATCAGCTCCTTCGCTCAAAGCAGCAACTACTGGGCCCAGCTCGCGGCCTGCGTGGACTGCGGCAGCTACCAATTGCAGAATGCGCCCGCCTGCACCAGCTACCGCGTGCAGCACAGCACCGGCCACAACGTGCTGCTGCTCGACCTCAACGGCGACGGCAAGCTCGACCTGCTCGACGGGCGCGACAACTGCCCGCTGCTCACGCGCCTGCTCAACGTGGGCACCTCCACGGTCGATGCCCTCTTCACGGGGGCCAGCACGAGCAGCGCCTTTCCGTCGGCCGCCGCGCCGGTCAATCTGCCGGTGTTTCCGGCCGCCTACTCGCTCGATGCCAACTTCGATGGCGTGCCCGACCTCGTGGTGGCGCCTAACATGGTGGATAACTCGCTCGACCGCGTGAGTATGCGCCACAGCATCCGGCTGTATCAGAACGGGGCGGCCAGCGCCACGGCCGTGCCCAGCTTCAGCCTCGCCAACGACGGCTTTTTGCAAAATGACATGCTGGATGCCAGCGAGGGCAGCGTGCCGGCCTTCGGCGACCTCGACGGCGATGGCCTGCTCGATATGCTGGTGGGCAACCAAGGCGACCTGGTGGGCGGCTATTACCGCGCCAGCCTCTTCTACTACCGCAACGTGGGCACGGCCCACCGCCCGGTATTCCGGCTCGTTACCGACGACTACCTGGGCCTGGCCGCCACGGCTGCGCTCACGCCGGCCGTCAAGTTTGAGTCGCTGCGCCCGGCCCTGGTAGACCTCAACCGCGACGGTGCCCTCGACCTCGTGTACTCGGTGTACAACGGCACTACCAACCGGCTGGTGTATATCCTGAACACGGCGGCGGCCAGCCAGGCCGCCAGCTTCAGCCCGGCGCAAGCCAGCTACTTCAAGCCGCAGGGCGCCGTCGGCACCGGCGTGCTGCCCGCCCGCCAGGGCGACACGCCGTGCTTTTATGACATCGACGGCGACGGCTACGTGGACTTGCTGCTGGGCACCAACGACATTGCCGAGCAGGGCGGCAGCCTGCGCTATTTCCGCAACCAGGGCGCGGCGGCCAAAGGCAACGTCGATAACCTGTTTGTGCTGGCCGATGCCGACTACGGCCGGCTGCTCGACCAGGGCAGCCGGCCGCCCTACCTGAGCCCGGCCGTGGCCGACTTCGACGGCGACGGCCACCCCGACCTGCTGACCCTGGACGGGCGCGGCACGGTGGCCCTCTACAGCAACTTCCGGGCGCAGGGCACCAGCTTCGCGGGCCGCACCGAGCTATTCTACGACACCTTCAGCGGCTTGTACGAGCCCGCTCGGCTGGGGCACGGCTACGTGCTGCGCTTTGCCGCCGCCGCCGCCGACCTCAACCAGGACGGCAGCCCCGAGCTGTACGTGGGCACCGAAACGGGCGGCGTGCTCAGCTTCCTGGGCCGCAACCGCGCGGTGCTGGCCACCCGTGCCGAGGCGGCGGCCGCGCTGGCCCTCAACCTCTACCCCAACCCCGCCCGCCAGGCGGCCACCGTGGCCACGGCCCAGCCCACCACCATGCGCCTCTTCGACCTGGCCGGCCGCGCCGTGCGCACCGATGCTATCCTGGCCCGCACCCGCCAGCTCGACCTGCGCGGCCTGGCCCCCGGCCTCTACGTGGTGCAGGCCACCGCCGCCGATGGCACCACCACCACCCAGCGCCTGGCGGTGGAGTAATGGGAGTAATGGGAGTAATGGGAGTAATGAAAATGACCAAATTAGAACTCATTACTCTCACTACTCCCATTATTCAACTTACTTTTCGCCGCTGAGGAAATAAAACTCGTCGGCGTCAAGTAGGAAGGGGAGCTGGCTGCGGAAGGCTTGCAGCGGGGCGGCTTGCAGGGTGTGAGTGAGCACGGTTTGCAGGTTGCCGGCCTGGGCCAGGTAGTCGCCCTGAATGTCGAGCAGCGCCGACTGGCCCGAGTAGTCGTGCCCGGCGCCGTCGCGGCCCAGCCGGTTGACGCCCACCGTGTAGGCCATGTTTTCGATGGCGCGGGCGCGCAGCAGCGTGCGCCAGATTTCGGCGCGGGCCTGCGGCCAGTTGGCCACGTACAGCAGTAAGTCGTAGGGCTGGTCCGGGCTGTTGCGGCTCCACACCGGAAAGCGCAAATCGTAGCAGATGAGCGGCCTGATGCGCCAGCCGCGCCACTCCTCCAGCAGCCGGCCGGTACCGGCCGTGTACACCTCGTGCTCGCCGGCCAGCCGAAACAGGTGGCGCTTGTCGTAGATACTGTGCGTGCCGTCGGGGCGCACCCACAGCAGGCGGTTGTAGTAGTGGCCGGCTTCTTCGGTGAGCACGCTGCCCGTCACCACGGCGTCGTAGTGAGCGGCCTGCCCCTGCATCCAGCGCAGGGTGGGGCCGGGGTAGGGCTCGGCCTGGGTGGGTGCCGCCATGCTGAAGCCGGTGGTAAACATTTCGGGCAGCACGATGAGGTCGGTGATGCCCGGGCCAGGCAGGGCCGAAGCCAGCAGGTCGGCCAACTGGGCGAGGTTGGCGGCGGGCTGGTGCCAGTGCAGCACCGTCTGCACCAGCGATACTGTTAAGTCATTTATCATGGGGTTATCCTAAAAACATCGAGCCTTCACCAAAACCGCTACGGCACACGTATTCCGTGGGCCCCTACTTCCCTAGCGCGCGGCCAGCCGCGCCCCGGCCTCTCGGAGGGTTTCCGGGCCCTTTGCAAAGCAAAAGCGCACCAATCCCCCGTCGTACCCATCGTGGTAAAAGGCTGATACCGGCACCACCGCCACCCCCCAGCTACGCGCCAGCTCACCGGCAAAATCTAAATCCGACGCCTGGGTCAGCCGCCCGTAGCTAGCCAGCTGAAAGTAGCCGCCCGGCACGGGCAGCAAGTCCCAGCCGGTGCCAGCCAGCCCGGCGGCAAAGGCATCGCGCTTGGCCTGGTAAAAGCCGGCCAAGCCCCGGGCGTGCGCATCGAGCAGGTCGGCTTCGAGCACATCGGCCAGCGCGTGCTGGGTGGGCGTGCTCACGGCAAAGGTCAGGAACTGGTGCACGCGCCGCAGCTCGGTGCTGAGGGCGGGCGGCGCCACGCAGTAGCCCACTTTCCAGCCGGTGGCGTGGTAGGTTTTGCCAAATGAGGAGAGCACGAAGCTGCGCGCCCGCAACGCCGGGTGCTGGCGGGCACTGCGCGGCGGCACCCCGTCAAACACCAGGTGCTCGTACACCTCATCGGACAGCACCAAGATATCGGTGCCCTCGGTAAGGGCAGCCAGGGCATCCCAGTCGGCGGCGTAGAACACGGCTCCGCTGGGATTATGGGGCGAATTGACCAGGATGAGCCGGGTGCGCGCCGACACGGCCGCCCGCACCGCCGCCCAGTCGGGCCGAAAGCCGGGGGCCGGCAGGCGCACGTAGCGCGGCACGCCGCCTTGTAGCCGCACGGCCGGCCCGTACAGGTCATAGGCTGGCTCTAGAATAATGACTTCGTCGCCGGGCCGCACCACGGCGGCCAGCACCCCATACAGCGCCTCGGTAGCCCCGGCCGTGATGGTTACCTCCGCCTCGGGGTCGGGCGCGGGGGCATCGGGCTGCAGGCGGCCCACCTGCGCCGCAATGGCCGCTCGCAGGCGCAGCAACCCCGGCATGGGCGCATACTGGTGGCTGCCACTGGCCAGCGCGTGCCGGGCCAGCGCCTCGCGCAGAGCCAGCGGCGGGTCGTAGTCCGGAAAGCCCTGCGCCAGGTTGAGCGCCCCGGTTTGCTGGGCTAGCAGCGTCATCCGGGCGAAGATACTGACCCCAACATCGGGCAACTTGGAGGACAGCATAGCGGGTGGGATATAAGAAAAAAACTCAAGACCAGGTATTTACTTCCCGAATAAGGCCAGGCTTAGTGCTAGCCAACGGTCATATTCTGCCAGTAAAGTACACAGCAAGGATAAAGTGCCCCGCATTTCTACGCAGCAACGAGCCGTTTTTGGGCTTTGGGTCACGCATAAATACGGATAGCCGGCTACTCTGTTGACCAATGAGCGCCACCGGTGGCGGCGGACATTGCCTGCTACTTTCCCAATAGTAAAGCCCCGCACTACCTGACAGCAGCGCGGGGCTTGGGCGAAGCCGGCCGCCGACTTACAAATTGGGCAGGTTAGGCTTCAGGTCTTGCGGAAACAGCTTGCGCACGTGGGCTACCTTGTGTTCCGATACGGTGGCGATGTAGGGCTCGTCGGTGTGCAGGCGGTAGTAGCCCTGGTGGTAGTCCTCGGCATCCCAAAACTGCTTGAATGGCGCCACCTGGGTCACGATTTTGTCATCGTACTGCTTCGAGGCATTGACCCGGGCAATCGTCTGGTCGATGATTTTCTTTTCCTCCGGCGTGCGGTAGAACACGGCCGAGCGGTACTCGGGGCCCGTGTCGTTGCCCTGGCGGTTGAGCTGGGTGGGGTCGTGGCTGGCCGTAAAGAAGATGTTGGCCAGCTCCTGGTAGCTCACCACTTTGGGGTCGTAGTAGATGTTCACCGTTTCGGTGTGGCCGGTGGCCTGGCCGGCCACCTGCTCGTAGCTGGGGTGCGGCACGGTGCCGCCCGCGTAGCCGCTCACCACCTGCTTCACGCCCTTTATTTGCTCGAACGCCTCCTCCTGCGCCCAAAAGCAGCCGCCGGCAAAGGTGGCCTGGGCCAGCCCGGTGAGGTCTTTGGGCGCAAAGCCGGCCGTGGAAGCCACAGCGGCGGCCGGGGTTTGGGCCTGCGCCTGGGCAGGCTGCTGCGTGCCGCAGGCCGCGAGGGCCAGCAGGCCAAGGCCGGAAACGGCCGACAAAAGCTTAGTCATGGGAGTCATGGAAAAAGGTGGAAGTTATACGTTGGACGGGCTTCCGCCGGATTCCTTACAACACCAACTCGCGGCGGCCGGTTCGCGGCAGCTTAACTACCCGCCACGCCCTTCAGCTCCTGCAACTTCAGCAGGGCCTCGATGGGCGTGAGGGTGTTGATATCCAGGCTTTGCAGCAGTTCGCGCACGCGCTCCAAAGCCGGGTCGCCGGGCTCAAACATACTGAGCTGAATCTTGGGGGCCGAGGCCACGGCGGCAGTAGCGTGGGACTTGGGGCTGCTGGCTCCTAGCTGGGGCTGGCAGTACGCTACCGGATGAGCGGCTATGCTGCGCCGATGCGTGGCTTAACGTCCTTTTTACCAGGCGCTAAAAAATACGCTGCCGCCCGGCTTGGAAATGAGCGGGGCGTGAATACCTTGCCCGCACATTCATTTATTTACGCTTCTTTATGGGAAAATACCTACTGCTAGTAGCCCTGCTACTGGGGTTGCTCGCGCCCGCCCGCGCCCAGTTTATCTGGCAGCAAGCCACGGGTACGGCCGCCTTCGATGAAACCTCCACCAACTTTATCGCCGTGCCCGGCGGCTACCTGCACGTGGGTCAGGGCGGGGGCAATGCCACGGCCACCAACCTGCCCAACCACCTCTACCTGGCCAAGCTCAGCCCCGCCGGGGCCGTGCTCTGGCAACAAAGCCCCTCCTTCGCCTACCGCAATGCCAAGGTGCTCTACCCCACCGGGGCGGCGGCCGATGCCAGCGGCCAGTTTTATGTGGCGAGTCAGTTTTTTCCCCTCAAAACCACTCTGAGCGGCAGCCCTTCCTTTGGGCTGCTGGTCAAGTTCACGGCCAGCGGCGATACACTCTGGTCTAGGGTGCTGCTGGGGCTTACCCACTCGGCTTATGCGCAGGTGGTCGCCACGGCCGATGGGGGGGTGGTAGTCATTGGGCAGAACGACCTCGACCAATTCGTGGCCAAGTTCTCCCCCACCGGCCAGGAACTCTGGCACCGTACCTACCTCTACAATAGTACCCTGACGGGCTATCTTGACAACCTCGTTCTACTGCCAACCGGCGGCTTTCTGGTGGCTCAGTCCCCCAACTATGGGGGCGTTCCTGATAAATATCTGGTCCTGGATGCGCAAGGCCAACTGCTCACCTCCAAGCCCGCTCGCCCTTACAAACACTTCTTCCTGCGTCTGGATGCGGCGGGCAACGTGCTGGACGGGGCGGGGCGGCTCTACAAAGTCTCGCCCCTGGGCGACACGCTCTGGAGCCGCCAGTACTCCCAGTACGGGCGCAAAGTGGACGCCCGCCTCGCCATCGAAAACCCCGGCGGCCAGTACCTGGTTGGCGGGCAGCGCTTCAACGGCCTCGACTACGACCTGAGCCTCTTGCTGGTGGAGAAAACCACCGGGGCCGTGCTGCGCGACACGCTGCTGGTGCGCTACGGCGGCGATGAGCTTATCACCGGCCTGCACCTCGATGCCCAGGGCAACTACCTCGTCGGCGGCGCCGTCAGCGACAACGGGCCCCTGGGCGGGGCCGACCAGTTCGCCTTTCTGCTGCGCGGCTGGGGCCGCCTGCTGCCCACCCGGCCCAGCGCCGCCGGCGCCCTGGCCGGGTATAGCCTCTTTCCCAACCCGGCCGAAAGCGGCCAGACCGTGCGCCTGGCCTCGCCCGCCGGGCCGGCCTACGCGGGGGCCTACGAGCTGCGCGACGCGCTCGGGCAGCTCGTACGCCACGGCGCCGCCCTGCCGACGGGCGGCCTGCCTACCCAGGCCCTGCCCCCCGGCCTCTACCTGCTGCGCATCCGCCCGGCAGCCGTCTGGCTGCCCGCCCTGCGCCTACAGGTACTACCCTAACCCATGTTTTTTACCGGGCTACCGCGTGGTGGCGCGTTTTTTCAATTCCTAACCCGTTCGTTTTATGAGAAAGATTCTTTACGCCTAGTGGCCGTTGTGGCTGGTAGTAGCCTGGCTGACCGGGGCCAGAAGCGGGCAGGCCCAGGACCTGTCGCGGCTGCCCGGCAATGCCTACGCGCCGGCATTTAGCTGCTTCCCTACCAAATCCGGTACCACCGCCCCCCCCGCTGCCCACCGCGCCAGTAGCTACGGCCCCAATGGGTATGCCGTTACGCCCCAGGGCGAGCTGCATGTACTGGTGGTTTATGCGGGCTTCACGCAGGACATAAATGCGGGAGCGCCGGGCTACAGCAGCGGCGATTGGCCCCAAACCGACTTTGCGCACCCAACGCCCGGCACCACCTTTCCAGCTAATAATGCCAGCTTGTCCTACACCTCGCTGTCGCAATTCAGCCCCACGGCTACCGACCCGTCGTTTTCAAATCTCTACTACCAGACGACGCAGTTCAGCCCCAACCCGCTGAAGATAATTCTCCACACCTTTCCCAAGCGCATCAACATTGCCGCCGATGACAACACAAGCGCTGGAAGTGGCGCTTTCGAATACACCAACCTCGCGCTGGCAGCCTTAAAAAACGACCCCGATACGCCCAACTTTGATTTCAGCCAGGTAGATAAGCGTACCAACCACCCCGACTTTCAACTTGACAACAGCCAGACCGGTCCCGATGGCATCGTCGATTTTGTGATAGTGGTGTGGCGCATGTCCACTACCGGCAAGGTCTTTGGCTCCAGCCAACCTATCAACTACGCGGGGGTGGTTTTGCCAGCCTGGGCGACTACGATGTAACGGGCATTCCGCAGGCCAACGGCCGCACCTATAGTCTAAAAGTGACGGACGGCTTTACGCAGGCGTACGCACAGTACGGGCTAACGGGGCTGGAGCACGGCACCTTTACGCATGAGTTTCTGCACTGCATTTCCCAAAGCCCGCACTACAATACGGCGCACGGCGTAGTAGGCACCCACTTCTACGCCGGGCAGGGACCGGGCATGATGGCGGGCCAGGTGTTTTCGGGGGCTACCGCCTGGGAAAGCTGGTATAACGGCTGGGCCGAGCTGCAAGCCAGCGGCGACAACACCGACATTCAGGATGCCAGCTCGCTGACGGCTACCAATGGGCTATACACCCTGCGCGACTTCGTGACGACCGGCGACATGATGCGCATCCGGCTGCCCGGCTCTAGCCAGTACTTATGGCTAGAAAACCACGCGGGCAATAGCGTATTGGACAACCGCTATGCGCTACTACAGGACGGGCAAACCCCCGCCCAGGATTTTCCGCCGCCGCCCCGGGGGCTGGTGGCCGTGATAGAAGATATCGCCGACGACCGAAATACCCTGCTCAGCTATTCGCGCGGCTCCAATGGCCTGCATACGGTGTCGGCACAGGGCAGCTTCGATTACCAACCCTCGGCCACTACGGCTTCCTACAACCGCCATCTGTTTGGCAACCTACTCTACAATTTTACCAATTTGCGGCCCAACCCCTTCGGGGGCCACAACCAGACCAGCTCTTTCCGCATGGATAAAGACGGCGACGGCATCATCTACTGGCAACCGGGCGAGGGCTTCAGCAACGAGTCGGTTATCCTGGATGTGGTGAACGGGCAATTCGACGATGGGCTTGTCGCCCCCAAAATAGCGTTCGACAAGGTGGGCCAGAAAATGGGGATTTCCTACAACCCGGCCATTTTTGAGCACCAGCGCTACGATGGCGATGAGGATAACAATGGGGCCAATGCCCACCTCTCGACTATTGAGCTGAACGGCCTGTCGGTTAAGATAACCGGGCGCACCACCGGCCCCCACCCCAGCCTGACCATTCAGGTGCGCTACGACGACGTGGACGTAGTGCAAAACACCCGCTGGACCGGCGACCTGCTCCTGACCGACGTGCGGCCCGGCCCCGACGCCGACGTGCGCGTAACCGGCGCGGATACCCTCACCATCGACAGGAGCGGCACCGCCAACCGCCACAAGCCCACCGCCCAGGGCGATTTTATCAATCCCACGCACCTGTTTTGCCCGACTGGCACCACCTTCGCTCAGGAAGGGGGCTCTACCGTGCGCGTGCGCGGCGCCAACACCACGTTTGGGGTGCAGGGCACCGTGCAGCTGCTGGGCAGCGGCAACACGTTTGTGGTGCAAGATGCTTCCTTGCTGGAGGTGCATCAGAACGGCGTGTTGGAGATAGCCCAGGGCAGCAGGCTGGTCATTGCGGCTGGCGGCTCGCTGGTAATCTACGGCGGAGCCTTAATTAGGGGCGCGGGCCGCATTGAGGTGCAGGACGGCGGCCACTTGTGCATCGAAAACGGAGTAAATTGGCAGGTAGACCCCAACTTCACGCTTTACGTGACGCCCAACGCCTCGCTGGGCGTAAACTACGCCCTAACCCCCGTGCCCACCGCCAACTGCGCGGCCACGCTGCAAAACTATTGCGCCGTACTGGCCGGCGGCAACCCCTACCTGTATCGCACCTGCACCCCGCTGGCCGAGTCGGTAGTAGCCCAGCCGGAGCGGGCAATAGCATCCGTCACCCCCAACCCCGCCCACGACGAGGCCACGGTGGTGCTCACGCTGGCGCAGGCCGGTGAGGTGCACCTGAGCGTACAGGACATGCAGGGCCGCCCCCGCCTGCCCGCCCAGGTGCTGCGCCTGCCCGCTGGCAGCCAAGCCCTGCGCCTGCCCCTGCGCGAATTACCGGCCGGCGTGTACCTGCTGATAGCCGAAGGCCCTAACGGCCGCCAGGTAACGCGCCTGCAAGTGGACAAGTAGGGCTACTAGCTTCTCAAAAAGGCGGTGGATTATTTTCCGAAACACCGAAAATAATCCACCGCCTTTTTGAGAAGCTAGTGCAGCCAAACCGCCGGAGCCACTGCCCTGGCCAAAAAAGACGCCGACATCCCGAGCGCCCAAAATATGCTGGCTCGCCCTGGCATCATGCCCGCCGAGCAACAAGACGATACCGGTGCCCTCGAGCTACTCGTGGCCCAGCGCAAGCAGTTCGTGAAACACAACCGCGCAACCGCCGGCACGGCCCCCTTCCTGGCCGATGCAGATGCCGGGCGGGTACAGGATATCCTGACGGCCGTGCTGACCGGCATTGCCGCCCACCGCGCCACGCTGGCGGCATGAGGCTACCTGCCTTCCCCAAAAAAGCCCCCGGTGCCCGCTGGCATCGGGGGCGTTCCTTTAACAGGGCGGGCCTACGCCCCCGCCACGCCCTTCAGCTCCTGCAACTTCAGCAGGGCCTCAATGGGCGTGAGGGTGTTGATATCCAGGCTTTGCAGCAGCTCGCGCACGCGCTCCAGGGCGGGGTCGCCGGGCTCAAACATGCTAAGCTGCACCCGGGGCGCCGAGGCCACGGCGGTAGTAGCGCGGGGGCGCGGCTGGGCGCTGGCCTTCGGCTGGTCATTGAGGCCGGCCAGCACGTCGTCTAGCTCGGTGGGCGTGGCCGGGTCCACGGCCTCAACGAGGCCGGCGCTGGCGCGCTCCTGCTCCAGGTGGTGCATGATTTCGTTGGCGCGCAGCACCACGGCGGGCGGCATGCCGGCCATGCGCGCCACGTGAATGCCGAAGCTGTGCTCGGAGCCACCCGGCCGCAGCTTGCGCAGGAACAGCACCCGGCCGTCGGCTTCCTGCACGGCCACGTGGTAGTTGCGCACCCGCGGGCAGTCGTCGGCCAGCTGGTTCAGCTCGTGGTAGTGGGTGGCAAACAGCGTTTTGGCCCGCGCCTTGGGCGTGTTGTGCAGGTGCTCCACAATGGCCCAGGCAATGCTGATGCCGTCGTAGGTGCTCGTGCCGCGCCCGATTTCGTCCATCAGCACGAGGCTGCGGTCCGACAAGTTGTTCAGGATGGAAGCCGTTTCGGTCATCTCCACCATGAAGGTGCTTTCGCCCTTGCTGAGGTTGTCGCTGGCGCCCACGCGGGTAAAAATCTTGTCGATGATGCCGATGGTGGCCGCGTCGGCGGGCACGAAGGAGCCAATCTGGGCCAACAGCACGATGAGGGCCGTCTGGCGCAGCAGGGCCGACTTGCCGGCCATGTTGGGGCCCGTTATCACCACTATCTGCTGCTCGTCCTGGTTGAGGCAGATATCGTTGGGGATGTAGCTTTCGCCGGGCGGCAGGCCGCGCTCAATCACCGGGTGGCGCCCGCCGGTGATGTCGAGCGTGGGCCCGTCGTTCACGGTGGGGCGCACGTAGCGGTGCTGCCGCGCCGTGGCCGCAAACGAGGCCAGGCAGTCGAGCACCCCAATGGCGCGGGCATTCTGCTGAATCTGGCTCACGAAGTCGAGCGCCGCCAGCACCACTTCCTGGTAAATGCGGCTTTCGATGACGAACAATTGCTCCTCAGCATTGAGGATTTTCTCCTCGTAGGTCTTCAGCTCCTCCGTCACGTAGCGCTCGGCGTTCACGAGCGTTTGCTTGCGAATCCACTCGGCTGGCACCTTGTTCTTGTGGGCATTGCTAACCTCCAGGTAGTAGCCAAACACCTTGTTATACGCCACTTTCAGGGAGGATATGCCGGTGGCCGCCTGCTCGCGCTGCTGCATTTTCAGCAAAAAGTCCTTGCCCGAAAAGGCCAGCCCGCGCAGCTCATCCAGCTCGGCATCAACGCCATCCATAATGACGTGGCCCTGGTTGGTGAGCAGCGGCGCATCGGGCCTGATTTTAGCTTGAATTTCCTTGCGCAGCGTGGCGCAGGGGTTGAGCTGGTCGGCCAGCTTTTCGAGCGCCTTGATGCCCGAGCCGGCCAGCTTTTCGCGCAGCGGGGCCAGGCTTTCGAGGGCGCGCGCCAGCTGCAGCAGCTCGCGCGGATTGACGCGGCGCACGGCTACTTTGGAGATGAGGCGCTCCAGGTCGTTGATGGGGCGCAGGTGCTGGTGCACCTCGTCGAGCAGCTCGGGCTCGGCCACGAGGGCGGCCACGGTATCGAGGCGGCGCTGAATCTGGCTTACTTCCTTGAGCGGCAGCACCACCCACTTGCGCAGCAGGCGCGCGCCCATCGGCGTGATAGTCTGGTCGAGCACGTCAATCAGCGGCACGCCGCCGGGGTGCTGGGCCTGCACCAGCTCCAGGTTGCGCACCGTGAAGCGGTCGAGCCACACGTACTTATCTTCTTCGAGCCGGCCCAGGCTGGCTATATGCTGAATATCAGCGTGCTTGGTCTCGGCCAGGTAGTGCAGGATGCAGCCGGCCGCAATCACGCCCTCGCGCAGGTTATCGACCCCAAAGCCCTTGAGCGAGGTGGTGCGAAAGTGCCGCGTGAGGGTGTCGTGGGCATAATCGACGCCGAACACCCACTCATCGAGCGCGTAGGTACAGAAATCGGGACCAAAATGCCCCTCAAACTCGGCCCGGCTGCGCTTGCAAAACAGCACCTCGGCGGGCCGGAAGTTTTGCAGCAGCTTGCCCAGGTACTCCACGGTGCCCTGCGCGGCCAGAAACTCACCGGTACTGATATCCAGAAACGAGATGCCGGCCTCCGTTTTGCCGAAGTGCACGGCGGCGAGGTAGTTGTTCTGGCGGCGCTCCAGGGTGTTGTCGTGCAGGCTCACGCCGGGCGTCACCAACTCGGTTATCCCCCTTTTGACTAAGCCCTTGGCTTGCTTGGGGTCTTCAAGCTGGTCGCAGATGGCCACGCGCTGGCCAGCGCGCACCAGCTTAGGCAGGTAAGTATCGAGGGCATGGTGCGGGAAGCCGGCCAGGGCCACTTCGCTGGCCGTGCCCGCGCCGCGCTTGGTCAGCGTAATGTCGAGAATGCGTGCGGCCGTCACAGCGTCTTCGCCGAAGGTCTCGTAGAAGTCGCCCACCCGAAACAGCAGCACCGCGCCGGGGTGCTCGGTTTTGAGCTGGTAATACTGCCGCATGAGCGGCGTATCAGCCACCGCGATGGGCTTGATGTGGTCGGGCCCCAGCGACTTGATGGCAAACTTAGGAGCGGGAGCGGCGGGGGCAGGGGCGGTAGACAAAGCGGGGGCGCGACCTTTGCGGGCCGCGGATAGAATAGCAGAACAACGAAACGGATGCGGCCGGAAGCCTTTTTTCAAACCTCAACCGCGAACGACAAAGTTCGCGCTACTTCGATGCGCAAACTCACGATGGCCGAGCTGAACCGCCTGCCGGTGGCCGATTTTAAAGTGACTACTAAAAGCCCGGTGGTGCTGGTGCTCGACAATGTGCGCTCCTTGCACAACGTAGGCGCCGTGTTTCGCACTGCCGACGCCTTTGCACTCGAAAAAATATACCTGTGCGGCGTCACGGGCCGCCCACCCCACCGCGACATCACCAAAACGGCCCTCGGCAGCACCGAGTCGGTGGCCTGGGCGCACGTGCCCACCACCCTTGAGGCCGCCCAAACGCTGCAAGCCGCCGGCTATCAGCTCGTAGCCGTGGAGCAAACCACGGGCTCCATTCAGCTACCCGATTTCCGGCCCGCGCCGGGCCGCCCGCTGGCGCTGGTGCTCGGCAACGAAGTATTCGGAGTAGCTGATGAAGTGCTGGCCCTCTGCGAGGCGGCCGTGGAAATACCCCAGCTTGGCACCAAGCACTCGCTCAACGTGAGCGTGGCGGCGGGCGTGGTGCTCTGGGACGTGCTGACCAAGCTGGCGGTATTCGGCTGATTGGCAGGAGGGGAGAATAAAATTCACGATTTTCCCACAATCTGTGTTCTTTCTAAATTATTGCTTATTATTGGGGCAACAATTCTGAAACAGCTGGCTATCTTTGGCTTCCTGCCATTTTAGAATTCCTTTTCCCCTTTTATTCCTCTCTATGACGTTGTTCTCTACTCCTTCCGGGTACCGCACGCTGGCGCTGGCTACGGCCTTGGCGCTACCGGGCCTGGCGCAGGCCCAGCAAGCCCCGTCGACGGCGGCCCTGGCCGCGTTTACGGCCAAGGCCAAGGCCCAGGGCCTCAGCACTAGCGACGTGGCTAACGTACTCGTTACCAATTCGTACACCGACGCCAAAACGGGCGTTACGCACACCTACTTGCAGCAGCGCGTCAATGGCCTGGCCGTGTTCAACGCCACCGGCGCCGTGCACACCGACAAGGACGGCAAGGTGCTGTTTACGGCGCAGGATTTTGTGCCCAATGCCACTACGCTGGCCCCGCCGGCCACCCCCACCCTCACGGCCGAGCAGGCTGTGACGGCCGCCGCCATTCGCCTCGACCTGCCCCGCCCCGTGGGCCTGCGCACCGTGGTAGATGCCCGCGTGGCCGATGGCCTGATTTTCAACAACGGCGGCATTTCGGAAGAGAACATTCCGGTGCGCCTCATGTACACCCGCCAGGATGGCAAGCTGGTGCTGGTGTGGAGCGTCACCATCGCCCAGCTCGACCAGCAGCACCACTGGACGGCCCGCGTAGATGCCCAAACCGGCCAGCTCGTAGACAAAAATGACTACGTGGTGAGCGAGCAGTCCACGTTCCGGCAGCACACGCAGGCCCAGCAGGCCTTGCGGCAGCGCGCCCAGGCCTTTGCCGTGGCCGCCACCAAATCGGTGCAGAGCACCAATGCCCCGGCCAACAGCCTGACCGTCATTCCGGTGCCGTTTGAAAGCCCCGCCCTGACGCCCCGCACCAGCGTACTGCTCAGCTCGGCCAACCCCCTGTACTCGCCGGTGGGCTGGCAGGTGGAGCAGCCCGGCGTGCCCAGCGGCTTCTTTGCCGATTCGTACTCGCTGGCTTCGAGCGGCAAGTACCTGACGCGCGGCAACAACGTGGCGGCCTACGACGACAACGTGACCAAGACCTCGGGCAACGGCAACGTATCGTCGAGCACCAACTCGCCCGACGGCACCAGCACCCTGACTTTCGACTTTCCGTTTGACCAGACCAAGGGCCCGCGCGATGCCAACAACCTGTCGGCTGGCATCACCAACCTGTTCTACTGGAACAACATGCTCCACGACGTAATGATGGCGCATGGCTTCGACGAGGCGTCGGGCAACTTCCAGTACAAGAACCTGACTGGCCTGGGCAAGGGCAACGACTTTGTGCGCGCCGAGTCGCAGGACGGCAGCGGGCGCAACAACGCCAACTTCTCGACGCCCGCCGACGGCTCCAGCGGCCGGATGCAGATGTACCTGTTTGACAACACGGGGGCTAATACGCTCACCATCACGGCGCCCAGCAGCATTGCGGGCACTTACAAGTTTGGCAATGCCTCCTTCGGCCCCACGCTAGCCTCGCTGACCGGCGGCTTTTCGGGCAGCCTGATAGTCGTCAACGACGGCGTATCGCCCGATGGCGGTGTGCACTCCTGCGCGACGCCCTACGTGAATTCAGCCGATGTGAAGGGCAAGATTGTGCTTATCGAGCGCGGCAACTGCGTGGCCCCAGCCTCCAACAATTTCTCCGATAAGGTGAAGCTAGCGCAGGCCCAAGGTGCCATCGGCGCCATCATCTTCAACAACGACGCCACTCTTACTACGCCCCTGGCGCCCGGTGGCACCGATGCCACCATTACCATCCCCGTTATCGGCATCACCTACGCCGATGGCGTGCGCATCCAGAATGGCTTGGCTAACAACGCCGTAGGCACTGTAGCTTCGGCAACGCTGGGCCCTGATTTCGACGGCTCGTTCGACAACGGCGTGGTATCGCACGAATTTGGCCACGGCATCAGCAACCGCCTCACCGGCGGCGGCAGCGCTACCTGTCTTGATGCCACCACCGGCAACCAGACGATGGGCGAGGGCTGGAGCGACTTCTTCGGCCTTTGGATGACGACCCGCCCCGGCGACATTGGCAGCACCAACCGCTACGTAGCTACCTACGACAACGGCACTGACTACACCAATGGCCCCGGCTTCCGCCACAAGCCTTACACGACCAACATGGACGCCAACGGCAACAACTATACCTACAACCAGCTCGGTACGGCCACCGGCAAGTACAGCGAAACGCACGACGTGGGCGAAGTATGGACCACGGTACTGTGGGACCTGAACTGGCAGATGATTTACAAGTACGGCTACAACCCGGATTTCTTTGCGGCCAGCGGCGGCAACAACAAAATGCTGCAACTTGTGCTCGATGGCTGCAAATACCAGGTGTGCCAGCCTGGCTTCCTCGATGGCCGCGATGGCCTGCTGCGCGCCGATAGCGCCAACAACCGCTACGCCAACTCCGACATTATCTGGAACGTGTTTGCCCGCCGGGGCATGGGCTACAGCGCCAAGCAGGGCGACCGCGTAAACGGCTTCCCCACCGTCAACAACATCGTGCAGGCGTTTGACCTGCCTCCCAAGTCGAAAGTGGTGGCCCTGTCCAGCCAGAACAGCTTAGTGACCAGCAGCGCGCTGGAAACCTTCCCGAACCCGGCCCAGGACCGCCTCACCATCCGCACGCAGCTCAGCAGCACCGCCCCCATGCAGGTGGCCGTGCTCGACCTGCTCGGTAAAACGGTGCTGCACACCAGCGTAGCCACCAGCCAGATGCAGCAAACCGGCGTGGAGCTGAACACCAGCCACCTCGCCGCTGGCCTCTACGTAGTGCGCGTAACGACGAGCGAAGGCAACTTCTCAACCAAAGTGACCATCCAGCACTAAGCTGCCCGGTTGCATTGGCTCAAAAAAGCCCGGCTTCGGCCGGGCTTTTTTTGTGCGCCTGCCGTTAGCCAGGCTATGCCTACTCCCGACCTATCTCCCCGCGCCGATGCGGCCTTGCTGGCCCTGCGCCCCGCCATTGCCGGCCAGCCGGCGGCCATCCCGACGCCCGCTACCGTGGCCGATTTTCAGCACCAGGTGCTGCGCCCGGTGCTCAAGCTGCAACACGCGGTGCTGCTGGCCACCGTGGCCGACGTGGCCCACGACTACCACCTGCCGCTGGCCCCCGCCGAGCCAACCGAGGCTACGCGCCTACTCACCGAGTTGCTGGCGCGCAATGCCCGCCTGCGCGCTACGCTCGTGGGCCTCGTGGTGGGCCTGCTCACGCAGCCTGAGCTAGCCTTCTACCGCCCGCACCGGGCCGAGCTAAACCGCCGCCTGCTCGACCTGGCCCAGCAGCGCGTGCTCAGCAGCCTGCCCGAACTGCTGACGTACTTAACGGCCTGATACGCCAAAGCGCCGCCCACTACTGCGGGCGGCGCTTTGGCGTATCAGGCGGGCCGAAATGCTAGTCGTACTGCGAGTCGCGCAGCTTTACCGGGGCCTTGCTTTTGCGGCGAATGCGCATGTTGAGTAGCTCTACTATCAGCGAAAAGGCCATGGCGAAGTAGAGGTAGCCTTTTTCGACCTCCTTGTGGGCGGCTTCCATCACCAGCATGAAGCCAATCATGATGAGAAACGACAGGGCCAGCATCTTGATGGTGGGGTTGCGATTGACGAAATCGGCCACCGTAGCGCTGAAAGCCAGCATGATACCCATCGCGCAGATAACGGCGGCTATCATCACCAGCACGTTATCGACCAAGCCCACGGCCGTCAAAATAGAGTCGAAGCTGAATACGATGTCAATGACGATAATTTGCAGGATAATGGCCGGCAACTTGGCATGCGTCTGGCCCACGGTTTCGTCTTCTTCCTCGCCTTGCAGCTTGGTATGAATCTCGGTGGTGCTCTTATAAATAAGGAATAGCCCGCCGGCCAGCAAAATCAGGTCGCGCCCGCTCACGCCGAAGTTTTCGACCAGCGGCGGCACGTTGAGCGTAAATAGGGCCTCGCGCAGGCTCACAATCCAGGAAATGCTCAGCAGCAGCCCGATGCGGAACAGCAGCGCCAGCAGCAGCCCGATGGTGCGGCCCCGCGCCTGCTCATTAGGCGCCAGCCGGTTGACGGTGAGCGAGATAAAGATAATATTATCAATCCCCAACACGATTTCCATCACGGTGAGGGTGAGCAAGCTTACCCAGGTTTGCACCTGAGAAAAAGCCGCGAAGTGTTCGGAAGAGAAAGCCGCGAAAGGTGACAAGCCGGGTGAACTAGGAATGAAGAATGAATACGGGAGTAAAGCTAGCGGTGGGCTGGCGAAAAAACGCGGCCTTCCGGCGCCAGCCCCGCTACGCGCCAGCCCCTACTTCATATTGACGAACTGGAGTGGCTGGCCGTTGTCGGTGCGGCGCAGCAGCGCAATAACTGCCTGCAAATCATCAATCTTCTTGGCCGAGACGCGAATCTGGTCGTCCTGCATCTGAGCTTCCACCTTTATTTTACTATCCTTGATGGCTTTGATTATTTTACGGCCCGCTTCTTTGTCCACGCCCGCGCGCACTTTCACCGTCTTTTTTACAAGCGCGCCGCTGGGCTGCTCCTCGGCCGTGAAGTCGAGGGCCGTACCGTCGATGCCCTGCTTCACGATGCGGGTGAGCAGGATATCTTCCAGCGCGCGGATGCGCATGGAGTTTTCGGAGCTGAGCAGCACGGTGTTGCCCTTTTTATCCAGCTCGATGCCGCCCTTGGTATCGCGCAGGTCGTAGCGCGTGGCCAACTCTTTTTTGGCGGTATTGATGGCGTTTTCCAGCGTCTGGGGGTCTACTTTGCTGACGATGTCGAAGGAAGGCATATGCGGGGTTGGCTGATAAGTGGCAAACTGCGGTAGAAGGGCTAAACGGACGCCGCGCGGCCCAGTTGCCCCCGGCGCCGTACGGGGCGGCAAAGGTAGGGCGGGCGTTGCCGCCGTTTTGGCGTGCATCTTCGCGGCCCTATGCCTAGCCACCCCACCGACTGGCCCGCCCTGGTAGCGCGCTACAACCAAATAAATCTCTACGGCCAGGCCAATGGCATGGCCCTCACCGTGCCCACCCCCGGCCGGGCCGAGTACCGGATGCTTATTACGGAGGCCCACTTATCGTCGCCGGGCACGGCGCACGGCGGCGTGCTGGCCGGCCTGATGGATGCGGCCCTGGGCGCAGCGGCCCTTACGCTGGCGTTTACCGAAGGCGACCTGGTTTCGACCATCGAGTTTAAAATCAACTACCTGCGCCCCGTGCACCTGGGCCACCCTCTGCTGGCAGTGGCGCAGGTCGAGCACACGGGCAAGTCGATTATGGTGGCCAGCGGCACCATTTACCGGGTTGAGCACGAGGGCGCTGCGCCGCTAGCCGTGGCGCAGGGGCTGGGCACTTTCAACCGCTACCCGGCCAGCAAGCGCAACTTGGACTAGGCGCGGCGGCAGCCAATAGGTGGCTGCCCAACGCGAAAGGAGGAACCGCTCCCGGCCAAGGGCCGACGGCAGTTCCTCCTTGCAAATCTCACGTAATCGGCTTTTTACAGCACAGCTCCCATAGACTGCGGCACGGCGGCCGTTTCGTAGTCGCCTTCTTCGTCGCCGCCCACGTTGGGGTCGGCTACTTTACGCACGTTGCGGGCGCAGTCTTCGTCGCGGTGGTTACGGCCCACCGTGAACTCGACCCAGTCACCTTCGCGCAGGTCGTTGAAATCACCTTCCGACAAGTCGGCGTAGCTGAAAAACAGGTTGTTGGGCGGCATTACTACGAAGCCAAAGCCGTTCTTCAGGTTTTTGATGGTGCTGATGCCAATAGTGCCGACCGGGCCGGCGGCGGTGGGGCCGGTGGGCCGCACGGCGCGGGCCAACTGGCTGGCAGCGGCCGCAGCGGCGACCGTAGCGGGCGCGGTGGCCGCCGCGGGGTAGCTATGGCCATTGGTAGGCGCCGAGGGCTGCACCGTGGCAAAGGCAGCTGGCTCGCTTTGGGTCACGAACATGTTTTCTACCACTTCGTCCTGCTCTTGCAGGCCGCGGTCGATAACGGCGTGCATAGCTACCGGGTAAGTAGCCTGCTCCAGCAGGTGCTGCGAGGCGCGCGTAACGCGGGTTTCGCCCTTAAAGTCCTCGTATTTAAAGTCCCAGTTGAGCAGCATCACGCGGGTGCCCACCGTGTTAAGCTTGCGGATGAGGGGCACGTAGTCGGAGTCGCCGGCGATGAGCACGACCACATCGAGGGTTTTGTGCAGCGCCATTTCGAGCGCTTCGAGGCTGAGCCACACGTCGATGCCTTTTTCCTGGAGGCGGCCATCACGCGTTTTGAGGGGCATGTAGTGCGTGCACACGCCCAGATTCATCAAAATATCGTCAAGCAGGCGGTCATGAAACAGGCGGTCCTTGTCGCGCGCCTCGGTAGCCGAGAGGCGGCCCCGGAAAAAGTGCGCCGTCGTTACCTGCGCCAGGCGCACATCCACATCTTCTTCTTCTGCTACCTGGTGCCGGATAAACTCGTGCAGACCTTCGAGGCTAATGCGGGCCTTGCGCTCGTGCTGAAAATAGTAATAATCACTAATTTTAAGAAAATAATTGCCGTCGTAGAAAACGCCGACCCGGATGAGCGGACTATTCATCTGGTTCATAAAAACAAGAACGTTGGTGGGGGTAAAATTTTGAGATTGGGTAGCCGTTAGAATAAAGCCGGGCAAATAATAGGCACGCCAGCTAACACATTAAGAATAAGTGAACGATGCGCCCGCAAGGGCCCTACGCGCGGAGTCAGCCTCGTTCACGGGAAAAGCGGCGGGACGCCACCCGGCTATTCGCTCCGACGCGAAGCTAAGACAGGACAGCTACATACACAAGTTATTCATTTTAAAACCCTATGCGCCCGATGACTAGGCCCAGCACCAGCAGGCCATAGCCCAGGCAGATGGTGACTTCCATCATGTTGCCGGCCTTGGAGCCGGTGCTGAGCAGCGGAATCCGAAAGCAGAAACCCAGCGGCCGCAGCCACTGCACGCCCGATTTGGTGAGCGTATCGGCCAGCAGGTGCGAGGCGTAGCCGGCGCCCGCGTAGTGCGCCACGCCGTGCCAGCCCAAGCTGCGGTTGGCCAGGTAGCCGATGTAGGTCCAGAAGGCGGTGGCCCAGATGGTGTGCGTCCAGGTGCGGTGGGCAGTGTAGGGGGCCAGCGAAATAAAGCCGCCTAGCAGGCTCAACCACAAAAACTGCGCGTAGAGGCCCGCCAGCACCGTACCCAGCCCGGTGAAGAGCAGCGCCAGCTTGCGGGCCGAGCCGCCCTGCAACGACACGCCCAGCAGCCCGAACGCCAGCGCGGCCACGTAGCTCAGGCGCTGGTCGGGGCCGGGGCGCAGGTGCAGGTAGGCGTAGGCGGCCAGGGCCAGCGCCGTGGCCCCAAAGGCCCAGCGCACGTAGCCGTGGGCAAAGGCCAGGCGCTTGCTGAGGCGGCTTTCGGGGTGGTCGAGGTCGGGGGCGAGGGCCGAGAAGCCGGCCAGCGCAATGCCGGGCAGCGAAAAGGGCACGCCGGGCACGAGGCCCGCAATGGCCACGCCCGTGATGAGGCCGATGGCCAGGTGAGCAGAACCGCGCAACTACTTAATCTTGAAGATTTTTGAGGGTTTTCAAGCGGTTTGCTTGGTTTTTCAACTGGTCGTTGTGGTCGAGCAAGCGGGTTAAAAAGGGCCCCAACATCCGCTGAAAGCCGGTAAGTAGGCGGTCAGTATTTTCCTGGTTTTCTTCGCGGGTAGCCTGCATCTGCGATTCCAAACGGTCGATTCGGCCATTAATACCTTGCAATTCTGAGCGCACTTCGTGCATCTCCATAATCAACTCAGCTACTACTTCGGGCAGGTCACGCGGATTCATTAGACTATGGTGCTAAAATTCTTGGGCTAAGTTACGGCGGAAACTTTCGGAGCTTTGCGACGGTATTGTCTGAGCGCTTGGCCCGACCGGAATAATCCCCGGCCGGGCTGGCTGTTTTTAGTTTACCGTTAGAAATAATCCGTGCAAGTAGCTGATTTTCTTCGCCTTTATCGCCTCGATGCCGAGCTGCAAACCCTGAGCGCCCGCCTGCTGGACGCGGCCAAGCCGGCCAGCGACCGGCAACCGGCCGACGACGCGGCGCGCGGTGGCGAGCTGCGCGTGCAGCTACGCGGCCTGGTGGGCTCGCAGGATGCCGTGGTGGTGGCGGCCACCGCGCACTTTGCGCACCCCAACGTGTTCATTTTGCACGATAAGGAGGAGGCGGCGCTTTTTATGGCCGACCTGCGCCACCTGCTGCCCGATGGGCCGGAGGCGCTGCTTTTCCCCAGCTCCTATAAGCGGCCCTACGAGTTTGACGAAACGGAGAACGCCAACGTGCTGATGCGCGCCGAGGCACTTAATCAGCTGAATGCCAGCCGGGCGGCCGGCGCGGCGGCGCGGGGCGCGGCCCCGCTCATCGTGACCTACCCGGAGGCGCTGAGCGAGAAAGTCATCAACCGGCAGAGCCTGGTGCAGCACACATTTGCGGCCAAAGTAGGCGATAAGCTGGACGTGAATTTCCTGGGCGAGCTGCTGGCGCAATATGATTTTGAGAAGAGCGATTTTGTGTACGAGGCGGGGCAGTACGCGGTGCGCGGCGGCATTGTGGACGTGTTCAGCTACGCCAATGAGCTGCCGTATCGCCTCGAATTATTCGGCGATGAGATTGAGAGCATCCGCACGTTTAACCCCGAAACGCAGCTTTCGGTAGAGCCGCGCCCATCGGTGAGCATCATTCCGAACGTGCAAACCAAGCTGCTGCAAGAGCGCCGGGAGTCGTTTCTGGAGTTCTTGCCGCGCACCAGTTGCCTGTGGGTCAAGGATATGCGCCAGACGCTGGACGTGGTAACGGACTTATTCGAGAAGGCTGAGAGCAATTTCAAGCGCCTGCTAAGCGAGGCCGGCGGTATGCAGATTGTATCGAAGCCGGCCGACTTGTTCGAGGCGGGCAAGAGCCTGAAAAAGTGCCTGGAAGAGTTTGCCATTGTGGAATGTGGCAAGCGCTTTTACTTTAAGAACGCGCAGGAATTTAAGTTTACGGCCAAGCCGCAGCCCAGCTTTCACAAAGATTTTGAGCGGCTGCTGAAGAACATTCGGGAGAATAAGGGGCGCGACTTTACCACGATAATCGCGGCCGACTCGGTGCGGCAGGCCGACCGGCTGCGCACGATTTTCGACGAGCTGGACCCCAACGTGCAGTTTCAACACCTGCTCATCGCGCTGCGCGAGGGCTTCGTGGATGAGCAGCTAAGCCTGGCCGTTTATACTGACCATCAGCTGTTTGAGCGCTACTACCGGGCGCAGGAAACGCGCAAGTTTTCGAAAAAAAAGGCGCTGACCTTACGTGAGCTGAAGACCTTGCAGCCCGGCGACTACGTGACGCACCAGGACTACGGCATTGCGCGCTTTGCGGGGCTGACGCAGATTGAGATTAGCGGGCACGTGCAGGAAGCTATCCGGCTCGTGTATCGCGACGACGACGTGCTGACGGTGAGTATCCACTCGCTGCACAAAATTGCTAAATACAGTGGCGCGGAGGGCGCGCCGCCCACCATGAGCAAGTTGGGCTCGCCGGAGTGGGAAAACAAGAAAAAGTCGGTTAAGAAGAAGGTCAAGGACATCGCGGCCGACCTCATTCGGCTGTATGCCAAGCGCAAGTCGGCGCCCGGCTTTGCCTTTTCGAAGGACGGCTTTATGCAGGCCGAACTGGAGTCGAGCTTCATTTGGGAGGATACGCCCGACCAGGCCAAGGCCACCGAGGACGTGAAAAACGACATGCAGCAGCCCCACCCGATGGACCGCCTCGTGTGCGGCGACGTGGGCTTTGGCAAGACGGAAGTAGCTATTCGGGCGGCGTTTAAGGCGGCGGCCGATGGCAAGCAGGTAGCCGTGCTGGTGCCCACGACCATCCTGGCGATGCAGCACTACAAGACTTTCCGAGACCGGCTGGCCAACCTGCCGGTGACGGTGGAGTACATCAACCGCTTCAAAACGCCCAAGCAAACCAAGGAAACGATGGAGCGCGTGGCAGCCGGCAAAACGGATATTCTCATCGGCACGCACGCTTTGACCAACAAGAAGCTGCAATTCAAGGATTTGGGCCTGCTCATTATTGACGAGGAGCAGAAATTTGGGGTCAAGACCAAGGACAAGCTCAAGGAAATAAAGGTGAATGTGGATACGCTCACGCTCTCGGCCACGCCAATACCGCGCACCTTGCACTTTTCCTTGATGGGTGCCCGCGACCTGAGCGTGATTGCCACGCCGCCGCCCAACCGCCAGCCGGTGCAAACGGAGCTTCAGGTGTTCGATGAAATTATCATCCGCGACGCCATTGCGCGGGAGCTGAAGCGCGGCGGGCAGGCGTTTTTCGTGCACAACCGGGTGAGCGACATCGAGGAAATCGCGGCCATGATATTGCGCCTCGTGCCCAACGCCCGCGTGACCTACGCCCACGGCCAGATGGACGGCGAGCAGCTCGAAAAGCGCATGATGAAGTTTGTAGAAGGCGAGTACGACGTACTAGTTTCGACTAACATCATCGAGAGCGGGCTGGACATTCCAAATGCTAACACCATCATTATCAACCGGGCGCACCTTACGGGCCTGAGCGACCTGCACCAGATGCGCGGCCGGGTGGGCCGCTCCAACCGTAAGGCGTATTGCTACCTGCTGACGCCGCCCGTGGCCAACCTACCCTCCGACGCCCGCAAGCGCCTGCACACGCTGGAAGAGTTTTCGGACCTGGGGGCGGGCTTCAACGTGGCCATGCGCGACCTCGACATTCGGGGAGCGGGCAACCTGCTGGGCGGCGAACAGTCGGGCTTCATCAACGACCTGGGCTACGAGGCCTACCACCAGGTGCTGGACGAGGCGGTGCAGGAATTGAAGGAAACCGAGTTCAGGGACTTGTTTCTGGGCGAGGGCACTACCAGCCAGCAGCGCTTGCAGCAGGCGGCGGGCGCGCTCACGGCCACCGGCCACGGCCCACGCGACTGCCAGATTGAGACGGACCTGCCGGTGCTCATTCCGGACACGTACGTCAACAACGTGTCGGAGCGCTTGCAGCTCTACGCCAAGCTCGACCGCGCTCAGAAGCCCGAGGAGCTAGCCAAGCTGGTGGCCAGCATGACCGACCGCTTCGGGCCGCTGCCCGAGCAGGTGCAGCAGCTCGTAGACATTGTGAAGCTGCGCTGGCAGGCCGGCCGCCTGGGCTTCGAGAAGCTGACGCTCAAGCGCGAAACCCTGCGCGCCTACCTGCCCGCCGGGCCGGGCTACGAGGCGTACTTCCAGGGCGAGGGCTTCGGGCGCATCCTCAACTTTGTGCAGACCCACCCGCGCACGGCCCGCATGAAGGACCAGAAGGACAAGCTGCAACTGACCATCGACGGGATTAAGAACGTGGGCATGGCCCAGCACCTGCTCGTGACGCTGGGCGCCGAGGAAGCCGTATTGGCTTAAAGCCAATATATCCTCTGCTGGTCGGCTTCGAAACTAAATCGGCCGCTACCCAAAAAGCTTGGGTAGCGGCCGATTTGGTTTCGCGCTGAGGTAGCTTAGCGGCCCTTGGGGGCCACGTAGATGGTGCCGGTGCCCCGGCTGGGGTCGCCGGCCAGGCTGACGCCTTCCACCGAGATTTGGAAGTTGCCGCTGCCGTCGGCGGTGAAGAACGTGAACTCGGTCTGGCCCAGGATGCTGGTCGTCAGCTGCGGGTCCCAGAACAGGGTGAGGCGGCGGGCGTCGGAGGCGGGGGCGTTAAGCACGGGCGCGCCGTAGCGCGGCTGGTAAAATTCCTTGGCCTGATAATAGCCCGGCACCTTGACCACGAGCAGGCCGGGGGAGGCCGTTTTGTCGTCGTCGCCGTGGTAGTTTTTGTCGCCGCGCTTAGTATACACGGCAATCACGCCGCCTGCACCGCCGCCGAAGATGGCCGCCTCGTTGCCCTTAAATACCTCCACGGCCTCTACCTGGTTGGCCGGAATGGTATTGATAACGTCGTCATCCACCCGCTGGCCATCGAGCAGAAATAGCGGCGTACCGCTATTGCGAATCTGGACGCTCATATTGGGCGGCGAGCCGCTTATCATGAGGCCCGCCACGCGGCCCTGCAAAATCTGGAAGATGCTCATGCCCGACTGCGCGGCCGGCATACTGGCAAAGTCCACGATGGTATTGGCCACCACACCGGGGTAGAGGCGGCGGCTATCGTTGGCCGGGACAAGCTCTTTCTTGCCCGTCACGGCCACGTTGCCGAGCTGCACGTTGCGCAGGGCGCGGGTAGCCTCGCCGTCGGGGTCATTCTGGCGCTCCTGCACCTGCTGCTGGCGGCTGCGGCGCAGGTAGTCGGCCACGGCGGGCGCGGCAGCGGGCAGCGGCGGCAGGGGCGCGCCAAAGGTGGGCGGCCCAAAGTCGGGCCGCACGATGACGTTGCTGCCGCCGCTGGTGCGCCGCGCCTGCAAGGTGACCACGGCCGTGTCTTTGCCCGGAAAACCGGTGAAGCGGAAGCGGCCCTCGGCATCGGTGGTAGCGGTGAGGAAGTTGCGCACCGGCTTGCTTTGCACAAAGGTGAGCTGGCTGTTGGGGATGCCGCGCTGGCCCATGCCGGTAACCTGGCCGGCCAGCGTGAGGCTTTGCTCGGCGCCGTAGAAAAGGGGCGGCGGAGTGGGGCCCAGCACATCCTTCCACACGTAGCGGCGCCAGCCCTGGGTGAGGAGCAGGTCGTCGAGGGCGCGGGCGGTTTCGGGCGTGGGGTTTTGAAAATAATAGGCCGGGTTTTCGACGTAGCCCGCCAGGTCGGACGTCAGCAGCAGGCTGGAGGCCACGTTGCCCGCCTCAGCATCGAGCGAAGCTGCGCCGGCCTCGGCCACCGTCACCGATAGGTTGCTGGCCACCGGCTGGCCGGCCGCATCGGCCACCTGCACCTTCACGTGCACCGGGTCGTGCGGAGCATAGGCGGCCTTGTCGGTGGTGAGCACCACGTGCAGCGCAGGCGGCCCATTCAGCACAAACGCCAGGCGCTCGGCCTGCGCCACGCTGTTGGCATCAAACAGCGTAATGTGCAGAATACCATTGGGGTAGCGCGCCTTGGGCACCTTCCAGGTGGCGGGCGTGCCATCGTCGCGGATGGGCCGGGGCACCAGGCCCACCAAGAAGCCGCGCACCTCGGTAAGCAGCATTACCGGGCCGGGCACCGGAGCGCCGGCCACGCCCCGGTAGCGCGCCTCCACGGTGTAGCTGTCGCCGGCGTCGAGCACGTGCAGGCCGTAGCCGGTGGCCTGCACGGCGGGCAGCGGGTAGTCGGCGCTGCTGCCGTCGGGCAGCTTCACGCGGGCGTGGTAGCGCTGGCCGGCGGCGGGCGTAAAGCTGAGGTGGCCCATGCCTGCGTGCTGGCTGCTGAAGGCCGTCCCTACCGGCTTGCCCTGCTCATCAAGCACCTGGCCGCTCACGGCCAGGCTGCGGCCGCTGGCCGCCTGCGCCTTAAAGCCCACGGTGGCGGGCAGGCCAGCCACAAGGGCGCCGCCTTCGGCAAAGAACTGCACGTCGGGCTTGCCCGGCGCGGAGGTAGCGCGGGCGGTAGGCTTGGGAGCGGGGCCGTCGCTGCCGTCGGCCACGGGCGTGCTGGGCGAGGCGGGCCACACTTGCAGGCGGCGCTGATACACGTAGTCGTTGCCCACGTTGCGCATCCAATTGGTGTAGGCGCGCAGTAGGTAGGTGCCGGCTTGCAGCGAGTCGTCGAGGTTGAGGTCGCCGTAGGCGCGGCCGCCCACCAGGCGCAGGGTGCGGCGGGCCACCACCTGGCGCTGGGGCGTGAGCAAGTCCACGTGCAGCACTTTGCTCAGCGTATCGGGGCGGTGGCGCAGGGCGTCTACCACGTAGGCGCTGAACCAGATAGTCTCGCCGGTGCCGTAGGCCGGGCGGTCGAGGTGCAGGTACACCTTCTCGGGGCGCACGGCCTGATAGTAGGTATTCAGCTTATCGGCAATCACCTGGATGGGGTTGCCATCGGTGGGCTGGCGAAAGGCCATGAGCCCCAGCCCGCCCGTGGCGGCCAGCGCCAGCCCGCCCACTAACCGCCTAGCGGCGTGGCCCTTGCCCGAAAATTTCTTTCTCATAATAAACAGCAAAAGCCGCGTACCCCGCACGCCTGCGCCGGGCCGGGTAGCGAAAGTAATCGGGAATGGAGAAGGCGGAATGAAGATGCCCGCCGGAAGCCCACTTCGCCAGCCGGTTTTCTTTAAAAGCGCGCCTAAAAAAAGGAGGAACTGCCGCGCGGCAATTCCTCCCTCTGCCTTCTCAACGGCTACTAGGCTTAGTCGCAGCCCTCGGGGCCGCAGGCCGGGCCGGCGGCCAGCACCGTGGGCTGGGCTTTGGGGTGCGCCTCGGCCCACACGGTGGCCAGCACTTCGGCAAAAACTTCGCTGGGCTGGGCACCCGACACGGCGTACTTATCGTCGAAAACGAAGAAGGGCACGCCGCGCACCTGAATCTGCTGGGCCTCGTACTCGTCGCGGCGCACCTCGCTGGCGTAGGTACTGGCCAGCAGCGCGTGGCGGGCTTCGGCGGCGTCGAGGCCGATTTCGCCGGCCAGGCGGGCCAGGGTATCAATCTCGCCCACGTTCTGGCCCTCAAGGTAGTAGGCGGCAAACAGGCGCTCTTTCATGGCATCCTGCCGGCCGTGGTGGGCGCCGAAGTGGATGAGCTGGTGGGCCAGGAAGGTATTGGCCGGAATGGCTTTATCGAACTGATAAGCGAGGCCCACCTCCTGGGCGGCCTGGGTCATGTAGTCGTTCATGCGGCGGCCTTCGGCTTCGGGCACGCCCTTTTTCTTAGCCAGCGAGGCGTGGATGCTCTCGCCGGGAATGGGCTGAAAATCGGGCGTCAGCTCGAAGCTTTTCCATTCGATTTGCACGTCGTCGCGGTGGGCAAATTCGCCCAGGGCTTTCTCAAACTTGCGCTTGCCGATGTAGCAGAAGGGACATACCACATCGGACCAGATTTCAACTTTCATACGGCTGGGGGCTCAGGTAATAAGGGGGCAAAAAAACACGAAGCCGGGGCGGGGGCCATTTGTTTTAACCCCGGCTTTTTCTGGCTCCTAACGCGGCGACACCGGCGTACGTTCGGGCCAACCGGAGTGGCCTGCATAGCCCCAGCGCAGCCGAAAGGGTGATTTGCAAATAAAGTTCGCGAAATGGCTTGCTTAAGTTAAATTTCCTGAATAAATCCTGTTTCTTTGTAGAAAATTCTCCTCTTTTTTTCTATGACAACATTCTCTACGTTACTAGCTTCACCACCTGCGGCCGAGCCGGCCGCGCCCACCCGCCGCAACTGGCTCAAGCGCCTGGGCGCGGCCGTGGGCGGGGCCCTGCTGGCTAGCCCGGCCCTGGCCCGCGCCACCCGCAGCCCCCTGCAAGTGCAGGAAACCGAACCGTATCTCGGTGAGATTATGCTGTGCGTCTACGGGTTTGTACCCCGAGGCTTTATGGCGTGCGACGGGCAGCTGCTGCCCGTCAATCAAAACCAAGCGCTCTATGCCCTGCTGGGCACTACCTACGGGGGAAATGGCCTGAGCAACTTTGCTCTGCCCGACCTGCGGGGCCGGGTGCCCCGTAGCTCGGGCAATGGCTACACGCTGGGACAAAGGGGGGGCACCGAAATCACGACCCTGACCCTGACCCTGAATACCCTACCCACCCACGCCCACGGGGCGCAGGCCAGCAGCGCCCTGGCCTCGGTGGCCTCGCCCCTGGGGGCCGTGCCGGCCGTGCCCACCGCTGCCAACCTGAACGGAGAAGCCGTGGCCGTACTGGCCTACGGTGCCGCTGCCGCCACGGCGGCCACTCCCACGAGCACCACGGGCGGCGGTACGCCCTTTAGCAACCAGGCGCCCTACAATACCATTCAGTACTGCATTGCAGTGAATGGGCTTTTCCCCTCGCGGTCCTAGTACGACCGGTGCCCGCTGGCGGGCAACTCCCTTTTTTCGTCCTCTTTCTTCACGTAGCCGCTATGCAACTACTTGCCAACGCTGCTGGTCCGCAAGACCGGCTTGCTGCTCCTCCTATGGCCCCCACCGAAGCCCGCCGGGGCTGGCTCAAGCGCCTAGGCGCCGTGCTGGGCGCCGGCCTGCTGGCCCGCCCGGCCCTGGCCCGGCCCGCCAGCCCCGCCCAGATTCAGGGCAATAACGTGTTCTTGGGCGAAATTATTCTGGTGGCCAACAATTACCCGCCCCGGGGCTATGCCTTTTGCCAGGGGCAAACGATGTCCATCGCTCAAAATACAGCGCTCTTTTCCCTGCTGGGCATCACCTATGGGGGTAATGGCCAGACCACCTTTAACCTACCCGACCTGCAAGGCGCCACGGCCATCGGGCAGGGGCGGTACCCGGGCAGCAGCACGCAGTACACGCAGGGCCAGGCTTATGCCAACCAAAACCCCGTACTGACGACGGCCCAGCTACCCGCGCATGCCCACCTGGTGCCGGCCACCGACGCCGCCGCTACCAGCAGCACGCCAGTGGGCTTTGTGCCCGCCACGGCCAGCGGCACCAACGTCAACGGCGAGGCCGTGGCCGTGACGGCCTACGCCCCCACGCCTAACGTGCAGCAGGCCGCCGGGGTCATCGGCAGCACGGGCAACTCGGCGGCGGTGGCGCTGCAATCGCCCTACCTCGTGCTCAACTACTGCATCGCGCTGCAAGGCGAGTTTCCCCAGCGGTCCTAAAGCGGCGGCCTGGCTCGCTAGCAGCCGGAGCAGGCGGCAGCCCCAGCCGCATCCCTTCATTTTTCCTCCTTCCTTTTTTGCTATGAGACTTATTGCTACCCGCCAAGGGCTGCTACCCGCGCCGGCGGCCCCGGCCCCGGCCGCCCGCCGCAACTGGCTCAAGGGCCTGGGGGCTACGCTGGGCGCGGCCCTGCTGGGCCGCGCCGCCCAGGCCAGCCCCACCCAGATTGCCAGTTCCTCGCCCTACGTAGGCGAAATCATGCTGGCGGGGTTCACTTTTACCCCGGTGGGCTGGCTGGAATGCGATGGCTCGCTCCAGTCCATCAGCGATTATGAGGTGTTGTATTCCCTCGTTGGCACTACCTACGGGGGCGATGGCCTCAACAACTTTGCCCTGCCTGACCTGCGCGGCCGGGCCCCCATGCACCGGGGCTCGGGGCCCGGCCTGAATAGCTACCAGCTGGGCCAGACCGGCGGCCGGGAAAACGTTACCCTGGCAACCGCCAACCTCCCCACGCACAGCCACAGCATCAACAATAGTGGGGCGGCGGCCACCAGCAGCACGCCCACGGGCCTGGTGCCAGCCGTGCCCAGCGGCACCGATGCCAACGGCGAGGTGGTGAGCGTGCTGGCCTACGCTACTCCTGCTACCGGCATTGAGGCCGCTAACGAAATTACCAACACCGGCAGCAACGCTGCCATTGAGCTGCGCTCGGGCCTACTGGTGATGCGCTACTTCATTTCCACCGGTGGATATTACCCTTCTCAACAGTAGCGGGGTAGCCGGCTTCGCACTTTCTCTTTTTTACCAGTGGCGCCCCGGCGGCACGCTGGCGTTGTTTTTCCTCTCTTCCAATACTGTATGAAACATCCTTACCAACTGGGGAGCCTGTGGCGGCAAACCTGGCTGCTGCTGCTGCTGGCGCTGGCCATGCCGCGCGCCTGGGCCCAAACGGCCACCACCATCTACTACACCCAGGGCAGCAGCACGGCCACGCTCGACGCGCTGGCCTCGGCGGCAGCGGCTGGCGGCACGGGCACTAGCCTAGCCAGCGGCAGCGCCAACTTCAGCCAGCCCACGGACGTGGTGCTGGATAAGGCGAATAGCTACCTCTACGTGGCCGACCAATACGTGGGCACGGGGGGCATTTACCGCTACACCACCGGCGGCACCGGACGCACCCTGGTGGTGGCCGGCCTGCCCGGCACTACCTACAACGGCCTGGCCTTCGACGCCGCCACCAACAAGCTCTACTTTACGCAGGCCGGCGCTACCGCCGCCAGCGCCGCGCTGAAAGTGGTGAGCCTGGGCGGCACCCTGCCAGCCACGGCCAGCAGCGTAGCCACCCTACCCACCACCTTTACGCGCCCCGGCGACCTGGCTTTCGACGCCACGGCGGGCGCGCTCTACGTGGCCGACCAGCACACGGCCGGCAGCATTATTAAGGTGATTATCAGCTCGGGCGCCGTGACGACGCCCGTAGCGGGCGTGGCCAATGCTACCTACAACGGCCTGGCCCTCGACGCGACCAACGGCCGCCTTTATTTTACGCAGGGCAGCACCGACCCCGCACTCGACGCCCTGAAGCTACTGACGCTGAGCACCTCGGCCGTGACGACGCTGGCCAGCGGCAGCGCCAACTTCACGCAGCCCGGCGACCTGGCGTTTGAGCCCGGCCTGACGGGCGGCGCGGGCCAGCTTTACCTGGCTGACCAATACGTGACAACCGGGCCGCTGCTGCGCTATACGCTGAGCGCGAGCAATGGCGTGGTGAGCGCCGGCAGCCGCACGTCGCTGGTAGCGGCTACGGCAGGCGCGGCCTACAGCGGCCTGGCCCTGCTGCTAGTTAGCCCCACGACGGCCCCGGTCGTCACCACGCCGGCCAACGGCAGCTATGCGGCGACCCCCACCCCAACTTACGGCGGCACGGCCCCGGCCAGCAGCCTCATCACGGTCTACGTCGACGGCGCGGCCATCGGCACCACCACGGCCTCGGCCAGCGGCTCGTTCAGCCTGACCCAGCCCGCGGCCCTAGTTCAGGGCAGCCACACGGTCTACGCCACGGCCCAGAGCAGCGGCAGCAGCGTGAGCGCCAACTCGAACACGAACACCTTCACCGTCGACTCGGTGCGCCCCACGGTAGCCATCAGTTCCTCGGCCGGGACCAACGGCAGCACGACGACGACCACGCCCCTGCCCTTCACCGTGACCTTCACGGAGGCCGTGACGGGCTTCGTGGCCGGCGACGTGAGCGTGAGCAACGGCACGCTGACG
>Ga0160428_1000380_pt1 | contig 51933 bp, 38 predicted proteins | sample SolpanmetagenomM_FD_108198 | JGI IMG/M metagenome (GOLD analysis project Ga0160428, IMG submission 108198) | Solar panel surface microbial communities from Lawrence Berkeley National Laboratory, California, USA - M | ecosystem: Engineered > Built environment > Solar panel > Unclassified ... | reverse complement strand
TTTGCTACTTAGTTTACCCGTTTTTGACCCGATGCCGGAAATAGCCTGCTCCTTCTGTAATAAGCCTAAGCGCGATGTCGCGGTGATGATTTCGGGCATTAATGCCCACATCTGCGAAAAGTGTGTGGCACAGGCCCAGCACATTTTAAGCGAAGAAACCAAGCTGCAAGCCGAGGCGCGTCAGCCCAAGTTTAACCTCATCAAGCCTCGCGAGATTAAAACGCACCTCGACCAGTACGTGGTAGGCCAAGATGAAGCCAAGCGCGTGATGAGCGTGGCAGTGTACAACCACTACAAGCGCCTGATGCAGAAGCCGCAGCCCGACGAGGTAGTGATTGAGAAGTCGAACATCATCATGGTCGGCGAAACCGGAACGGGCAAAACCTTCTTGGCGCGCATGCTAGCCAAAATTCTGCAAGTGCCGTTCTGCATTGCCGATGCCACCGTGCTCACCGAGGCAGGCTACGTGGGCGAGGATGTGGAAAGCATCTTGACACGCCTGCTGCAAGCGGCTGACTACAACTTAGAGGCCGCCGAGCGCGGCATCGTGTACATCGACGAGATTGACAAAATTGCCCGCAAGAGCGACAACCCCAGCATCACGCGCGACGTGAGCGGCGAAGGGGTGCAGCAGGCCTTGCTAAAGCTACTGGAGGGCACACACATCAATGTGCCCCCACAGGGCGGCCGCAAACATCCCGACCAGAAGATGATTTCGGTAAACACCGAGAATATTCTGTTCATGTGCGGCGGCGCATTTTCGGGCATCGACCGCATCATCAAGGGCCGGCTGAACACCAAGCCGATGGGTTTTTCCAAGACCAACTTGGGCGAGAATGTAGACACGCAGAATTTCCTGCGCTATGTGTCGGCCCAAGACATCAAGTCGTTTGGCCTCATCCCAGAGTTGATTGGGCGCTTACCCGTGCTCACGCACCTCAATCCGCTAGATAAAGCTACGCTGCGCCTGATTTTGACCGAGCCCAAAAACTCGCTCGTGCGCCAGTACAAGCGCCTGTTCAACATGGAGAACATCGTGCTCGACTTTACCGAGGAAGCCCTCGAGTACATTGTAGAGAAGGCCGATGAGTACCGCCTGGGTGCCCGCGGCCTGCGCTCCATCTGCGAGAGCATTATGACGGATGCTATGTTTGAAATGCCGTCGGAAGCGGGGGTAGGCGAGTTTACAATTACTGAAAGCTACGCGCGCAGCAAGTTTGAGAAGTCGCCGCTACAGCTGATGCGAGCGGCGTAATAGCCTGACTGTCATAGCCAGCGCCACAAACTGAAGCGCGGCAATTCTTTCCTTGTGTTGGCTTAGGAACCTATACAGCGCGGAAGAATTGCCGCGCTTCGGTTTGTGGCGCTGGCCATTACAACTGATTTTGCGCTCTAAAAAACCGTGTCCAAGCTATCTTGCAGCCCATGACACTAACTGAGCGCGGGCAGCGGCTGCTAGGCGTGCGCCCCGAGGAAGGGCGCACGGTGTGGCTGTTTTTCCTGCATAATTTCTTATTAGGGGTAGGCACCATCTTGGTGTATGTGGCGGCCAACGTGCTGCTGCTCGAAAACAACCCTGAGCGCAACTTACCGCTGGCTTATGGCGTGGCGGCGCTGGCTATGCTGGCTGCGGGCCGTGTGTATGCGCATTTTGAGCACCACTGGCTACTGCAAAAGTTGGCCGCCCGAGTATTGCTAGCGGCCGTGGCGCTGGCGGGCGTGCTGGGTGTGTTGGTAGCCACGGGCCATTCGGTAGTCTCAGCTATCGCGATTATGGCGGGCTACCGGGTTATTTACTTATTGACCAATCTAGAATTCTGGGGCGTATCGGCGGTAGTGTTCGACGTGCGCCAGGGCAAGCGGCTGTTTGGCATCATCAGCGCGGGCGACATGCCGGCTAAGGCAATGGGCGCCGTGCTGGCCATTTTTATTCACCACAATGGCGAGCTACCCTGGCTACTTGCCACAGCTTTTGGGGCCTACCTACTGGCGCTGGTAGCGTTGCGCGCCACCCTGAGCTCGCACGTGGTAGAAGCTGCGCCTGACCGCCGCCGGGCGCGCGAGCAGGAGGTGGCACCGGGCCTACAGGGCTGGTTTGGCAATAGCCGCCTAGTGCTTACTATGTGCCTGAGTTTGCTGGGCCTGGCTGCCGTGACGACTGGCATCGAGTACCTGTTCTTTGTGAACGTGAAGCACCGCTTTCACGACGAGGCGGCCATTATGCGCTACGTGGGCACCGTACTGGTTATCACGTATTTGCTAGCTATGCTGTTTAAGCTACTGCTGTCGCAGCCCACGGTAGACAGGCTAGGCGTGCGCAAGGTGCTGCTCGTGTTGCCCGTCGTACTACTGGGCGGGCTGGCGCTGTACGCTGGCCAAGACCGTGCTGATATCGGAGCCTTACTGCGGTATTTCTGCGGGCTGTATCTGGGGCTGGAAGTATTGCGCCGGGCAGTATTCGACCCCATCTTCTTGCTGTTGTTTCAACCGCTTTCGGCGCCCGAGCGCTTGCAGGCCCATACACTAGCTAAGGGCGTGTATGAACCGCTAGGCATGGCGCTGGGTGGCGGGCTGCTGTTTGCGCTGCATGCGCTGCCGGGGGGCCAAACGTGGGTGCCCTTCCTATGGATGGGCGCACTAATGCTGCTTGTGCTTTGGCTACTAGTGCGCACCTACCGGCACTACGTGGCCGAGTTGCAGCACGCGCTAGGTCGCCGCTTTGCCGACTCGCCAGCCGATAATGTAGACTTAGCGGCGGGTACTCAGGGCCCTACCCCCTCCTCAGCGGCCAGCCCTGCCAGCATTCGCCGACTGGCCGAGGCCTTGGCCAGTAAGGCGCGCCGCGTGGTAGCTACCCAGCAGCTGCTACACCTTGGCGACGCGGCCCTCCCTACCTTATCTGACCTGTTAAACGCCGACCCCGACCAGGCGCTGGTACGCCGCGTGGCTCAGGTATGCGGCCGGCTGCGTACGCCGGCCAGTCGGCGCCTGCTAGTGGCACTGGCCCGGCAGCCGCACCTCTTTCGGCGCGAGGCGGCGTTGCGGGCCCTGCGCCACTTCGACGTGGTGCCGCCCGAGATACCGCTGTTTCAGGCGCTAGTGCACGATGAGCTACTGCTGGCGCACCAGTTGCTGCACGGCCAGGCTACCGCTGCGCCGGAGCTAGCAGGCTGCCTCGACTACGAGCTGACCCGCACGCAGCAGCGCGTTTTTGCCCTGCTAGGTCAGATTTACCCGCCCCAGTTAATTGCTGATGCCCAGCGTGGCGTGGCTCACGCCGCCCGCGAGCGCCAAGCCAACGCCCTCGAAATTCTCGACAATAGTATTGCCCGGCCCACTTACCAAGGCCTGCAGGCGCTGCTGGCCCTAGCGCCGCCGGCCGAGAAAGAGCGCACCTTCGACCGCTTGCTGGGCCCATTGCTGGCCCCTACCCCCATCATCGAAACCATAGTGGAGCGCGGCGAAACAGCTTTTTCGGACTGGACGGTGCGCGTGGCCCTCGACGCGTGGCAGCCCACGGCCGCTACCGTGCCAGCACTGTCGGCGCACTTGCGCAGCCCTAGCCCGCTGGTGCGCGAAGGCGCATTTGCCCAACTGGCCCAGCTCGCCAGCTCGCAGCCGACTTTATATCAGCAAGTAGATGCCGCTCACCAAACCCTCGCTACCCTGCTCATGAGCCACGCCGCCACTACCTCGCACATCCCTGCTACCGAGCGCGTGCAAGTACTGCAGCAAACCGCCCTGTTTGCCGAAACGCCCGAAAACGTGCTCAGCAGCATCGTGCCGATTATGAACGAAGTCACCTTCACCACCGGTCAGCAGATTTTTGCTAAGGGCGACTTAGGTAGCTCGCTTTTTATTATGTACGCGGGCCAAGTGGGCGTATACAACGGCGCGCAGCTGCTGGCTACGTTTAGCAAAGGCGACTTTTTTGGCGAGCTCGCGTTGCTCGATGCCGAGCCGCGCTCGGCGTCGGCAGTGGCGCAGGGGGTAGTTACGGCCTTCCGGCTCGACCAAGAGGACTTTTACGACGTGATGGAGGAACGCCCCGAGGCGCTGCGCAACATCCTACGTGTGCTGTGCCAGCGCCTGCGCCGCCAAAATGAAGCGCTGCGGGTGGGGTAGGGCGCCAACTGGTGCGCTACGCTACTACCTCGTACGTCATCACGGGCTGGGCTTTGTTTTTGAGCTTGATTTCGCCGATAGATTGGCACTGAAAGCTTTCCTTCACGCGCTCATAGATGGCGCCGGTGATAACAATCTGGTTGGGCAAGGCAGCCGCCTGTAAGCGCTGGCTTACGTTCACTGTATCGCCTATCACGGTGTAGTCCAAGCGCTTGAGGGTAACCGACCCAATATTGCCGGATACCATTTCGCCGGTATTGATGCCGATGCTGATGGCAGGATTGTAGTCGGTGCCGTTGGGTAGCGTGTCGTGCACAGCTTGTAGCTTGGCGCGCACCACCAGCGCCGCGTCGATGGCGCGGTCGAGGTGGTACTCACCCCGAAACACAGCCATCACGGCATCGCCCATAAACTTATCAATGTAGCCGCCGTGTGCAATCACTTCCTGCACAATCTGGTCGAAGTAGGAATTGAGCAGCGACACAACCGTGGCGGCTGGCTGCGACTCGGACAGCGACGTGAAGCCGCAGATATCCACAAAAACAACTGTGGCCTCTACCGTTTCGCTGGCCAACAGTTTGTTCTCGAACCCCGGCCGGGCCATGAAGTTGATGACCGTCTCATCGACGTACATCTTCAGAATATTATTTTCCTGAATGGCCCGCATCGTATCGCGCAGCTGCTTCACGTGCTCGATGGTTTTTTCCATCGTCAGCTCCAAATCAGCAAAATCGACGGGCTTGCACACAAAATCGAATGCCCCGCGGTTCATGGCAGCCCGGATATTCTCCATATCGCCGTAGGCCGACACCATCACGGTTTTGGTCATGGGGTTGCTTTCGTGCATCCGGCCGAGCAGCGTGAGGCCGTCCATCACGGGCATGTTGATGTCGCAAAGCACGATATCGGTATCGGGGTGTTCGAGCAAGCGGTCGAGGGCCTCCTGCCCGTTGCTGGCGAAGAGAAATTCGTAGGCGTTTTCCCGAATTTTGCGCCGGAATTTCTGCTTGATGAGAAGCTCCAAATCGGCCTCGTCATCAACCACTAATATCTTGGTTTTCATGCGGTTTCAATAGCGTGAAGCTTGGTGCGCAGGGCAGCAAAATCCACTGGCTTGGTCAGGAAGTCGTCGGCGCCTAGTTGTAGGGCCTGCTGGTGGGTAGCCTCGTCGCCGTAGGCCGTCAGCATCATCACGCGGGGCGGCGGGGGCGGCAGCGGGTCGCTTTTTACGTGGCGCAGCAGCTCTAGCCCGCTCATGCCGGGCATGTTGATATCAGATAAAATGAGCACCACCTCAGACGGATGGTCGCGCAAAAACGTGAGAGCTTCCTCGCCCGAGTAGGCAAAGGAAAACCCGAATTCGCCGCTGCGGATTTCGCGCCGAAAGCGCTGTTCAAACAGAATCCGCACGTCGGGCTCGTCGTCAACCACCAGGATTTTCATAGCTTAGTAAAGGTAAGAAACAGGCCCGCGGCTAGGCGGGCAGCGTGATAATAAATGTGGTGCCCTGACCTTCTTGGCTCTCGACCCTGAGCGTGCCGCCGTGGCCTTGGGTGATGATGTCGTGGCTTAGCGACAAGCCTAACCCAGTGCCTTCGCCCGTGGGCTTGGTCGTGAAAAAGGGCTGGAAGATGCGCTCCATCAGGTGGGCCGGAATGCCGGTGCCGTTGTCAGTTACTTTGATTTCTACTGCGCTGCCTACTCGGCGCGTGGCCACGCCCACAGTGGGCGCATAGCCTGGCTCGCCCATCTGCTGGCGCTTCTGCACCGCATAAAAGGCGTTGGTAAACAGGTTGAGCAGCACCCGGCCCACGTCGCCGCTTATCACCTGGGCGGGGGGTAGGGCAGCAGCGAAGTCTGTTTTTAGCTCGGCGTTGAAGCTTTTGTCTTTGGCGCGCAGGCCGTGGTAGGCTAGGCGCAGGTATTCGTCGGCTAGCTGGTTGAGGTCGGTGGGGGCACGCTCGCCGGTGCTGGCGCGGCTGTGCTCGAGCATACCCCGCACAATGCCCGAGGCTCGGCCGCCGTGCTGCGTAATGCGCTGTAGGTTTTGCTTGAGGTCGGCCAGCAGTTCGGCTTCGAGAGCGAGGTCGCGGGTGGGGCGGGCGCGCTCTTCGGCCAGCTCGTCGAGCAGTTCGGCTGAGACTTCGGAGAAATTGCTGACGAAGTTGAGCGGGTTTTGAATCTCGTGGGCGATGCCGGCCGTGAGCTCGCCCAGGCTAGCCATCTTCTCGCGCTGGATAAGCTGGGTTTGGGTTTCTTTCAGCTCGGTGAGGGTAGCGCGCAGCTCGTTGGTTTGCCGGGCCAGGGAGGCGGTGCGCTGGTGCACGAGGTGCTCCAGGTCCTGGTTTTGGGCCTCGATGCGTTGCTGCTCATCGGCGGCCTGCTGGCGTAGCAGCAGTTCGGCTGCCAGGGCTTTGCGCTGGTTGCGCGCAATGAAAAGGAAGGTTATCAGCCACGTCACGGCCAGCACCGTCACCAGGTCGAAGCTGTCGTGGTAGCGGCGCAAAAACGTGGGCGCCACCTTCCCAATTACATCTTCTATACCCGAAGCCACCACGTAAGGCGCCAAGCCCAGCGCCACCGTGCGGGCCGGCCGGTAGGCGCGCAGCTGCCAGCTCACGGCCATGCCAATGGCCAGCACGACCAGGAAATACACGTCGTCGAGCCAGTTGGCGGGGTTGCGGCTAAACAAGCCGAGGGCGAAAATGAGCGCGCCCGGCACCCACAGGCGGTCCAGCCAGCGGTCCCACTCGGGCAGGCGCGTGCGCGTGTCCAGCACCCGCCTACCCCACCACACCAGCAGAATGGCCACCGGAGAACCCATCAAAACGGTACCGTCATCCATAAGGTAAGCGGGCTAAGGCGTGACTGGCTTGCTTCGCTAGAAGGGAAGCCGAATGGTAAATTCAGTAAATTCTCCTTCTTGGCTGGCTACCGTGAGCGTACCGCCGTGGCCTTCCACCACAATGTCGTGGCTCAGCGATAAGCCCAGGCCGGTGCCCTCGCCGCTGGGCTTGGTTGTAAAAAAGGGCTGGAATATCTTGTCGCGCACGGCCTCTGGAATGCCAGTACCGTTGTCGCGCACCTTGACTTCTACCGTGTCGCCCACCCGGCGCGTGGCCACGCCCACGGTAGGCACATAGCCCGGCTCGCCGAGCTGCTGGCGCTTTTGCACCGCATAAAAGGCATTGGTAAACAGGTTGAGCAGCACCCGGCCCACATCGCCGCGCACGGCGGGCACCAGCGGCAAAATGCCCGCCAGCTCAGGCTTTAGGGTAGCGTTGAAGCTTTTGTCTTTGGCACGCAGGCCATGGTAGGCCAGGCGTAAGTATTCGTCGGCCAGTTGGTTGAGGTCGATGGGTTGGCGCTCGCCGTCGGTGGTGCGGCTGTGGGCCAGCATGCCCTTCACAATGGACGACGCACGGCGGCCGTGCTCGTTGATTTTCAGCAGGTTTTGCTTAAGGTCGGCCAGCAAGTCATCTTCTAAGTCGGCGTCGGGGGTAGGGCGGCGCTGTTCTTCCTCCAACTCAGTCACCAGCTCGGTGCTCACATCGGCAAAGTTGTTAACGAAGTTGAGTGGGTTTTGAATCTCGTGGGCGATGCCAGCCGTGAGCTCGCCCAGGCTGGCCATTTTTTCGCGCTGAATAAGTTGGGCCTGGGTGGCACGCAGCTCGGCCAGGGCCGCTTGCAGCTCGGCAGCCTGCTGGCCCAGGGTGGCACTACGCTCGGCCACGAGGCGCTCAAGCTCGGCGTTTTGGTTGGCCACCAACTGGCGGGCACGCTCCTCTTCGGCTCGTAGTTTATCTTCCTGCTCAATGGTTTTTTTCTGGTTATACGCCACAAACAGCAGCGCAAAAAACCAGAGCGCATTAAGGTTGCCCCACAACTTATACAAGGTATTGAAGGGGGCCACAAACTGCTGGCCTGTGAGCAGCAGCAGCGTCGAAACCACTCGGCGCACCACCGGCACAGCCAGGGCCAGCAGCATGGTGCGCGCCGGGCGGTAGTCGCGCACCCGCAGCAGCAGCGCGATTATTATCCCTTCGGCCAACACTAAGTACAGGTCGTCGAGGTGCTCGTTTTTGTAGCCCACAATGGCCGCGACCACGAAGGTGGCCATGGCGGGCGCCCACAGCCACTTGAGCAGGCGGTTCCAGTGGGGTAGGCGGCGGCGTAGGTCCAGCAGCCGCTGCAGCACCGCCACCTGCGTCATCACTATACCAATGGCTAGGAGCAGGTCATTATTGGTTTTCGAACTCATCGAGGACCGAAGTAAGGCCCCGCAAGTTAGGGGTGGCGGCCATTGCCTCCACTATGCAGGCGCAACTGCCGCGCAGCCAGCACTTAGCCCGCCAGCGCCTGCTGGGCAGCGGCGCGCTCATCGGGCGTATTTACGTTGCGTAGGGCCTCTCCACCAGGGGTAGGCAACACCTCTACATCGCTATTGATAAGCATTTTGCGCGGGCACGAGTAGCCTAGCCCCAGAAAGCGCAGCAGCTCGGGGTAGGCGCGCGGCTCGAAAATGGTGATGAGCGGCTCGGGAAATTCGCCGCCGGGGCTGCGAAACGCCGTGGCCAGCCGGCCCGGCTGCCGGCCTGCCACCAGCTCGCGCAGGGTGCCCGCCGTGAGAAACGGCAAGTCGCAGGCCAGCACCAGCCAAGCGGCATTGGGATCGTGCCGAAACGCCGACAAAATGCCGCCCAGCGGCCCCAGCCCCAGAAAGGTATCGGGCAGCGCCTGCAAGCCTGCTGGCAGCTCGGCTGCCTGCTCGGCGCGGCACGACACGAATACGTCCTGGCACACCTCGGCCAGCAGACCAGCTGCCACCTCGCGCTGCTCGCGGCCGGTGGTGCCGTAGTGCAGGCGGCCCTTGTCGGTTTGCATGCGCTGGCTGAGGCCGCCGGCCAGCACCAGGCCACGCAGCGGCGCCCGGCGCGCGGTCAGCCACTGCTGCACCCAGGCCGCAAGGCCCGCCACATCGGCCCAGGCAAAGCGGGTCAGCTGCGCGTGGTGCGGCACGTGGCTTTGCAGGTAATCGGGAATTTCGCCTACCCCCTCGGCCAGCACAAAGGCCTGTACATCAGTCAGCTTATCGAGCTTGTGCGCCAACGATTTGCGCGGGTCGATGAGCACCACTTGCTGGCGGGCACCGAAATGATTGCCATTCACCAGCACCAAGTTGGCGCCGGCCAGCAGCTCGGGCTGCGAAAAGCGGTCGAACGTGCCCCGGTCGTCGCGGCGGCGGAAGTGAATTTTATCCGTCACCTCCACTACAGCACCAGCTTGCAGCAGCGGGCTTAGGGTATGCGACGCGTCGGCGTCGCCGCTGGCATGGTCGGCATCGACGTAGCCCACGCGCAGGTTTGCTGGGGCTAGCGCGGCCGTAACGGCCGCCGCCAGCTGCTGAATGGCGCTGCAGGGCGCACCCAGGAAAGCCAGCTCGTGGCGGGCAAAGTCACCGAGGGCGGGGCGGGTCAGGTCGGCGTGTTTGGAGCGGGGGGCAGGGGTAGGCGTCATGGCTAGCGTAACAATGTGCGGGCAAATTAGCTTGAGGAAAGCACATAGCTTTTCGCAAATACTGGGCGCAACGGGCTTCTTGCCTCGTCTTGGCGTGTTCCTTTACGCCCGGTTTATCTCTTCCTACCCGTGCTTTCCGTCGACGACGCCTACCGCCTGGTGCTAGCCACCGCCCGCCCCCTGCCCTCCGAAACCGTGCCGCTGGCTGCTGCCACTGGCCGCATACTGCGCCAAGCACTGGTGGCCGACCGCGATTTTCCGCCCTACCACCGCGTCACGATGGACGGCATTGCGCTACGCTACGAGGCGCTAGCGGCGGGCCACACCACTTTTCAAATAGAGCGCACGCAGCTGGCTGGGGCCGCCCCGCAGCCCTTGGCCGACCCGCTGGCTGCTATCGAAATCATGACCGGCGCGGCCCTACCCCCCGGCACCGACACCGTAGTGCGCTACGAGGACCTAGATTTTAGTGCCGAGGCGCCACGCCGCGCTACTGTGCGTGTGGCCCCGCCCCGGCTGGGCCACAACGTGCATCCGCAGGGTAGCGACCAGCCGGCCGGAGCGCCGCTGTTGGCACCCGGCCTGGTCCTGAGCCCTGCCGAACTAGCAGTAGCCGCCACCGTGGGCGCGGCTACACTGGCCGTGGCCCGGCGCCCACGCGTGGCCGTGGTGAGCACCGGCGACGAAATCGTGCCCGTCGAGGCCACGCCCCTCCCCTACCAGATTCGGCGCTCCAATGCCCACATGCTACAAGCTGCCCTAATGCTGGACGGGGCCGAGAGCACGATTTTTCACTTCGATGATGACCTGGCCACGCTCAAGGCCGAGCTGCCGCCGCTGCTAGCTGGCTTCGATGCGGTGCTGCTGAGCGGCGGCGTATCGAAGGGCAAGGCCGACTTTCTGCCCCAAGCCTTGCGCGAGCTGGGCACTACCGAAATTTTTCACCGAGTGGCACAGCGGCCAGGGCAGCCGTTTTGGTTTGGGCAGGCGCCGGGCGGCGCGGTGGTATTTGCGCTGCCCGGCAACCCCGTGGCCACCTTCGCGGGCTACTACCGCTACGTGCGCGGCTGGTTACGCCAGGGCCAGGGGGTAGGGCCAGCTCCGTTAGTATGGGCAGCTCTGGCCGAGCCGGTCGAGTTCAAGCCAACGCTCACCTACTTCTTGGCCGTGCGCCTCGAAGCCGCCCCCGACGGCCGCCTGCTGGCCCACCCTGCCCCCACTGCCGGTTCGGGCGACCTGGCCGGCCTGCTCGCCGCCGATGGCCTACTAGAGCTGCCACCCCAACCCATGCACTTTGCGGCGGGCACGGCGTGGCCTGTGTGGCGCTACCGAGCCTAGCCCTACCCCCCTTAGCCACCATAAAAAAGCCGCCCGGTTCCTCACGGAACCGGGCGGCTTTTTTATGGTAATCAGCGCGCTTACTTGAAGAGGGCCAGGGCCTTAATGAAAGTTTGGGAAACGCCCCAAGCCAGGGGCGCGCCTACGTAGAGCCAAGCCAGTACGGCCGAGCCGCCGCCCGAAGCTTCGGTTGCGGCGGGGGGGGGAGGGTTCGATTTAGGATTCATGATTTCAGAGAAGACTAAAAGGTGAAGGGCGGGCGCTTAATGGCCACCCGCTTCGATGGTTACGGGGCCTTTTTCCTGGTATTTCTCGTTCACGGCCGTCACGGCCAGGTCGGCCAGAAAGCCAACTACCAGCACGCCCGCCATGGTATAAAACACGTTTTGGTAAGCGGCCGCGCCAGTTAGGCCTTTGGCTTTGGCGTGGTCGTGCAGCAAGTGCACGATGAGCGGCCCGAGCACACCGGCCGTGCTCCAGGCCGTGAGCAAGCGGCCATGAATGGCGCCTACTTGGTACTTACCAAACAAGTCGGATAGAAAAGCCGGCGCCGTAGCAAAACCACCACCGTACATGCTGATAATCAAGCAAGCCACCACCACAAACAGTGTCAGCTGCAAGTTGTGGCCCAAGGTCGGAATCAGGGCATAAAGCACCACCCCCAAACCAAAGTACAAGAGGTAGATAGGCTTACGCCCCAGCTTATCCGAAGCCGACGACCAGAAAAACCGGCCTAACAGGTTGAACAAGCTCAGTAGGCCTACAAAGCCGGCCGCCGCGGCAGCCGTAACACCCCGGCCCGCGCCCATGGCCGCGTCGGAGAAGGTTTCTTGAATGAGCGGCGACGCCGTTTCCAGCACGCCGATACCGGCCGTCACGTTGCAAAGCAACACTACCCATAGCAGCCAAAACTGCGGCGTTTTGATGGCGTTGTCGGCCGATACGTTGCCAGTCGTGATGAGCGCGCTGTGCTCCTCGTTGGGCACGTAGCCAGCGGGCTTCCAGTCATCCGCGGGCACGCGGATAGTCCAGACGCCAAACTGCATGAACAGCATGTAGATGATGCCCATCGCAATGAACGTGGGCGCCACGCCTTGCGGCGCCGAACCCTTGAAGTGGTTCATCAAGGCTACGGCCAGCGGCGAGCCAATCATAGCGCCGCCACCAAAGCCCATAATGGCCATACCCGTGGCTACCCCCTTGCGGTCGGGAAACCACTTGATGAGCGTGCTCACCGGCGAGATGTAGCCAATGCCCAACCCAATGCCGCCCACAAAACCGTAGCCGAAATAGAGCAGGAAAATATTGTGCAAATGCACGCCCAGCGAGCCAATCAAAAAGCCGCCGCCGAAGCACAACGACGCCGCCAGCATGGCCTTGCGTGGCCCCACGCGCTCTAGCCACTTGCCAAACAAAGCAGCCGACAAACCCAGCAGCACAATGGCGATGGAAAACGTAATACCAATTTGGGTAGGCGTCCAGTCGGTTGGGGCCGGATTGGCCGGGTCACCGCTGATGAGCGAGCCCAGCGGCTTATTAAATACGCTGAACGCGTAAGCCTGCCCAATGGCCAGGTGAATAGCTAGTGCGGCCGGCGGCACCAGCCAGCGATTGTAGCCGGGCGGCGCAATGGTACGGCTGCGGTCAAGCACAGAGGAAGAAGAATCGGCCATAGAGGGTGAAAGCAGAAGGTGAAGACTTTGTGAATGGGTGGGTTAGAAAAAACTAAGGCGGCGCAAGGTAGAGCAAGGTCTGCGCCGGGCAAGCGCCCAGCAGCATTATTTTGCTCATTTGCTATAGTTCCTTCGGCATGGAGGCCGTGCTATTCCTAAGGAAAAATAAAAAGCCCCTAGCAACATCGCCAGGGGCTTTTTTGAGTGCGTCAGTGGCTACGCGGGCACAGCTTCGGCCCGTTGCTTCTGAGCCTGTGGGGCATGCTGTACTTTGGCTGGCGCTACCGTCACTACCACATACTTGGAGGTGGGCGTGTTGCTAACCTTGGCCACACTGGTGATGGGCACCAGAGGGTTAGCTTCTGGGAAATAAGCCGATACGTTACCCTTCGGAATGTCATAGGGTACTACCACAAACTTCTCGACCGTGCGCTGCTCGCCCTCGTAGTGGCTGGTAATGTCGATAAGGTCCTTGGCTTTGAGGCCGCGCGCGGCGATGTCGGCCTTGTTCATAAACAAGACGCGACGCTCGCCGTGGATGCCGCGGTAGCGGTCGTTGTATTCGTAGATGGTCGTGTTGAACTGGTCGTGGCTGCGCACCGTCATCAAGATGAGCTGGTCGGGCTCCACAGTGTAGCGCTCCAGCTCGGTCTTAGTGAAGTTAGCCTTGCCGTTTTCGGTGGTGAACTTGCGCTCGCGGGGGCCGTTGGGTAGGTAGAAGCCGCCAGGCTGGCGCAGGCCCTCGTTGAACTTCTCGAAACCCGGAATAACGCGCGAGATGTGGTCCCGGATAACGTCGTAGTTCTCCGTCATAGCAACCCAGTCGGCCACGTCGGTTTTCTCGCCGAGTGTCGCAATCGCGATACCCGCCAAGATGGCGACTTCGCTCAGCATTTGGCCGGCCAGGGGCACGAGCACACCTTTGTTCTGGCTCACTACCCCCATCGAATTCTCGCAAGAAGTCATCTGATGCCCCGATTTCTGCATGTCGATATCGACGTGCGTGAAGCAAGGTAGCAGCAAGCTGGTGCGGCCCGTTACCAGGTGGCCCCGGTTGAGCTTGGTGCCTACGAATACGGTCAGGCGCTGCTTGCGCATGCCTTCGGCAATAAACTCGGTGTCGGGGCCAGCGGCCAGCAGGTTGCCGCCGAGGCTGAAGTACACCTTGGTTTTGCCGGCGTTCATGGCCTTTAAGCTCTCTACTACGTCGAGGCCATCCTTGCGAGGTGCTGAGAATTTAAATTCCTTCTCCAGCGCGTCAAGGAAGTTGGAATGCACCCGCTCCCAAATACCCATCGTGCGGTCGCCCTGCACGTTGGAGTGGCCACGCACCGGGCAAGTGCCCGCACCCGGGATGCCGATAGCCCCCTTCAGCAAGTGCAAGTTTACTATCTCCTGAATGGTTTGGACGCCCTGGCGCTGCTGCGTAACGCCCATCGCCCAGCAGGTGATGATTTTCTTTTTGTGCGCCAGCATGTTGGCAGCCTCCAGAAGCTGCTCACGGCTGATGCCGCTGAGCTCCTCGATGTCTTCCCAGCTGGTGTTGTTCAGCGTTTCTACCACAGCCTCGTAGCCCGTGGTATACTGCGCAATAAACTCGTGGTCCACTACCTGGCCGGGGTTGAGCTGCTCGGCGGCCAGCAGGTGCTTCATAATGCCGCGTAGCAAGGCCATGTCACCATCTACACGCACTTGCAGAAACAAGTCCGTAATCTGGGTGCCATCGCCGATGAGCGCGCCGAGTGCCCGGAGCGGGTTCATGAAATCCTGCGGATTTTTGAAATGGTTCAGGCCAGCTTCAAACAGCGGATTGACGGCAATAATCTTCGCCCCGTTACGCTTAGCGTGCTGCAAGGCCGAAAGCATACGCGGGTGATTGGTGCCCGGGTTCTGCCCAATAATGAGGATAACCTCGGCTTCGTAGAAGTCGTTGAGCGTGACGGAGCCTTTGCCGAGCCCCAGCGTGGGGCTCAGCGCCGAGCCGCTGCTCTCGTGGCACATGTTGGAGCAGTCGGGCAGGTTGTTGGTACCAAACTCACGCGCGAACAGCTGAAACAAGAAGGCTGGCTCATTGGGCACCTTGCCCGACGTGTAGAACACGGCTTCGTCCGGCGTATCAAGAGCATTCAGCTCGTTAGACACCAGCTGGAAAGCTTCGGGCCACTCGATGGGCTCGTAGTGCGTGCCGCCGGGACGCTTCACCATCGGGTGCGTCAGACGGCCCGCGTTGTTCTGGTCGCGGTCGGTCATGCGCGACAGCTCCGCAATGCTGTACTTGGCAAAGAAATCGGGGCCCGCCGCTTTGTCGTCGGCGTCGGAGGCCAGGGCCTTGGCACCGTTCTCGCAAAACTCAGCAATGGAGCGGTGCTCGTCGGGGTCGGGCCACGCGCAGCTAGAGCAGTCAAAGCCACCCTTCTGGTTCATGCCCAGCAGGCCTTTGGTGCCTCTGGTCACGCCATCTTCGCCCCAGCTAAACTGCATAGACTTGATGACGGCCGTAACGCCAGCCGCCACTTTGGCTTGGCTTTCCAGCCGCAGGCCAGTTAGCGCTTCGGGCGGCTGAGCCAGCACTGGGTACAGGTACTTGGCCTCGGCCGTGGGCGGCGCCGGAATATGCTCGTGCGCGGGTGGCGCACCTGCGTTGGCCTCGTGGCTGGGCTTGGTTGGGCGGTCGGCGGCCGGAATTTCGTAGTCGGCTACGGGCGCCTCGCCTTGGTTAGGGCGTTCGCCGCTTACGGGCGCTAATTGGGCCTTTTGCTCGTGCAGCTTGCCAGCTTGGCCAGCATCGGCAACAGGTGAATCTTCCATAAGGATAACTAGTGAAAAGGTGGGAATGATAATGACTATTGGCAAAGAAAATACTGGAATAAGCCGCCAGCTGCTGGGCAGCACCCCAAAGCGGAAGCTAATGTCGGCAGTCCAGGTCTTTTTCTACCAGGATACGTAATTCCTGGCCCTCGGCTACCAAAACCTGCCCTTTAAAGCCAATGTTTTCGGTATCGGTCCAAGCGTGCGCCACGGCAGCCGGTACCTCCACAGCCAGCGCGCCCGCCTCATAGCGCACCTGCACTGCTGTAGCCGAAGCGGTTTCGGGCAGGCGCTCCAGGGCGTAGTGCAAGGTTTGCGCCGGAGCCGGGCCAAACGCGATGATATAAGCTACCCGGCCGGTAGCCGCGAACTGCTGCACCTCGGCCTCTGATAGCCGCAAGCGCAAGGAATTCTCTTCAAGTCTGAGCTTCATAAGCACGGATTACGTGAATTTTAACATGTTTCACGGATGTCGCAGCCGACGAGGCAGCCGCTTTTTCTACGGAATTTAACCAGCCAAAGGGGGGTAGGAAACGGGAGCCAGCTAGCCGGTTACAGCCAATGAGTTCAATTTACACCCAGCTGCGTCAGCACTCTGAAATTGCACCGGCCGCAAAAGATGTGGCATCCACGCTACTCAGTGGTCCGTAATACGTTGGGCGTGGGTGTAAATATTGAAGCGCTCCTGCCGCACAAAGCCTAGCAGCGTGAGGCCAAACTCTTCGGCGGCTTCCACCGCTAGGCTACTGGGCGCACCTACCGCTGCTAAAATCGCTACCCCCGCCACAGCAGCCTTCTGCACCAGTTCGAAGCTAGCCCGGCCACTAAGCAGCACAATGTGTTGGCTCAAGGGCAGATGTCCAGCCAGCAGGGCAGCCCCCACCACTTTATCAAATGCGTTGTGGCGGCCTACGTCTTCGCGCAGCAGCAGCAACTCGCCCGCCGCCGAAAACAGCGCCGTGGCGTGCAAGCCACCCGTTTGCTCGAATACGCGCTGGGCCGCCCGCTGCCGCTCGGGCAGCGCATGGATGAGGGCAGCCGCCACGCGCGGGCTATCGGCCGGCGGGGGGGTAGGGCACGAGCTGGCGTGCACGGCCTCAATACTGGTTTTGCCACACACGCCGCAGCTCGAAGAAGTGTAGAAATGGCGCTCCAGCCGGTTCAGGGCCACGGGCACGCCGGGGGTTAGCTCGGCGCGTATCACGTTGCCGCGTTCCTTGGGGCGGCGCGGGTCGGCGCGGTGCTCAATTGGCCCGATGTCAGCTGCTTGCTGTACCAGCCCTTCACTCAGCAGAAAGCCAGCTACTAGCTCGGCATCGTGGCCGGGCGTGCGCATAGTCACGGCCAGCGTGTGCGTCTGGCGCTGGTTGGCGGGGCCATAGCCCAGGCTGATTTCGAGCGGGGCCTCTACGGCCAGCAGGTCGGTGGCGGCAGTAGTAGCGGCTCCCACCACGCGCTGCACAGTTGTGCGTTCGGCACTGGCAAGGGGCGGTGGGTGAGGGGTAGGCATAGCAAATAATGGTGCACAAAGTAAGCACCCGCAGTTGACCAAGCAACTGGGGCGTTTGTTCAGCAGCTAAGTCAAAAATCATTGATTTGAGCGGCGGCGGGCAGCTTTATTTCGCCTGCAAGTAGCTTACCATTAGGGCAGCGGCCTGGCGAGCAGCGCTGTGCTCACCCAGCTTCTCCCGCAGCTCGGCGTAGCCAGCGCGCTGCTGAGCAATGTAGGCTTGGTCGGTGAGTAGGCGCTTCAGCTCGTCGAGCAGGTTGCGCGCTGTGAAGCCACCCTGAATAAACTCGGCCACCACCGCGCGTCCTACAATCAGGTTGACCAGCGAGATGTACGGCACCTTAATAACCGCCTTGCCGATGAGATAGGTGAGGCCACTAGTGCGGTAGCATACTACCTGAGGCACATTAAACAACGCCGTTTCGAGGGTGGCCGTGCCGCTGGTGACGAGTGCCGCGCTGGCCCGGCTCAGCAAGTCGAAAGCCTGGTCGAACACGAGCTTAATGCCGTTGCGCTCAAAGTGCTGGTAATAGCCCCGGTCGAGGTTACTCACGCCGGCCACTACAAACTGATATTCCTGAAACGCGGGCAGCACGGCCAACATTTCGTGCAGCATCTCTTCAATTTCTTGCTTGCGCGAGCCGGGTAGGACGGCAATAATCTGGCGATTGGGGTCGAGACCGTGCTGGGCCATAAACTCGGGGTTCGGCCGGAAAGACGTCACCTCATCGGCCGTTGGGTTGCCGATGTAGTCCACCTTGTAGTCAAAGCGCTGGTAAAACTCTTCCTCGAAAGGCAGGATGACGAACATCTTGTCAACCACCACCTTTATTTTTTCGACGCGGCTCTGGTTCCAGGCCCAAATCTTGGGCGAGATGTAATAAAATACCGTAATGCCCTGCGCCTTAGCCCAGGCCGCCATGCGCAGGTTGAAGCCGCCGTAGTCTACCAGTAGCAGCACGTCGGGCCGATAGGCCAGGATATCAGCCTGACACTGCTTCAGAAATCCCCGAAATTTGAGCAAGCTGGTAGCCGTTTCCCAAAACCCCATCACGGCCAGCTCGCGGTAGTGGCGCACCAGGTGGCCGCCCTCGGCCTCCATCTGGTCGCCACCCCAGTACCGGAAATCAGCGGCCGGGTCCTGGGCTTTTAGCTCGCGCAGTAAATGGGCAGCGTGGGTATCGCCAGAGCGCTCGCCAGCAATGAGGTAGTATTTCATTTAACAGTTATCAGTTAACATTTAACAATCAAGCGTTATCCTCAACACGCTGGCAGGCTACCCTTGCCTTCAGCACCTGTTAACTGATAACTGTTAAATGAGCTTAGCCGAAGTATTCCACCGCGTTGCGGGGGGTTTCGTAGATTTTGATGCAGTGCAGCTTGGCCGAGCTGATAGCGGGCAGTTCACGCTCGATTATCTGCCAGAAGGCCACGGCCAGGTTTTCGGTGCTGGCCAGCTGGCCAGCCAAGAAGGGCACGTCAAGATTAAGGTTTTTGTGGTCAACCTTATCGGTCACGTGCACCCGAATAAGGTCCGACAATGCTTTGAGGTCCACCACAAAGCCGGTATCGGGGTCGGGTAGGCCCTTCACGGTTACTATCATCTCGTAGTTGTGCCCGTGCCAGTTTTCGTTGGCGCAGGGCCCGAATACCTCTGCATTGCGCTCCGGGCTCCAGGCGGGATTGTAGAGCTTATGGGCGGCATTGAAGTGCTCGCGGCGGCTAACGTATAGCATCTGATTGTGGTGATGTTGCTTGTTGATAGGTTCTTAAATAGCGGGCTTTTTAGCGAACCGCAATCACTACTTAACAATCAACAATCAACTTGTTTTTCGCAACAAATATACGAAAAACGGCACCCCCAGCAGGGCCGTGACCAAGCCCACCGGCAGGCCAGCGGGGGGGTAGAGCAACCGCGCCAGCAGGTCGCAGGCCAGCAGAAACCCACCGCCCAGCACCGCACAAAACGCTAGGTTGAGCCGGCCCGCCGTGCCCAGCAGTCCCCGCGTGAGGTGCGGCACCACCAGCCCCACAAAGCCCACCGGCCCGCACAAAGCCACTACGCCCCCCGTGAGGGCCGCCACCAGCGCAAGCAGCAGCCAGCGCAACCGCGCCACCGGCAGGCCCAGCGCCTGCGCCCGCTCCTCGCCCAGCAGCAGCAGGTTCAGGTCTTTTTGCAAAAAAACGAGCAGCCCCAGGCTAACCACCAGCACGGCGGCCGGGTAGCCCAGCACTGCCCAGCTGGCCCGCTCAAACGACCCGAAGGCCCAGAAAACTATCGTCTGCAAGCTTCCCTGGTCGGCCTTCAGAAAGGTGATGAGCGAGCCCACAGCCGCCGCCAGTGCGCCTACCCCTACCCCTCCCAACAACAGCGGCGCGGGCAGTACCCGCCCCCGCCGCGAGCCAATGGCCACCACCACCACCGTAGCCAGCAGCGCGCCCGCCAGCGCCGCCAACGGCGGCAAGTACAGCCCGCCCAGCGTGAGCGCCGGAAAAAACAGATAGGCCACAATGGCCCCTAGTGACGCCCCCGACGCCGTGCCCAGCAAATAAGGATCGGCCAGCGGGTTCGTGACCAGCGTTTGCAGCAAGTAGCCGCTCAACGCCAGGCTAGCGCCGGCCAGCCACGCCAGTAGCAGCCGTGGCAGCCGCAGCTGCACCAGCACCAGCTGGGCCGGGTCGGTAGGGTCGTAGTGCTGCAGGGTGTGCAGAATGAAGCCGTAGGTGGTGGTGTAAGAACCCACGCGCAGCCCCAGGCCCAGCAGCAGCAGCGTGAGCAGCGCGCCCGCGAGCAGCCAGCGGCCAGGGTGGGTAGCAGGCATCAGGCGTTAGTTGGCTATAAGGCTCCTTAGCTCGCGCACGGCCTCTACCACGCGGGGGCTAGGGCGCTGCAGTAGGTTGGGCGTGGTAGCAAACACGCGGCGAGCCTGGTAAGCACGGGTGCGTTGCAGCTCTGGGTAATTTTTGAAGAACGTACTATCCAGTTTGCCAAACCGGCCGCCGAGCACCACATCCGGGTTTAGCTTCAGAATATACTCGCGCGTCAGGGCAGGAAAGGGCTGCGGGAACGTATCGCGCACCGCATTTTGCCCGCCAGCCAGCCGAATCTCGTCGGTAAACAGCGTGTTCTGGCCATAAGCATAAATCGGGTCGGCCGAGGCTAGGGCCAAAACTTCGGGCCCGCGAGGGGGGGTAGGGCTAGCCGCTAGCTGGTTCAGCTGCGCCTGCAGCGAGTCGGTGAGGCGCTGCGCCTGGGCCGAGCGGCCCAGCAGCCGGCCGAGGTCGCGCAGGCCGCGCAGCACATCCGCCACCCGCCGGTATTTCTGGTAGTACACCGGGATGCCGAGCTCGCCGAGCCGCGCCGCCGCGTCGGGCGGCGTCAGGCCTTCGACCGTGAATACCACGTCGGGATGCAGGGCCATGAGTCGCTCCAGGTCGAGGGGGTAGGAGTTTACCACCGGCTTGTGCAGCACGGCGGCGGGGTAGTCGTCGGCCTGCGTGCGGGCGATAATGGTGGCGGTATCGGCCACGGCGTACAGCATTTCGGTGAGGCTGGGGGCCAGCGACAGGATGCGGCGCGGATGGGCAGGCAGGGTCAGCGGCCGGCCCAGGTCGTCGTGCACTTGCACGGTGGCGGGGGGGGTAGCAGGTTTAGTTTCGGGCTGGCAAGCCAGCAAGCCGGCCAGCAGCAGGCTCACAAGGGGCAACACGCGCATGGCGGCAAAGGTAGCCAGTAGGCGCACGGCGCTACCTTTAAGGCCAGATTTCGTTTGTCGTTCCGCTAGTAGCTATCCGCTAGTAGCTATCAGCCAAAACTTATGATAGTCGTCACCGGCGCCGCTGGCTTCATTGCCAGCTGCCTTGTCTCCCGCCTCAACGCCGCCAATTTCAACGATATTGTCGTAGTCGACAACTTCGCTATTGAGAAAAAGCTGCCCAATATCCAGGGCAAAAAGCTGCGCGAGTACGTGGACCGCGAAGAATTTTTCGATTGGCTCGACGCCCACCATAAGCAGGTGGAATTCGTTTTTCACCTCGGCGCCCGCACCGATACCACCGAGCAAGACCCCGCCATCTTCGACCTGCTCAACCTCAACTACAGCAAGCAGATGTGGCACGCCTGCGTGCGCTATCAGCTGCCGCTCGTGTACGCCAGCAGCGGCGCCACCTACGGCGACGGCCGCCTCGGCTACTCCGACCAGGACGATGCCCTACCCCACCAGCTGCGCCCGCTAAACCCGTACGGTGATTCTAAAAACGACTTTGATAAATGGGCGCTAGCCCAGGAAGAGAAGCCTTACTTCTGGGCGGGCCTCAAATTCTTCAACGTCTACGGCCCCAACGAGTACCATAAGGGCCGTATGGCGTCGGTTATCCTGCACGCCTTCCGCCAGATTCGCGAAAACGGCAGCATGCAGCTCTTTCGCTCGCACAACCCCGAGTACGTCGATGGCGGTCAGATGCGCGACTTCGTGTATGTGAAGGACGTAGTGGAAGTGTGTTACTTCCTTTTGCACCACCGCACGCACTCAGGCCTCTACAATCTCGGCACTGGCCAGGCCCGCACCTTCATGGATTTGGCGCTCAATACCTTCGCCGCTATGGACCTGCCCGCCGACATCCGCTTCCGCGACACACCCGAGGACATCCGCGACACCTACCAGTACTTCACCGAAGCCGACATGCGCAAGCTCCGCAGCATCGGCTACGACCGGCCTTTCGCCTCACTCGAAGAAGGCATCCGCGATTATGTACAGGGGTATTTGGTGGGAGGCAACTACTACTAATAGTCTATACTTGAAAATAGAACGCGGATAATTCCACCTAAGGTGGTATAAGGTACGTCCGCTTGGTACAAGCCATCCTCAATTTGCATCAAGCTATCTATTTGCTTAGGAGGAACGAGACGCCCTATACGTTGCATAATGACAGGGCTTATATCCATCCACTCCACCTGTAAAATAGGCCATGGGCCGTTTATTTCAATATAGCATAAGGCTGGAATTATAGCCCCGTTTCCCCAACATTCGGGCGCAGAAATACCTTTCAATTTCAGCCTAACTTTACATTTGTTAGTCTGAATGACGCCAATCAAAGCCTGAACATTCATTGCTGTAAAAGCAAAAGAGGCGTCAGTTACGACGCCTCTTTTTTACTTGGTGCCCGCCGACTTCGTGGCGCTGGCGGCCCTACCTCCCGGTTTTAGCAAAGAAGCGTAGCGGTTGGGGTCGTTGAGCACGGCCACAGCAGCCTGGATGTTGGGGTCGTCGTCGAAGCCCGCTTCGGTGCGGCCCTTCTCGTAGTAGTAGCGCGAGGCGATTTCTTCCTCCAGCAGCTCCCGGATTTCGGGTTTGAAGCGTTGCAAGTCATTGGTTTTATTGGCGGCTACTTTGCGCTTGATAGCGTCTAGCTCCAGCTTTACGTCGTCGTAGTGCTTGTCCTCTTTCACCTTCTTGGTAAGGTCCGTCAGCGAGCGTTCGGCGTCGGTGCTGTAGGCCATGTTCTTGCCTTGCAGGTACGCTACAAATTTCTGGTAGTCAGGGTCTGAGAGCCTGAATTCGCGCGCCGATGCGATGGTAGCGTGTTCGGCGCGGTAGCGGGTAGCGTAGTCAAAGAGGTAGCTCTTCTGGATGAGCACACGGGTGATATCGGCGATTTCGCGGTCCTGCACGTCCACATCGGGCGCCACGCCGCCGCCGTCGTATACGACGCGGCCAGCCTGGGTTTTGAACGCCGTGCGCAACGAATCCGGAAACTTGGTCAGCGCGCCATCGTCGCCGCGGTGCGAGTAATCGATTTCCTGAATGCAGCGGCCGCTTGGAATGTAGTACTTGGCGGTCGTCACCTTCAGCTGCGAGTTGTAGCTCAGCGGCCTAGTAGCCTGCACGAGGCCCTTGCCAAAGGTGCGCTCGCCCACCAGTACAGCGCGGTCGTAGTCTTGCAGCACACCCGACACGATTTCCGACGCCGACGCCGAGCGATTGCTCGTGATGATGGCAATCGGCATCTGGGTATCGAGCGGCACATCAAGCGCTTTGTAGGTCTTGTTCCACTCCGTCACCTTGCCCTTGGTGCTTACCACATCCAAGCCCTTGTCGACAAACAGGTTGGAGATGTTCACTGCCTCATTCAGCAAGCCACCGGGGTTGTCGCGAATATCAAAAACAATTTTCTTAGCGCCCTTTTCCTTTAGCTTCACCACGGCATTGCGCACCTCGCGGCCTGCATCCATTGTGAAGCCAGCCAACTGAAAATAGCCGATATCGGTGGTCAGCATACCGTAATAAGGTACGTTGTCTACCTGAATTTTATCGCGGGTGATGTCGATTTGCACCGGTTTATCCTGGCCGTAGCGCGTCACGATGAGCTTGACGATGGAGTTGGCCTGGCCCCGCATCAGCTTGTTGATGTCCGAATTTGTCTTCTTATCAACATTCACATTGTTGATAGTCAGAATTTCATCGCCGGGCAGCAAACCCGCTTTTTGGGCTGGGTAGCCTTCATAGGCGCTCTGCACCACCGTTTTGCCATTGCGCTTCACGATGGATGCCCCTACCCCTCCGTATTGGCCCGTCGTCATGGTCCGAAAATCCTCGATATCATCCTCCGGAATATAGTTGGTGTACGGGTCCAGCGACTTTAGCATACCGTCGATGCCCGTTTTTACTAGTTTGCCGGGGGTAATCTCGTCCACGTAGTAGGTATTCACTTCCTTGAAGAGGGTAGCGAAAATATCGAGGTTTTTGGCAATCTCGAAGTACCGCTCGCTATCGGACGCAGCCCGAAAGCTGACTAGGTCCAGCGCGCCCAAGCCGAGGGTGGCAAGTAGTTTCTTACGGTTTGTCATCGGCAGAAAGATAATCAAGAATGCGGGAGGAAATGCTGCTTAAATAGCAATTCTTCTTTTCTCCCAACTGGTTCTTAGTTTCTTAGTGAGGAGTAGCTCGCCTAGGGTGCGGGTTGCACCACAGCTTCGGCCAGCAAACGATTCAATCCGGAAATTAATTTTTTTTCAATTAGCGGCAGCTCACTTTTTTCTTTACCCGTGTAGAGAATACCCAGCAGCGCTACCGGATGGCCGTTCTCGGCTTCCAGTAGGCGGTACTTGTTGAGGCGGTAGGCCTCGCGCAGTAAGCGCTTGAGGCGGTTGCGGTCCACGGCCCGCTTGAAGGTGCGCTTAGGCACCGTAATAAGAACCTGTGGTGGGGCTGCGCCGCGCGCGGGGGCGGGCAGCCAGGTGAGGCGCAATGGGTAAACGCCCAACGAAGGATTTTGCCGATTAAAAAGCTGCTCGATGCGCTTTTTGCTGCACAGGTGTTCCGCTTTAGGGAAGGTGTACTGCCGGGCCGCGGGTGGCAGGGCGCTGGTAGCGGGTAGCTCGTTCACGGTTTAATAAAATAGCGAAGCCGCATTGTGGCGGCAGTTATTCCTGGCAAAACCAGAAAATCACCTGCCCCAACAATGCGGCTACCTGCTAGCTAAAAGCCATCAGCTATACGCTAACAGCCTAAGGTACTAGCGCTTATGACGGCCTTCGTCCGATACGGTGAGGCGCTTACGGCCTTTGGCACGGCGGCGAGCCAGTACGTTGCGGCCGTTAGCGGTTTCCATACGGTTACGGAAACCGTGCTTGTTGCGGCGCTTGCGCTGCGAGGGTTGATAGGTACGTTTCATGTCCGGTCAAATTGCGAGTTGGGCCGGCAAAGGTACGGATTTCGATTTAGAATAGCAAGAGCTGCGCGACTAATGTAACCCAACCTCATACGTTGAGCTTTCCTGACCGTAAGCAAGGGGGTAGGCGCCACCGGAGTACGCGGCGACGCGGTGCTGCCCGACACCCCGCCTGCTTCTGGTTACACTGGCTCCTGGTTGCGTTTTACCTTGCTTGTCGCATTGCCCCTACCCCCATGACTTACTACCACGTTTCCTTTGAGAATCCGCTCACGTTTTACCTGCAAATTCAACTGATGGTGGAGGTGCCGGCCGACGCGGCCGAGCCGCTGGGTCTACAGCTACCCGCGTGGCGGCCAGGCCGGTATGAGCTGCAAAACTTTGCCCAGAAGATTCAGCGCGTCGAGATTAGCGATGCCGAAACCGACGAGGCTCTACCCTACCGCAAAACCACCAAGGACCGCTGGGAGGTGGTCGGCGCGGCGGGTCGCAGCGTGCGCGTGCGCTACAACTTCTACGCCCACCAGATGGACGCCGGCGGCTCGTGGCTCGACGCTACGCAGCTGTATCTCAACCCCGTGCAGGCGCTCATGTTTGCCGAGGGCCAGCAAGACGCGCCATGCCAGCTCACGCTGGATTTGCCGGCCGACTGGCGACTGGCCTGCGGCCTACCCCAGCTACTGCCCAACACGCTGCAAGCCAGCAATTTTGACCAGCTGGCCGACGCGCCGCTTATTGCCAGCCCTAGCATCGAGCACCAGCAGTATGAGGCGGGCGGGCGGCCCTTCCACGTGTGGGCGCAGGGCGAAGATGCCGTGCTCAACTGGCCCAAACTACTGGCCGATTTTAAGGCGTTTTCGGAGGAGCAAATTAACTTGTTTGGGGACCTTCCGGTGGCTGATTATCATTTCCTTAACCAGTTTTTGCCCTATAAGCACTACCACGGCGTGGAGCACCACAACTCGACCGTAATCGTGCTGGGGCCAGCTGAGCTACTAATGCAGGAAGTGCTATACAAAGAGCTGCTGGGCGTGAGCTGCCACGAGCTGTTTCATACCTGGAACATCAAGGCCATCCGCCCCGCCGAGATGCAGCCGTATGACTACGCCCGTGAGAATTATTTCCGCACCTGCTACATCGCCGAGGGCGTCACGACTTACTACGGCGAGTACCTGCTAGCCCGCAGCCAGGTGCGCACGCCGGCCCAGTATTTTGAGGAGCTAAATAGCGTGCTGCGCAAGCACTACGACGATGCAGGCGGCCAAAACCTGAGCCTGGCCGATGCCAGCATGGACCTGTGGCTCGATGGCTACCGGACCGGCGTGCCCGACCGCAAGGTGAGCGTGTATCATAAAGGCGCCCTAGCGGCGCTGCTGCTCGACCTCACGCTGCGGCAGCTGCACGGCCACACCCGCAGCCTCGACGACGTGATGCGACGCCTCTACGAAGACTTTGGCAAAACCGGTATTGGCTATACCGATGAAGACTACGCCCGCATTGTGGGCGAGGTGGCCGGCCGCAAGATGAAGGTCTATTTTGATAAATTTATCAATGGTACCGCGCCTCTACAAGAGCCACTCGACAAGGCGCTACGCACGGTAGGCTGCCAACTCGTAGCCTACGAAAACGCCTCGGCTTCGGAAGGGCCGTTTGGTTTTCGCACGGTGGTGAAAAATGAGCGCACCGAGGTAACCTACATCTGGCCTGGCTCGCCGGCTGCCGCCGCGCTCACGGTCGATGACGAGATTGTGGCCATCAATGGTCGCCGCGTCGATATGAATCTGCAGAGCTTGCTCAGCACCGACGCGCTGCATTACGAAGTGGCCGTGTTTCGCCAAAACCGGCTGCTAGTGGTAGACTTGGCCGCGCAGCCGGGGGTAGGGTTTGGCCCGCGCTACGTAGTAGAAAAGCTAGCTGAGGCCGATGAGGCACAGCGAGCGGGTTTCCAGAAATGGCTGGGTTGGGAGTTTTAGCCCCCTATTACGTACTTGGCTCCTACCAGCCAAGTGCTCTACTACACCGAAAAAGCCCCGTCGAGCAACTCGGCGGGGCTTTTTAATAGTTCGGGAAATCTAATCGGCGTGGCTACCAGGGCCTTTTTTGGGGCTGTTCGTATCCACCGACATCGGGCGGTTGCCTTGCGGATTGCTGCGGGGTTTGTTGGCCTGCGTGTGGCGGGTTTCGTTGAAATTGCCACCGGGCGTGTTGCCGCGGGTTTGGTTGCCTTGCTGGGTCAGGTCGCTCTGGTTGAGGTTCTGATTGGTAGTGCTGTCCACATGTTCACCGGCGGCCAGATCGCCTTTGTGGTGGTGCGCATTCTCAAACGGATTTACCGAAGGCTTATCTTGGTCGAGGTCGTCTTGCTTCTTTGACATGGCAGGGTGGGTTTAAAGTGAGACTACGCCTACTTGTACCGCTCTGCGGGTGCTAGGGTTGCCTCACCCCGCCCGCCCCCTGCTTCTAAGCTCAGCCGTTGGCAGAGACTAGCCCCCGGCGCCCAGCTTTTCCAGCGCCGCCCGAAACTCGGGCGTGTCGTAGTCGGCCATGCCCTCGTGGCGGTCGGCTAGCTGGCCGGTGGGCGTTAGGATGACAGTGGAAGGAATCGAGGGTGAATTGAACGGCGCGGGCAGCGGCGCGGCCGGGAAAAACACCGGCAGCGTGTAGCCCCTGCGCTTTAGCAGGGCCCGTGCCTTGTTGGGGTTCTCATCAAGCGAGATGAGCACGAAGGAAACTTTGGCCGTATCTGTTTTTTGGTAAAGGGCTTGCAGGCCGGGCATTTCGGCCAGGCAAGGCGGGCACCAGCTGGCCCACAAATTCACAAGTACCGCTTTGCCCCGAAACTGACGCAGGTTGGCAGGGCGCCCATCGAGTGTATAGAGCGGCAGGGAGTAGGGATACTCGGCCGACACGCTGGCAAAACGCACGGGCAGCGCCTGAGCCCTACCCCCCACCAGCGGTGCAGAAAGTGTAGCGCGCCAAAGCCCAGTTGCCAGCAGGCCGCGCTGCAAGGTGCTGAGCACGGGCAGGCGCAGGTCAGTCGTCATCACTAGCGCCAGAGCGGCGAGTAATACACTGTCAACCAATTTTTTGCGCAACCATGCAGGCATAGATTGGTCTATTTATACATGAAGAAAAGAACGTCAGGCTGAGCTTGCCGAAGCATCTCTACCGCCTCGTTGGATGAAGCGGCAGAGATGCTTCGGCAAGCTCAGCCTGACGTTCTACATTTATTTAAGAGCCGGTTACTACGCCGTGACGCCCATTGGCTGCACGCGCACCAGTTCTTCAAACTGCGCTTCGCGGGCTTCGATTTCTTCTTGAGTGAGGTTGAGCAGACGCTCGGTGCCGAATTTCTCGACGCAAAACGAAGCCATAGCCGAGCCGTGGATAACGGCGCGCTTGAGGTTCTCAAACGAGCAGTCGTCGGTGGCCGCGATGTGGCCGATAAAGCCCCCTGCGAAGGTATCGCCGGCGCCAGTCGGGTCAAATACTTCTTCGAGGGGTAGCGCTGGGGCGAAGAATACTTTGTTCTTATGAAACAACAACGCACCGTGTTCTCCTTTCTTGATAATCAAGAATTTAGGCCCCAGCGCCAGAATTTTGCGGGCCGCTTTTACCAGCGAGTACTCGCCCGAAGGCTGGCGGGCTTCTTCGTCGTTGATGCTGAGCACATCCACCATTTCGATGGTTGCGAGCAACTCGTCGGGCGCCGAATCCATCCAAAAATTCATCGTGTCGAGCACGATGAGCTTGGGGCGATTGACGAGGCGCTGCACCACTAGGCGCTGCACCTGCGGAGCCAGGTTGCCGAGCATTAGGTACTTGCAATCCTGGTAGGCGTCGGGGATAATAGGGTCAAACGAGCCGAGCACGTTGAGCTCAGTCGTGATGGTTTCGCGCGAGTTGAGGTCCTGGCTGTACTTACCTGACCAGAAAAACGACTTTTCGTCCGGCTTAATCTGCAAGCCTTCGGTGTTGACGCCGTGGGTTTCCAGAATCTGGATGTCGGACTGCGGAAAGTCGCCGCCCACTACAGCCACCAGGTTTACAGGCTTGGTCGAGTACGAAGCCGAGAGGCTGATATAGGTAGCCGCGCCACCGATAATCTTATCGGTTTTGCCAAAGGGAGTTTCCAGGGCGTCGAAGGCCACGGAGCCGATAACGAGCAGACTCATTGCGGAAAATTAGAATGGGTAGAGAGTTGGGCGATGGGTACGCAACTATGCAAATAACAAAAAAAGTCCCCGGATTCGCATCCGGGGACTTTTGCGAGGGTAAATAATGGGGCTCGAACCCACGACCTTCGGAATCACAATCCGACGCTCTAACCAGCTGAGCTATATCTACCGTGTGGTGTTTTGTGGGTGCAAAGATACGGCAACAGGGAATTTCTACAAGGTTTTTTGTGAAAATTATGCTAGCCTATGCCTCCTAGGTACCTGCTGTAGCAAGCGCTGCCCTACTTGCCGCGACGAACGTTTTGCGGTTCGGGCAGCAAAATAGCCCGACCTTTTCCTTATGGATACCCCCGCTGCGTTCACCGACTTCAAGCTTAACAAGCAATTACTCACTGCCATAGCCGAGGCCGGCTTTACGGAGCCTACGCCGGTGCAGGTGCAAACCATCCCGCTGCTACTGGCCGGGCACGACGTGCTGGGCATTGCCCAAACCGGCACGGGCAAGACGGCCGCCTTTGGCCTACCCCTGCTCATGAAAGTGAAATATGCGCAGGGCGAACACCCGCGTGCGCTGGTGCTGGCCCCGACCCGCGAGCTAGCCATTCAGCTCGAAAAGCACTTGAAAGCGCTGGCTACCTACACTGATTTGCGCATCTACGCCATTTACGGCGGGCTGGGGCCGAAGACGCAGATTGAGACGATAAAGGCGGGGCTAGACATCCTCATCGCTACCCCTGGCCGACTGCTAGAAATTTATTTGAAGGGCGACCTGGTGCTAAAAAACCTGCAGACGCTGGTGCTTGACGAGGCCGACAAGATGATGGACATGGGCTTTATGCCCCAGATTCGGCGGGTGCTGGAAATCATTCCGCGGAAGCGCCAGAACGTGCTTTTCTCGGCTACGATGCCCGAGCGAGTAACGATTCTAAGCGAAGAATTCCTGGAATTTCCGGTACGCGTGGAAGTGACGCCGCCCGCCCAGCCGGCCCAAACGGTGACGCAGAGCCTGTACGAAGTGCCCAACCTGGCTACCAAAATCAACCTACTGCACTACCTGCTGCACCGCGACGCCGAGGAGATGACGCGCGTGCTGCTCTTTGCCCGCACCAAGGAAAACGCCGATGAGGTGGCGCGCTTTCTGCAGCGCAAGGCGCCCGTGGGCGAAGTGCGCGTGATACACGGCAACAAGGGCCAAAATGCCCGCCTCAACAGCATGGACGCCTTTAAGGAAGGTAACGTGCGCTACCTGGTGGCTACCGACGTGGCGGCGCGCGGCATCGACGTGCCGCAGGTAAGCCACGTGGTGAACTTCGACGTGCCGCTGATATATGACGACTACGTGCACCGCATTGGGCGTACTGGCCGGGCACGGCACACAGGCGCGGCCATTACGTTTGCCAACCCTGCCGAGCGCCAGCACATCGAGCGCATTCAGGACATGATTCGGCAGGAAATTCCGCTCCTACCCATCCCCGAAGAGGTAGAAATCACTAATACTCCCTTTGTGGAAGGCCAGCAGCACGCCCGCGTGCTCGATGAGCAGCGCCGCCGCGAAGACCCAGATTTTCTGGGCTCTTTCCACGAAAAAAAGGAGTGGATAAAGCCCGGCGTGACCATTGACAAGCGCACCGGCAAGGCGTTTGAGGAAGGCAAGCACCACAAAAAGAGCCAAAAAGGTAATAAGAAAAACCCTGGCAAAAAAGGCGCCTCGGCTCCGGGCATGAAGGCCATCAACGCCCGCCCACGCCGGCGCAGCAGCTAAGCGTGCCCAAACCAGCGCTATTGTCGCTGCAGTTTGGTTACCTTAATGTGGTGCATTTTTCAGGCAAGTCTACGTACGCTATTTTCACCTGCAACGGAAATATTTCCGTGGGATTAAGGCCTAGGTCAGTGACGTTATCTATCAGCTTGAAGCCGGTAGAAGCGCTGGAATTGCCCGTAAACGTCACCATCAGCCTGCCGAAGCACCCACAGCTATCGTAACCCGTAATCAGGGCGGCGGTGCTGGGCCCAGTCTCCTTCTTGCACGCTCCAGCAAACAAGACAAAAGCCATTAAGGTACTACTCAAGAGTAAACGAAGTATTTTCATCAGAATAAAGCAAAGTTTTACTGATGACTCACTGACTGTCAAGGAGGTTACACCTCACGAAATAGTACTTCACCAAAGAGGGTCTTGAAGCCAAGCAACGCTTGGTTTCAAGACCCTCTTTGGTTTTTATATAAGCCGCTTTACAGAGGCGGAGCAGGGCTGTTAGCCGTGACCTCACCAATGGTAGTGGTAGCGCGCGAAATGGCTTGGGCCGAGCCTGCTACCGCTTCGGTGCCCTCGCTACCCGTGAGCCACTGATACGATACCCCTGCGATGGCCGCGCCTAGCAACGGCGCCAGCCAAAACAGCCATACCTGCTGCAACGCCGTGCCGCCCAAAATGAGCGCTGGGCCCAACGAGCGCGCTGGGTTCACCGACGTATTGGTAACCGGGATACTAAGCAGGTGGATGAGGGTGAGCCCCAGGCCAATGGCAATGGGACCGAAACCTTTGGCTGCCCGCGAGTCGGTGGCACCCAGGATAATATAAAGAAATATCATCGTCAGCAGCGTTTCGGTCACGAAGCAGGCGAGCAGCGAATAGCTGCCCGGCGAAGCTGCGCCGTAGCCGTTGGCCGCCAGTCCGTTGGTAGCTACGCTGTACGTCGGCGAGCCGGAAGCAATGACATAGAGTGCCCCAGCCCCGGCCAGGCCGCCCAGCACCTGCGCCACCCAGTAGCCAAGGAGGCTGCGCCCCGAAAAGCGGCCGCCCAGCCACAAGCCCAGGCTCACAGCCGGGTTGAAGTGCCCGCCCGAAATATGGCCGAAGGCAAAGGCCATCGTGAGCACCGTGAGGCCAAAAGCCAGCGACACGCCTAGCAGGCCGATACCAACCTTCGGGAAGCCAGCCGCCAGCACCGCGCTGCCACAGCCACCTAGCACCAGCCAAAACGTACCCATAAACTCAACGGCCAGCCGACGCGACATGGCAGCCTGCACCGGCGCTGGCTCGGCCGGCAGTGCTATTAAAATGGGAGTGGTAGAATCGATAGGCATTAAAGCGAGGAAAAGGAGCGAATAGAAAGGATTTATGCCTGGCCTTTCTGCCAGCCAGTACTGCAAGGCTGCGCTTATACGCACACCCTTGCGTAGCAACCGTCCCTACCCCCTCTTTCTATCTCGAACCTCCGCCAGGCTTAGTGGTGCAACAATTGCCCGATGCGGGCGCTAGCCAGCGTGAGAATGCCACCCCACAACAAAGCGCTCCACAGCATGTGTAGCATAATGCGCGGGCGCGGCACACCCAGCAGCGTGGCAATGACGGTGCCGCCAATGGGTGAGAGCAAAACGGGCGTCAGAAACGCGATGCCACCCATGCCAAACCGCTTGAACACCTTGATAATGTTGCGCGAGCGCTTAGAGAAAATAGGAACCCGGCGCAGGCGCCGCTGCTGCTGCTTGTGCCGCACCCACACCCTACCCACCCCCGAAATGATGAAAACGCTCGTCATCATGCCTGCCACTGTGAGGCCCAGTGTAGGCCAGAAACCCAAGCCCATTTTGCTGCCCGCCAGTGGCCCACCCAAAAACTTCACAGTGCTGAGCAGAAAGACAAGCGCTAACTTCATGACAAATTGTAACACTAATACAGGAATAATAATAAACCAGCATCCCAACCTACTTCAAGGACTAGGTATGACAGCAAAAATAGACAATTTCCCGTATTGGTTTACGCCCTAGGCCTCAAAATTTTTGGTACTGCTGGCTACTGCTGATTTCGTGCCGCGTTTTGAAGTGAACGCTCGGCATACTAACTCAGCAGCGCGCCGGCCCCAACGAACCGAGCGCTACATGAAGGTACAACTGTGCGAGGCAATTAGGCCCCGGAAACAATCCTAAATTTTGCTACCAAAAGCCAAATCGCCGGCATCGCCCAGGCCCGGAATGATGTAGGCTTGCTCATTGAGCTTTTCATCGACGGCCGCTATCCAAAGTGAGGCTTCCGGAATTTCGCGCATCACGTAGGCTACCCCCTCGGGCGAGGCAATGACGGCCGCAATATGTACTTGGCGCGGCATGCCGAAGCGCAGCATGGCCCGGTAGGTTTGCACCAAGCTTTTGCCAGTGGCCAGCATGGGGTCGGCCAAGATGAGCACGCGCTCGTCGAGGCGCGGGGCGGTGAGGTAGTCGAGCTGCACCTGCACCTGGGCCGTACCCTCGACGCGGTAGGCGGCCGCAAAGGCGCTCGGGCTCTGGTCAAAATAGTTGAGGAAGCCTTGGTGAAATGGCAGGCCCGCCCGCAACACGGTGGCTAGCACCGGAAAATCGCGCAGCAACTGGCTGGCAGCCTCGCCCAAGGGCGTGCGCACAGCTTGGGGCGTGTAGCTGAGCTGCGCGCTGATGCGGGTAGCGATGATTTCGCCCAGTCGCTCAAGGTTGCGCCGAAAGCGCAGGCTGTCCTTCTGCACGTCTACATCGCGCAGCTGCGCCAAAAAATGATTGGCAATACTCGGCTCGGCGCACACAACGTGCAGGCGCGTAGGCTCTGAGGCTGCGGCCGAAGCTGCTGGCTGCTCGGTAGGGTTCAAAAAGGCATCCATTGTAAAAACCAGGGTTGATGAGTGAAAGTCAGGGTGGGATAGGATACGGGCCTCGCCCCAAAATTGGCGAAGAAACGCCCGATGGCCGCCTGGCTGCCCCCCTCAAAATCGAGTACATGACCCGGCTGACCAGCGTGCCGAGCTATAGCCTCGTCTAGCAGCAGCAGCGGCGCACCCGCTGCCTTACCCCCCTCCGAGGCCGCCGCAAAGAGATAAATAACTCCCCACGCATGGCGAATGAACAGCGCCCCGGCTAGCAGCTCACTAGTAGCCGAGTGACGCACCTGGCGCAGCTCGGCCACGCCGCGTGCCTGCGCAGCGGCCCACAGGCGGCGCAGTGGCGCGTAGTGGCGCGGGTGCAGGCCCGTGTGCGCCGCGCCCCGGTAGCTGAGAAACAGCCGGATAAGCTCATCGAGGTCGTGGCTGGCGCTGACTTGCAGTGGCGCGGGTAGCTCGGCTTGGCGGCGTAGGCGACGGCGGTAGTCGGCGGCGTAGCCTTGGCGCAGGGTAGCGGCGGCAGGGCTTAAGTCGAGGTGGTGGGTGAGGCGCGAACTTACCTGGTAAGGGGGGGGTAGGGTGGGCAGCTCCGCCCCGGCGGGCAATTGCTGGTAGAAGCGGCGGCAGTATTGCTGCGCCAGCGCCAGATACTCGGGCAGCGAGCGGTGCTGGCTGGCAGGCGTCAGCACCAGGCCCAGCTGCTGGGTAAACGGCGGCTGATACCCTACCCTGCCGCCGGGGCGCCACTTGGTGGGCAGCGGCAGCAGCGAGCGGTACTCACCGGCCGGCCCCAGCTCGACCACGGCCGCCCAGCGCCCGGCCGTGGCGCGCAGCCACCAGGCCTGCACGTAGGGCAGGGCACCAGGGCTGGCGGCCACGCAGGCCTCCCAGCGGGCAAGGTTGAGGTCAGCAAAACGGAGGAGGCGCAGCACGGCGAGTAGCAGGGGGTAGGGCCAGGGTTGGCGCCCCAAAAGTCGGGCTAAAACCCAGGGCGGCGGCGGCCGACGTAAATTTGTGGGGCCTGCCTGCTTAGGGGTGGTTTTTTATTGATGAAATACTACTTGTCTTTTCTGTTGCTTGGCCTGGCCAGCTCGCTGGCGGCGCAGACTACGCCACCCACTCCCGCGTCTAATTCGGCCAACTGGTACATTTTTGACAAGCCGCTGCCCGAGAATACCAAGGGCGAAAAGACCGTTAACAAGGAAAAGACGCCTCCGGCTGAGCGCCCCGTTTTGGCTGAGCCGGTGCCGGCTACCCCGGCTCCCGCGCCCCCGACCCCAACCGCGACCCTGGAACCGGCGCCTGTGGCCCACCCAGTGCCAGCCGCGCAGGCAGCTGCACCTCAGCAGCCCGTGCGCTCTCCCTACCAAGGTCCGCTGTATGTGCCGCTCGACCCCAATACGTACCGCCTTATCGACCGCTACGCTATCAAATACGGGCCCGACTCGCTGCACGACCCCCATACCAGCGTGCGGCCCTACACCCGCTCGGCGGCGGCCCACCTGGGCGAGCGCCTGCTGAATGGGGCCGACCTGTCGGCCGCCGACCGCTTTAACGCGCAGTATCTGGTGAAAGACAACTGGTTGTTTTCGACTACCGGCGACAGCCTCAACCAAAGCCAGCGGCCGTTTCTGACGTATTTCTACCGCAACCAGACGGACCTGTATAGCGTCCAGACCAAAGATTTTGCGTTTCGTCTCAACCCCGTGCTGCTTTTGCAGGCTGGCAAGGATGGCGGCGACAATAGCCTCGACGGCCTGCGCTATGTGAACACGCGCGGCGTGGCGTTTGAGGGCCTCATTGACCAGCGCTTGGGCTTTTATGGCTTCCTGACCGACAACCAGGAGGCCGTGCCGGGCTGGGTGCAAAACCGCATTTTGCGCGATAGCAATCCGGGGGCACCCGTGGCTCCGCACGAAGCCTACACCAAGGACTTCAAAACTAGTGGCAGCGCTTACGACTTCTTTACGGCGCGCGGCGGCATCACCTACGCGGCTACCAAGCACATTAACGTGCAGTTTGCGCACGACCGCAACTTCATCGGCAATGGCTACCGTTCGTTGATTCTAAGCGATTATAGCGCCCCTTATTTCTTCCTGAAGCTGAATACTCGCGTCTGGAAATTCAACTACCAAAATATCTTCGCCGAGCTGACGGCTCGCCGCGGCATCGCCAATGCGGATACGCTCTACCCCAAAAAGTACCTGGCGCTGCACCACCTCAGCTTCGACGTGACCGATAATTTCAATATTGGCGTATTTGAGTCGGAGGTGTCGGGCGGGCCGGGGCGCGGGCTGGAGCTGCAGTACTTGAACCCACTGATTTTCTACCGCGCCATCGAGCAGCAGGTAGGCTCGACGGATAATGCCTTGCTGGGCCTCGACTTTAAGTGGAACATTAAGCACCGCGCCCAGCTCTATGGCCAGCTGGTGCTCGACGAGTTTAAGCTGAGCGAAATCAGGGCCGGCAACGGCTGGTGGAGCAACAAGCAGGCTATCCAGCTGGGTGGCAAGCTGCTGGATGTGGCGGGCATCCGCAACCTCGATTTGCAAGTCGAGTTCAACTACATCCGTCCTTACACCTACCAACATACCAACCTGTACACTGCCTATGAGCACTACCTGCAACCGCTGGCGCACCCGATGGGCGCCAACCTGGCGGAACTACTCGGCGTGCTCAGCTACCAGCCTCTACCCCGCCTACACCTAGTAGCCAAGGCTTTCTACACCAAGCAGGGCCTGGACTATACCTACAGCCAGGTGAACCAGCCTACCCCTACCAGCAACTACGGTTCTAATCCGCTGCAGCCCTACAACAACCGTCCGCTGGACGCCAACGGCCGGCCCCGCGAATATGGCTACCAGGTGGGCGGTGGCAACACCAGCCATCTCTTCCACTTCGACTTCACGGCTACGTATCAGCCGCGCCTCAACCTGTTTGTGGATGCCACGCTCATTGCCCGGCGGCAGTCAGTGAACCAGCCAATTATTTATACTCCAACCGGGGGTAGGCTTATCGGCAACGGCACGGAGGTGTACCCGTCGGTGGCACTGCGCTGGAATATTGCCCAGCGCCTGCACGAGTTTTAAGCCATAGGTAATGCTCGAAACCGTTTGCCATTGCGAGCGAAGCGCGGCAATGACAAACGGTTGGTTGCTAACTATTCGGTAAGTACAGAATTTCATGAAGACCTACCTCCGCCTGCTGAGCTTTTCGCGGCCCTACGCCGACTTTGTGCCGCTGTATGCGCTGTACGCCACGCTGGGCATTTTTTTCGGCATTGCCAACTTTACGCTAGTTATTCCGCTGCTCAACGTACTGTTTGGCACTACCGACGTGCACACGGCGGCGGCCCCAACTGCGCTGCCGCACTTTGCCTTCACGATTGACTATGTGAAGGAGCTGTTTAACTTTTACTTCAACCAGATGCTGGCCCGGCACGGCAAGCAGGGCACGCTGGCGTTTGTGTGCGGGCTGATAATCGTGTCGGTATTCCTGAGCAACGTGTTTCGCTACCTGGGCGGGCGGCTGCTGGCGCGGGTGCGGGCGCGGGTGGTGCGCAACGTGCGCGGCGCGCTCTTCGGCCGCATCACGGAGCTAGAGCTGGGCTACTTTTCGAACGAGCGCAAGGGCGACCTCATTTCGCGCCTCACCAACGATGTGCAGGAAGTAGAGATATCGGTGGTGAACACGCTCACGGCCGTGTTCAAGGAGCCGCTCAATATCGTGGGCATTTTCGTGCTGTTGTTTTCGATGTCGGCGCGGCTCACGCTGTTTTCGCTGGTACTGCTGCCCATTTCGGGCGGTATCATTGCCAGCGTATCGAAGCGGCTGCGGCGGCACGCCACCATCAGCCAGACCACGCTGGGCGCCATGCTGTCGGTGATTGAGGAAACGCTGGGCGGTATGCGCGTAGTGAAGGCGTTCAACGCCCGGCGCTACGTGCTCGATAAGTTCGAATTTCAGAACGACCTGTACGCGCGCACCACGCAGGCCATCGACAACACCCGCGATTTGGCCTCGCCGTTCAGCGAGTTTGCGGGCGTCACGGTGGTAGCGGGGCTGCTGTACTACGGTGGCTCGCTGGTGCTGGGCGGGCAGGCCGAGCTATCAGCTTCGGCTTTTATTACCTACATCATCCTGTTTTCACAGATTCTGACGCCAGCCAAGTCGTTGTCGGGCGCGTTCAGCAATATTCAGCGCGGGCTGGTGGCCGGCGGGCGCGTGCTGGGCATTATCGATACCGAATCGAGCATTCAGGACCGGCCCGGGGCCATAGCCCTACCCCCCTTCGAGGAGCAGGTGGAGCTGAGAAACGTGAGCTTTCACTACGGCGACGTGCCCGTGCTCTACGACCTCAACCTGACCGTGAAGAAGGGCCAAACCATTGCGCTGGTGGGCCCCAGCGGCGGCGGCAAAAGCACGCTGGCCGATTTGCTACCCCGCTTCTACGACCCCAGCGCCGGCCAGGTGCTCATCGACGGCCACGACGTGCGCGCTTGCACGCTGCACTCGGTACGCGCCCAGATGGGTATCGTCACGCAGGAGAGCATCTTGTTTAATGACACCATTTATAACAACATCAAATTCAACACCGAAGCCACGGAGGAACAAGTAATTGAAGCCGCCAAAACGGCCAATGCGCACGACTTTATCATGGCTAGCCCCGAGGGCTACCAAACCAGCATCGGCGACCGGGGCGGGCGGCTGAGCGGCGGGCAGCGCCAGCGGCTCAGCATTGCGCGGGCCATTTTGCGCAACCCGCCCATTTTGATTCTGGACGAAGCCACCTCGGCCCTCGATACGGAGAGTGAAAAGCTGGTACAGGAAGCGCTCACGCGCCTCATGTCATCGCGCACCTCACTCGTTATTGCCCACCGCCTGAGCACGGTGCGCCACGCCGATGAGATTATCGTGCTCCAGCACGGGCGCATTGTGGAGCGCGGCACCCACGACGAGCTGCTGCTGCGCGAAGGCGGCCTGTACCAGCGCCTGAGCCAGCTACAAACCAACGCGGCGCTAGTCTGAACGTAAGGTAAAGCGAGCCTACTGGCTCAGCCTGTTTTTTGGCCTTCACTACCCCCCTTTTGCTCCTTTATTATGCTTTTTCTCAAACGCATTGTTACCATCCTGGCCCTGCTTTATTTGCTAGTGGCGCTACTCTTCCTGTTTTTCCCGGCTGTGCGCTCGTCTATCAGCATCTTTGGGGTAGAGGCCTACACCCTGGCCATGGAAGTAAACCTGCTACTGGGCCTCACGTGGGTAGGCGTTATCGTTACGGCGCTGCTTATGCTGGTAGAAAAAGCCGATAGCGGCCTGTTGCGCCGCAACGCTGCCAAGCAAGAACAGCGAATAAATGAGCTGAAAGCCCAGCTTTTTGATGCCAAAAAGCCCTTGGCTTCGCCCACCAACTACCCGACTACGTCGAGCCCTGCTACCGACACCAGCACGACTACCCCCTACCCTTCGGCTTATAATACGCCGCCTACCCCCCCGCCCACCTACTAACTTTTCTGCTTGCACCTCCCCGACCTCATCCGCGCCGAGCTTACCGAAGCCCGGAGCGTCCTCGACCATTTTTTGGCCGACGACACTAACCTTCAGCGCATTGGCCAGGCGGCCGAGCTTTTTGCCACCAGCCTCAACGGCGGCGGCAAAGCTCTAACTTGCGGCAACGGCGGTAGCCTCTGCGACGCCCAGCATTTTGCTGAAGAGCTCAGTGGCCGCTACCGGCAAGACCGCCGCGCCCTGGCCGCCATTGCCCTCACCGAATCGTCTCACATGACTTGCGTAGCCAATGACTACGGTTTCGAGTTCGTATTTAGCCGTTTTGTAGAGGCGCTGGGCCGGCCTGGCGATGTCTTGCTGGCCATCAGTACCAGCGGCAACTCACCCAACATCCTGCGCGCCGCCGAGGCTGCCAAGGCCGTGGGCATGCAAGTTGTGAGCCTTACTGGCAAAGACGGGGGTAAGCTCGCCGCCCTCAGCGATGTAGAAATTCGGGTGCCGCACTTCGGCTTCGCCGACCGCATCCAGGAGGTGCATATCAAGGTCATCCACATCCTGATTATGCTGATTGAGAAGCTGGTAGCCGCATAATTTTTTATCCTCGCCTACCTAGTAGCACGTCAGGCTACACAAAGTGCGGCATCGCGCCAGGTTACTAGTCCTGGCGCGGTGCCGCACTTTGTGTAGCCTGACGTTCTTTTGTAAGGAAGATTCTTATACTTGAGCAATTATACTGAACTAATGCTAACGAAGACCTACGGCTCAGCCGTGCAGGGTGTCAATGCCTATACTATTACCATTGAAGTAGTTGTCTCGGCCGGAACAAATTTTTACGTCGTTGGCCTACCCGATAATGCGATTAAAGAAAGCCAGCAGCGCATCGAGTCGGCGCTGAAGCTGCGTGGCTACCGCATGCCACGCACCAAAGTGGTCGTGAACATGGCGCCGGCCGACATCCGCAAGGAAGGCGCGGCTTATGACTTGCCCATTGCACTGGGTATTTTGCACGCCTCACAGCAGCTGACTACCGAAAACCTGGGCGACTACATCATCATGGGGGAGCTGTCGCTCGATGGTGCGCTACGGCCCATCAAGGGCGTGCTGCCGATTGCCATTCAGGCGCGCAAGGAAGGATTTAAAGGCATTATTCTGCCTCAAGAAAATGCACAGGAAGCTGCCATCGTCAACAACCTGGACGTGATTCCGGTGGCGACTATGCAGGAAGCTATCGACTTTTTGGAGGGTAGGGAAACGATTGAGCCCGTGCGCATCGACACGCGCGACATTTTCCAGCACACCGCCAACCAGTACGCCGCCGACTTTGCCGACGTGCAGGGCCAAGAGAATATCAAGCGGGCGCTGGAAATCGCGGCGGCCGGCGGCCATAACGTCATCATGATTGGCCCGCCCGGTGCAGGCAAGACCATGCTGGCCAAGCGCTTGCCTACTATCCTACCCCCCCTCAACATGCAAGAGGCGCTCGAAACCACCAAGATTCATTCGGTGGCGGGCAAGCTGGGCACGGGGCAGGGCCTGCTAAATCAGCGGCCGTTTCGGGCACCGCATCACACTATTTCGGACGTGGCGCTGGTGGGTGGCGGTGGCAACCCGCAGCCGGGCGAAATCTCACTTTCGCACAACGGTGTGTTGTTCTTGGATGAGCTACCCGAGTTTAAGCGCACCGTGCTGGAGGTGATGCGCCAGCCGCTGGAAGAGCGCCGCGTGACCATTTCCAGGGCCAAGGTAAGCATCGATTTTCCGGCCAATTTTATGCTCATCGCCAGCATGAACCCTTGCCCGTGTGGCTATTATAACCACCCCGACAAGGAGTGTGTGTGTCAAATACAGAAGTCAATGATAATCCACAAGAGTCGATGATAATCCCAAACTGGTCTCACTGACTTTTGTATAAAGTGTTTTCCTACTTTTCGCCTCAGTTACCCAGCCACTTGTTATGTCTCACCAAATTGAATTCAATCTACCCGACGGTGACTGGACTTGCCGTTGGATTGGCGACCTATACTATAAGAAAGACCCCTTAGAGGGTGGCATAACGGTCGAAAGTAAAGTTTCTTATTCTAATAGCGCAACCGACCCAATCACTATCAGGGCCTCCGTTTACAACTTGTTTGTGACAATCGCTGGCTCTCAGCTACGGGTAAAGGACCAATTTCTACGTTCCTTTTACGCTAATGCGCAGTATGAGCCAAAGCGGAAGGTTTACCTCGTACCGATTAGCGGAAAGGCCCTGACCGATTCTTCCAGGCGCATCTACCGCCATATGGGCATCTCAGGCAGTGAATACAGTGAGATAGCGAAGAACGAGCCTTTTTTACGCGACATAGTGCATCGGCTCCGTCTGCCAGCTATGTTTGGCCACAGCCATGCCCACTGTATTCCTAATACAAACCCTGCTTACTCGGTTGACTACTTCCTTGTTCCTTCATATGAAGTGCTGCGCTATTTCTTCCTACATGAGGGCGGGTTAACAAGAGAGCTACTTTCTTACTTCACCGGCCTTGGAGAACATATTACCCGGAGCCTGAATGATTTATTCATTCATCCAAATCAAAAGCCAGCAATCGTCCAAGACGGCGCACATCGAACAGCTTCTCTTTTCGTCAGGGAGGGGCTAACCGACCCGGAAATTCATTGCCTAGCCCGTCTAGCTTTCATTTCCGAAGCTTACGACTGCCTGCAAATGGTCAGAGACTCTCTCCTGCTGAGCAGCTTAGAGAACAATATGTATGGGTACGACAAGCTGAAAACCATCTTTCCACAGAATAAGCCTTTTGAGCTGGCTGTTTGCGGCCAGCGCCTCTCTTGGCAGGATAAAACGTACCTTCTGGTAGACCAGATTTATGACGTAAAGGAGGAACTACCTTACGACCAACTCCTATATCTAACTCTGACTGACCATCGAAGCCAAGCCGTCCTGCCAGAGGAGGCGAAAACAGTAGTTACTCAGAGGGTCACTCCTAGAACGAGCCCGGCCTCACCTAGCAAGCAGACGGATTCCAAACTAGGAGACACAAATCAACCAGCTAACCTAACCAGCTTCCTATTAACCGGCTATTCATTTGACGATAAGCCTGAGGCACCCATCAAAGTAGAAAAAGCAGGACAAACGACTCGCTATCAGACACCAGCGCTCGCCCTCATTGCGCAAAACCTCATTTCTTTACAAGAGAGGGCGCAAGCACAAGCGGATGCTGGACGAGGCAAGTCACATCGCCAAGATAATACTCGTTACGCACCGGGTGAGCAGCCCCCTACTACGCTTTTTGAGGCACTCAGGCAGTTGGATGGATATACGTGTTCTTATTTTAATCTGAGCCGGGATACGCCCTCTTTCAATCATCGTTTTTATATCAACCACCAGCGTGGCCTCAGCCGCCCTTTCGATATCTTACTATGTCGGTTAGAGTCCAAAAACCATCCAAAAACTAGTATTTATTTGGTTTGGGCTAATACTATCCGCTATGGAATATTTTATGCCCCTGCGTTGCGTCACCTACCGTGGGCTGTCTTAACTGAGCTTTGCAATGACTATTTTGGTCAGGATGGGGTGTATGCCTTCGGTCATGAGGGAGTCCATGGTCCCCTCTTGAAAGGTCAAATGAAAGCTTATGACCGTCGTAACCAACTCGGAAAAAGGCCCCTAGAGTTAGCCAAGAAAATAAGCGACGAGCTGGATGACATAATGGATGACCAAGTAGCCAGATTTCGCTAAGTCAAACAACAATTGCGGTGCCATAAGCCACTACCAACCAATTCGATGTGCGCCTGCTCGGTTGCCTCTGTTTAGAGCGCGCTTTGCCAGTCTGGCGACCACCCATGTCTGCTATGCGCCAGTTGCGCACCCTCGGCAGAGACTGGCCCCGCAGACTGTCCAGCTTAAAACGCAACGCCATCCATATTAAAATAATTATCAGCCGGATGCGTGCATCCCGAACCGGCTGACAACTCGGTTGTAACTATTCGGCCAACAGTTGAAAGCGGTAGACCAAGACTTAGTCGCGCTACTGGCGGCTGGGCCGGAATTGGTCTGAAAGCTGGCACACTTAACCAGTGTACTAGGTATCGGCCTTACCACGGCTATTGTAGTAGTCGCCGCAACCAGCAGCTTTGTGCTGATGCAAAACAAATAGCGGCTAGCTGCCTATGCTAACTTGAATGTGGTACATCGGCAAAGTGGCCCCAGACGCGCCAGCCCAGCGGCAAGCCAAGGTCCTTGCCGTTATGCGTAGACTGCTGTTACGCTGCTACTCGCTGTAGAAAAACGACTGAGTCTACGACCCGCACTACCGTCCGGCCCGTTGCTTAGAAAAAGAAGTAGCCTCGACCAGTTGAGCCGCAGAGGCCTTTTTAAGGATGGACCCGAAGGTCCTCCTTAAAAAGGCCTAAAGGTAAAAGACTTGCTCACTTCCTTGCTTTCTAATACAGTGTCTCATTTTTAATCAATTACTTCAATCTGAGAACTGCTTGTAACCCTGCATGGGAATAAGATAATGTAGGCCTGCTACCTACTTATGCAACAGCCACCACATCTTTCTAAACTAACCTCAACGCATCAAAGCTATCTCAATACTCCCTAAATCTAGTAAATTAAAAAATGTATGATTAATTATAATGCCAATTTTTAAAGGAATCATTATTTTTATATATTCAAGCATAACCCATATATTTGCCTAAGCTATTAGAAACAAGTTTACATGACTTTTATTTTAGCATAATTTCATATCGGTATGATTATACTGATGCCCAGATCGTCACATCCCGTTATCGATTCCGTCTATGCCAAAAGTCTACTTTCTCTGTTTCTCCTGGCTGCTCTTAGTAACACTTTCTGCTCGGGCCCAATCACCCGCTGACCCTAACCTAGCCAAACTGATTCCGCCTTCTCCTCAAGCGGCTTCGCTAGGCATTTATGGCGACATCCCAGTTAGCAAATACACGGGGGTACCCAACGTTGAAGTGCCCATCTATACCCTGCAGGTCGGTTCCCTTTCCCTTCCCGTGAATCTTAGCTACCATGCTTCCGGCATTAAAGTAGCGCAGGAAGCTAGCTGGGTGGGCCTGGGCTGGAGCTTGAACGCGGGCGGCGCTATTACGCGCACTGTAGTTGGGGTGGATGATTTTGACCCTAACAAAGTAGGCTACTCCACTAATTCTCCTTATCCGCCCTGTGAGAATGGTCAATGCGACCTCGCAATCAGTTCCCTACTAGGAGATTGGACGGAAATTCAACAGGGACGAAAAGATGCCGGACCTGACCAGTTCTACTACAACGTAGGCGGTTACGCAGGTAAGATGGTCTATGTGCCTAGTAAAAAGTCGTTCGTGTCTTTGAAGGCAGACAATATCAAAATTGTTACTGGCAGCAGTGGCTGGGTATTCACTCTCCCGAATGGAACGCGCTATGTGTTTGGTACCGCCGAGCAGACCTTCAATTATCAGCGTAACGAACAGGCTCCCTTAGCAAACGCGGAAGACATTACCAATACGCCAGGGAGCGGACTTATCACTTCCTGGCAACTGGACTCCATTGTAGCCCCCACGAAGGAATACATCTACTTTAAGTACAATGCCACACCCAGTGCTTCGGCTAGTATGGTGTACCAGAGCCAGTCTTACCGCTGGATGTATCAATTTTTTGTGGAAGACTGTAGTCAAAGTGGTGGGGAAATCTCAACTAAGTACCATAATCTCCAGCAGGGTTCTTTTGCGTATAGTCAAAGCGTTGTGAAAGACAGGTACTTAGAGCAAATTCAGGGCAGCAACGGTATTACCATCTCTTTTACAACCACAGCCCGACAGGATATCAAAGCTTATTCCGGGGGGCTTCCCCAAAAGCTTAGCAAGATTACAATCCGCAGTAGCAGCAGCGAGCAAGTCTTAGAGCACTCACTGGAGTACAGCTATTTCCCCTCGCTGGTTCATGAGCCAGCGCAGGATTATAAATACTTGCGCCTACGCCTAGATGCCATTACTGCCTCCGGTATCAATCCAGGAAACGTCGCTTTAAGCAAGCCACCTCACCGGTTTACTTATAATAATGGCATACTGCCAGCGAAGAATTCCTTCAACATGGACCACTGGGGGTACTATAATGGGGCTAACAATGATAACTGCAGTTCTGGGTGGTCGACTACTACCGGTGCCGGTGGCACACTCATCCCGACCTACACCTTGATGGTAGGTCCTAATACCCAACCAACCACCATTAGTGGTGCAGACCGGGCTCCTAATCCAGCTACTGTGCAAAATGGCATGCTGACGGGTATCACTTATCCCACCGGGGGTAGCGACTCTTTCACGTACGAAATCAATGGGTTTGGGGGAGGCTGGCAAAATATCATTAATACGAAAACCTATGCACAGCTTAGCGGCTCTACGCCCCTGGGTAGTAGCCAAGCTAATCAATTTAAGGCCACCTGTATTATTCCAACGGGTGAACGAATAATACTCTCGGCCAACACGTATCCAATTCCAGGGGGAGCACCCGGCAGTTCCCCCTTCACTACCTATTGCGAAAATGGAATAAAAAAGTACCAGGGAGGAAACATGAGTTCTAATCCACCGCTTTGCTTTTTATATCCCTACGCCGATGCGAAAGGGTATGGATTCTTACAGTACAACGCCTGGACGTTAGACTGTGGTGCTGATAATACCACGTTGCTCACAAAGGACATCGGCCTTTCAGCCTCTAACACCCCTAACGCCTCCAACACCTCCAACACCTACACCCTCAGTCTAGAGCCCGCGCCCGGCTTTATAGCCGGCGCAACGGTCAAAACAGAACAGATAGTAGGCCGGCGTTACGTAGAAATACCTGCTGGGGGAGTGCGCATTCAACAAGTAGTGGCGAACAGTGGACAGCAGCAGATCACGAAACGATATAGCTACCTGCAGCCTAATGGCAATGACCTAACTAGTTCTGGACTGCTACTAGCACCGGTGGCTTACACATACACAGCCACTCCTTCCTCCGGTTCGACATACTTATCATTTATTGTCAATCGGGGGGCACTGAATACGAACGAGATGTTGCTTGCACAGTCAGCAAGTTGTTTACCAATGAGTGCCTCCGCTGGGGGTAGTTCAGTGGGGTATGGCCAGGTAACAGAAACCACGCTTAATGAGCAGGGCCAGCCAGTTGGCCAGGTGGTCGAAACTTTTCAGAATGCGGCCGAGCAAGCCTCCTATCCGGGCGCAGGATATGCATCTTACAACCCATTTCTTTTTCCTGGCCTGCCAGTGCAGCCTAAAAATGATAACGGGCTAAGCCTGGGCAGTCAGGTATATGCAGCGGATGGCAAGCTGGTGAAAGCCACCGCGGCGACGTATGAACTCAACGCGGATGCTACGAGCACGGCTAGACAGTACATAACCTACGGGCAACTACCCTTTTCCGGGTGTGCGAATCCACTGTTTGTTAAATACTTTGACTACACGACGGAGTGGTGGCGCAAAGTGGTCGAAACGACCACAGATTATGCGACTGACCATGCAGTAGGGCAAGGCTCGCAAACGGTGACGACCTACCACTATGACGACACGAACAAGCTCGTCAATGAACAAAGCAGTACGACTAGTACAGGGGATGTCGTAATCAAGAAGACTTACTTTGCTCATAATTCTCCTACCGAAACGCAAACCAGTACGGCCACACTAGCTACCATGGCTGCCCGCTACATGATTGGCATCCCCTTGAAGCAGGAAACCTTCCGGGGTTCTCAACGCGTGCAGGCAAGTGTCACAAACTACTCATCGCAGTTACTACCCGTCAGTCAACAGTTGCTGGAGGGAGATAAATTACCCCTGCGCCTGGTCTATGACAGCTACGATGCGCAAGGCAATCTGCAGCAGTATCATGCGGTAGCCGGGCAGCCAACGGCCCTGCTGTGGGGGTACCAACACACCACGCCCGTACTGGCCGCCCACAATGCCTCCTATACTGCCCTGAGCACTGCCGTCAGCCAAGCGTTGAATAACCTGGGCTTTAGTGGCCTAAACGACCTAGATAGGTTTTTAGGTAGCTTAGGAAACTTAACCACCAGTACTCAGCAGCAGCAACTGCGCACGTTTACCCAACTAGTCCAGCAGCATAGCGCGTTGCGTAATGCCTTAGTAACGGTCTATACGCACCACCCTTTGTTTGGGAAGCTCAGCGAAACCGACCCTTCGGGCCGCACAACCTTCTATGAATATGATGGTCTGGGCCGGCTGATTCGCACCCGCGACGAGAAGGGACGCATTCTTTCTCAGCAGGACTATCATTACGGGCTATAGCTCAGCGCTGGCTGACTATCCATGCCCTCTCATTTGCCCGGCTGCATCCACCCGGTCTCCTTGCTTTTTCTAATCCTCGGTGCTTCAAGCACTGGAACAGGCTGCTTCCCAATGCACCTGTAGTCTGCCTTCGCACCCCTATATGAAGCACTCGTTACGTATTTTTCTGCTTTTGGCTGGCATCCTTACCAGCTATTTACCTGCCCCAGTGTGGGCCCAGCAGGGCTGTGCTCCTTCTCTTAGCAGTGGCCTGCAGGCTTGGCTCCCGCTGGACGAGAGTACCGGAACGGGAGCCATTGATGCTTCAGGGCAAGGGTATAAAGGGGAGGTATCTTCCACTGCTGCTAGCTGGCAACCTGCAGGAGGTATCAACCGCGGGGCGCTATTGCTTGGCGCGGGAGGCTACGTGCAAGCTCCTCTGTACTGGCAGCCCACGGCCTTTACTGTTTCTTGGTGGGTGAATCCCAGCCAGTTTGCTAACTATAGCCAGGCCGTGTCAGCTCTGTCGCCGAACTATAGCGGCGGCTGGGGCGGCTTCGCCTTCTACAGTGACGTTAACGGCATGATCTACGTAGGCACGGCAGCCAGCACCCAGATAGTGCTGGCTGCCGGCACACTGGTGCGCAACACGTGGCAGCAGTTCACTTTCACCTTTACCCCCACTTCCGGTTCGACAGGCATCGGCCGGCTTTACCGCAATGGCCAAGTGGTAGCTACTAAGGCGGGGATGGCAGCCCCACAAGCTTGGACTGGTCTTTGCGCCGGCGCTGCTGCGTCCACCAGCCTGAGCTTTTTAGGCCTGCTCGACGATCTGCGCGTGTATAAGCGCGCGCTTTCCGACCAGGAGGTGCAGCAACTCAATCAGTGCCGCCCCCTGCCCCCCGTGCTCTCGCTCTGCCCGCCGCTACGCGTGACAGCCTCGGGCGACGCCACCATCACGGCTGGCGGCTCCGCGCCGCTGAAAGCCATGCCGAGCGTGGCGGGCAACATGCTCACCTTTGATGGAATAGACGATAACTTGCAAATTGCCACCCGCGATGGGGATCCGCGCATGGTTGCCAAAGCGTATGCCACCACGGTCAACAACTTCACCATGGAGGCATGGGTGCTACCCACCGCGCCCCACAAGATTGATCCCGAGATGACCCAGTACGGGGGACTCTCGGGGGGGCAGCGCTGGGTATTCCCCGGACTGCAAGGCGGGCTCTACTACGGCGATAATAATGCCCATGCCACCGTCGCCCTCTCCGTGGGCACTAACGGTGTGAGCGTCTACGAGTGGGGGGCTTCATACCTACCGGCCGTTCTAGTCTGGCAAGCCCCAGAGCCCTTGACCACCTGGACCCACGTGGCCGTGGTCTACACCAACCGCCAGCCCAGCTTATACATCAACGGGGTGCTAGTTAAGCAAACGACGGTCAACGTACCGGGCATCACCCGGAGCTTCGTGCACCCCACCTCTAACCTGGGCGGAAGCACCTTTCAGGGCAGTATCGACGAGGTACGGGTGTGGAACGTGGCCCGCCCGGCGGCGGACATTGTCCAGACTAAAAATAACATCTTTGCATATATTCCTGGCTCCTTGATTGGCTACTGGCGCCTGGATGAAGGAGGGGGGCAAGTAGCCCGCGATTTAACTAGCAGTGACAACGACGGGCACCTCAAGGGCGGTAGTGGGCTGCCGGGTCCTAACAACACCGGCCCCACCTGGGCCCAATCGACCGCCCCGCTCACGGGCACTGATACGAGCGCTCCTCTGACGCTGAGCTGGAGTCCCACCCCGGGACTGAGTACGGCTACGGGAGCAAACGTGACGGCGGCACCCGCCACCACCACGGCGTACGTCGTGCAGGCTACCACAAACTGTGGCACCACAGCCCAGGCGCGCGTGACAGTGACAGTGACGCCGGGTGCGATTGTCCCGGTGGTCAATTTACCCGTGGCCTGCACGCCGACCATTGGCGGGACCGCACCACTTTCCCGGAGCAGCGTCACTGACGTGGTGAACTACGTGCGCACCTACGCTGCTCGCCAGGCATTTACCGACCCAGCAGCCTTGGTGGCTGCAGGGCCGGCCGGGGTGCAGATTAAAACTGAGTACGTTGATGGCTTGGGCCGACCCGCACAGACCGTGCTGCGGCAGGAATCCCCCTTTGGTCGCGACCTGGTGCAGCCCAGCACCTACGACGCGCTTGGTCGCCAGCCCCGCACGTATTTGCCCTACGTTAGTGGAGGCACCCGTAGTGGCGACTATCACCCAAATGCGCTGAAAGAGCAAGACGATTTCTACCGGTCGACAAATCTGGTGGGACCAGGCCTAGCATCTGATAACACGGTACGCACGGGTTTTGCATATACCGAGCAGCAATTCGAAGCCTCTCCCCTCAACCGGGTAGTAACCCAGACTGCTCCCGGAGAGAGTTGGAGCAGCCATCCTGTCGCTTTTGGGGAGCGTCCCAATACGGCCGACGACGCCATCGCCCGCTTCAGCGTCGGCTATGCTGCGGCTGGCAACCCCCTCACGTACCAGGGTAGCTATGCTGCCAGGGAGCTTTGGCTGAGTGAAACGACAGACGAAGACCGGCGCCGGGTGCGCACGTTTAAAGACAAGCAGGGGCAAGTGGTAGCTAAGCTGGTAGAGACCCCAGCACTCAACTCAGGAACAATCTGTGCTATAGGTGATCAGGCCACCATCCTCTCTTTGCAAGCGCCGACGGGGATGGTGCTCACTGGCATTCAGAAAGCGGTATACGGCGAAGGTTCTAGTACAGACTGTGCGTACAGCGGCGGGCGTTCCGCTGATGTTACTGCAACTGTACAACAGGTGGTAGCGACAGCAATAGCTAGCGGCACGGTACCCCAAATCTCTGTCGATAATACCACCTTAGGGGCGAATCCTAGTCCCGGGGTAGGTAAGCAGCTACGTGTGGTAGCTACCTATGCCCCGGCATCGCAGTGGCTGGCTACCTACTACGCCTACGATGACTTCTCCCGGCTTCGCGCTGTCATACCTCCCAAGGCCGCGGCGCTGCTGGCTATGAATGGGTGGACAACCACTGCGGCGGCAGTAACGAGCCTGCTGTTTCGCTATCGCTATGATGCGCGCGGTCGCCAGATTGCCAAGCAAATGCCTAGCCAGGACGGCGAACAGCAAGTAGTCTATGATCAGCTTGACCGGCCCATCCTCACCCAAGATGCGCAACAGCGCACCCGCCAAGAATGGAGCTGGGTGAAGTATGATGCCTTGGGACGTCCCGTGCTCACGGGCCTTAGCACGCGCACTGCAACGGCCGACCAGTTGCAGCAGGAGGCCAACCAGCTGAGCGCGGCCGCGACGGTATACCAGTACGAGCAGCGCTCGACCAGTGGCCCCTACTACTATTCAATCACCCAGGCCTATCCGCGCCTAGACCAGGATGGCTTTACCGTCAGTCAGGTATTGACGATTACCTCGTACGACGACTACAACTTCGATAACGATGCCACAGGCACGGCTGATGCCGCCTACTCCACGTTATATAACGGCCAGTTCACGAGCGCGCCGCAGCCAGATCAGCGTGTACTGGGGCTGGTTACGCGCACCAAAACGCGGGTGCTGGGGGTTCCCGCCGGCGCGGTCGGCGAGTGGCTTACCACAACTACGTTTTACGACGATCAGGCCCGCCCGATTCAGGTGAGTAGCACCAACGCGCGTGGAGGTGAAGATGTAGTCACGAGTCAACTCGATTTTCAAGGCAAGCTGCTCAAAAGCTACGCGGTGCACAACGGCCCGAATCATTTAGCCTTGCCGGTGGCCCAGACCTTAAGCTACGACGCGGCGGGGCGGGTGCTGGAAGTGCGGCAACAAGTCGACGCGGAGCCCGCGCCGACGGTGTTGGTGTCCAATACGTACAACGAGCTCGGCCAATTAGTGCGCAAGACCTTGAGTCCTAATACCGCCCTACAACAGCAGATCGACTACACATATAACCCCCGGGGCTGGTTGCAAGGCCTGAATGAGGACTTGGTGTCGGGGATGACCCCCATCGGCGTTTCGACTGACCTATGGGGCCTGCGCCTGAGCTATGACTGCGGCTTTCAGGTGCCCCAGTACAACGGCAATATCAGCGGGCAGCAGTGGCGCAGCAAAGCGGATGGCATTGCCCGGGCCTATGGCTACGTCTATGACCGCACGAACCGGCTTATCCGCGGGGACTACGTGGCACAAGCAGAGGGGGGGAGCTGGAGCAATGAGCGGCAGAACTACGCTGTGGGTATGCGCTACGATGAGAATGGCAACATCCAACGCCTGGTGCGCAATGGCCTGCTCGTGGCGGCCACCCGTAAGCTGGCGCCCCAGTTCGGGCGGGTCGACCAGTTAGCCTATACCTACCAGGGTAACCGGTTGGTAGCAGTCGACGACACCATCACGGGCAATGCGCTGGCACATTCCTCGGATTACCATGGGGCCGCTACTTCGCTGGCGGGCGACTTTCTGGAAAAGACGAGCTACCGGCAAACGGGCCTAGCAGAATACAGCTACGATATGAATGGAAGCCTACTCACAGATGCTAGCAAGGGCATCACCCAGATTCGCTATAACCACCTAAATCTGCCCGAGCTGGTCAAGTTCACAGACCAAGACTACTTGGAGTTCCGCTACGCGGCCAATGGGCAGAAAATAGCTAAGCGCGTGTTCCAGGCC